>Ga0209687_1000076_pt1 | contig 39307 bp, 17 predicted proteins | sample GraSoiAngelo_136_FD_185893 | JGI IMG/M metagenome (GOLD analysis project Ga0209687, IMG submission 185893) | Grasslands soil microbial communities from the Angelo Coastal Reserve, California, USA - 14_0929_09_20cm (SPAdes) (version 2) | ecosystem: Environmental > Terrestrial > Soil > Grasslands ...
TCGATCCGGTATCCCCTCACCTTCACCTGGCTGTCCGCCCTCCCCACATACTCTATCCGTCCATCCGCTCCCCACCGGCACACGTCTCCCGTCCGGTAGAGCCGCTCGCCTTCTTTCTCGCTATACGGACCGGGCACGAACTTCTCGCCTGTCAACTCTCCTTTTCCTACGTACCCTCTCGCCAGCCCAGCCCCGCCTATGTACAGCTCTCCTCCTACTCCGATCGGCGCTACCCCCTGCTCTTCGTCCAGTATGTATACTCGCGTGTTCGCTATCGGCTTTCCTATCGTGACCTTCTCTTCCGATCCTCTCCTTACCACCTCATAAGTACTGTACGTCGTGTCTTCGCTCGGGCCATATAAGTTGTACAGCCGCTCTATCCCTTCCACCCCGTATACATCGTCAGCCAGCTTCCGGCTCAATGCCTCTCCTGCCAGATTCACTACCTTCACTCCACTCGGCACTCCTCCCATCCTCACCAACTCGCTCATCGCCGATGGCACCGTGTTTATTACTTCGATCTCTTCCTTCCTCCTCACCCCTTCCACCGCCAACGCATTCTCCGCCGCCAACACCCGGCCCCCCACGCTCAACGGCCCGAAGATCTCCCAAATCGACAGGTCGAAGCACACCGACGTCGACCACATCACAGATCTCATCCCCTCTTCGCCGTACTCTTCTCTCGCCCATTGCAGGAATTTCACCGCGCTCCCGTGCTCTATGCCTACACCCTTCGGCTTTCCTGTCGATCCCGACGTGTAGATCACATATGCCAGGTTCGCTTTGTTGCTCTTCCGCTCCAGTTCTTCTCCGCTCTCCTTCGCTATCTCTTCCCACTCCTCGTCCAGCACTACTACTTCTCTTCCTTCCCCTCCCACCGCTGCCGCTCCCGCCCTGTCGCTGATTACCACCCCAGCCCCGCTGTCTTCGAGCATGTATCTCACTCGCTCTTCCGGATACGCGGGATCCAAAGGAACATACGCCCCTCCGCTCTTCAGCACTCCCATCAACCCAACCACAAGATCGATCCCTCGACTCATCCTCACTCCCACGCACTCTTCCGCCCCCACCCCCCTTTGCCTCAAATATCTCGCCAATCGATTCGCTCTACGATTCAACTCTCCGTAGCTGATGCTCTCTTCTCCGCTTACTACCGCTTCTCTGTCCCGGCTCTCTGCTGCCTGTCTCTCGAATAGCTCGGTTATCGTCTCTCGCTCTTCGTATTTCTTTTCGGTTCGGTTCCACTCGACTACCAACTGAGCCCTCTCTTCTTCGCTCAGCATCTTCAACCGTCCGATTCTTTCTACCGGATTCGCTGCAATGCTCTCCAACAGCACTCCGTAGTGCCCTAGCATTCGCTCCATCGTTCTCTTCTCATAGATGTCCGTGTTGTACTCGAGGGCGCACTTCAAGCCCTGTTCACGCTCGGCAACCATGAGAGTCAGGTCGAACTTGGCCGTAGCGGTCTCGATCTCCAGTTGACTGAGCGTGACGCCGTTCAATGCAATCTCGCTTGCGAGCGACTCCTGCATCACGAACATGACTTGAAAGAAAGGATTGCGGCTGATGTCGCGGCCCGGCCGCAGCTCTTCCATCAGGGTTTCGAACGGCATGTCCTGGTTGGAATAGGCTCCAAGGCATGTTTGCTTCACGCGTTGAAGCAGCTCGTCAAAAGTAAGCCAAGTAGAAAGTCCCGTTCGGAGCACAACGGTGTTGGCGAAGAAACCAATTAGCGGCTCGACTTCCGCTCGTTCACGCCCGGCGATCGGGCTGCCGACGGCAAGGTCCTTCTGACTGCTGTACCGCATCAAAAGCACCTTGAAAGCGGCCAGCAGAGTCATAAACAGGGTGGCGCCGTTTTGCGTGCTCAATCGCTTGAGCGAACTTGCAAGCTCGGCGCTGATCTCGAACCGATCGGTCGCCCCGTTGTGACTTTGTACTCGCGGCCGAGGATGATCCGTGGGAAGCTCCAACACCGGCAGGTCGGATAGCTGCTCTCGCCAGTAATCAGTCTGGCCCTTGAGGAGATCGCCGCTGAGCCATTCTTTCTGCCACGAAGCATAGTCCGCATACTGAATTGGCAGCGTACCGATATCAGCCGCCCGTCCCGACATATTGCCGTTGTAGAGCGCGCTCATCTCTCGGACGAAGACTCCGAGCGACCACCCATCACAAATGATGTGATGCATCGTGACGACGAGCACGTGTTCACGGTCGTCAAGCTCGAGCAGCAGCGCGCGAATCAGCGGCCCTTCCGCGAGATTAAAGGTTTTCTCGACTTCTTCTCCGATGAGCCGATCGGCGGAGGCGGACCGTTCAGTCTTATCCAATCCTTCGATGCGGATTACCGGCAGCTCTAAAACAAGTCGCGGAGCAATGACTTGAACCGGCCGGCCATCGACCGAGGCAAAGGTCGTTCGCAGAGTCTCATGCCGCTCTATGATCGCGTTCAAGGCGGACTCGAGCGCGTTGACATCGAGATCACCGCTGAACCGCACCGCCGCCGGCAGGTTATAAACGGCGCTGCCCGGTTCCATTCGGTCCAGGAACCACAATCGCGCTTGAGCGAACGAAGTCGGAAGGACGAATACTTCCTTTGAGACTACGTCGGCGCCGCTCTTGTCTTGTATGAGTTGAGAAACCATTAAAGATCTAGCCTCATCGGAAAAGACCGATTATTCTCTCGAGAGTTTCGTCGCTGGTTATCTCGCTTCCGTCGACCAGAAGGTCGGGTCTTGCCGGAATCATCTTCTTGTCTAACCAGCTCCTGTAGCGGCCGCCGCCGGTTATGTTCAGCAGGACCGTTGCATCGGGCTCGATCTGCCCGTATCTGACCGCTTTCATCAAAGTCGCGAAGGCGACTCCGCTTGCCGGATCGATGTCGATGCCTTCGGCCTGCTCGAACAATCTGCTCGCGTGCAGCGTCTCAATATTATCGGCAACCAGCATGTCGCCTTCGGTCTCGTTCAACACATCGAACACGCCGCCTTTGATCGAGTAAGGAGGCTTGCGATTGGACAATACATGCGCCGCGATTTGCTGAATCTGTTTCTTGCCGTCCTCGGCGTCTATCTTTACGAGATCTCGCTGCCGGCTCTTCCACGAGGTGTAGATCGGAACAAAGGGAAGGTTCTGGCTGAGCATAAGCCGAGGGAGATTATTTCCAAAACCGCCGTCGTCGATCAGCCGCTTCGCGGCTTCGTAAACCGCTATGGCCCCGGCCCCGCTGCCTATGGCTTGAAAGTAGTAGTCTGGTATTCGCCCGATGGCTTCGACGGCGTTCAGCATCGTCGTGCCCAATCCGTCGCGCCGCGCGATGTTTCTCACGCCTCCTTCGGCCAGGAAGCCGTCGACGCTCGATACGCGATCGGCAAGCGTCATCGCATCGCAATAATCGGTGAATCCGACGATTGAGACTATTTTGACGCAGGGGTTCAGCAGGTCGGAGAACTGGAGGTTCTGGAGCCCGAATTCCGGCACGACGATCAGGCAATGGACGTTGTTTAGTGAACAGGCGCGTGCAAACGCGGCGGCCGTGTTGCCGGCTGATGCGACGACAAGCACATCGTCATGTTTTCTCGGACGACGCGACAATACGGTGAATGCTTCGAGTTCCTTGAACGTGCTTGTTGCGAGCCACGCATCTTTCTCCGGCCAGTAGCCGTTGAAGGCGATCCAGAGGTTGGGAAGTTCAGTAATTCGGCTGAGCGCATCGCTTCGATAGGTAACCGTCCTACCGGAGCCCGACAGATTGCGGATTGAAGGAAGCCATGCGCGGTAGCGGTAGAGGCCTTCCGCGCGCTGATCAATCTTGAATGTTCGCTCTTCGTACTCCGTGCGGAGAAGCCCGGGCTCATGCGTGTTGACGCACTGCAGAGTTGACCCGTCATCTTCAAAGCGGGCGCCGCAGGCGTCGCACACTATGGTGTAGTGCCGCGCGTCCTTCGGCCTTTCCACTTCACGTACAAGCTCGGAAGCAATTCTGTAGTTCAGTGCGGCCATATTCTCCCTTCGTGGGTTTGCAATGGGGTTAGATTTCTTTTCGGGAGTTAGATTTCTTTTCGGCGCCTGAAGATCACTGTAGGGGCAGGCGCGGAGGCCCGCCCCTATATCAGTGTTTGAGGAAGCGGCTAAACCGAAAGTGGCTTTATTACAAACCTGATTTTTTAATCGGAGACGACGAGGCTGCCGTCGGTGGAAACCATTATCTGTTGCGATCTGCGGGACACGGCCGATATTCGAGGCATCTTCATTGAAGAAGGCAAGCCCGCGCTTGAGCCTTGTTTTTCCCGGGCGGCTTCAATCTTTCGGGCAAAGCCCGCAACGGTAGGCTCCTGGAACAACTCTCGAAGCGGCAATTCGATTTCGACCGCCTCTCTTATTCTGGACATCACTCGGGTCGCCAAGAGTGAATGGCCGCCGAGCTCGAAGAAGTTGTCGCTTGTGCTGCGCACCTTCACTCCAAGCACCTCTTCCCATATTCCCGCGATCAGCTCTTCTAACTCACCCTTGATATCTTCTTCGATCTCGCCCTGCCTCGTATATGTCTCTTCCAGCGCCGCGAGAGCCTTTCGGTCTGTCTTGCCGTTCGCGGTCAACGGCATCTTTTCGATGGTCTCTATGACCGCCGGAATCATGTAGTCGGGCAGGCTCTCGCGAATCTTTCGCTTGATCTCTTTCTCGTTCGCCTGATGCCCGGCCTCAACCACAATGTAGGCGATCAACCTCTTTTCGCTCCCTTCGCCCCGCGCAATGACCACTGCTTCTCGAACCTCGTCGTTCTTTCTAAGCTCTTCTTCGACTTCTCCCAGTTCGATTCGGAATCCTCGGACCTTTACCTGCCCGTCTCGCCTACCCGCATATTCGAGTTTGCCTCCGTCGATGTAGCGGCATACGTCTCCGGTTCGATAGAGTCTCTCTCCCTCGCGGCCGCTCAGTGAATCCGGCACGAACTTCTCGGCGGTCGCATCTCCTTTTCCGATGTACCCTCTCGCAAGCCCGTCTCCAGCTATCATCACTTCTCCGAATACGCCGATGGGAGCCGGTTGAAGCCGCGGGCTCACGACATACGTTCTCGTATTGGATATCGGCCTGCCTATCATCACCGGCGCATCGAGTTCATCCGCGACCAGATCATAAGTGCTGTAGGTCGTGTCCTCGGTCGGGCCGTACAGGTTGTACACCCTATCGAGGCCCCACTTCCCATACAGATCGTTCACAAGCCTTCTTGTAAGCGGCTCGCCCGCGACATTCACTACGCGAACGTTTCCCGGCGACGCTCCCATGCGAATCAGCTCGGTGACGGCGGAAGGGACCGTATTAATCAGATCAACCTCTTCCTTTTGCTCCAGCCCATGCCATTCGAGCGCGTTCTCGACTATAACGATCTTGCCTCCGATGCTGAGCGGCCAGAAGATCTCGTATACCGAAAGATCGAAGCAGATGGAGGTCGCCGCGAGAACCGTACGCTTGCCGCATCCGAATTCGTCCGATGCCCATTGAAGAAACTTGACCGCGCTGCGGTGCTCTATTGCGACGCCTTTCGGTCTTCCGGTCGAGCCGGATGTGTAGATCACATACGCAATGTTGCGTGACACTGCCGAAGGCGGAGGGTTATCCACCGAATTAGCGCTGATCAAGTCCCAGTCGCTGTCGATCAAAATGAGGCTTCGAGCACGGCCTTCGATGACTTCCACTGAGCGCTGATCGCTTATGACAACTTCAGCCCCGCTATCTTCGAGCATATAACCCACGCGTTCGACGGGATACGCGGGATCGAGCGGAACATAGGCGCCGCCGGCTTTCAGCACTCCCAGCAGCGCAACCATCATCGCGGTTCCCCGGCTCAGGCATACGCCTGCTCGAACCTCGGGACCGACTCCGCGTTCAATCAGGTAACCGGCCAACTGATTCGCTCTTCGATTGAGCTCGCTATAGGTAAGCCTGTCCAAATTGCAGACTACCGCCGCCGAGTCCGGGTTTATATTTACCTGTTGCTCGAAGAATTCCTGAATCGTTGCGACCGGCTGGTACTCTATATCAGTCCGGTTCCAGTCGATGAGAACCTGGCGCCGCTCGCACGGCGAAAGCACGTTTAGAGTCGCAATCGATTTATTCGAGTGCACGGCTATCTCCGACAGCAGCACTTTGAAATTATCGGCCATTCGGCGGATCGTGCCGGCGTCGAACAGATCAGTGTTGTACTCGAGCGCGGCTTTGATCTGATTACTCGTCGGGGTCAGATACAGAGTCAGATCGAATTTCGCGGTCGAGGTATCCGCTTCCAGCTCGTCAAGCTCAAGACCCTTCAGCTTCAGCCGGGATATGAACGGCTCCTGGAAAACGAACATCACCTGAAAGAGAGGCGTGCGGCTAAGATCGCGCTCCGGCCGCAGCAGCTCGATGAGCATCTCGAACGGAACATCCTGATTCGCGTAAGCTCCCAGCCCGGTTTCCTTCACTCGCCGCACTAATTTCTCAAAGTCAGGCTCGCCTGAAAGATCCGTTCTCAACACGAGCGTATTGGCGAAGAAGCCGATCAGCGGCTCGATCTCTCCGGATGTACGACCGGCGATTGGGGAGCCGAGCAAAAGATCGCTCTGGCCGCTATAGCGCATCAACAAGACTTTGAACACGGCTAACAGCGTCATGAACGTCGTCGCGTCGAGCCGCACGCTCAGAGCGTCGATCGAGGCGGTTGTCTCGCTGTCTATACTGAAGCGCTCCGTGGCGCCGCGATAACTCTGAAGCACGGGACGGGGGCGGTCTAAAGGAAGATCGAGCGGACTGGGCTCGGCCAATCGCCGCTTCCAGTATTCCACCTGCTCGGCGAAGCGCTCGTCTTGCAGCCAATGCCGCTGCCATTCCGAATAGTCCGCATACTGAATCGGCAATGACTCCAACGCGGCCGGCCGGCCGTCGCAAAAGGAGTCATAGAGTGTCCCCAGCTCTTTTACGAAGACGCCGAGCGACCAGCCGTCGCAGATGATGTGATGCATCGTAATCAGCAGGACGTGCTCGCTTGGCCGGAACTTCAAAAGCGTGGCTCGGATCAGGGGCCCTTCGGCGAGATTGAAAGGCCGCCTGACTTCGTCGGCGGCAATGCGCGCGATTGCCGTATCGAAGTCGCCCGGCCGCTGAAGCTCTTCTACCTTGAGCTTGAACCTGACATCGCTATCGATCTTCTGAATCGGCTGTCCGTTCTTTTCCGGGAATCTCGTTCTGAGCGACTCGTGCCGGCGCGCCACTTCCCTGATGCTTCGTGCAAGCGCGTCGATGTTCAACTCGCCGGTGACCCTTATGCCGCCGCCGACATTGTAAAAAGAGTTGCCCGGCGCGAGTTGATCGAGGAACCACAATCGCTGCTGGCCGAATGACAGCTCGATGTCTCCCACCCTGGGTACAGGCTGAATCTGTTTGACTGCCCGCGATCCCGCGGCCCTGGCCGCATCAACTTCTCGCGCAAGCTCGCTCAATGTCGGATGTTCGAAAATGGCTCTCAGAGGCAGTTCCGTCCCGAGTTGCTCTCGAATCCGCGATATGGCGCGCGTGGCAAGAAGCGAATGCCCTCCGATCTCAAAAAAGTTATCTTCAGGTCCGATCGACTCGATTCCTATCAGCCGCCGCCAGATCTCGGCGACTGCCGCCTCTGTCGAGGTTGCCGGCGCCCGATGCTCATTCGTCGGCGATAGAACCAGGTCGATCGCCTCAAGGGCTTTTCGGTCGATCTTGCCGCCCACGGTCAGCGGCAGTTCTTCGAGCAGCACGATGGAAGCGGGAACCATGTAAGGCGGCAGGTTCGCCTTCAAGAGATCGCGAAGCTGCCGCTCCAGAGCGGAGGCTTCGGCGTTCGTAGCGACGTACGCCGCCAGCCTCTTCTCCCCTGCTCCGTATTCTCGAGCCGTAACGAAAGCCTTGCGCACCTCCGGGTGCTGCAAGAGCACCGCTTCAATCTCGCCCGGCTCGATTCTGAGACCGCGAATCTTTAACTGACTGTCGTTGCGACCGAGGAATTCCAGATTGGCGTCTACGTCCCAGCGGACGGCATCGCCCGTGCGATATAACCTCGCTCCGGAATCGGCCGAGTGAGGATCGGGAATAAACTTCTCGGCGGTCAGCTCGGGCCGCTTGAGATATGCGCGGCCAACGCCGACGCCGCCAACATACAGCTCGCCTTGTACGCCTATCGGAACCGGCTGCAATTCCGAATCAAGGACGTACGTGTTTACGTTCGCGAGCGGCCGTCCGATCGTGACGTTTCTTCGCTGCCAGTCGCGCTCACAACTCCATTCGGTCGCGGCGATCGACGTTTCCGTAGGTCCGTAAGAATGGTGAAGCTCCGATCGCAGATTCTTGAAGAACTGCTTCATCGTTTCGACCGGCAGGGTCTCGCCGCCGCAAATCACCTGTCGCAGCGAGGCGCAATCGCCGGCTTTCAGCTCCTCCAGGAACGGCCCAAGCATCGCCGGAACAAAATAGGACGTAGTAACCTGTTGCGCGTTGATCGCATCCACCAGATAAGCTGCGTCCAGGTGGCGGCCCGGCGGCACGATGACCACGGCGGCCCCGGTGGATAATGTCCAGAAGATCTCCCAAACGGATGGGTCAAAATTGAGTGATGTCTTGAAGATGAACCTGTCATCCTCGGTAAGCCGGTACGTGTCCTGCATCCAGCGAATGCAATTGAGCACTCCCCGATGAGTCGCCATCGCTCCCTTGGGCTTGCCCGTCGATCCCGACGTGTATATGACGTAAACCAGAGTGTCCGCCATAGCAGCGAAAAGGGGGCGCGTGTCCGGCTCGAGATCAATCGCGTCCCACTCCGCATCGACGCAAATCGTCTGAGCTTGATGCTCGGGCAATCTCGATTGAAGACTCTGTTCTGTCAATACCGCGGCCACGCCGGAGTCTTCGAGCAGATAACGCAGCCGCTCGGATGGGTAGGTCGGATCGACCGGCACATAGGCGGCTCCGCTCTTGAGAATGCCCAGGAGCGCCGCCGGCAGGTCTATTCCTCTTTCCATGCACACGCCGACCAGCATCTCCGTACCGATGCCTTTATTGATCAAATAGCGCGCGATCTTGTTCGCGCGGGCATGGAGCCCCGCATAGCTCAGGTTCTCGTTTTCGTATATTACCGCAACTCTGTCGGGGGTTGTTTCAGCCTGAATTTCGAAAAGCTCGTGTATGCACTTCGAGAGATCGTATTCAGCATGAGCGCCGTTCCAATCGACGAGCATCTGATAGCGCTCCGTCTCGTTGAGCATCGTGAAATCGCAAATTGCCCGGTCCGGATCGGCTATGATTGCTTCCAGCAATGTTTGGAAGTGCCCGGTCATTCTTGCGATAGTCGCTCGATCGAAGAGATCGCAGTCGTATTGAAAAGAGACCGCGAGTTCCTCGCCGATCTCGGCAGCCATCAGCGAAAGATCAAACTGGGCAATTCGATGCTCCAGGCCAACGGACTCGAACTCGAGATCGCCGACCGTCATCCGCGATCCACTTTCCCCCAGAGCGAATCCACCCGATAAGCGTTGAACCTGCGATGGCGCCTGCTGTAACGCAAACGTCACGTCGATGAAGGGTGAGCGGCTCGGATCGCGCATCGGCCGTAAGCGCTCGACCAGCAGAGCGAATGGGTAAGCTTCATGATCGAACGCCTCCAACGCGGTTCGGCGCACCCTCTTCAGATGATCGTTGAAGCTCGGGGCTCCGGACAGATCCGCCCGCATAACGAGAGTATTAACAAAGTAACCGACAATGGGCGCGAGTTCCGGACGGGTTCGTCCGGTCGACGGAGAACCTACCAGAAACTCTTCCTGGCCGGAGTATCGCTGAAGCAAAATTTCGACCGCCGCCAGCAGGGCTACATACAACGTCACGCCTCGCGCGCGACTCAGCGTCTTCAGCGATTGAGACAGGCCCTCGTCCAATCGGAGAATCCGCGAAGCTCCTCGAAATGCCTGGATCGAATTCCGTGGCCGATCGGCGGGCAGATCGAGCCTTGGGGATTCACCTGAAAGCTGCTTCTCCCAATAAAGCCGCAGCTCCTCGCCTTCGGCGCTCCTCAACATTTCTTCTTGCCACGCTACGTAGTCCGCATAGCTCCACGCCATCGGATCGACCTGCGCGATCCGGCCCGACTTCGCAGCCTCATAAAAGGCCGTCAGCTCATTGAGCAGCACCGCGAGCGACCATAGATCGGAGACGATGTGATGAATGGTCAGGAGCAGCACATGCTCGATGGCCGAGACCCTGAATAGTTTCACTCTCATCGGAGGCCCCTGCTGAAGATCGAATGGGCGATGGGCTTCTTCGACGAGGTAATGCTCAATGAGCAACTCGGCGGAATCGGATAGGGTCTCCTCTTCAAACAGAGGATCGATGTTGTCCGCGATTCGCTGGAGAGGTCCGCTCTCAGACGCTTCGAAATTCGCCCTCAGGCCTTCGTGCCGACTAACGAGCGACTGAAACGCTGTTCGAAGAGCCGTTAAGTCGAGCGGACCCCATATACGTATGGCGTTTGAAATGTTATAAGCCGAGCTTTGCGGGTTGAGGTTGTACAAAAACCATAGCGCCTGCTGGCCTCGCGACAAGGCGCAGGTTCGCTGTCGGCGCCCAGCCGCAACCGAACCGAGGCCGTCGACTCGAGTCGACGATGATTGCTGAAATGCCTGTCGCGCAAGATCGGATATGCCGATGTCCTGCAAGAGAGACGACATCGTCAGGGTTATTCCGAGACTGGTCTCCAACTCATGCACAAGCTCGACGGCGGCAAGGGAATCCAATCCGTAGCGTGGGATCGGTACATTGACGTCGATTTCGGAAGGCTCCATCGACAGGCGGGATGCAATCCGCGACCGGAGCCATCCTTCGATCTGTTCAGGGCTTTCCAGAAAAGACGCGAGAAAATACGCGGCGCCCGATTCACTCTTTGCCTCTACCGCTTCTCGCCATTCAAGGAGCGCTTGCAAACTACCGCTCAGGAATTTTTCACGACAGGCATAGCGCTGAATCTTGCCGCTCGAAGTCTTGGGAAGTCCGCCGCGCTTGATCAGTACAACCGCGAAAGGATGAAGCTCATGTCTTTCGGCGATTCGCCGTCGGATCGCGGATGCGATGCGGTCGAGTTGCGCGACATCGCCGTCGGCTTCCGCAACAAGCACGAGTCTCTCTTCGCCGTCGATCTCCGCTGAAAACGCGGCGCAGCACCCCGGTCTCAACGCGGAATCGCTCTGCTCGGCCGTTCTTTCGATATCCTGCGGATAGTAGTTGAGGCCGCGGATTATGATCAGGTCTTTCAAGCGGCCGGTAATGAAAAGTGCGCCGTCCTCGATAACACCGAGGTCGCCGGTCCTCAGGAACGGGCCTTCGTCGGTTTCAGACAGCCGCGCTCCGAATACGCGCTCGTTGATCTCGTGCCGGCGCCAGTAGCCGTGAGCCTTGCTCGGACCCGAAATCCAGATTTCGCCGATCTCGCTGGACGCGCATCGTCCGCGCGACTCAGGATTGACTATTAACACCTTTTGATCGGAGGGAATTTCTCCGCAGCCGATCAGCGATTGAACCCCATCGTCTGCTTCGGACGCGGCTACGATGCGATTGTTCCCGAGCGCGGCCGTATGTGCGCGCAGGATTCTGACGCGCGAGGCCGTGGGCCTACCGGCTACCATCAACGTAGCTTCGGCAAGGCCGTAGCAAGGCCGAAAAGACTCCGCGCGAAAGCCGCACGGTTCGAATGCTTCAGCAAACCGGCTCAAGGTCTCTTCTCGCACCGGCTCGGAGCCGTTGAATGCCACGGTCCATGTGCTCAAATCCAGGAGTTCCTTCTGCTCAGGCCGAATTTTTCGAACGCATAAGTCATACGCGAAATTCGGACCGCCGCTGGTTGTCGCCTTGTAACGCGAAATCGCCTGAAGCCATCGAAACGGCCTTTGCAGGAACGCAAGCGGCGACATGAGAATGCATCGCGCTCCGACATACAGCGCCTGAATTACATTCCCGATCAACCCCATATCGTGGTAAAGGGGAAGCCATCCCACGATGACCGACTCGCGCGTCTGTTGAAAGGCGTTTTGGATCAGCCTTTCGTTATGCAGCAGGTTCCCGTGAGTCACGACCACGCCCTTGGGCGCCGACGTCGAGCCTGACGTGTATTGGAGAAATGCTATTGATCCGCTCGCAAGCCTTGGCTCGCGCCATATCTCCGAGAGACGCGCATCGATGCGATCGGTCTCGAACCATCGAACGCGGCGTCCGGAGCCGCTTTGGCTGAGGATCGACCTGATCCTCCCCGCTATCGAAGACAGCGTCAGCGTTATTGTCGCTTCCGAGTCCGCGAGAATGCCCTGAATCCTGGCGAGGTTCTGATTCAGACGCGGCGGATACGCCGGGACCGCGATGGCTCCGGCATACAGACATCCGAAAAACGCCGCGATGTAGTCGAGACCGGAGGGATACAAAAGCAAAACGCGCTCGCCGCGAGCATTGGCCGCCTGCAAAAGCGCCCCGATAGCTCGAGCCTTTCGATCCAGTTCGCCGCAGGTCAGCTCGACCTCTTCCGCTTCGCCGTCCGCGAGGTAGGTGTAAGCGACCCGCCCGGGTTCGTAGGCTGCATTCAACCGCAGCAGTTCGACGAGCGTCGAAGCGCCGGCGGCTATGTCCGTCGAGTATTCAGTTGAAAGCTCGCAGGTCATTTCTAATTCTCTAATTCCGGATAGCTGGCGAGGCGAAAGGTGAATAGCTTTGATAGAATGTCGCCGTCACCCATGACCGTTTCACCAATCCACGGATCGTCGTTCCTCGAATTTCTTATGCAGCGGTGCCGCCGGCAGCCTGCTCGCTCGACGCGGCGGCGAACGCCGGCACTTCAAATTTCAGGGTGCTCGAGCAGAACTCTTTCCATTCCGGAGTCACGCCGTCGAAGATGACGTTCTTCTCGAGAAATATTCCGTCAGTCACCGTGAAGTCCTCTTGAAGATAGAGAAAAGAATCGTCGCCAAGCTCTCGCGGAGCTTCGGTCTCCACTCCATCGATCTGCCGAACTTCCTTCCTTGCGTTAAGAACGTTCTCATTCCAGCCGCTGAACTCTCTCAGCCGTTGAATCGGATATGCTTTGCAGTACCTTCCCATCTTTTCCATTTTGATTTCTCCTTCTTCAGTATTGTTTCGAGAGCCTAAAACAAGAACGATTTGCTCACGAAGGTGGAATCGCTGTTTGAAAACGGCGCCGGAATGAATCCGGCCGGCCGAGGCGAGTACGCGGCATCCGCTGTCCGTGGAAGCCCGTATGACCGGTCAACAATGGTGATCTTGACCGGTTGCGACGACTCGACGTTGAAAGCCAGTTGAACGCCTTCGCCAGGAACAGCGTAGTAGTGTCCTCCCCATCGTTTTCCCAACTGCCTTGCTCCGCCCGTGTTGTGCAACGGCGCTTCCGCGATCGATGCGTCGCTGGATTCGCCGTCTGTTTGAACGTACACCGTAAACATCGAAGCGTGTCGCGGCGAGCTCAAGCGGAATCGCAACGTTCGTATGCCTCCGTTCATTTGATCCGCGAGCTTTTCTACATTTGGAGCCGCCAGGGAGAGGCTCGTCGCAGGCGAAGTAAGATACTGCTTGCTGTCCCACGGCATATACCTTGTGATGGATCCCGCTGCTGCATTCTTGCCGAAAAATTGGGCCGTCCAGCCGTCAGGGCGCGCGTCCGAACTCACCCATGCCGCATCTCCGGTATCGGAGTCCAACGCGTAAAAGACATGATCCGATCTCGGATGATCAGGGCCGAATCCGGAATTCAATCCCGCGACTACGATCAATGCGAGACTGGCTGATGCGGTCAGCAACGGAAGCGCCCACTTGTTCGCGGAACGCATGCTTTCGAGCTGAGGCGCCAACAGCCCCAACCCGAGCACTACGACGATCACCACCGGCCACCACGTTCCTACAGTCAACGCAACCAGAACCTGATAAAGCGTCGGAACGAGAAGAAAGATCACGGGAATCGCACACAAAGCGAGAGCGACAAATCGCACCGGATGATTTCCGCGCTCGACTTGTCCCCCGAATGCAATGGCTGCGCCTATGACGCCAAACAACAGGGGCCACGTGAAGAGATAACTGGCGCTGGGCAGATAGACGACGGTGAAAACCAGAGCAATTAACCACCAGAGCATTGCTCCGCAGGCCAGATTCTGTGCGCTTACCCTCTTGCGAAACACGACATAGATCGACGATGTAATAGCCGCCGCCAGGAGCATGAAACCGAACCGATACAGATTTCCACTCGACGGCTCGCCCTGGGATCCGTATTCCGGATGAACGGCAAGCACGATCCTCCAGACCGCGGAGGTGAGAATCCATGCCGACGCGATGCTGGACAGCAAAGCAATGAAGCCGAGAGCGATGCCGGGCCATGTCAACCAGCCGTTTCTCAATCCATAGACGATGAAGCCCGCGACGGCCAGGATCGCCGCGAACGCAAGCGGTATGACTAATGCGGACGAGTAGTCGATGAACATCGAGCCGAACAGATTGAAGTAAACTCTGTCTGGTCCGGTCACGTTGTTTAAGTCGAGACCGCCGAAGCGCCTCGCGAGCGCCAGCATGTAAGAGCCCTGATGCTGAAGGGTTCTCTCATCAACTCTGGCAACCGTGTCGATCGCGCTGTGGTAGGAGGTCACGCCGTCGAAAAAGGCAAAGTTCAAACAAGGCAGGCCCGCGGATTTGAATGCGGTCAGATCGGTATCATTTTGAAGCATTCCGTAAACGGCGCTCGAGAGCGAGTTCCCAAAAGGATGCGGAGACGCCGCGGCGAACTCGCGTATGAGGCGGCCGTTGTTGCGGCTCGTCTGGAACATAACCGCCGGGCCGCCATTCCCGCGCGCTTCGAAGTTCAAGGCGACGCCGACCTCGCGAGCCCAGGGATGTTCTTTAACGAAGGCGCGAGCGCCCAGCAGGCCGGACTCTTCACCGTCACTCAGCAGAACGATGACGTCGTTCTTCAAAGGCGCGCCCGACGATATTGCTCTGAGCGTTTCGAGAATCGCGGCTACCGCCGAGCCGTCATCCGCCGCGCCGGGTCCGGTTGCTACGGAGTCGTAATGCGCGGCAAGCAACACGGCCTTGCTGTTGTTGGAGCCATTCAACCGGCCGAGAACATTGTGCACCGTCGCTCCGACAAACGGACCTTTCCCGGTCTCCGTTACGATCGCCGATTCTTGCACCTGAGTCTGAACGCCGAGCGCCTTCAATTGGCTCACGAGGTATTCTCGAACTTCGGCGTTCTCCGCCGAGCCGATCGGATGAGGTTTAGCGGCGACATTTTGAAGATATGTTATCGCGCGAGCCGAAGAGAATTCCGCGGGCGACACATTGGCGGGCGCCGGGGCCGGCGCACGGTACAGGTAAAGGCTCAGCATTACCAGAAACGCCAACACCAGAAACGTGAGGCTGCCCGAGAGGTTGGCAATAAGACGAACTCCAGAAAACTCCGGTATGTCGCGAGCGATGGTCTGTGACATCTGTATATCCCTTTTCGATTGGCTCCCGCGTCGGTTCGTTTAGATCAGCGACTCATACGGTGATGCGTGTTACGGATTGAATTGCCGTAATCACTGAGTAATGCTTACATGGCTGTCAATTTGAGGTGATGAAGGGCAGAGCTACCGCACTTGTTTGGCATCTTTTTGCTTGCATCGTTTTGACGTGGGCCGCGCGCCTTCGAAGGAAAATCCTTCGGCGCTTACCCGTAGAGTTTCGCCATAGGGCGGGCGGTTTCAGACGTAACGTGCTTTGAATTGTTGGGGAAATCTGATGAGGCTGGCCGGCAGGGATTCAACTATCGTATGTAGACGTCGATGAGATTAAGACATCCTTAATGAAATCGCCTTTCTTAGGAATATTGCGAGGCATTTACCATTCCTCCTTATCAACAGGCGGCCCGAAGTCGACTTCCTTGGCTTTATATATCCTTTCGGGATACGAAAGACCAATTCATCTAGATCGTATTCGGGAGGAGCTTTTCCTGACCGTAATCTGATCCTTTACGTTTTACTGAAAGCGTTAGAGTCAACCAACCTGATCTCTCGAGACCGCGTTTATTTTCCTGCCTGGCCTTGTATTTCACCCCAGATCCATCGGCTGAACCATTCGTAGTTGTGCTCCATCACCGCCCGCTGTTGTTTGGGCTTGTCGATCCCGTGGCCGAATCCCTTGTAGACAACCATCTTCACGGGTACGCCTCGATCTTCGAGCGCCTGCTGCAGCTCGTAAGCATTAGGGATGGGGACCCGCTTATCAAGCTCGCCGTGTTGAATCAACGTCGGAGTCCTCGCGTTCTTTACATATGAGATCGGCGAAGTCTTTCGATAAATCTCGGGGTCGTCCCAGGGCGTAGCCTTCAGGTACTGGCGCGTAAACGGATGAATGTCGGTGTTCACATAGTAGGTCATCCAATCCGATATTCCCGCCCCTACCGACACCGCTTTGAAGCGATCGCTCGAGGCGGTGATGAAAGCCGAAATGTAGCCGCCCTGGCTCCAACCCATCGAGCCCACGCGCTCTTTGTCGACAAGGCCGCGATCGATCAAGTAGTCAACACCCGATATCACATCCCAGTAATCGCCGACGCCGAGGTTGCGAACGTTCAGAGCCCTGAACTTCTCGCCGTAGCCCGCCGAGCCTCGGTAATTCGGCTTGAGGATTAACGCGCCTTTCGCGGCGAACATCTCGATCGGATAATAGCGATCCCCGTTTAGCGCGGGCGTATCGACGCCGGTCGGCCCGCCGTGGATCACAACCAGCAACGGATACTTCCTCGAGGCGTCGTAATCAGCCGGCTTTATCAATATGCCTTCGATAACAGTCCCGTCCGTGGACTTCCATTGAATCACTTCCCGCGCCGCGAGCTTATAGCCCTTCAGTTGATCGGCCATCGCCGTAAGCTTCTTGGGCTGAAAGGCCGCGACCGACGAAACCAACACTTCGCCGTAGCTATTCGGACCAGCTCCAACAAACGCCGTTTGTTGGAAGTCGCGAGTGAATGAAAACTGTCCGTAAAGATAAGCATCGGGTCCGGTGACTCGCGTAATCGCCTTCGTTGAAGGATCGAGTCGAAACAGATGAGCACAGGTCTTCTGCTGCGCGCCGAAGTAGATGCCGTCTGGCGACCACGCTATCAACCTGGGGCTTTCATCGAACTGATCGGATACGACTGCCGGCGCGCCGCCGCTTGACGGCACAATCGCGATAGACGAATTGGTATAGAAAAAGAACTCGCGGCCGTTGGATGTTTCGTATGCTATCTGCTTCCCGTCCGGCGACCACACGGGGTTGTTATCCGGACCTTTCGTGTCGGCTGCCTTGTTGATGGCCTTATTGCTAAGAGCGATCACATAGATGTCCGAAGTATCTCCCGAACCGAGATCGGGATCGCGAGTCGCGCTGAATGCTATTCGCTGCGAGTCGGGAGACCACGAGAATCCGCCCACCGTGAATGTGACCCCTTCGGTAAGACGCTGAGGCTCGGGCGCCTTATCTTTGGCATCGTCCGGAACGTCAATGGACCACAGGTGAGTCATCGTGTAATCGTCTTTCACGATCTCGAACTCGCCGTACTTTTCCTTGCGATCTTTCTTAGCCTTCGACTCTGGTTCGGCAGCCGTGAAAGCGATTCGGCGGCCGTCGGGAGACCACGCAAAGGAAGCAATGCCGGTCTCGAGCTTCGTGAGCTGAAGGGCTTCTCCGCCCCTGGGCGAAATCACATAGAGCTGTCGTTTTCCATCGCGATCAGAAACAAACGCAAGACGACTCCCGTCAGGCGACCAGGCCGGCGAATTGCTGGACTTTTTGCCGTTCGTTAGCTGATAGCGGTCTCCGGTCGAAACAACGGCAATCCATATTTCTGTTTCAAAAGCGTTCTCTTCCCAGTTGGTTTCTGAAACTTGATAGGCGACATAGCGTCCATCCGGCGAGATGCGCGGATTAGACACGCTCTTGAGTGAGAGCGACTGATCTATGGTGGGTGTCTCAGCCGCGGCGCCGAGCGAGAGAGGCGAAAGCACGAGGGCCATCACAAAGCTTATGATTGTTTTCATGATAGGATTCCTTTCCCGAATGAGCGTGATTGAATCATATGCGGCTTAGCCGGTCAATCGCCTCAAACTCAAAAAAGAAGACAGCAAAGGAGAGGAGCAGCATGTCAAATCAGCCACAATTTATCTTCGGATACGGTTCGCTTGTAGAGGCCGATTCGCGCGCCATGACCTGGCCCGCCGCGCGGTATGCATCGCCGGCAATAGTGAAGGGCGTGGAGCGCGGGTGGTTTGATCAGGTTCCCGGGCAAGGCTACAGCCCTACTTATCTGGGCGCGGTTCAATCTCCGAGCCACACCTGCGACGGCGTCATCTTTCCGGTTACCGAACAGGAGCTCGCGGCCTACGACAAGCGAGAATCCGGATACAAACGGGACAAGATCGATCAGTCAAAGATAACAATGCTCGACGGCAGCAAAGCGGCGCCCGCCGGAGACATCTGGTTCTACGCGAATCAAAATAAGATTCTCGCCTCACAAAAGTACCCGATCGTTCAATCATACGTGGACGTCTGCTTGAACGGCTGCCTTCAACTCGAAGCGGGTTATCCGCTTGCAAGGGAACACAAGTTCGCCGAGTCGTTCATAAGAACAACTACAAATTGGAGCGAGTGGTGGGTCAACGATCGAATTTATCCCAGGCGTCCGTTCATCTACGTACCAAACGCATCCACCATCGATGGGTTGCTCATATCAGTGCTCGGCATCGATGCGTTCAATAAGATTCAGATCGAGCCTGCGAGTTGGGAAAGGCATTAGACAGCGGAGAGTAAGCAGGGCGCGCGGGTTAATTGGTTCCGGCAAGAATCGGAGCGCCCACGTGCGCGGATCCGATGTTCCTGGCCGTTAATGGATCGGCGCAGGTGACGCGGTTCAAGTTGGCTGCTTCGAGCAGCTCGGATAATTGGTTGCCGTCGTCGGGGCTCGTGGCCGAACCAACCGTGATGGCGAGTCCGGCGATGGGCGCCGATTCGTCGATGGCGCTTCTGACTCGCAACAACACTTCGCCTATTTCGGTAGCCCCGCTTTCGGGCAGAAGGATGATGATCGCTTCACTGCCATGCCGGGCTACAAGATCGGTTTCGCGCAGGCGCTGCTTTATGACATTGCCCAGCGACGACAGCAGATGCTCGGATGTCAGCCCCGCGCCCAGAGCGATATGATCCAACCCTTCGGCGCTGATCACTATGAGCGACAACGGCCCGCCCGAGCGCCTTGTACGGGCATATTCGCGTTCGAACTGGGACGCGAATGCTCGCGCGTTCGCCAGACCGGTTCCGATATCGATCAGCGCGGCTCGATGAGCCCTCTCGAAGGCGAGCGCGTTGTGCACCGAATCGGAAATCGGCTGCGACAACGATTCAATCAACTGGATATGCTCGCTCGTGTAGCTCTCGATCTCGGTTGAGTAAAGAGCGATTGCGCCGAGCGGCTCGTTGTTTTTCAAAAGCGGAAATACTATGACGCCTTTGTAGTCGGCGGCCGCCTCGGCTCCCAGCAAGGTGAGGTCGAGCGCGGGATTGGTGTTATACATAGCGCGTTGGGTCTGAATCACCCAACCTGTTATGCCCGCGCTTACCGGGAGCCGGCGCTTTTGAAACTCCTCCGCGTCCCGGCCCATCGCATAAACATACTCGAACTCCGATCGATCCGCGTCGAAGAGCGAAATCGCGCAGGTTGTAAACGGAATCAGCTTTGAGAGCCTGTTTGAAAGGAGCGCGGCGGTGTCGTCCAGCGACAGCGAGCTGGCGAGGGTTCGCGCCATGTCGTATAGATCGGCGACGCGCTGATTCGTCTCCGCGATGGAAGCAAGCGCGGCGGCGGCTCTATTGACTCGCGGCGCCGAGGCGAGTCCCGCGGCCGGTCGCGCGGATCTGAATGCTCGCGCCGATCTGAAGGTGCGCAGTCCGCCCTGTAACTCGGCCGCGCCCCTTCCCTCTTCCTTGAAGTCTTTCTTCTCCGAAAAATTCGAAGCAAGCGCGGCAGCTTCCTCTTCCAGCATATCGACGGAAGACAGGAACACCTCAACCAGCGCCGGGTCAAAAAACGTGCCTGAGTTCTGCCCTATGTACTCGATCGCCTGATCGCGGGTCATCGCCTTGTGATAAGGCCTGTCCGAACGAAGCGCGTCATAGTTGTCGACCAGCGTCAATATTCGCGCCGTCAGCGGTATCTCGTCTTGCTTCAAGCCGTCGGGATAGCCTTTACCATCCCATCGCTCGTGATGATGGCGCACGATCGGCACTACCGGAAATTTGAACTTTATGTTGGACAGCATGTCCGAGCCGATTATCGTGTGCATCTTCATCTGCGCGAACTCGTGCTCGGTGAGCTTGCCGGGTTTATTCAGAATGTAAGCGGGCACTCCGATTTTTCCGATGTCGTGCAACAAGGCTCCTGCCTTTAGCGCCTCGATCTCCGGCTCGGAGAGATCGATCAACTGTCCGATGCGCTGGGCAAAGTGTTTAACGCGCTGGATGTGTTCGTGCGTGGTCTGATCCTTCGCGTCGATTGCCATCGCAAGCATCTCGAGAATCGAATCGTTTATGTCGGAGAGCTCTTTGTAATGGCTATGCTGCTCGAGCAGTTTTTCCTGATACGACTTGAACGTGTAATAGATCAATATCGGCACCGGAAGCGCCAGTACCAGCGTCATAGCCGTAGTAGGAATGCCGTGATTGATTGCCGTATACGTGACCAACCCCGCGACCGCCGCCTCAGCCAGGTAGGTGACAGGCTCCCAGGGAAGCGTCTGTTTGATGGTCGATTGTAGAGTCGCGCCGTGCCAGAGCTTCACCCAGATCGCCAAAAATCCGAGATGAATCGCGTAGTGCGTCAGAGCCAGCGCGGCCAGCGGCGCCGCCAGCGTCACCAAAACGCGATCGTTTCCCAGCGAGTCCAACTGCGTCCGCAGATATGCGTCCAGAGCCTTATACGCAAGCCCGCTCAAGAAGACCGAAATCGTCATGTTGGAAACGTTGAAGGCGTAATAGGAGGGCTTACATTTGAGTCGCCGGCTGACCAGGAAAGTATCGAGCGCCGCGAGTACTGCCGCGTGGTGGGGACCGAGCATCATCACGGCAATGAAGGTGAGCGCTTCCGAGAGTGAGACCCAGGTGTACGAGCCCGGTATGCTCACCGGATGGCGCGACGACGTTATTGCTATGACCAGCGCAACGAGCGTCATCAACAAGAGGCTTCGATTGCCGGACGCCGCGAGTCTTGGAACGGCTGCCGCCAGAATTACGAGGGCGGGCACGCCAAGAAGCGCCAGCAAAGCAAGCTTCTTGATCTGAAATTTCTTATCGTATGCGACTCTTTCCATTCCAATCAGACACGTGTGGCGCCGACGCCTGCTTCAATCAGGCCCCAGCGCCTAATCTCGAGCTGCGACAATGAAATTAACGGCTATAACTCTCGAGCTGAGTTAGCAGCTTTCCACTTCCCAAATCACGCCAGTGCATTCACCAGGTCTGTACATTTTAATTCTCCTTTTGCCCTTTGATTTTTTTGATATGCGGCATCAATGGATGCGATGGATCAGAAATCTTGAGGATGTCCCGGCCCGGAGCGTCGTCACCCTTGCTCATCACAAGCTCGGCGCTTCGTTGATCGAAGATCGTGCCGGATGAAATTAAAGATTGGTCGAGCAGATTGGCGGACCACGAAGCCCTGGCCGCGCTTGGATTCGTAAGCGAATGCGTGCCGGTCATAACCAACCACGCGGTAGCAAGAAAAATCCCGCCGCTCGGCGTCAGGATGCTCTGGTCGAGCATCACCCCACTCGTTAGTAATTTCGACTGGTCGAGCATGACCCCCGAGGTGATCAGTCCGCCCTCGCTCAGAAGAAATCCGTCTGAAAAGGCGAGTCCCGCGGATTGCCAGCCTGAAGCCAGCACCGCCGACAGCGCACCGTTGGCCTCGTGCAGATACGCCACGCCTTCAGAAAACAGGACTCGGGCGCCCCAGGGCACGCTCTCGCCGCCGATGATGCTTACGAATTCCTTCGTGTTCCGATCCTGCGTCGAGTAGAGCAGCGCACTCAATTTAGCGGGGTCCTGGATTAGTAGTTGCGCTCCCAACGCGGCGTCGCCCGCCGACGTGCTGAAGGCTTCCGCCAGTCGCACGGCTCCGTCGACGTTGATCGAACCCGCACCCTGTGTTTCGAGCTGAAGAAGCGGATTCACCGCGGAGAGAGAAGAAAGAGGCTGGGCTGTGAACTGCAGGATCGACTTCACCATTGCCGGCGTGAGTCCGGGGTTGGCGTCGAGCATTAACGCGGCAGCGCCCGAGACAACCGGCGCCGACATCGAAGTGCCGCTCAGCCACATGTAGACATCTTCTCCGTCACACGCATAGACGGTGAGATTGTTGGTCCGCGTGAGGTAATTGCGATTCGAGGCGATCGATCGTATGAGTGTCCCGGGGGCTACGAGATCGGGCTTGGAAACATTGTCGATTAGAGTAGGACCGCGCGAGCTGTAGCTTGCGATCGTGTCGTCCGAACGGACGGTAGTTCCCCACGAATTCACCGCGCCTACGGTGATGACCAGCGGATCGTTAGCCGGCGCCAGGATGGAGCCGTAAACCGGATTTCCGCTTGCGTCCTTGCCGAAATTTCCGGCTGATGCTACGCAAACTATGCCGGCCCGCACCGCTTTTTCGACCGCCTGACAAAGCGGGTCTCTCTTGAACGATTGAGTAACCGCCGCGCCTATGGAGAGGTTCGCTACGCGAATGTTGTATTTCGAGCGATTCAATAGCAGCCAGTTGATGGCGGCTATGCTGTCGCTGATGGAGCCGCGGCCGTCCGCGCCTATGACCCTAAGGTCGATCAGGTTTGCGTTAACGGCGAGGCCGCCGTATACGTTCTCAACCGAGGTTAAGGAAGTCAGCGACTTGCGGCCGGAGCCCGCCGCGATTCCCGCGACGTGAGTACCGTGTCCGTATGGATCGTATCCCTGCCTAAGTTGTTCATCCGACGGCTTCTCCTTGCCGACGAAATTGAGGTGCGCGAGCACGCGGGAGGAGGACGGATCTCCAAGCCGTTTTAAATCCTGATGCTCCTGGTCGTAGTCGTAGATTCCGGAATCGAGTACGGCGATTGTAACGCCGCTCCCATTCGGGCCGTTTGGCAGAGATTGAATATAGTCGCCGACGGCTTGACCGCCTGCCGATGTCATTGAGAGAGAGCGTTTGCCCAGAATGTTCTGCGCGCCAGTGGTGGCTTGCAGCAAATTGTAATCGTATGAATCGCCCTGAAGAGCGGTTGGGCGATCGAGTGAAATCCACTCCGTAGCGCCCGCCGCGCCGACATCCCTCAGCGCTCCGATCGGCAGCTCCGCTACGTAGCCATGTATCAGCGGCAGCGAGCGGAAAACATGCCCGCCTTTTTCCGCTATGGCTTGATCGAAGTCTTCCGCGGATGCGCCGGTCTGCACTATCACGCGAACGGTTTCGGCGCTGTTTGCGCTCGCCGCGAGCGCCTCGAGTTCCGGCGCCAGCTTGCCGTCGCGGTCCTGATCCGAGAGCTTTGCCTGCGCGCCTGACTGAGCCTGTGCTCCCGCTGCCGGATGGGGGGCCATTATTCCGGCAGCAAGCACCAACGTTATGGCGACGCTGGTAAAGTGACCCGGTCTTCGGGGTCTCATTGAGATCTCCTCCTGCGATTCCAGATTAGTGCGTTTTGGTTTGCGTCGAAGCGATTACGTAACCTGCCAGGGTCACTCGCTGGCCAGATCTGCAAATACAAGCACAATGCCAAGTAGCAATCACCGCCCAAAAGAGCCTTAATTACAGAATGGAAGGGATTTATGGAGGGAAATGGGGTTCCGTCTGATTGACCGAAACCTTTCGGTTCAGTCAGCTTGATGGGATTCGTTCAGGCGAAAACCTTCACTTTGCATACAAAATCATTGTGAAACACGGCTGAAACACTGATGTCCGGCCGCATTCACATCTCCGTTTTGCATGTCAGCGCGAAGGTTGTTTTCGCTCGACTCGCTCAAGCTTGCTGCCGGACTTGAACAGACGCTATCAAGTCGCGCGCCAGAGATGGGATCTTAGATGATGACTCTCGGTTCCGCTTCGTCTTCCCGCCACGGAGTCATCAACGCGGCGTGGCGCACGAAAGCGCGACTGTTGCTTTCATTCCTTCCCAATAACTCCGCGAACGCGCGCTCGAACCTGATGATCTCAATTATTTCCGTCAAATCGGGAAGTTCGTCCGCCGGCAATTCCGCCATAGCCTCCTCGAGCGCGTCGCGAATCGCCAGGCTCAGATCCTGCACCCGAGGAGAGGTCTCTCCGTGTTCGTAGATCAGCCCGCTTTCGGCCGTCTCCAGATTCTTCACGGCGTTGTTGAGCGCGCCCATTATCTCCGAGTCGCCGAGATCGTTGTAGTCGTAGCGTTGCGTGTTTGCGATGGTCGCTTCGATGAGAATCATAACCTGCAGACAGCTTTCATCATCATAGAGCTCGCTCACGTAGGCGGGATCAAAGTGCGACATCAATAGTTGAACGGCCTTCTCCGCCTCTGTATTTCTAGCTTCTTCGAGATAAGTGCAGGACTCGGGGCACCGAATTCCCATCATTCGGTCTCGCGCGCAGCACACAGGGCAGATACTGGTAAGAAGGGCCGGGCAAAGCCGTTTTGCCGGTCTTTTATTACACCTTGGGCATCGAGGCATGATGATTCCTCAAGTTGCTCGACCGCTAAGCGTTCCCGGCCCTTCCATACGATCTTCACTTACCACTCGAAGCGGCGCTTGCCCCACGTCGGCGGCGGCGGCTCCTTGCTCATGCGATCGAGCGGATGTTCCTTCAACATACGCAGAGCCTCTTGAACCGCTCGCTCGAGTTGAGGATCGTGGCCCGCGATTACGTCCTTCGGCCAGTTCTCAACATCGATATCGGGCGCGGCGCCTTCATTCTCGACCGCCCACTTTCCTTCTCGCGAGAAGAAGCCTCCACGCGGAGCAATCATCGAGCCGCCGTCGACAAATGTCGGAGTATCAGCCGTGTGCACGAGTCCTCCCCACGTGCGCTTGCCGACCAGGGGCCCGATCTTTCGATGCTTGAACATCCACGGCATCAGATCGCCGCCGGAACCCGCCATCTCGTTGATGATCATGACTTTTGGCCCCCAAATGCCGGCCGCCGGACTCGTAAACGGATAGCGGTCTCCTGCCACGTTGTTGAAGTAGCCGTCATAATCGCGCTGGAGCACGTCGATTATGTAATCGGCTGCCGAGCCGCCTCCGTTGAACCGCTCGTCTATTATCGCTCCCTGTTTGTCCTGCTGAGCGAAGTAGTAGCGGTTGAAGCTCGTATATCCCGGCTGCCCCGTGTTTGGAAGATAGACATAAGCGAGCTGGCCGTTGGAGAGCTTGTCGACAAGCCTGCGATTTGATTCCACCCAATCGCGCGTGCGCAGCCCCTGTTCGGCGACAATAGGTATAACGGTCACCTGTCGCGCTCCTTCAAGCGACGGCCGGGAGTTCACCGTCAGAGATGTCTGACGGTTCGCCGTACCGTCTAACAAGCGATAGATGTTGTCCGGCGCCTTTAATTCAACTCCGTTAATGGCGACGATGTAGTCTCCAACAGAGACATCCACGCCGGGGGCCGACAGAGGCGCGCGCAATTCTGGATTCCAGCTCTCATTGTCGTAGATCTTGGCGATCTTATAGCGGCCGCTTTCTATGACAAAATCGGCTCCCAACAATCCGCTGCTCAAAGGCGGCACTTCCGGCATTTCGCCGCCCCTCACATACGAATGGCCGATGGAGATCTCCGAACCCATCATATCGAGCAGGTAGTTGAGATCGGCTCGATGCTTCACATAAGGCAGCAACTGGCCATACATCTCCCTGTCCTTCGGCCAGTCGGTGCCGTGCAGGTTCGGCACGTACAGGTAATCACGCTGGTTGCGCCACCCCTCGTTGAATATCTGCTTGAACTCTTCTTTCGGATCGAGGTACATGCGCAAAGACACGTTCAACCGGCCCTGCCCGGCTTGCGGAGGATTCCGGTCCGCATCGACCAGGAACAACGCCGTAGCAGGAGCGGGGCCGCCCGCGCCGGCGAACCCACGCCGGCCTCCGCCTCCGCCGCCCGGCGTCCTGTATAAAAGCTTGTGACCGTCAGCGCTCACATCATAGTCGGCGACTCCGGCGACGAAAGTCGCGGCGCGACGATCGCTCAATCGATAGCGGTGCAACTCGCTCCCTCGCCCGCCGAATTCACCCGCCGCGGCTCGTCCGCCGCTTGCTTCGAGGTAGTAAACGGCGCCCGCTACTCCAGAATGCAACTGCGAATACTGTCTCTCCGGAACACCCGGAATAGATATGATGCGCTGCTGCAAACCGTCAAAATCAATGGTCACGCTCACCGGAGTTCTTGGAGCGCGAACCGGAGCAGCTTGATCCGCTTCTCCTGCGGCATCGGCTCCGGCCCCGCCGCGAGGTCCTCGGCCAGGGCCGGCAGGAGCGCTGCCCACGCCTTTGTCTTCATCGCTCTCGGGGAGAAGCGGACTCGCTTCGCCTTTCTTGAGCACGGCAAGATAGAGCCCGAAATTCTCGTCGTGATCGTATGACGTCATATCGAGCCATTGCGACTTCAGTCCAAAATCGGTCGAGGCAAGGAACCAGAGATATTTTCCGCTCGCGTCCCAGGCGGGCCATACCGCATCCGCGAGTCCATCGGTTACCTGTTTGCTTTCGCCCGTCTCCACATTGCTCACGAAGACTGCGTGATACATCGATCGAAGCCGGCTCGAGTACGCCACCCACTTCGAATCCGGGCTCCAGACAGGATTCAGCGTTCGTTGCGGCACCATCCACGGATCATTGCCGACTGTTTTAACCTGGCCGCTCGCGATGTCGAGCACCAGCACGTGAAGATTGGTGTCCGTGAACAGAAGCTTCTTGGAATCGGGCGACCACGACGGCGTGTAATAGTGCGTTGGATGATCGATCGCGATCTCGCGCGGAGGCGTGAGGCCGTCCGGAGCTTCGATCACCAGCTTGTACTCGCCGGATTTGTCGCTGAAGTAAGAGACATACTTTCCATCAGGCGACCACGCGGGATCGCGTTCGGCCGATCCGCTCGATTGGCTGAGGTTCCTGATGTCGCCTTTCTCGGCGGGAATCGTGAAGATTTCTCCACGGGCTTCGACTACCGCGCGTTTGCCGGTGGGCGACAGCGCGATGTTAGTCATTCTGCCCGTCACGTCTTCCCATCGCGGCATCATCCAGGGGAAGTCGCCCGCCGCGGTTATGTTCACGACGTGTTCTTTACCGGATTTGGGATCGAGCTCGTGCACGTATCCGGCTTGCTCGAACACCACCGCGCCGCCACCGGATTCAAGCGTCTTGACATCGAAGTCGGTGAATCTTGTGACCTGCGCGAGCTTCTTCGATTTGGTGTCATACGCCCATATGTTCGCAACGCTATCGCGATCCGAGATGAAATAGATCGAATCGCCAACCCAGACCGGATCCATGTCCTTTGAATCGGTCCAGGGCGGCGAGACCAGATCATAGCTTTTCAGATCAACGATCCAGACGGGCCGGTTTTGTCCTCCACGGTAATTTCGCCGTTCTTCATCCCACGAGTTATTCATTCGATAAGCTATGCGGGAGCCGTCCGGCGATATCTTGCCCTGATAGGCGCGGGGCAAGGGCATCGGCTCCTCAATGCCTCCATCGGCGGAGACTGTCCAGAAACGCGGCGCCGCGCTTGGAGCCGCGGTCGCGCGGCTGGACGAAAAGAGCACCGACTTGCCGTCCGGCGTCCATCCCTGCACGAGATCAGGACCGGGGTGCCAGGTCAACCGCTTTGGCTCGCCGCCTTCCGATGGAACAACGTAGACGTCGAAGTTCCCCGCGTACTCGCCGCTGAAAGCAATCCATCGACCATCGGGCGAGAAATGAGGATTCGAGGTTTGTCCCTGGAAGCTTGTTATTCGTCGGGCCGTGCCGCCGCTTCGCTCGACTACCCAGATGTTATTGGCATAGGCGAAGGCGATCTGGCTTCCGCTTACAGTAGGCGAACGCAGAAGCCTCGTACCGCTGCTGCCGTTCGGAGGGGTTCGGTCCGCGGGTCCGGCCGCCCTCGTAACGGCTGCCACAGCCAGTCCAGCGAATGCGGCGCAGATTAGCGCGATCATAATGAACGAAGCGCGACGACGAAAAGCAGGCGAGCTTTGCTTTGACATAGTTTTATCTCCCGGATACATCAAGTCCCATTGGCGGTAATCCCACTGATGGCGATGCATGTATCACGGCCAGCGACGGCGGTCAAAGCGAGAGACGCGGATTCAATCGGGATTGGGCTGATTAATGAAATTAGCAGGGAGATTGTTAGCCTGTGTTCAAGGCGGCAGCCAGGCGCCTATTTCGCGCCCTCAGCGCTCAAAGGCGGTGGGATCGGAAACAGGGCGGCGCGCCTACCCCTCGCCTTTTCATGGGGCGGGCCTCACCCTGCGGCGGGAAAGATTAGATCACGCAGGCATCGGCTTAATCATGCAGCCTGCGTCGATATAGGAATCTTCAATGCTTCGCTTCGCCGAGCAACAACCCGAAAGCCGAGCGGAATCGAGGAGCCGTGTGCAAGTCCCTCAATCCTTCCTGACGAACAGGGCCGCGTATATGGTCGCGGGTCACGTTCATACACATCAGCAAGAGATAGTTCTTCATCGAATCGTCATGATTTGCTTTCACCTGTTTTAACGCCTCGGAGTTGTTTCGGGTGAGTCTTCTGTAGACCTCCTGAACAAGCTCGCGAACGACTTCCTCGGCGGCGGGCGATGTGACATTGTGCTCACAGCCTGAGAGCCGGGCGTATACGTCCGAGACTCCCTTATGAATTGTCGCATGGAACCGGCGGACGAATTCCTGCCACGCCAGTTCTTCCGGGGGCCTCTTAGAACACCGACCAATCAATTGTCGGGCGCTTAGCTGGTGCATTGGTAACCGCATTCTTTCCTCCACACACCTCGAAAGGTTGCCATTAATGAACGGTGAAATCCCGATTTGAATCGTTGGGGGAAACACTCAACACGGGCTGCGTCAACGACTATTTGAGAAGCGACCGAGGTGAGCAGACTGATCAAACCGAAGGTAATCAGCGATTTAGTTTGATTGGTATTGCCTCAATGCCTCGACCCTATTCCACTCTCCAACGGTATAAGTGATTAGGGCCGGAGGTATTTCAACGGACCGGAACATCGATCTACATCAACTGATCGGAGGCGTGAGGCCGGCGTTCCAGTACCATAGTTTAGAGGCCTTTTGCGGGCCCGGCGCGGTTGCCAATTCGGGTGTTTGATCTATAATCCGAGGGGCGCTGAAGCCTTCCAGATCTATTTCTTTCATGTTCTTTCATGGTTTGCAGGAAGAGTGGTTGGGTTGGATTTCCGCGCGCGCTTGAGTGCCTGAAACGGGCAGCCATAATGAGAAAAAATTGGGAGCTAACCGCGGAGGCCTTCGATAAATTCCTTGCATGGCTTCACCCGAATCGCGATGAAGCCGGGAAGAAATACGAACAGATTCGCCGACACCTCGTCATCATATTAAGCTGCCGCGGCTGCGAGACTCCCGAAGAATTGGCCGATGAAACCTTCAACCGGGTCATTCGTCGAGCCCAGCAGATGGCAGACACCTACGAGGGCGACCCCGCCCCATACTTCATCACCGTCGCGAATAATCTCTTCTATGAGCATCGCTCTAAAGTCCGGCCGCAGGCGGAGCTTCCGCTCGACTTGCCGCAACCCGAACCCGATCCATCCGACGACCGCGATTATGACTGCCTTGACGTCTGTATGCAGGAGTTGAAACCAGCCAATCGCGACCTCGTTCTTCGCTACTACCGCGAGAACAAGCAGGCAAAAATTGACCACCGAAAGCAACTGGCCGAGGAGCTAGGCATCGGCGTCAACGCGCTCCGGATCAGGGCCCATCGCACTCGGCTCACTCTCCAGGAATGTATAGACGATTGCCTCACGAAGGCTCCGGCGATTTAATGAATCGAGCCCGATGTAATGGATCGAGCCCCGAACGCTTATTACTTTGAGGACGATTTGGAAGGGAGGCTTAAATGATAGGAGCACAAAGCGAAGAAACGTCGCTCAGAGCTTATCTGCTGGGCCGGCTCCCTTCCGACGAGCAGACACAAGTCGAAGAACGGCTGCTGTTGGATGGCGAGTACGTGGAGCTTCTTCAGGTACTCGAGGACGAGCTCACCGATAGTTATCTCAGTGACAATCTCTCGAAGCAGGAACGGGAGCAATTCGAAAGCTATTTCCTGAGCACGCCGGCGCGCCGGCGAAAATTGAGAATGGCCAGGGTGTTGAGGCGCTACGTAAATGAGAGTGAACCCTCCAACACCGCCTTTCGAGAGTCACCTTCACCGGTAAGGACTTTTCGTACTCGCCCGGTTCTGTCGCTGGCCTGGCGCGGGGCCATCGCCGCAATGCTGATGTGCGGAATCGCTCTCGGAATCTGGCGAATCGCGTTCTATCAATCGCTCAGCGAGAAGGGCCACAAGGCTCTGCAGGCCGCTCTCAAAGACTCTCCAATCGAAGGACGCATCGCGGGATTCGACTGGGGCCCTCGTCGCGTGACGCTTGGCGACAACGCTCCCAGCGTTGCGGACTCCACGAAGCTTGATAGCGCGGGCAGCTATTTCTTCGAAGCGGTCAACGAGAAGCAGGACGGAGAATCCCATCACGCGCTCGGGCAGTTTTATCTGGCCCGACGTGAGATTGATAAGGCGATCGAACAACTAGGACTGGCGGCGCAGAGGGAGCCGGGAAACGCTCGCGTTCAGAGCGATCTCGGAGCCGCGCTTTTAGAAAGAGGTAAAGCAGCGCAGGCCGGAGGCGTGGATGGCAGCCTGTCGGATTTCGCCGAAAGCCTGGAGCACCTCGACAAAGCCGTTCAGTTGGATTCGCGTTTGTTGGAGCCGATGTTCAACCGCGCGCTCTGCCACGAGTACATGCGGCTTCGGACGCAAGCAGAAGAGGACTGGCAGGCGTACCTGAAATTCGATTCGGCTTCTCCGTGGGCCGCGGAAGCCCGCAGGCATCTCACGGATCTCGAGGACCAGAAGCAGAGATCTTCAATCGCCGAAGAAGACGACACTCAGCGGTTTCTAACCGCATTCAGAACGCATGAGCGTGACACGGCGTGGAAGCTTGTAAGCGGCAATCGCGAGGTAATAAGAGGCCGGCTCATCTGGTGGCGCCTGCTGGACGACTTCTTCAAATTAACCGATGCCGGACAGATAGCCGATGCAAGAGTTCGGCTGCAGGCATTGCGGTATGCGGGCGAGCTCGACAAAAATTCTGCTCCCGAAGCCGGAGCAGCGCGTCAGGGTGATCCGTATGTTTCGGAGCTGGCCGAGTTCTATCAGGGCTCGTCGCGCCGGCTTCCGAGCCTGGCCGAAGCGCACAATCGGCTGAATGAAGGCAACGGGCTCTACCTGAACACTAGGCCGAACGACGCCCTCCGAAGCTACAGGTCGGCTCGTGCGATATTCGAGCACGCCGAAGACGAATGGGAAGTGCTTTTGACGGACTTCCTTATCGGAAGCTGCCATATTCAAACCGGCGAAGTCGAGAAAGCAGAACCCCTCTTCGAACGAACCAAGCGCGCCTGCGACGACAAGGGTTATCGCTGGCTCCTTCTGCAGAGCCTGTTCAGCCTCGCAATGGTGCAGGATCGAAAGGCGGATCACTCAGAGGCCCTGGAGAACACCGAGCAGGCGCTGCAAATCGCCGAGCAAATGGAAGATTCCTACGACACGCAAAGGAGTCTTGCTCAGATCGCCGATCAATACCGGAAACTCGGCAACTATGACTTGGCGCTCGCCAATCTCGACCGCTCTCTGAAAGAGACCGGCCGCGGATGGCCCGGCGGCCGTCAGATGTGGCGCACATGCGATCAGCTTGCGCAGGTCTTTTTTGCGAGACGGCTTAACGATTCAGCCGCGGCCGCATACTCGGGCGAAGCGCTGTGGCTCGCGCTCGAGACACGCGACAACTCGCTGATCTATGTATCGTACGTTAATCTCGGACTCATTCGCTCGCGGCGGCAGGATTACGCGGAAGCGATCAAGCTGGCTCAGCTCGGATTGGAAGCGGCTCCCGCGCCGGTTCACAGAGCATATGCCAAGCTTCAGCTTGGTTTTCTGCATCGACGCGCGGGCGATGTAGCTCAGGCGCTTTCCGACTACGACGACTGCATCCAATATGTCAATGAGGCGGCCGACAAGGCCGGCGCCGACGCCGGTTCCAATCCCGCACACAAGCGGACCGATCAGCTTCCCGCTCTGTTATACGGCGGGCATAAGGGAAAGCTCTTTTGCCTGTTCGATGAGGGCAACGAAAGCGCCGCGCAGGAAGAGCTCGGACGCACGCTCCAGCTATTGGAGGAGTACCGCGATAATATTCGCGAGGAGACCAATCGCAACACCTTTTTCAACGTGGAACAGAGCGTCTATGACGCCGCCATCGATTTCGAGCATACAAACAAGAACGACGAGCAAGCGGTGTTTGATTATTCCGAAGCGTCGCGCGCGCGATCTTTGCTGAGCCTGATCACAACATCCGAGCCGCGCCGGCTCGAGGCAGTACAACGAGATCTGCCTAAAGAAACGCAACTCGTGGAATACATCGCGCTCGAAGACAAGCTGCTTATCTGTCTCGTATCAAAGTCAAATTTCTCGGTCACCGCGGTCCCGATTCACCTCAATGATCTGACCTACAAGGTAATGGATTTTCGGCGCGCGATTCTTGCGGCAAAAGGCGAGGAAGGCGCTCAAGCGCGAGAGCTCTATGATCTGTTGATCAAGCCAGTCGCGCTCAAATCCGAGAACGGCGGCAGCGTATGCATTGTGCCGGACAAAGTCTTGAACAATCTTCCTTTCGCGGCTCTCAAGTCCGAGTCGGGTAGATACCTGATTGAAGACTTCACGCTCACTCACGCGCCGAGCGCCGCGGTTTATCTGACCTGTTCCGAGCGAGGAGATCACACCGCTCCGCGAAATCACGAGCGGCTGCTGGCGGTCGGCGCCGCCGCATTCGATCGCGCGGCGTTTCCATCGCTGCCGCTGCTTCCTTCCACCGAGCAGCAGGTTCGCAAGATAAGCGGCTGCTATTCCGAAGGCTCGCCGCTGGTGCTCACGCGAGATGAGGCGCGAAAGGATCGCGTCAAGCGCGAAATGGAGCGCTCCGACGTGATCCACCTTGCTTCGCACTACGTGGTTTACGGCAAAGACCCAATGAATTCCAGGCTCCTGCTATCGAAGGAGAGCAATGCGGACGCGAGCGGCTCTTCCGGGTTTCTGCGGGCCGACGAAGTTTATGCGTTGAAGCTCCGGCGGGCGCCGCTCGTAGTTCTGTCGGCCTGTCAAAGCGGAGTCGAGCAATACTACGGCGGCGAAGGCATGATCGGAATGTCGCGAGTATTCATCGCGGCTGGCGCGCCTGTCGTAGTTGCCAGCCTGTGGGCCATCGACGCCTACGCGACCGACGAACTGATGATCGATTTTCACCGCCGCCGCCGGGCCTTGGACGGACTCACCACGGCCGAGGCGCTGAGACAAGCGCAGCTGAACATGCTCAGGAACGCAACGCGTGAGGACTATAAGCAGCCATATTACTGGGCTGGTTTTGCGGCCATCGGCGGCCGCACGAATTTCTGATAACGGCTCCGAAGCTGCTGTGGACGCCTCAGCATAGCGAATTCACTTGTCATTCAAAGGAGAATTACGATGCCGCTTGATCACTCCAAAGCAACCGTGACGATTTCAATAGCCGGCATAGCCCTTTCGTGCATCAACAAGCTCGAAGGCAATCGGTTTGAAATTGGATTTCTCCGATGTGATCGCCATCGGCCGCTTCTCGACATACAAGAAATAGAATTCGATCCGAAGACCGGCGAGTCGATCAGATCTTGCCTCATACCGCACTCGCTGAATCTGGACGAAGACATCACTATAAATGCGATCAACGGCGGCGGCCCCCAATGCGGAAGCCGCGTGTCGCAGTACGTTCGCCGCGCCTTCGACCGGTTGGAGGACACAGGCGACGAAGAGGACTTCAGATGGATTCCCGATCTGGAAGGTCCCGAGTTTCACGGACATAAACTCACGATCAATCACAGATCGAAGCTGCTGCCCACGCTTTATCTCAACGACGGGATACTCTATACGCGACAGAAGACCGACGAGGCGTTTGCGCGAGTACCCGTTAGAGGCCGTTCCTCGAAAACCGCGCTCGGCAAACTGGCCTACGGCATTAACGCGGACATCATCTGCAAAGACGGCGGTGAAGTCGTCCTGAGCAACATAGCCCGGAGTGGAGCGCCCGATGGAGGCTCGCGCTGCTCGGTCAAATTGCCGAAGAAAGAGCGCTCTCGCTATTTGATAACAATCGAGAACCACTGCCAGCTTGCGGATGAAATCGAAGGCACGGACTTCCAGCTTTTCTATGAGGTGGTAAAGGACCCGGCAGGCAAGGAGTTCGATTTGAGGCGTGTGGTCGAAACCGGCTGCTACGCGGCCGCGAAAGAGCCGCCGGAGGGCCGGGCCGATTTCACGCTCGACGGATTTCCGCAAAACTGTTTAGCAGGCTATCTAGGTGAGACCGATTCTCTGAATGGCTGATGTTCGCGCCGACACAGGAGGATTCATATGACGCACATCGTTTGCCCAAGCTGTCATTCATTAACGCCCCCCTACCGCAATTGCATGGCTTGCCATGCCTTCCTCGGTGAATTGCTTGACGCCAACCTCGACGGCAGACCCGATGCGATTCCTACTCCTCGAAAAGAGTCATGGCTATCGATAATGCTCGGCGACGTATGGCGGCGGTTTTTCGTGCCTACGGGACGCGAAGCAGCGGTGCAGATGGATCCCCGTCTAAGGAGAAACTGCAGACGAGTTGATCGTGAGGACACGCTCACGCTTAAGACATCGTCGGCCGCGGAAGATGAGATTGCAGCCGTCGTCAGGGTCACCGACCTTGCTCGATTCAAAGCTCTCGGTCAGGTCAAGCGGGTCATCACTATTGCCGAGCCGACAGGCAATGAGCGCGATGCCATCGTCACGGCCAGAATCTCCGGACGCGAGAGCGACGTCGAACAACTTCGCCGATCCGACTGCGTCCTGAGCCTCAAAGCAGCAGCCCGCGTCAGGCCCTTTCTCGAACAGACCGTTCGGGAAGGACTCTCCTGTAACAAATCTTCGTCGGGCGCGCACGGCAGGCGAGGAGGCGAAGGCGTCATCGTGGGCATCATCGACTTCGGCCTGGACTTCACGCACAGGAACTTTCGGCTGAGGAACGGCCGCACCCGCGTTCTGGCTTTATGGGATCAGAAGTACTCGGACGATGCGCGGCGCCCTGAAAAGTTTGGCTACGGACGCCTCTTTGAAAGAGACGCGATAGACCGCGCACTCGAGGAAGCGGATCCATTCAAGGCGCTCGGCTACTCGATTCCGAAAGACAGTCTCTTCGAGACAGGAGCCCACGGCACTTATGTGACGGACGTCGCCGCGGGAAACGGGAATGGGTCCGGCTGCGCCGGCCTCGCTCCAGAAGCAGACATAGTATTCGTGGATGTATCGGCGGGCGGCCCTCCGATACTGGCTTCTCAAGAAGTCGGCGGAACGTTCGGCGATTCCGTCCAGGTCCTCGAGGCAATTAGATTCATCTTCGACTACGCGGGCAATCGGCCGTGCGTGATCAATCTGAGCATCGGCACATACGGCGGCCCGCACGACGGAAGCTCCCCCGTTGAACAGGCAATCGATCGGCTGGTTTGGGAAAAGCCGAACCGCGCCGTAGTTGTTTCCGCCGGCAACTCGTTTGGCGGATCGCTCCACGCAATGGGCCGAGTGACCGGTCGCGAAGATGTGGATCTCAAATGGCGGATTCCTCGGTTCGACGAAACCGGCAACGAGTTGGAGATATGGTATTCCAATGAGGATCAGTTCACGGTCGAGTTGATTGATCCCGACGGCAGACGAGCAGCAAGAGTGAAACCGGGACAGACATTTGAACGAGTGGTCGGCGGGGGATTGATTACGGTAGTGAATCGGCTTAACGATCCGAACGGCCGCGACAACTCAATCAACCTGTTCTTCGAACGACGCGTGCCGTCCGGCACGTGGTCCGTGCGCTTGAAAGGCGAACGCGTTCGAGACGGCCGCTTTCACGCCTGGATCGAGCGCGACGAGTTGGGACAGTCGAGATTCGTCAAACCCAAAGATAAATCATACGCGGTCACCGACGAATACACCCTGAGCTCGGTTGCCTGCGGACGACGATCGATCGTCGTCGGCTCCTATAACGCATATGAACCCGATCTTCCTCTATCCGACTTTTCGAGTTCGGGTCCGGTAAGGGGGCGAATCGATCACCCGCAGCCGACCGTATGCGCGCCTGGAGACAACGTGCTCGCCGCCCAATCCGGAACGATGGTGTTGAGACATCGCCAATCCGGCACCAGCCTTTCGGCCGCCGCCGTGACCGGCGCCGTGGCCCTGATGCTCTCCGAAGCTGACGGCGATCTTACGGCGGATCAAATCAAACGAATCATAATCGGCTCGGCGCATAAAGATCGTTCGATGAGCGGCGACTGGGATCCTGCATTTGGATACGGCCGTCTCTGCGCTAGCGAAGCGGTCGGTATGATTCAAGCAGAAGGAGTCGACCGGGAGCGGCCGCTGCTCGCGAGATCATCCGGACAAAGCTGACCTAACACCTTCGTATGAACCAGAATTCGCTTTGCAGCGGCGCGATCACCCACGGTGAGTGAGGTAAATCGGCACAATGTCCTGACAAGACGTTGAATTAACAGCGTCGATTCCAAGGAATGCTGATTGCGGTCTCCTTCGCGCCGCGCTCCGGCTCCTCTGCGATTGAGTTGAAAGAGAAATGGGGAATCAATCGCAGGGGACCGGGCTCGAAATCGACGTCGATTATATGGATTGAAGAACGGATCTGCGTTTGTATCAGATTGCGTGTTGAACTTTACTTTACGACGCATCCGATTCCGCTCCGCTTCCAGTAAGCTGTTTCTGCCGCAACGCAGCGGCGCCGAGGAATCCACCCATACCCATCGACTCGACCGCCGAGCTCGGAATGAGCATCAAAGCGCCTTTCTCCTTGAGTCCTTCATACAGCATATTCATCGCGCGGAGATGCAGCGCGGTGGGATTGTCTCGATATGAATCGGAAGCCTTGTCGAACAACTGCGCGATTTCTACTTCAGCCTGGCCCAGAATAATTCGGGCCTGCTTCTCTCTCGCGGCCTGAGCTTCGCGTGACATTGCGTCCTGCAGCGCGTCCGGTATGACCACATCGCGCATCTCGACGGATTGCACCGTCACGCCCCACGGCGTCGACCGCTCATCGATGAGCTTCTGCAGCTCCTCTTCTATTTGCTCGCGTCCTCTCAAAAGCTCCGTGAGCGAAGTCCTGCCGATGATGTCGCGTAATGCGGTTTGAGCAGCCCAGCTCACAGCCTGTGCATAATCCTGTACCTCCAACGCCGCCTTTTCAGGGTCATACACAAGCCAGAACAGCACCGCATCGACGTTGACGGGAACGGTGTCGGAAGTGAGGGTCTGCTCGGCGGCAAAGCTGGTTGTGATTATTCGCTGATCGATCCACGCCGACACGGAGTCGACAAACGGCACGAGCCAGAAGAGCCCGGGGCCCTTCAAGCCTGTATAACGCCCGAGCCTGAGCACAACGCCTTTCTCCCACTGCTTTGCTATTCTCGGCGCTTGAGCCAGGAATATGCCGATGAAGAATCCGATAATTGCGCCAAACGGACTCTTCATCAGCGCCGTTATGATGAGTCCAAGAATAAACGGCGCGAGAAACGAGGCTACGGAAACGACGTTGGCGCGGGGAGCGTTCGATGCGGGGAGATTCGATCTTCCGCGGGTCATTTCAGTATCCGTGAGTTTGAATCTTGCCATTTTCATTTCTCCTTTTGAAGCCTGTTCTTCATATGTTCTATTGCTTCTTTCGCCGAAAAGCCGAGGTGAGCCGCCTCGGCGAGGAAGTGATCTTCTACCTCCCTGAGCTCCCGTTCGCGATCGCGATCCTTCGCCGCCTCAAAGTGACGAGCCTTGACGAAGGTGCCTACACCGCGGCGAGTCTCGAGGATTCCAGTACGTTCGAGTTCGGCATATACCTTTGCGACTGTATTGGCATTAATTTTGAGATCGACGGCGAGGCTCCGAACCGTGGGCAGTTGATCGCCGATGGTGAGCTTGCCGGTCGCTATGCCGAACCTGATGGCCCTCTCCAACTGATGATGAAGCGGCATCGGATGCTCGGCCTTGATGTTAAACGACATCATACAAATTCAGCCTTCATCTCGAACTCTGCTCTTCATTTAGAACTCTGCTTTTCATCATTGTACTATTGTCATAGTACAATAGGATTGTAAGATGTCAAGAAGAATAGTTTCAATCGTTTTTGCCGGGTCTTTTCTGCTTAGCTGTCGATTTGTAGATCATTTGCTAAATAATTTGCACATTTCTGCAAAACGATTTTCACATCTCTGCTAAACAGTTTTCACATCTCTGCTAAAGCGATGGGAAAAGCCGCGAGCGATGGAGCCGGTGGGACCCGAAGTGAGACAAGAATGGAGCATTGGCCTGGCATAAAATGGGGTTTGAACGGTCATTCAAGGCAGGGAAAATGCGGTTTAGCGCGCCGGGCTTGGGGGAGTTCAGCCGGCATTCGATGATTTGCGGGCAGGGGCGCGGAAGGTCATGGAATCAACGTCCAGAGTCCAGTCGAGCGGTACGCTCAGCTCGCGAGCGACTTCGAACTGAGCAGCAATCTTGTTCTCAAGCCTACTTTTTTCGTAGGTTTCAACTTTAGAAACTAAACAGATTCGAGCCAATGCTTGAAGTCGGTCTGTCTTGCAGAATCGAATGATGCTCCTCCCCAGCCCTTTTTGAGGACACCGTCTTGCAAATAGAGTTTGATCGGCAATTTGTCGAGGTGCAACGCCTGCACCACCGAACCTCCTTCATCAAAGTACAACTTAAAGGGGAAACTTCGGCGCTCGCGAGAAGTGACCCGCCTGTGCTATCGAGGAATGACCCACCAGGTGTTTAGAACTTCAGAAGAGACCCCATCAAAACTACAACTACAGTAGGTCTGAGTGCAGTTCGTGAGGGCTG
>Ga0209687_1000077_pt1 | contig 39183 bp, 56 predicted proteins | sample GraSoiAngelo_136_FD_185893 | JGI IMG/M metagenome (GOLD analysis project Ga0209687, IMG submission 185893) | Grasslands soil microbial communities from the Angelo Coastal Reserve, California, USA - 14_0929_09_20cm (SPAdes) (version 2) | ecosystem: Environmental > Terrestrial > Soil > Grasslands ...
AGGGCCTCCGACAGCGTGCAAGTCTGGGGCCCGCGGATCCTGGGGATTCGACGCTGATGGCGGGCTTCGGTCCGACCCCGTCGAGCGGCCGCCAACCTGGTCGTGGCCTGGGCGGGAAGCCTCTTCGGCTGCTCCCGTCGGACGGCCGGCAGGGCCCGCCGCCGAAGTGGCCGTTTCAAGGTCGAGCTCCGAAGGTGTGGGCCGAGCTGTGGTCGCTGCCGCAGGCGGTGGCGTGGGAGGAGCTCCACCTGCAGCGCGTCGTGGCCCGCTACGCGCAGAAGCTCGTCCAGGCCGAGAAGCGCGACGCGTCCGCGGCGTTGCAGTCGGAGGTCCGTCAGCTCGAGGACCGGCTGGGGCTGTCGGCGTTGTCGATGCTGCGGCTGAAGTGGGAGATCGGCGGGCCGTCGGTGCCGGCGATGTCGGGCGACGACGGGCCGGCGGAGGTGACCGACCTCGATGAGTACCGACGGCTCTACGGAGGTTGAGGACCGGCCGGCGCCGGCCGAGCTGCTGCCGGGCTACTCGGTCGAGCTGGACACGGGCGCGTGGTTGACGTTGCCGTGGCCGGAGCGGCTGGAGGATCTGCCGGCGAGCCTCGGGCCCGACATCATCCGCTGGTGCGCGGGGCTGTCGACGCCGCTCGTCCCGGCCGGTGAGGGGCCCCGCCTTCGGCACCATCTGACGGGCGCGCCGTGGGAGTTCACGCTCGGGCAGCGCAGGTTCCTGCACCTTTGGTACGCGGTGCGGCCGGACGGTCGGTGGCTGTACCGGTCGGGGGTCAAGCGGGGAGCGAAGGGCACCGGCAAGGACCCGTTCATGGGTGCCATCGCGCTGATCGAGGCGCTCGGTCCTGTCGTGCTGGCCGACTTCGCCGGCGGCCGCCCGGTCGCTGTGCCGCACCGGATGGCGCTCGTCCAGATCGGTGCGAACAGCGAGGCTCAGGCGAAGGACGTGCTGCGCGTTGCGAACGGGATCATCAGCCACGAGCTGCGCCTCGAGTACTTCGTCGACGACGGGATCACCCGCACGCAGTTCGGCAACGGCTCGACGATCGAGCTCCTGACCCGTTCGGAGCGGTCCTCGGAGGGTGACCCGTCGACGGCGGTGCTGCTGAACGAGACGCACCACATGACGCAGTCGTCGGGCGGGCAGGCGCTCGCCGCGGTGGGCCGCCGCAACGCCGGGAAGTCACCTGGTGGGCGCGCTCGGGTGCTCGAGGCGACGAACGCCCACATGCCCGGCGAGGAATCAGCGGCCGAGGACAGCTACAACGCCTGGCAGAAGCAGGTCGCCGGCCAGACCCGCCGAGTGGACATCCTGTACGACTCCCGGGAGGCGCCGCCTCACCTGCGGTTGCACGTCGAGCCCGAGCTCGAGGAGGGGATCCGCGCCGCGTACGGCGACTCCCCTTGGACCGATCAGGAGCGGATCCGGGACGAGGCTCAGGATCCGAGGACGTCGGTTGCCGACTCGATCCGCTTCTACTTCAACGCTCTGCCGACGAACGAGTTCTCGTGGATCGATCCGCGCAAGTTCGACGCCCTGGCGGCCGCCGACGCGGTCGTCGGCGACCAGGAGCCGATTGCGATGTTCCTCGACTGCTCGAAGTCCGAGGACGCCACGGCGCTGATGGCCTCGAGGATCTCCGACGGGCACGTGATGACGCTCGGCGTGTGGCAACGCCCGCACGGCGACCGTGGCGCAGGCTGGTTGGCACCACGCTCGGAGGTCGACGCTCGGGTGCGGTGGGTGTTCGACACCTACGACGTGTGGTGGTTCGGGGTCGACCCGTCGCCAGCGCGCGACGACGAGACGGAAGCGCAGTACTGGGCGGCGCTCGTCGACGAGTGGCACCGTGACTTCCGGGACCAGGTGTTGCTGTGGGCAACGCCGGGCCCGACGGGGTCGTCGGTGGCGTTCGACATGCGCATGTCGACGCCGGGCGGGCAGGACCGGAACCGGTTGTTCACCGAGCATGCCGAGCTGACGGCGCTCGCGATCGACGAGGAGGGCGCGCTCAGCCACGACGGCGACCCGCGGTTGCGGGTGCACACGCACAACGCTCGCCGGCGCCCGAACCGGTGGGGTGTGTCGCTCGGGAAGCAGTCGAGGGACTCGAAGCGTCTCGTCGACTGCGCGGTGGCGATGGTCGGTGCTCGCCTCGGCAGGCGCCTGGTGCTCAACAGCGGCAAGACCCGCAAGAAGAAGCGGTCCGGAGTCGTGTGGTGACGAGAGGGGAGGTGGTCGTTCGTGGCGTTGTCACCCGAGGCAGCACTCGAAGTCGTGCGCGGCCGCCTCTGGCCGATCGCCAAGACCGAGCGTGAGCGGGTCGCCCGGATCGACAAGTGGCTCCGCTGGGATCACGAAAAGCCGCACCAGCCGCGACGATCGACCCGGGAGTACAGGGACCTGAGCGACCGGGCCCAGGCCCCGTGGGGTCGCCGGGTCGTGACTGCCGCCACGGACCAGATGTACGCCGAGGGCTACCGGACCGGCCGCAACGCCGAGAACAGCCGGCCTTGGGGCTGGTGGCAGGCGAACGGGATGGACTCCCGTCAGGGAGCGTTCCACGAGTCGGTCGTCGGGTACGGCCTCGCGTACGCGGTCGTGCTGCCCGGGAAGTCGTGGCTCGGTGAGCCGATGCCGGTGATCCGCGGGCTGGACCCGTCGCAGATGGTCGCCTTCTACGAGGACCCAGCGTGGGACGACTGGCCCGTGTTCGCGCTGCGGACGGCACCGACGAAGGTCGGCGACTCGATGGGCTGGCGCCTGCGGCTCTACGAGGCCGACGGCGTGCACCAGCTCGTCGCGACCGGGTCCGGTGAGAGCTTCAAGCACGTCGGGTTCCAGGAGTACGGCGTCACGATCGGCGTCTGCCCCGTGGTGCGCTACACCGCCCACCTCGATCTGCGTGGGCGCGCGACCGGTGACATCGAGCCGATCATCCCGGTCCTCGGCCGGATCGACCAGACGACCTTCGATCGTCTCGTCGTGCAGCGGTTCGCCTCGTTCATCGTGCGCACCGTCACCGGCATGGCGAAGCCCGATACCGAAGAGACGGCGGCCGCCGAGAAGCTGAAGCTCGCCGTCGAGGACATCCTCGTCGCCGAGGACCCCGACACGAAGTTCGGCACGCTCGCAGCGTCGCCGCTGTCGCCGTTCATCGAAGCCCACGACGCCGACGTCCGTGCTCTCGCGGCCCTGTCCCAGTCACCGGCGCACGAGCTCGTCGGGACGATGGCGAACCTGTCGGCCGAGTCGCTCGCCGCCGCCGAGGCGTCCCTCACCCGCCGTGTGACCCGCCTGAAGCACGGCGTCGGCGAGGACCACGAGAAGACCCTCCGTCTCGGCGCCCTCATCATGGGCGACACCGACGCCGCCGCCGACGCCGAGTCCGAGCTCCGGTGGCGGGATATGGAGTCCCGATCGCTGGCCCAGGCCGCCGACGCCCTCGGGAAGATCGCCACGATGCTGCAGGTCCCGGTCGAGATGCTGTGGGAGAAGATCCCCGGCTGGACCGACCAGGACGTCGAGCGAGCGAAGCAGCTCCTCGAGGACGGCGGACCGCTCGTGAAGTTGATGGAGCAGCTCGCGGCGGGGCAGGCGCCGGCGCTCGACCCCGTCCCCGCCTGAGGTGGCGGCCACCGCCGAGGCCGCCCGCCTGACCGACGCTCACCGGCGAGCGCAGGCCAGCCTCGGTGCCCGCACCGTCGCCCAGACCCTGGCTGTGTGGCCGCTGATCGACCCGACCGACGTCGCCGGGACCCTCGAGCGGTGGTTGACGGCGATGATCCCGATCGTCCGCTCGGCACGGCGTACCTCAGCCCGGCTCGCCGCCAACTACATCACGACGTTCCGGGCGCTCGAGCTCGGCGTCGAGGTGCCACCGATGGTCCCGGTTCTCGCCGAGACGATCGCCCCGCGGCAGGTGGCCACGTCGTTGATCGTCACCGGGCCCGCCGCGGTCCGCGCCGGGATCGCCCGGGGGATGACGCCCGAGCGGGCAGCCGAGGTCGGCCAGGTCCGCTCCGCCGGCGCCGCCATGCGCCACGTCCTCGGCGGCGGCCGAGACACGATCGCCGAGACCGTCAGGAGCGACAACCGGGCGCTCGGCTGGGCGCGGGCCGTGTCGCCGAGCTGCTGCCCGTTCTGCGCCATGCTCGCCGCCCGCGGCCCCGTCTTCAGCGAGGGCACGGTCGACTTCGCGGCGCATGACAACTGCACGTGCGGATCCGAGCCCGTCTACCGGCGTGATGCCGACTGGCCGGCCGGATCCCGTCGCTTCCAGGACCTCTGGCAGGAGTCGACCCGGGGTCTCTCCGGCGACGACGCCCGGTCGGCGTTCCGCGAAGCGCTCGCCGGCGACGGCGACTGATCACAACGCCGCCCTGGAGGTGGCCCGAGCCCCTGGAGGGCGCAATGGCAGAAGACCCGGATCCCAAGGACCCGGATCCGAAGGATCCCGAGCCGTTCGACGAGGCGAGGGCGAAGGAGAAGATCCGCAAGGCCAACGCCGAGGCGGCCGGGCTGCGAGAGCGGCTCAAGGAAGCCGAGTCGAAGGCGGCGAAGCTCGACGAGCTCGAGAACGCCGGCAAGTCCGAGATCGAGAAGGCGACCGCCGCTGTGGCGGCCGCTGAGCGCCGGGCCCAGGAGGCCGAAGCGAAGGCGCTCCGACTCGAGGTCGCCACGTCGAAGGGCCTCAACACCGCGCAGGCCAAGCGCCTGGTCGGAAACACCCAGGAGGAGCTCGAGGCGGACGCCGACGAGCTGCTCAAGACCTTCCCCGCCGGCGACGGCGGGAAGGGCGACGGGAAGACCGCTCCGAGCAAGCCCCGGGAGGACTTGCGCGGCGGGGGCGACCCGACCTCGGAGCCCGCAGAGACGTCCCCGACGAAGCTCGCCGAGACCGTCCCGCGGCTCTAACCCGCTCGGCCCCCACCACGGCGGCCGCCCGCGGTCCACATCCATGAACCACAGGAGGTTCCAGCCGTGGCGAACACGTTCATCAAGGCCGAGCAGGTCGTCGGCCAGATGCTCGGTGTGCTCGAGCGGGAGCTCGTGCTCGCCGGCCTGGTCTGGCGCGACGCCGTGCCGACGTTCAAGGGCGCGAAGAACGACACGGTGTCGCTCCGCGTGCCCGCCTACACCAGCGCCCGCACCCGAGTGCTGCGCGGCGGTCAGCCGATCGTGGTCGACGACCTCGACGAGACGAAGGTCGACGTCGTGCTCGACACGCACGTCTACAAGGCGATCGGCGTCTCCGACGAGGAGATGACCCTCGACATCGTCGACTTCGGTGAGCAGATCACCGCGCCGGCGATGAGCTCCGTCGTCCGCAAGGTCGAGGACTCCGTCGCCGCGAAGCTGTCGCTGTCGACGCCGGCCGTCGACGTCATCCTCGACGAGGACGACCCGTACCTCGGGCTCGTCGACGCCCGGATCGCCCTCAACAACGCCGGCGTGCCGGTGAGCCAGCGGTTCCTCGCCGTGGGCTCCACGGTCGAGGCAGCGATCCTCAAGAGCGACCGGCTCTCGAAGTTCGACCAGTCCGGGTCGGACACCGCGCTGCGTGAGGCGACCATCGGCCGCATCGCCGGGTTCACGGCCGTGTCGGCGCCCGGGCTCGACCCGGACGTCGCGATCGCGTCGCACAAGACGGCCTTCGTGCTGGCGCTCGTCGCGCCGGTCGTGCCGCAGGGCGCGGCATGGGGCGAGACGCGCAGCTACAAGGGCATGAGCCTGCGGGTGCTGCGCGACTACGACCCCACCGGCTCGAACGGCCCGGTCGACCGGCTCCTGACGGACACCTTCATGGGGACCGGCATCGTCAAGGACCGCGGCCACATCGACAGCAACGGGAAGTTTCAGCCGTCCGAGAACGGCACGGACCCGCAGCTGCTCGTCCGGGCGGTCAAGCTCTCCCTGCACGGGAGCTGACGTGGCCGCCCTCGCTCCGCTCGTCGACATCCCCGACCTCGAGAACCTCCTCGAGGACGACGTCGACGACGGCGCGCGGGCGGCGGCGCTCATCGCTGCGGCGTCGACCCTCGTCCGAGCCCACACGGGCTCGGCGTGGGTCGACGCCACCGGCCAGCTCGAGTGGGCGACCACCGACGACGAGAAGCTGAAGCTCGTCGCCGACGCCCTCACCCAGACCGTCGCCGCTGCGGCCGCCCGGGCGTACAAGAACCCGAACAGCCTCGTCTCGGAGACGACCGGGCCGTTCACCATCCAGCGTGGCTCCGAAGCCGCCTACGGCGTCTACCTCACCGAGGTCGAGCAGAAGACGATCTCCACCGCCGTCGCCCTCTACCGCGGCTCGGCAGCGCCCGGGCTGTGGACGCTCGGAACCACCCGGATCGAGGGCTGCCGCACCGACATCCCCGGCACCACGTGCGACCCCCGGACCGGTGACCTGTACCTCGCCACCGACGACGGCGCCGGGGTCCCGTTCGCCGACAGCGACCAGCTCGGTTGAGCGAGACCGTCACGCGCCTCAGGGCGGCCGAAGCCGGCACCGACCGGCGCGGCAACGCCGAACCGGGCGAGCCCACCCGGCTCGACATCGACGGCTGCGCCGTCGCCCCGCGCGGCCAGGGCGAGAACCGCACCGAGGGCCGCCAGGCCGTCACCAGCGGCTGGACCGTGTACGCACCGACCGGGGCCGACGTGCTCGCCACCGACCAGGTCGAGGTGCGCGGCGTCGTCTACGAGGTCGACGGCGAACCGGCCGACTGGCGCAGCCCGTTCAGCGGCCGCCGACCGGGCCTCGTGTTCGACGTCGTCCGCGTCGAAGGATGACCGACGCCGTCGTCGTCATCGTCCCGATGCTCCACCGAGCGCACCGGGTGGATCCGCTGCTCGAGTCGATCGAGGCGGCGACACCGGAGCCGCACCGGGTGATCTTCGCCTGCACCCCCGACGACACCGCCGTGATCGCCGCCGTGGACGCCGCCGGCGCCGACCGGGTCGACGTCGCCTGGCAACGCCTCGGTGACTACGCCCGCAAGATCAACGCCGGCTACCGGGCCAGCACCGAACCGCTGCTCTTCCTCGCCGCCGACGACCTCCGGTTCCACCCGAGCTGGCTCGAACGGGCAGCGCAGCGCCTGACCGACGGCGTCGGCGTCGTCGGCACGAACGACATGTGCAGCGCCCGGGTGATGGCCGGCGAGCACGCCACGCACTGCCTCGTCACCCGCGCCTACGCCGACGACTTCGGCACCGTCGACGCCCCCGGGCAGGTCCTCTACGAGGGGTACCCGCACGAGTACGTCGACGACGAGCTCGTCGGCACCGCCAAGAAGCGGGGCGCATGGGCGTTCGCTCCCGACTCGATCGTCGAGCACCTGCACCCGATGAACGGCAAGGCCCCGATGGACGACCTGTACGCCGCGCAGGGAGCGCGGATGCGGGCCGGCCGGAACACCTACCTGAGGAGGCGACGACTGTGGACGTGACCGTGGCCGTCGCCACGTTCGGTGGCGCCCAGTGGGAGACCCTCGCCCGGGACCGGGCCATCCCGTCCGCCGAGGCCCTCGACGTGCCCGTCGTGCACGTCCACGCCGACACGCTCCACGACGCCCGCAACGGCGCCCTGGACCAGGTGCGTAGCGAGTGGGTCTGCCACCTCGACGCCGACGACGAGCTCGAGGCCGGGTTCTTCGACGCCATCGCGACCGGGACCGCCGACGTGCGCGCGCCCGCCGTCCGGTACATCCGCACGCACACCGCCCAACCGCCCCGCGTCCCGCGTGTCGCTGGCCACGACCACGACTGCGTCGCCAGCTGCCTCGCGTTCGGGAACTGGCTCGTCGTCGGCGCCGTCGTCCGCGCCGACCTCGTCCGCCAGGTCGGCGGGTGGCGCGACTTCTCCTGGTCGGAGGACTGGGACCTGTGGGCCCGATGCTGGCTCGCCGGCGCCACGATCGAAGCGATCCCGCAGGCGATCTACCGGGCCCACGTCACCGCCCGATCCCGGAACCGGGCACCCAGCCGCCGCACCCGCCACGAGGTCCACCAGGCGATCGCCCGCGCCAACGGGCTCCCGGTCCCCGCATGATCACCCTCCTCGTCATGACCGACGGCCGCCGGGACTGCATCGCCCGGACGATCGCGTCGGCGCTCGCCAACCTCGACGGGCCGATCACCCGTCGCCTGATCCACGACGACTCTGGCGACGACGAGTACCAGTGGTGGCTCCGCGCCGCGTTCCCGAACTTCGACGTGCTCTCGCACCCCGCAGGCCGTCAGGGGTTCGGCGGAGCAATCCGCAACGCGTGGCGGCACGTGCGTGTCGCCGGCGAGCGGTTCGTGTTCCACCTCGAGGACGACTTCGTGTTCCGACGCCCGGTCAACCTCGTCCACCTCGCCCAGGTCCTCGACGACCAGCCGTACCTGGCGCAGCTCGCCTTCCGCCGCCAGCCGTGGAACGACGCCGAGCGCGCCGCCGGTGGGATCGTCGAGCAGCACCCCGACGACTTCACCGAGATCTCCGACCCGGCCGGGCACGCCTGGCTCGAGCACCGACGGTTCTTCACCACGAACCCGTCGCTGTACCGCCGGGACCTGTGCCATCGCCCTTGGCCCGACGGCAGCGAGAGCGAGGGCAGGTTCACCCACGAGCTCCTCACCGACCCCGACGTCCGGTTCGGCTACTGGGGCGGGCGCGCGACCGGCGAATGGGTCACCCACATCGGCGACCAGCGCGTCGGGACCGGCTACTGATGGCCGTCTTCGCCGTCGCCATGGTGAAGGACGAGGCCGACGTGATCGCCGGGACGCTGCTGCACCTGGCCGACGAGGGCGTCGACGAGCTCCTCGTCGCCGACAACGGCTCGACCGACGGGACCCGGGAGATCCTCGCCGAGCTCGCCGACACGCTTCCGCTCACCGTGCTCGACGACCCCGAGGTCGCCTACCACCAGTCCGAGAAGATGTCCCGCCTCGCCGCCGGCGCCGCCGAGGCCGGCGCCACGTGGATCGTGCCGTTCGACGCCGACGAGCTGTGGGTGTTCCGCGGCGACCGCCTGGGCCCCGAGCTCGAGGCACAGACCCGGGCCGACGTCGTCACCGCCGAGCTCCTCAACCACTTCCCGTCGGCGCTCGACCCCGACGGCGTCGACCCGTTCGTCACGATCCGGTGGCGCCAACCGCACCCGGCGCCACTGCCCAAGGTGGCGTTCCGGTGGCGGCCCGGCGCGGTGATCCACCAGGGCAACCACGGCGTGACCCTCCCGGGCCCCGTGCGCGCCGCTGGCGGCATCGAGATCCGCCACTTCCCGTACCGCTCGGCCGACCAGTTCGTCCGCAAGGCACGCAACGGTGCGGTCGCCTACCGAGCCACCGACCTCCCCGCCGACGTCGGCGCCCACTGGCGGGGCTATGGCGACCTGCTCGACTCCCACGGCGAGGAGGTCCTCCACGACGTGTTCCGCCAGTACTTCTGGAAGCTGTCACCGGCGGACGACGGCATGGTCCTCAACCCGGCGCCGTACAGGCGATGGCCGACGTCGCCGTCGTAGTCCCGTGGCGCGGTGGGTGCCCGCACCGGGAGACCGCCTGGACGTGGATCCGGGCCCGCTACGCCGCCACCCACCCCGACTGGCCGGTCCTCGTCGGGACCGCACCCGCTGGCGACTGGTGCAAGGCCCGCGCCGTCGCTGACGCCGTCGCCCAGACCGCCGCCGAGGTCCTCGTCGTCGCCGACGCCGACGTCTGGACCGACAACCTCACCAGCGCCGTCGACAAGCTCACCGCCGGCGCTGCCTGGGTCGTCCCGCACCGCCCCGTGTACCGCCTCGACGAGGGCCGCACGGCCGCCGTGCTCGCCGGCGCCCCGCTCGACCCTGCCGACGCCTCTGGGCTCGACCAGGCGCCGTATCCGGGCCAACCGGGCGGAGGGATCGTCGTCCTGCGCCGCAGCACATGGGAACAGGTCCCTCTCGACCCCCGCTTCGTCGGGTGGGGCCAGGAGGACGTCGCCTGGCGCTACGCCCTCGACGGCGTCGCCGGCGGCCACGAGCAGATCTCCGGCCCGCTGTGGCACCTGTGGCACCCGCCGCAGCCTCGCCTGCGTCGCCGGGTCGGTTCCCTCGCCGGCGTCCGTCTGTGCGACCGGTACCGGGCTGGCGCCCGCCGCCCCGAGCGGCTGCAGGCCCTCGTCAACGAAGCCCGCCACGCGCTCCAGGAGGTCACGCCATGCGCTTCGAGCTGAACCGCAACGGGATCCGCGAGCTCCTGCGCTCCGACGAGGTCCTCGCCGACCTCGAACGCCGCGGTCACGCCATCGCGACGACCGCCGGGCCCGGGCACCGCGTCGAGTCCGAGAAGGGCCCGAACCGTGCCCGGGTCGCCGTGATCACCGACACGATCCCGGCGATGATCGCCGAGGCCCGGGACCGGCGCCTCACACGAGCGATCGACGCCGGCCGAGGATGAGCGACCTCGAAGTCGTCGTCTTCCCCGACGCCGTCGCCCTCGTCCGCACCTACCTCCTCGCCGAGCTCGAGGAGCGCGGCGACAGCACCGGTGTCGTGTCGACGGTCCCGAACCCGCGGCCGGTCCGGTTCGTGAGGGTGCACCGCGTCGGCGGGCCGCGCCGCAACCTCGTCGTCGACGCCGCCACCCTCGCCGTCGAGTGCTCGGCCGAGACCGAGACCGATGCCCACGACCTCGCTCAGCTGTGCCGAGCCCTGCTGTTCGCCCTCGCCGGCCGTGTCGTCGACGGCGTCCCGATCTACCGGGTCGAGGAGCTCGGCGGCCCGAGTGACCTGCCCGACCCCGATTCGACGCAGCCCCGCTGCGTGTTCACCCACGCCGTGCACGTTCGCGGTACGACCGAAGGAGCACCGTCATGACCACCCCCAACGTTGACGCAGTCCGTGTAGCGGTCAGCGGCGGCGTGTACTTCGCCGACGCCACCACCGCTCTCCCGTCCGCCGGCGCCACGACCGCCAAGCTCGGGTTCGAGGAGCTCGGCTACGTCAGCGAGGAAGGACTCACCCAGGCGATCGACGAGAACGTCACGCCCATCAAGGCGTGGCAGAACGGCGACACCGTCCGGAAGGTGCAGGACTCCCACGAGCTGACCTACGCGTTCAGCTGCCTCGAGACCAACGACCAGGTGCTGCGCGCCTACTACGGCAACTACGCCGCAGGCACCGTCCAGATCCGCGGTGACGCCGAGACCCGCGGCCACTGGATCTTCGAGATCATCGACGGGGGCGACCGCTTCCGGATCGTGGTCCCGGACGGCCAGGTCACCGATCGCGGCGACATCCAGTACGTCAACAGCAACGCCGTGATGTACCCGATGACGATCGACTGCTACCCGGACGACGACGGCGTCAAGGCGTACATCTACCTGCTCGGCACCGAGTCCTGAGTTCCAGCCGGGCGGGGCTCTCGTCGCGGGTCCCCCGCCCGGCTGGAAACCCCCGACCCGCGACGAAAGGACCCGCGACCATGGCCGACGTCTTCGACCTCGACGCCCTCGAATCGGAGGGCGAGCCCTTCCACTTCCGCCACGGCGGCGAGGACTACGAGCTGCCACCGGACCCGGACATCCGAGCTGCCGTCGCCCAGGGCGAAGGCAACGTGCTCAAGGCCCTCGAGCTGCTGCTCGGCGAGGAGCAGTGGGAGCGGATCCTCGCTTCCGACGCCGTGCTCGACAGCAAGAAGTTCAACGCGTTGATGGCGGCCTACGAGAAGCACATCGGCGCCAGCATGGGGGAATCCGAGGCCTCCACGCGCTCCTCCAGGAGCACGGGGAGGCCGTCGAAGCGGACCTCCAGCGCTACTACCAAGTTGCGCTGAGGGGCCTCTTCACCGGTCAGCTCTCATGGCGCCGGCTCCTCGTGCTCGTGCGCCAGCTGCCCGACGGGTGCGCCCTGTCGCGAGCTCGGAACGGCGGCGTCGCGTGGACGACCGAGCACGAGCTCCTCGCGGCCGTGTTCGACGTCCTACGCGGCGGCAACTGGCAACGCGGCGGCGGGAAGGGCCCTCGTCCGAAGCCGCTGCGCCGCCCGGGCGCGAAGACCGCCAAGACGATCGGCACGCCGGTCGCGATCGAGGAGATGCGCCAGATCCTCGACACCTGGGACGACCCGCCGGCCGGTGCCGCCCCTGCACCGGTGAAGAAGCCGGCGAAGAAGAAGCCCGCCACGAAACGACCGAGAGGAGGTGTAGCCGGTGGCAGTTGAGCTCGGCTCCGGCTACGTCTCCCTCGTCCCGTCGGCCCAGGGGTTCGGTGGCGCCGTCTCCGGGGTGCTCGACACCGAGCTCGCCGGCGTCGGCGAGCGCGCCGGCGGGCAGGTCGGCGGCGGTCTCCTCACCGGGTTCGGCGGCGCCCTCGGCCAGCTCGGAGCGATCGGCGGCGCCGCCGCAGTCGGTCTCGGCGTCGCCGCCTTCCAGATCGGCTCGTCGTTCGACGACGCGTTCGACACGATCCGGGTCGGCACGGGCGCCACCGGCGACGCCCTGTCGGGCCTCGAGGACAGCTTCCGCGGTGTCGTGCACGACGTCCCCACCGACTTCGGGTCCGCCGCCGACGCCGTCACCGCCCTCAACCAGCGGCTGCACCTCACCGGGGAACCGCTCGAGGGCCTGGCCGGGCAGTTCCTGAACCTGAGCCGGATCACCGAGACCGACCTGAACTCGAACCTCGAGACGGGGACGCGCCTGTTCGGCGACTGGGGCATCGCCGCAGAGGACGGCGCCGGCGCCCTCGACGAGCTCTTCCGGGCCGGTCAGGCGTCCGGAGTGTCGTTCGACCAGCTGTCTGCGTCGATGGTGACCTTCGGTGCGCCCCTCCGCCAGCTGGGGTTCTCCTTCGAGGAGTCGGCGGCGATGATCGCCCGGTTCCAGTCCGAGGGCGTGAACGCCGAGCTCGTGATGGGCTCGATGCGCCAGGCGCTCGGCCGCATGGCCCGGGCCGGTGAGGAGCCGATCGACACGTTCCGCCGGACCACGTGGCAGATCCAGCACGCGGGCACCACCGCCGAGGCGAACGCGATCGCCCTCGAGCTGTTCGGCGCCCGGGCGGGGCCCGACATGGCCGCCGCGATCCGCGAGGGCCGGTTCGAGCTCGACTCCCTCGTCGACACGATCGCCAACGGTTCCGACACGATCGGCCAGGCGTCGGCCGACACCGCCGACTTCGGCGAGAAGTGGACCCTGATCAAGAACCGGGTCCTGCTCGCCCTCGAGCCGATCGCGATGCGCGTCTTCAACGCGGTGGGCACGGCCATGGACAACCTCGGCCCGATCGTCGACAACATCATGGGCGGGATCCGGGCCTTCGGCGCAGCGTGGACCGCGTTCGACGGTGACGTCACCTCGAGCGGGTTCGCAGGGTTCATGGAGCAGGCGGGATTCCAGGTGCGCAGCCTGTGGGAGGCCCTGCAGCCCGTCGTCGCCACGATCGTGCAGTTCGTGCGGGATCACCTGCCGGCGTTCGCTGCCGGCCTCGGGCTGATCATCTCGCCGATCGGCGCGCTGATCGCGGGGCTCGTCCTCGCCTACAACCACTTCGAGGGCTTCCGCAACGTCGTCGACACCGTGGCGCGGTTCCTCGTCGACGTCATCGCCCCCGCCATCGCCGCCTTCGTCGGCTACGTCGCCGAGCAGTTCGGGAACCTCGTCGGCTGGGTGCAGCAGCACTGGGCTGCCATCCAGGAAGCGATCGGCCACGTGACCGCAGCGATCACGGCGATCGTCACGCCCTGGATCGACGCGTTCAAGACCGCGTGGGGCGCGTGGGGCGACGAGATCCTCCGTCTCCTGCATCTCGCGTGGGACCAGATCGCAGCCATCGTCGAGGCGGCCCTCGGCATCGTCCGCGGCGTGATCGACTTCGTCCTGTCGCTGATCAACGGCGACTGGGGCGGCGCGTGGGACGCGATCAAGGACATCGTCTCGACCGTCTGGGACCTCATCTCGGGCACCGTCGACCGTGGCATCAACGCCGTGAAGGAGGTCATCTCCGGGGTGCTCGACACCCTGAAGGGCATCTGGCAGCGGGCGTGGGACACGATGAAGGGGGTCGTCTCCGGCGTGTGGGACGGCATCGGCGGCGCCTTCCGCGGTGTCATCAACGGCGTCCTCTCGATCCTCGAGGGCGGCATCAACCTCGCCATCGACCTCGTCAACCGTGCTGTCGGCGCGCTCGATTCCGCTCTCGGGCCGTACATCAACTTCGGCGAGATCAGCCACGTCCACATCCCCCGCATCGGCGGTAGCGGAGGAGGCAGCAGCGGTTCGATCCCGAGCTCTGGCGCGTTCGCGACCGGCGGTTGGGCGCAGGGCTTCGTCGACGTCGGTGAGGCGGGCCCCGAGAAGATCTGGACGCCCGGCAGCTTCGTCATCCCGAACCACAAGCTCATGGGCCACGACTCCGCGGCAGCGGAGGGAGTGAGCGTGCAGGTGTTCCTCGGCGACGAGGACGTCACCGACCTGATGACGATGCGGGTGCTCGACCAGTCCGGCCTCGGGAACCTCCGCCAGCGTCGCCGCACCTTCGCCGGGTCCCGCTGATGGCCATGGTCACCCTGAAGCGCCTGTACCTGCACCGCGCCGATGACCCGTCGGTGTACGTCACCTTCGACGGCGGCACCGAGCTCGCCCGCACCGACAAGCCCGGGGAAACCCGCCGGATGGCCAACGGTCGCGTCCGCGCCGTGACACGCGCCGGGTCCGCCCGGGCGCTCGAGGTCACCGCACCGTTCCTCGATCTCGACGTCTTCGACACGATCGAGGAGTGGGTGGAGGGCGGCGTGCTGCTCATGCTCCGCGATGCGAAGCGGCGCGTCCGCTGGGGGCACATCTTCGCCATCGAGGCCCCGGTGTCCGGCTCCCTGCAGGAGTCGGTGTCGTTCACGTTCCAGTCGATCACCCACGTCGAGGAGGTGTAGGTGCAGGCCATCCTCGACGCCCCGCGCCAGGACCTCGCAGCCGGCGACGTCGAAGCGCTGATCGAGAGCGAGTCGATCGAGGTTGTCGCCGGCCTGGAGCTCGTCGACGCCGCCGGCGACCCCGTGAACGGCGGTGACCTGTCCGACCGGCTCGTGAGCGACCAATCGGCCGTAGAGCGGAACAACTTCGCCGAGATCCACGGCTCGTGCCGACTGCGGATCCAGGGGGCGATCGACTGGGGCGCCGCGCGGGTGCGGCCGTTCATGACGATCCTCGACGAGGAGACCGGCGTCGAGGCCCGGTTCGATCTCGGCGTCTACCTCCTCGACACACCGGTCCGGGTGATCGGCTCGTCACCGGAGGAGTTCGACGTCGAGGGCTACGACCTCCTCGCCATCCTCGACGCCCCGGTCGGCGCCACCTACACGACCGACGCCGCGGTCAACGTCGTCGCCGAGGTCGAGAGCATCCTCGACGCCGTCGGTGCCGGCACGCCACACCTGATCGCCTCGAGCGACGCCGTCACCGCCACGGCGCGCACGTGGCCGCTCGACGAGACGACCACGTGGCTGCGGATCGTGAACGACCACCTGCTCTCGATCGGCCATCGCGGCCTCTGGGCCGACTGGCACGGCCGTTACCGCTCCGAGCCGCAGGTGTCGCCCGCCGACCGCGACCCGGAATGGACCTACGACGCCGACAGCGTGACCACGATCGTCGGCGACGACCGGGCCGTGACCGCCGAGTTCCACAACGCCCCGAACCGCTGGGTCGGCTACATCGACAACCCGGCGGTCGGCATCGCGGAGCCGTCGACGTCGGGCGTGTACGAGCGGGTCAACGAGTTCGACGGCCCCACGTCGATCGAGGGCCGCGGCGGTCGGACGATCACGAAGGTGAAGCGCCTCGAGGCCGTCGACGACGACGCTCTCGCCGCCCAGGTCGACGCGATCGTCGACCAGGACCTCCGCCCTGACCTCGGAATCGAGTTCAAGGCCGGACCCAACCCGCTGCACTGGCACCTCGACGTCGTCGGCTACCGCGACGTCGCCGTCGGACCGCCGCTCAAGGCGCCGGTCCACAAGTGGCAGCTCCCACTCGACGGCAGCGACATGGCCGTAGCGCTGCACCGTGCGATGGACCTCCTCGACGACATCCTCGCCACCGCGGGGCCGCCGGCCGACTCGACTCGCACGTACGGCAAGGTCACCGACGACTCGCCGCTCGCGGTGCAGTTCAACGGGACCGACCCCGCCGACGCCGTCACCGGCGTGCTCAAGCTCGACCACTACACGCCGGTCGTCGGTGACCTCGTGCAGCTCGACAAGGTCGGCTCGAGCTGGGTCGTGCAGGGGAAGATCGGATGACCACCACCGTCGACGCCGGCGCGCTCCCCCTTGCTGCCTCGACACGGGACGAGGTCCGCACCCCGAACGGCAACCTCGTCTCCGTCCACCAGGGCGCCGCCGGCACGCTCGAGTTCTGGTTCGACGACGGAGCCGGCACCTCCTGGACGCAGGACACCGGGGCGACCCTGTCGGACGCTGCGTCGTTCCTATCGCTCGCCGACGTCGGCCTGTTCTGCGACGCCGCCGGCTACCTGCACCTCGTCTACATCGACCAGGCGACCACGAAGATCGCCTACCGCCTGGGAACGCTCAACGGGGCGCAGACGAGTGTCACGTGGTCGACGCCGTTCACGACCGGGTTCACTCTCCTCGGCAACATCTCGACCGGGTACCGGGCGCACCCGTCGGTCGTCGCTCACGCCGAAGGGACCGGCCACAAGGTCCACATCCTGCACGGGTTCGACAACGCCCCGACCGGGATGGCGGCCGTGTACATCCGGCTCAACGTGACCTCCGGTGGGGTCATCACGCAGGACGCCATCACCGTCGTGGAGACCTCGGCGAACTCGAGCTACGCGTGCCAGCCCACGATCGCGTTCGCGCACACCGGCGACGGCGTCACCCCGCAAGCCGCGCCGCATCTGCACATGGTGTGGCATGGCCACGACGGCTCGAACGCCCTCCTGAAGTACTGCCGAGCCGCCTACTCGTCCGGCACCTGGACGCTCGGCATCGTTCGCACCCTCGCCACCATCGGCACCGCCGGCCTGCTCTCCGCTCTCTTCGACGGCGCCCGCACCGTGGTCCTGTACGCCGCCGCCGGCGCAACGGTGCTGTCGATGCTCGAGCGGAACGCCGCCGACACGAACACCACGCCCCGCACCCCGCCGGCCGTGTCCGACGGTGCGATCACGTCGCTGTCGATCGCCCACGACGCCGACGGCAACGCCTACCTGTTCGTCGCCGGCACCACCGGCGGAGTCCTCAAGTGGACGAAGTACACGAGGACGGCTGGGACCTTCAGCTCCCTCACCGCCGTCGCCGGCAGCCCCACCCCGGTCGCCAAGACGGTGCACGCCCGCTCGAGCACCGAACCGGGCCACGCCGTCGACGTGCACTTCCAGCAGTCGACGAACGTCCGCCACGACCGCACCGTGGCCATCAACTACGCCCCGACCGCGCCGTCGTGGGCGACGCCCGACAACCAGGGTTGGGACGTCAACGACGTCCTCCCGCTCGACGCCCCGTTCGCCGACCCCGACCTCGCCTATGGCGACACCCCGTCGGCCCGGGCCGTCAAGCGCGACATCGGCGGCACCGTGCGCTGGTGGGACGGTGCTGTCTTCGACGAGCTCACCGAGACGTGGGTCGCTGTCTCCGACGACGACCCGCTCGTGCTGCCCGCCGGGTGGGGCGCCGACAGCGACCCGTCCCACAAGTACGCCGTCGCCTACAAGGACGCCGCCGGCGCCGGCGGCACGCCGGCGAAGTACTCGGCGTGGCTGACGGTCATCCCCGACGAGAAGGTCGACCCGGTCGTCACCGGGCCCGCCGATGCCTCGACGGTGACCGAGGCGACGGTCACGGCGATGTGGACGTCGGCGGACCAGTCGGCGTTCCTCGTCGAGCTCCTCGACGCGGCCGGCACCACGGTGCTGTGGGCGTCGGACTGGCAGGTCGACGCCGGCCTCGGGTCGTTCCCGGTCGCCCTCGTCCTCAACAACCTCACCGACTACCAGCTCGGCGTCACGACGAAGACCGCCGAGGGCCTCACCTCGAACCGGGTCACCGTCGACTTCTCGACGGAGTTCACCGTCCCGGACGCGGCGATCGTCACGATCACCGAGAACAGTCCCGCCGGCGCCATCACCATCGAGTGGGAGAACCCCACGTCGGGCGACGCCCCGGAGAGTGTCGACCTGTGGGTCCGGATCGCCGCCGGCTCCCTCGGCGACGGCAACCGCACCACGACGCCCCGCCGGATCGGGACGAATCTCGAGGTCGACTCGTCGCACATCGACCGGGCCGTCGGATCCGGCGTCACCTACGAGTACATGGTCCGCACCTGGGGCGAGAACGGCACCTACACCGACACCGAGTGGACGGTGACCGCCATCGACGGCGGCGACGTCGAGGCCCCCGGCGGCGAGGTCCTCGACGGGGGCTCACCGTGATCCTGACCGCCGGCGAGATCGTCGAGGCGTTCGACCGGTGGCACGTCCGCCACGTCGCCCGTCCGGGCTGGGCAACTCGCCACACCCGCCACTCGTGGGACCTGCGGGCGATCTACCTGCACCACGACGCCAACCACGACAAGGTCTCGACCGAGCGTGGCCTCGCCGTGATCGAGGAGGGCCGCCCCGACCTCGCCGGCCCGCTGTCGAACTCGTGGAACGAGGACGACGGGACCGTCTACCTGACAGCGCTCGGGAACACGAACAACGCCGGACGGATCACGCAGGAGGCGTACGACCGGATCACCAAGGGCCTGCCGCCTCGAGGTGACGCCGGAGCGCTCCGACACCGTGACAGCAGGATCGTGGGGAACACCTACGGCTGGGCGATCGAGATCCACAACGCCGGCGACGGCCGAGACCCGTACGAGCCGGGGCAGATGCAGTCGACCGTGCTCGAGTGCGCCGCGATCTGCGACGCGGTCGGCCGGAAGGTCACGGGCCGGTGGGGTGCCGGGCCGAGCGTCGGGTGGGGCGGCAACCGCGTGTGGGCGCACCGCCAGCTGACGCCCCGGAAGATCGATCCGCTGGGCATCGTCATCGTCTCGTTCGCCGAGGCCGTCGACGTCGCCCTGTACGTCGGGCCCACTGGGGCCCGCCCGACTCCCCTGGAGGACGACATGCCCACCGTCGTGGCGAAGGCGCTGCGCTTCAACCCGAACGGCTCCGGCCAGGGCTACGTGATGGACGCCTACGGCGCGCTTCACCCCGTCGGCGGCGCACCGAAGATGCCGAACCACGCCGAGTTCGACGACTGGATCGCCGCCAAGGTCGGGCCCGCCGTCGACTTCGAGGTCACCTCCTGGGGACCGGCGCCCGGTGCTGTCGTCCTCGATGCCGTCGGGGGCCGCCACCCCGCCGGCAGTGCACCCACCCAGACCGGCGGGCCGTACTGGGCGAAGGGCTTCGTCCCGCCCGCACCGGTCGTCTGAGTGCGGTGCCGCTGATGCACCCGGCCCACGCGAGGGCGATGCTCGCCGCCGCCGCCGGGTGCCTCGCCGTCATCAGCTACGGGTTCTCCGAATCGGCTGCCGGCCGGACCGGCGACGACTTGTGGCCCTGGTGGTTCGCGGCCTCCGCGGTGTCGTGCGCCGTGTTCGCTGTGTGCCTCTGGTCGCGCGTCGCGCTGCAGGTGTCGGGGTTGCTCGTCCCGCTCGGGTTCATGGCCAAGGCGCTCGGTCTCGTCATCGACCTCGACGCCGGCCTCGCCCCGGATCCTGGCCGCTCCGTAGCCGGTGTCGCCGTCTGGATCCTCTTCGCCGTCATGTGCGCCACCACGTGGGTGTACGTCCTCGGTCCCGTCGTCTCGTGGGTCGCCCAACGCCACCGGAGGCCATGACGTGCTCAACCTGCTGGGGGCTGAGCCCACCGTCCCGGTCGTCGGCGGCGCCTTCGGGCTCCTCGCCCTGCTCGCCATGTACCTGCTGCGGGAGCTGAACCGCTCGAGCGGCGGCGCCTGGCGTGTCGTGCGCGAGAAGAACCGCGAGCTGCACCGCCTCCGCTGGGAGGTCGCGCACTGGCAGTACCGCTGCGGCGCCACCGACGACGACCCCGGCCGCTACATCCCCCCGACTGAACAGGAGCTCCGAACGTGGTGATGACCGACCCCGACCGTCGCCGTCGCTGGGCGTCCATCGGCCTGCTGGTGGTGATCCTGATCGCTACCGGGGTCGGCGCCTACTTCGCCATCGAGAGCGCGGGTGCGAGCCGTGCAGCGGACCGCGGCAACCAGCTGCAGTCGTGCCGGGCGGAGTACCGCTCGATCGTCGACGAGGCCCAGGCCGCGGCCGCAACCGCTGAGGCGGTCGTCAGGAAGGCCGAGGGCGACCGTGGTGACCTGTTCCTCGACGGGCTCGTCGCTGCCGTGACCGACGCCGACGTCGAGGCGATCATCGCTCAGGTCCCGGAGAAGAAGGCTGCCGTCGTCGCCGCCCGTGAGGATCTGGTCGACGCCCAGCAGCACGTCGAGGCCGTGACCACCGTGTACGCGGACGCCGTCCGGCTCTCGCGCGTCAACCCGGACCGGTTCCTCGCCGACTGCCGGGCACTTCCGTGACCCGCCCGCCGGCGCTGGCCGTGAAGGTCATGGCGTCTGCGATCTGGCCGCTCGCCCTCGTCATCTCGGCCGCTGTCGCCGGTGCCGACTACCTCGCCCGCCACCGCCCACGGAGGTTCCGCCCATGACCATCGAGCGCGTCCTCGTGATCGCAGTTCTCGTGCTGCTCGTACTCCTCCTGCTGGAGCGTCTCGCATGACCGACACGGCCACCATCCGCGCCGTCATCCGCTACATCGGCCTCGCCGCCCTCGTGCTGATCGTCGGCGAGATCCTCCTCGTGCGCGAGCTCATCCACCAAGGCGCCGGGACGGGCCAAGTCGACCCCGCCGCCGTCGGCGCCGTGCTCGGCATCGGCACGCTGGCCGGCACCGCCATCGGCGCGCTCGGGTCGCTGCTCGTCTCGACGCGATCGACGGACACCCCCACCCCCGTCGTCGGCGAGGACGGCGGACCGGTCGAGGTCGCCGACGTCGGCGAGGCCCGCTGATGCCCGCCACTCGTGACCTCACCATCTACAGCGGCGACCGCTACGACCATCGGATCACGTTCCAGGACGCCGACGAGGCCGCGCTCGACGTGTCCGGAACGTGGCGGGCCCAGATCCGGGCGAGCCCGGCTGAGGCCGAGCTCGCGGCGTTCACGATCGACGACACCGACGCCGCCACCGGCGTGCTGCTGCTGTCGCTCACGGCGGAGCAGACGACCGCGCTGCGGCCCGGGCTGCTCGTGTGGGACCTCGAGAACACCGACCACGAGGTCACGTACCTGAGCGGCACCGTGGTGGTCGCCCGCGACGTGAGCCGATGACCGACACGACGACCGTGGTCGTGTCGACCGTGGCGACGACCGTCCAGGTGGTCGAACCCGACGCCGTCACCGTCGTGACGGTCGTCGATGAGGCCACCACCGTCGTCGCCACCGCCGAGATCGGCCCCCGAGGCCCGGTCGGCCCATCCCCGCTCTTTCTCGACGGAGGTTCTCCCTGATGCCCCGTGACGTCCTGTTCCAGCTCCGCCGGGGCACCACCGCCAACTGGACCGCTCAGGACCCGATTCTCGATGAGGGCGAACCTGCGGTCGAGCTCGATGACGTCACCGGCGAGGTGATCGGCCTCAAGATCGGCGACGGCACCAACCGCTGGTCCGATCTCATCGACCTGTCGACTTCGGTCGCCGCCGCCCTCATCGATCGCCTGGACGTGCTCGAGACCGGCGCCCTCAACGTCCTGAGCTACGGCGCCGACCGCACCGGCACTTCCGACTCATCCGCCGCGATCCAAGCAGCCTTCGACGCCGCCGCAGCGTCGGCGTACAAGCTCGTGTACATCCCCGCCGGCACCTACAAGATCGGCACCGGACTCACCATCCCGACTGGGGTCCAGGTCATCGGTGCGGGGAAGTACGTGTGCATCCTCAGCGTCACTGCCGACGTCATCGGCGTCCTCCTCGATGACGGCACCAACTCTCTCCAGGGCGTCTTCCTGCGGTCGGCTGTTGCAACCACCAAGGCAGCGATCCAGGTTGGTGACGGCACCAATGCGGCGTCGAACTTCCATATCGACGACGTTCGAATCGACAGATCCAGCGGCAGCTTCAAGTTCGATGTCGGCATCAAGGGCGCCGGCGCGTTCTCGGGTCACATCAACAACTGCCTCATCGACTCGTGCGCCAGCTACGGGATCTACCTCGACGAGATCACCAGCTTCCCGCCGAACGCCGTAAGGATCACGAAGTGCAACGTCGCCAACGGCGGCATCGCCGACATCCTCATCAAGGAGTCGAACGGCGGCATCGACATCGACGGCACCACCGTTCAGGGCACGTCGCCGAAGGGCATCCAACTCGTCAACAGCGTCGACGTCGTCCTCGCCGGCAACTACTACGAGAACGTCGGGACCGGCTCGATCGGCATCGACATCGACGGCACGACGAGCGTCAACATCCTCGGCGGCCACTTCGAGGGCAACACCCTCACCACCATGGACATCGACGCCTCCTCCGGTGACATCAACATCTTCGGCGTCGACTTCACGGGCACCACAGCTCACCTCGTCAACAACTCCGGCAGCGCCGTCTACCTGTCCGGCGGGTCGCTCGACTCGTCGAAGTGCACCGGTCTCAACAACGGTCGCACCACCCGCGACAACGTGCGCGACATCTCCGCCACTGCGCCGGGCGGACAGAACAACCCGGTGTCCAGGCTGAAGAGCTTGGAGCTGATCGGCCTCACCGGCTCGACCGCGGCGTCGCGATACGTCGGCGCCACCGCTTCCGGCGCCCCTGCGTCCGGCGCCCACATAGTCGGGGACTGGGTCGTCGACCAGACGGGCGCCATCTACGTCTGCACCGCGGCGGGTACGCCCGGCACGTGGGCACTCTCCGGGTCGGCGCTCAACAACACCGCCTACCGCGTCCCGAACGAGTGGCTCCGAACCAGCGACTTCGAGATCGCATCGGGCACACCGGCGGTCACCACCTCGAACAACAACCCGTGCTGGGCGTTCGACGCCGCGTCCGAGGAACGACTCAACGTCCAGTTCTTCCAGCCGCAGGCGTGGGCGACGTTCGACGTCGATCTGTGGTGGACGAACCTGGGCGCCGGCGCCGGCGACGTCCGGTGGCAGCTTCAGTCGGCGACGCTGGTCGACGGTGGCACCACCGCCTCTCCCGGGATCGTCGCCACACTGGCGGTGACGGCACCCGCACAGAACGTCGCGAAGGTCACGTCCATCGCGACCGGGTTGACGATGCCGACCGCGAACCAGTTGATGGTCCTGCGTATCCTTCGGACCGCCGCCGACGCCGCCGACACCCTCGCCAACGACGCCGGGATGTTCGGGCTCAGGCTCAAGCGGGCCTCGTAGCACCGTCTACCCTCAGCAGGGGTGACTCCGAACCAAGCGGCTTTCGTGGCGGCGGTGTTCGCCGTGGCCTGCGTGGTCGTGGGGCGCCGCCACCGTAATCGTTGGATCGGCGGGCCGTTCTACGCGCTGGCTGCGCTGGTGATGATCGAGGTCGCCCCCTCACCGTGGCTGCAACGGGACGACGCCGGCCGAGAGCTGGAGTTCCCGGTACGGGTCGCCCGCACCGAAGTCCTCGGGCACGCCATGAGCGTCCAACTCGGGATCTACGCCGCGCTCGCCTGTGGGCTGCTGGTCGCCAGCGCCCTCGGCCGGGGACGCCCCACCGAGGGCTCGTACCGGGCCCCTGCGACGGTGTGCAAGCGAGCGGTCACCCCGGCACTGGCCGTCACCGCTGTCGGTGCGCTCTGCGTCCTGATCGTCCTCGCGTTCCTCCTGCCGTCCGGTGTCGGCGCCCTCGCGAAACGTGAGGCGTTCGTGAACGAAGACGCCACCTCGAGCGGCCTGTACGGGTGGGCATTCTCGTTTGCTCCGCTGCTGTTCACCGGCGGTCTGGCCCTGATCGCGCTGTCGCGCCCGCTCGACGGGCCGGTCAGGTTGGGGCGGCAACGGATCGGCGTTACCGCCGCTGTCGCCTATGTCGGCTACCAGGCCCTGATCGGTGGCCGGGGCCGGGTGATCTTCGCTGTCGCCGCGGTCGCGCTCGTCGTGCACCACAGCGGCAGGCGCATCCGCATCCGGCACGGTGTCCTGATCGCCGCCGCCCTGATCGCCGCCCTCGGCTACATCTCCGCCGCACGGTTCGATGGCAGTTCCGGGCTCGCCGGGGTCCCCGGCCAGGTGCTCGCCAACAAGCGCATCCACGACGTCGCCTACATGGTCGAAGCAGTACCCGGTGACATCGACCGGGCCGGGCTCGGCACAATCACCGCCGGCCTGAGCCACACGGTGCCCGTCGTCGCCATCCCCGGCACGGTCAACCCGTCGGACTACGTGAGCGTCGAACTGCTCGGCGTCTCGATCTACCGGGGCAACGCCGCCACGAACTACGCCACCGCCGCCGAGCTCTACCTGTCGGTCACCTACCCGATAGCCCTGCTCGTCGCCATCGGGTACGGCCTGTTCTTCGGTCTCGTCCTCGACCTGTGCGGACGGCGGCGTAGCCCGTTCACGCTGCTGGTCGCCGTGTTCGCAGCGGTCGCGTTCTGGCAGGGGGCGAGCGCCCGGATGCCGTCACAGCTCGGGGCGTTCCTGACTCTCGCGTTCCTTCCCGCCGCGGCAATCGCAGCGTCCGCCCAACGACACCGAGCGGCCCGCGACACGCTCATCTACGCCACCGTCACAGCGGTCTTCGCCAGCGAGGCGTTCGCAGCGATGGGCCTCGGGATCCTGGCGTGGGCTGCTCGCGGTGCCGCCGCGGTACTGCTCGTTTCTGCGTACGTCGGCGCGGTCCTGGCGCTGCGGTCCACGGACCGCGGACGCGCCGCCAGCGCCGCTGAGCTCGTCAGCGCATAGTTCCAACTAGCGACCGCGGCGCGCGCCGCATAGCACCGCAAGCGAAAGGACCCCGCCCCCACCGGGCGGGGTCCTTCTTCGCGTCTCAGCTCGGGTCGATGCTCTGCACGCCGCCGTCGGACACCTGGTCGGTCCACCGGCCGCCGTCCCACCATCGCAGCCGTCGCGCTCGGTCGTGACGCTCGAGATCGACTTCACGGGGATCATCTCGGTCCCTTGGGTCTTGCCGCCGACACCGGTCTTCAGGAGCGACGTCCCCAAGGTGGCGGCGCCGAGAGCCAGCTTCGCGCCGCGCCCGAGGAAGCCTTCCCTCGCCCACTCGATGCGGTCGGAGTAGACGGCGACGTCGGCGTTCTTGCCGTTGATGTGGGACTTGAAGGTCAGGATCGGCTCCACGGCCGCCAAGGTTGCCACCGCCCGCACCTGGCCCGCGCCGCCGGCGATGCTCAGACGGTGGCCGTCTCCCGTGTCCCGACGCACTCGAGCGCATCGACGACGCTGCGTAGCCGGGTGACAGCGACCTTCGTGTAGATCGCCGTCGTCGCCGGCGACGAGTGCCCGAGGAGCTCCTGAACGGCGCGCAGGTTGCCGCACGCCTCGAGCGCCTTCGTGCCGAACCAGTGGCGCAGCTGGTGCATCGTGGCGTTGATCCCGAGGCCGGCAAGGTACGCGCTCGACTGCTGGCTCACCCGGCGCCCGTTGATGTGCGCGCCGCACGGCCGCCGGAACACCGGCCCGGTGCGCGGGATCCCCCACGACTGCAGCGCCATCAGCACCTTCGGGTGCATCGGCACGATCCGGTCCTTGCGCCCTTTCCCGACGACCCGCAACGTCATCGACGATGGGTCGATGTCGGGGCCCTCGAGCGTGGCGATCTCGGCGCAGCGCAGCCCGTTGTAGGCGGCCAGGTGGAACCAGGTCGCCATCATGTGGTCGGGGGCCTGCAGGGCGACTATGAGGTCACCGTCGCTGATGGGCCGGGGCAGCGTCTGGCGCAGCTTGGGGCGCTCGATCCGGGTGGTGGGGTCGGTCGCGATGAGGTCCTGCAGGACGCACCAGTCGTAGAAGGCGCTGAGATGGGAGATGTAGCAGTACCGGGTGCGGGAGCCGATCGGTCGCCGGTCGAGGAATCGCTCGAGGTCGTCGGTGGTGGCGTCGAGGATCGTTCGGGGCGCCATCCATTGCGTGAGCCGCAGGAGGATGTTCCGCCGGTGTTGGATGGTGCCGGGAGCGAGGTCGCGTCGACGCAGGCTGGTCAGGTAGTCGGTGCGCAGATGCTCCACGCCGGGACGTTTCGGCACGCGCTACCGGTCGGATTCACGCCAGGGGAGTGATTTCACCCGCGCGGGTTGCCGTCAGCTCGCGACGACGAGGTCGGCGCGGTGGTTCCACGGCGTGCCGCCGTCGTCGATGAGCTCGAGCTGGTCGTGCACAGCATCGACGGCGGAGAAACATCGACTTCTTCCGTCGGCACCTGGCTTGAGCGGCCCCCCGACCATCAGCCACGTGTAGTCGCACCCGGCGGCGTCGGCGATTCGGCTGCACACGCCGGTCAGGTTCCGGGGCAGGGTGCCGCCGGTCTCCCAGTTGCGCCAGTTCTGCCCGCCGAGGTCACCGCACTTCTCGGCGGCCTCTTCGGCGCTCCAGCGCATGTGCTGGCGGATGAGGGCGAGCCGGGCGCCGAAGTTGTCGGCGGGGATCCAGGGGACGCTGCCGATGGTCTGCTGTTCTGCGACCTCGGTGGCGGCGGAGGTCTCCATGGGGGCGGCCACAACGACAATGTAGGGAATCCCCAGGAAGCCCACAAGACCCAAGACCAGTTTGGAACCTAATAGTTTTGGGTCTTGACACATGAACTTGGGATTCCCATACTCCGGTCGTGGCCACGGACCCCGACGAGATGCTCAAGGCCCCGGCCGTCGCCGCCATCCTCGGTGTCACCGACGAGACCGTCCGCCGCTGGGCTGAAGACGGGAAGCTCCGCCACATCGTCCTCCCGTCCGGCCAGCGCCGCTTCCGGCGCGCCGACATCGAGATCATCCTCCAGCCCGTCGAGCCGACCGAGGCCACGGCATGAGGACCGTTCCGGTTCCTCCGTCGTGGTCGTGGCGTCGCATCGTCGGCGCCGTCGCCACTGTCCTCGCCGCCGAGGTCGTCCTGATCGTCGGCGCGCTCACGCTCGCCGGGCGGATCGCGTCATGAGCCGCCGCCGCCCCGTCTGGGCGATGTCCGGCGTGGCGTGGGCTGTTGTCGCGGTGTTCGGCGCGGTCGACGGGAAGCCGGTCACGGTCGTCGTCGCCGGCGCGATCGCAGCGCTCAACGTGTGGCTGTTTGCCACCGAGCGCGCCAGCTCGGGCGAGGGAGGTGCGCTCACCTCGCCGGTCGATCTGGAGGGTGAGACCGGACGCGGCGCTGCGGGTGCAGCACGAGCCACCTCCCTCCGCCCGTCGAAGCCGCTGCGTCCGTCGAGGTCGTCGTGATCGGCCGGGTCGACGTGCGGAGCGCCGCCCCGATGTTGCTGTGGGCGGTCGCCATCACCGTCGTGTGGGCGTGGGCGTCAGCGAAGGAACGGCTCGGACGGCGTGGCGACGCCGCCAGATGTGCGCGGATTCGGGACCGGCACTGGGTCCCGCGCATCGGTGGCGTCACCTCGGCGGCCGAGCTGCACCAGGGCGACGGCGTTCCCGGCCGGGTTGCCCCCGACCCCGGTCGATGGCCTGACCCTCCCCCCGCTGGCAGCTCGGCCGCCGCCGGCTTCCGCCTGTTCTGAGACCCAACGTCGCCGCCTGAGCGGCACGACATGAGGAGTGTGCCCGTGGCTCCCACGGAAGCCCCGTCAATCGACCTCGAGTCGCTCGTCCTGGCCAAGGGTGCGCACCGCTCGCCAACCGAAGGTGCGTGCGTCATGGAGGCCGTCGCGTTCGTCGCTGGCGAACCGTGGTCCGATCATCCCGAGTGCGCAAGCAGGGTCCTCGGGGCGTTCCTGCGGTCGTGGAACGACACGCTCCCCGACGACGAACGCCAGCAGCTGAAGCAGTACGTGCCGCGCCTGGTCGGGTCGAAGGGCACCGCCGAGCAGGAGGATGCGAGGGCGTGGCTGGCGATGGACTGGCTGGTCCGGTCGTACACGCCGACGTGGCTCCGGTTCGCGGCGTCCACCGCTCCGCAGTACGCCGAAGGCCTGGCTGCGCACGCCGATCGGCTGGCGGCGCTGCCGGAGTTCCGGGCCGGGATGGACGTTCCGTCGATCCGACCGGCCATCGACGCGGCCCGCACGGATGCGGCCGCCGCCGGGGCCGCCGCCTGGGCCGCCGCCGGGGCCGCCGCCGGGGCCGCCGCCGGGGCCGCCGCCAGGGACGCCGCCAGGGACGCCGCCGGGGCCGCCGCCGGGGACGCCGCCTGGGCCGCCGCCAGGGACGCCGCCAGGGACGCCGCCGGGGCCGCCGCCGGGGCCGCCGCCGGGGCCGCCGCCGGGGCCGCCGCCAGGGACGCCGCCGGGGCCGCCGCCGGGGCCGCCGCCGGGGCCGCCGCCAGGGACGCCGCCAGGGACGCGCTGCAGCCGGCTGTCGCCGAACTGCAGCGCGACGCCCACCAGCTGGTCGAGCGCATGCTCGCTGTCACGGAGAGCTGACCGGCCGTGGAGACCTTCTTCCTGACGTTCGGGCAGCGCTACCGAGACGAATCGCACCCGGCCGACGACCGCGTGCATGCGGACGGGTGGGTCGAGGTGCACGCACCGAACGCCGACGCCGCCCGCCAGCTGATCACGGACACGTTCGGCCCGGCGTGGTCGCTGGCGTACCGGGCCGAGGAGTTCGACGAGAGGGCGCGCAGCTTCTTCCCGCTCGGGTGCCTATTCGAGCTGACGGGCGACCCCGACGCAGTGCCGACCGAGGAGTGCTCGTTCTGTGGTGGCGAGGGCGTGATCGGCGGTCTCATCGTCGACAGCGGTCCCGCCCGTGACGAGCCGTGCGGCGCCTGCTGCGGGAAGGGCCGGGTCGCCGCATGAGCGGCCTGCACCGCGAGCCGTGGCGTCGCCGCATGAACCGCCGGCTGTACCGCTGGGCGCGGGCGCTGCGCGACACCGTCGAAAGCCTCCCCTTGTGAGCCCCCGCAAGCCGGCGGCTCCGACACGCATCCAGCGCCACGGGAACGGCCACTCGTACTACCTCGAAGGCGAGAAGGTCCCGGGCGTCACGACGATCCTGTCGAACGGGATCCCGAAGAACGGCCTCATCGGGTGGGCGGCCAACACCGTCGCCGACATCGTCGTCAACGGGCTCACCACCGTGCAGGACAGCCACGGAGTCACGCACGTCGTCGCCGACGACCTCGTCCGGGAGCTCCTCGCGTGGAACGAGACCCGCGGATCGAACGCCGTCAAGGTCGGCAGCGAGACCCTGCCGCGCCTGGCGCTGGCGAAGATCCTGGCGTCGGTCCGCTACCGCGACGTCGACGAGGCCGCGAACCGTGGGACCGAGGTCCACAGCCTCGCCGAAGCCCTCGCCCGTGGCGACGAGATCGACGTCCCCGAACCGCTCGACGGGCACGTCACCAGCTACCTCCGCTTCCTCGACGAGTGGGACCCGACCGAGGCGCTGCTCGAGCGCGTCGTCATCAACCGCCGCTGGCGGTACATGGGCAAGCTCGACCTTCTCGCCGACTTCGAGGACTACGGGCGCGGGCTGCTCGACGTGAAGACCTCCCGGTCGGGAGTGTTCGCCGAGACGGCGCTGCAGCTGGCCGGCTACCGGTACGCCGAGACGATGCTCGACGGCGACGTCGAGATCCCGATGCCCGAGGTCGACTGGTGCGGCGTCGTGTGGGTCAGGGCCGACGGCTACGACGTCTACCGCTTCGACATCACCGAGAAGACGTTCCGCGTCTTCCTGTACGCGAAGCAGGTCGGCGACTGGCTCGACTTCAAGGAGGGCCCGGCGTCGACGGTGAAGAGCGCCGCGCTTCCTCCTCCGACGATGAGGAGAAGCGCATGACGTCGACCGCCATCGAACGTCACGACCCGACCGCGGGTGCGGTCACGTCGATCGAGCTCGCCCCGGAGGCATGGCGTCTCGCTCAGCGGGTCGCCGGCACCGAGTTCGTCCCGGCTGCGTTGCGCGGGAAGCCCGAGGCGGTGCTCGCCGCGATGCTCACCGGGCACGAGGCCGGTGTCGGGCCGATGCAGGCACTCGCCAAGATCCACGTGATCGACGGTCGTCCGTCGATGGCGTCGGAGCTGATGCGCGCCCTCGTGCTCCGCCAGGGCCACGAGATCTGGGTCGAGGAGAGCTCGATCACGAAGTGCACCGTCGGCGGGAAGCGCCACAACTCCGACCGCGAGACCCGGGTCACGTGGACGCTCGACGACGCGCAGAAGGCCGGGCTGAAGGGCAAGCAGAACTGGACGAAGTACCCGCGGGCGATGCTGCTCGCCAGGGCGACGGCCGAGCTGTGCCGCATGGTGTTCCCCGACGTCCTCGCGGGGATCTCGTACACGAGCGAGGAGCTCGCCGACGGCGACGTCCTCGACATCGACCAGCTCGTCGCCAACGGCGACGAAGCGAAGGCAGCCGACGGGCCGGCGCCGACCGCTCGTCGTGCTCGAGCGAGCAAGGCAGCCACCCGAGGCGCAGCACCGGCGCCCGCTGAGCCGCCGGCGACGCCTGCCGTCAGCGAAGAGCCGCTCCTGCCCGGCGAGAACGACGACGACATCGTCGACGCCGAGCTCGTCGAGGAGAAGAGCGGCCCCATCGGCGACCAGGGACCGATCGGTGACGACTCCTATGAGGGCGCCGACCAGCACGTCGAGGGCACCGCCAAGGCGTACACCGGCCCGCAGATCATCGCGATGCGGATGCACGAGCTCGGCGTCACGGACCGCGACGAGAAGCTCCGTGTCTGCGGGGCGATCGTCGGCCGCTCGATCGACAGCTCGAAGGACCTGGCCGACGACGAGATCCAGCGGGTGCTCGTCGTGCTCGACGACCCCGCCGCCGTGGCCGACGTGCGCGCATCCATCAGCGACGTAGAGGAGCTCTGAGCATGTCCATGACCCATGTCGGCGACGCCATCAGCGAGGCGTTCGGCGGCGGCAGCGACGACGACGACGACCCCGCCGACGTCGGCACCCTGCCCGAAGGGATCGACGCCCTCTACGAGTTCGACGACATGCCCGTCGTCGACGTCACCGCACGCATCACGCGCGCCGGTGACGGCCTGTCGGAGTCGATGAAGACGAACGGTGTGCAGCTCGTCCACCACATCGGCGACGTCGTCGACCACGGCGTCCGGGACCGCCTCGTGAAGGTCACCCACGAACCGCACCCGAAGATCGACGGCGCGCTCCGCCGGGTCGAGGTGTGGCACGCCCAGACCGTCACCGAGCTGTCGGCCGGGACGACCGCGGCGTTGCGTGACCAGGAACGCCGCAACGAGATCGCCCGGGAGTCAGCGAAGGGCGTGCAGCGGATCCCCGGGACCGAGGACGCGTGAGCCGCGTCATGGTCGACGGGCGGCGGGCGCCGTCATCGAAGCGGGGCGCGCTGCTCGGCTTCCTCGACGAGCCGTACTCGCCGCTCCGGTCCCGACGGGAGTGCTCGTGCGGGCAGCTCGTCGCACACGGGCGTAGCACCAGCGGTCACGACGTTGTCCTCGACGCCGGCGCCGACGGTCAACCCCGGGTGTTCGCTCACGGGTCGTTCGTCGAGGTCGCCACGATCGCTGACACGAAGGGGCGGCGCGCGTTGCTCGTTCAGCCCGACGCTGTGCACGGCCAGTACCGCCTGCACTCCTGCCCGGCTGTGGAGACCGCCCGTCCGTGAGCAAGGCGTCCGACGTGGCCTACGGGAGGGGGGGCGGCCGGTTCGTCGACGGCGATGTCCGCATGGACGTCAGCCTCGACGAGATCCACCGCGCTCGTCTCGCTGGTGTCGCCGCTGGCACGTGGCCGGAACGATCGATCGACATCTGGCTCGGCCTCGCTGTTGAGGCCGACGAGCACCTGGCCGCCGGGCGTCCGATCGACACAACGTTGGACCGTGCCCTCGAGGTCGCCGCGGCGCACCGCAAGCGAACGGCGGCGGCGTGAGCGACCTGCTCCCCGGACTCCGTGACGAGCTCGTCACCGCCACCGCCCGCCGCTCGGGCGTGCTCTTCCACGTCCACGGCACACCCACGCAGCAGGGCTCAACGAAGGGCTGGCTGAACCCGAAGAACGGCAAGGTCCAGGTCACCCACGACAACCCCGCGGCGCTCCGATCGTGGCGGCAGGACGTCGCCTCCCAGGCACGTGACGCCGGCTGTGCGCCGCTCGACGGGCCGATGCACGTGCGCGCCACGTTCCGGTTCCTGCGCCCCGCCTCCGTCACCCCGAAGAAGCGGCCGTTGCCATCGGTGAAGCCGGACCTCGACAAGCTCCTCCGCTCCGTTCTCGACGCCCTCACCGGCGTGGCGTTCAAGGACGACGCCCAGGTCGTCGCCGTCGACGTCGTGAAGGTGTACGGCGCCGAGCCCGGCCTGACGTGCTGGGTTGGCCCGGCCGTCACCGCCGCATCGACGCGCCCCACCAACGTCGACGAACTTCCCCTCGAACCCGAGCGCCAGCCGGCGACTCCCGAGGCGACGATCGCGCCATGACCCTGCACATCAGCCCGACCCTCGAGCTCCCCGTCGACGCCGCCACCGACACCCGAGGCATCCTCGCCAAGAAGGGCAGCGGCAAGAGCAACGCCGCCGTCGTGCTCGCCGAGGAACTCCACGACGCCGGCGTCGCGTGGGTCGCGATCGACCCGAAGGGCGACTGGTACGGCGTCCGCTCCAGCAGCGACGGCACCAAGCCCGGGCTGCCCGTGTACGTGTTCGGCGGGAAGCACGGCGACGCGCCGCTCGAAGCGACCGCCGGCGCCCTGATGGCCGACCTCATCCTCGGCGACGAGGATCGTGGCTACCTGACGTGCGTCCTCGACGTCAGCCAGTTCACGATCAGCGACCAGCGCCGGTTCCTCCTCGCGTTCGGTGAGCGCCTGTACCGCCAGAAGGACGAGGAGGGCGTGCTCCACCTGTTCCTCGAGGAGGCTCACGAGTACCTCCCGCAGCAGGTGCCCCGTGAGTCGACGCAGCTCGTGTCGACGTGGCAGCGGATCGTGAAGCTCGGGCGCACGAAGGGACTCGGGATCACGCTCGTGTCGCAGCGGTCGGCGGCGCTCAACAAGGACGTGCTCACCCAGGTCGACGAGCTCGTGGTGCTGCGCACGATGAGCCCGCAGGACCGGGCCGTCGTGAAGGCGTGGCTCGACGTGCACGTCGGCGTCACCGAGGTCATCAACACCCTGCACGAGCTCGCCAAGGGCGAGGCGTGGCTGTGGGCACCCGATCGGTTCGACGCCCCCGTGCGGTTCCAGTTCCGCCGGCGACGCACGTTCGACTCCGGCGCCACCCCCGAGGTCGGGAAGGTGCGGCGCGCGCCGGCGACGCTCGCCGACGTCGACCTGGCAGTCATCAAGGAGCAGATGGCCGAGACGATCGAGCAGGCCAAGGCGAACGATCCGAAGGAGCTCCGCCGCCGAATCGCGACGCTGGAGCGCCAGCTCGCAGAGCGGCCAGCTGAGACCGTCGAGGTTGAGCGTGTAGTCGAGGTCGAGGTGGTGCGCGAGATCGTCCCGGGTGAGCTGATCTCCAGCGTCAACCAGGCGCGCGTGGCGCTGCTCGACTTCGCTCAGCGCGCGACGACCTTGTCCGCCGAGATGCAAGCCGCTGAGGAACGAGCGCTGGAGCGCAACGATCGATCAGGCAGGGCGGAACGGAAGGCCCCTACTCCGCCCGCCAACCGGCACGACCGGGGAGACATCCCGGCGAGCGCCCGCCCTGCCCGGTCGAGCACTCCGGTGATCGACGGTGACGTCCACTTGAAGGCCGGTGCCCGCCGGATCCTCGAGGTCCTCGCCCGGCACCACCCGATGAAGGTCACCCGCTCCCAGGTCGGCACCCTCACCGGGTTCAAGGTCACCGGCGGCACGTTCCAGACCTACTGGTCCGTCCTCAAGCGCGCCGGGTACATCGACGAGCACGGTGGCGAGATCTCCGTCACCGACGGCGGCCTGGCCGTCGCCGGCGTCGAGCACCACGAGCCCCTCACGACCGCTGAGGTCATCGAAACGTGGCGGCGCGCGCTCAAGGCAGGCGCCCGGCAGATGCTCGACGTGCTCATCGACCGGTACCCGCACGGCCTCACCCGCGACGAGCTCGCCGACGCCGTCGGGATGACGCCCACTGGTGGCACATTCCAGACGTACCTGTCGACGCTGCGCCGTAACGGCCTGGTCGACGTCGGCGCCGACGTGCGCGCGAGCGAGACCCTGTTCCTTGGTGGCAGCCCATGACGGCACGCCGCACCGAGCTCGAAGTCGCCGGCGAAGTCGTCGTCCGGCTCGTCGGCACGCTCCTGATCCCCGGCACACCCCAAGCCATCCGCCGCGCCGCGGACGCCCTCGGGATCCCCGTCGACACCATCCGCCAAGCCCACGAGCACCTCGAGCGACGCTCCTTCCAACCGCTCCGAGGTGAACCGTGCCGGCTGCAGTCGCTGCCGCAACCCCCGCCCGACGTTCGACAGCGACGCCGGAAGACGAAGGCAGCGCCGGGCGGCCCGTTCGTGTGCGGGATCGGCGGCTGCCTCGACGCCTACCCGTCGCCGCAGGGCCGAGCATCGCACCGGGTCGCAGCGCACGCCGAACCGATCGACTGCCCGAAGGGCTGCGGCCGGAAGATCAACCCGCGCGGCGTCGGCCCCCACACCGCGCACTGCGCCGGCGTGATCGTGTGACCGCCACCCTCGACGGAAACCGCAAGATCGCCGCCGGCCGGATCGGTGTCGCCGTCGACGAGTACCAGGCGCACGTCGACGCAGGCGAGCAGTGGTGCACCGGCTGCCGTGCTTGGCATCCGCTGGAGCGATTCGCTCGCGACGCCACCCGCCTGAACGGGCTCGCCCGCCGTTGCCGTGACGCACGCCAGGCGCAGCCATCCGTTCCGGACCCGGTCAAGCGACGCGCCCGCGACCGGGTCCACAACGAAGTCCGGCTCGGCCGCTTCCCACGTGCCGACGACCTGCCCTGTATCGACTGCGGCCACGAGGTCGGTCGTGACAGCGACGACGGTCGCCGCCACGAGTACGACCACCACCACGGCTACGACGACGAGCACGCCCTCGACGTGATCGTCCTGTGCACGCCGTGCCACGGCGCGCGGGAACGTGCCCGCCGGAAGCCGGAACTGCTCGCCGCTGTCGTCGACGCCTACCTCGAGACGAAGACCCGATGACCGTCACAAACGTCGACATCGGCCGCACCGTCCGCTGGACCGAGAACGACCAGACGAGCACCGGTCAGCTCATCCGGGTTCGCGAGCCGGGGACACCGTCGTGGTGGAACAGCCACGGCAAGGCCCTCGTGCTCCGCGCCGTCGCTGAACGGGCGATCCCCGTCGACGGCTACCGCTCGTACGTCGAGGTGCACCCGACCGATCTCGAGGTCGTCGACGACGAGGTCGCTGGCGATGGCTGAACATCCCGTGGCCTGCGACTCGACGGGCAAGCAGTGCCTCTCCCGCTCGCTCGCCGCGAAGCGAGCCCGGAACGCCCGTCGCCTTCGCGGTGAACGAGTCGGCGCGTACATCTGCCGGGAGTGCGGCTGGTGGCACATCGGTCACACGCCCTCGGGCGTCCCCGTTCGTAGGAGGAAGCGCCATGGCTGAGAACGACAGGTCCGACTATCTCCCGCTCGATCGCCTGCTCGCCGAGTGGCGTGTCGGCTCGGGTGAGTGGTCCTGGCAGGAGGAGCATGACCTTCTCTGGTTCGACCCGGTGAAGGCCGATCGCACCGACGAGCTGGCGACGAAGGTGCACGTCGAAGGCATCCGCGAGCCGGTGTTGCTCGGCACGGATGGGCGGGTGTGGGACGGCCACCATCGCATCGTCGTCGCCATGCGTCTCGGCATCGAGAACATCCCGGTGGAGTACGTCGGGGCGTCGCCTAACGCCAGCTCGCGCGGTGACGAGGCGACGACGTGAGGCCCTGCCCGTGTGACGCGTCGTTCGGGCGCCCGTGGTGCGCCGGTGGTGACGAGTGGGTGCAGCCATGATCGGCGACCCGGTCCTGATGCTCGTCGACGTCGCCCGCCGTGTTGTCGACGCCGGCCACGTCGCCCCCTGCCCCGGTGCCGCCCCCACCGGGTGCTCATGCGTCGTCGAGGCCGCCTCCGCCGCGCTGGCCGCCTACGAGGGCACCAGGCAGAACCCGGTCGGCCTGCACCCCGTGCCCGTCGCCGGTCAGCTGACAGCGTTCGTACGGCCCCACGAGAGGCTCGCTCTGGCGTTCCTCGCCAAGTTCCGCTCGAAGCGCACCATCGAGGCGTACACGCTCGGGCTGCGCCAGTTCTTCGCCTTCTGCGACCGCTACGCCGTCGACCCCCTCCAAGCCGACCGGGGCGTCATCGACATGTACATGCACGCCCTCGAGATCGACGGTCGCGCGCCCCGCACGATCGCCCTCCGGTTGACGACCCTCTCGTCGTTCTACGCCTACCTGATCGACGAGGAGCACCTGGCCAAGAACCCGTGCCAGAAGGTCGAGCGACCCAAGTTCGCGAAGACGTCCCCGACCGCCTGGCTGAAGCAGGGACAGCTCTACGACATCGTCCAGGCCGCCGAGGAGCTCGGCCCGCACCCGCACGCCCTCGTGGCCATCCTGGCGTTCAACGGGCTCAGGATCGCCGAGGCGTGCTCCCTCGATGTCGGCTCGCTCGGCCACACCGGGTTCTGGCCGGTCATCCGGTTCGTCCGCAAGGGCGGTGACCACGCCGAGAACACCCTGTCGCCCCCGACAGCCGACGCGGTCCGCCGGGCCATCGGTGACCGCACGTCCGGGCCGCTGCTCCTGACGGGAGCCGACACCCGCATGAACCAGCGGGCGGCGCAGCGGATCCTCGACAAGTGCGAGCCGTCGATCCGGGGCCCGCACGGCCGGATCACCCCGCACTCCTTGCGCCACAGCGCGGCGTCGGTCGCGATGGCGAACGGGATCAGCCCGGACCAGATCTGCCACGACTTCGGCTGGTCGTCGCCGGCCATGCTCGCCATCTACGCCCACGGGCACAGCAACCCAGCGCGCTCGTCCACGCACCTGATCTCGACCGTCGTCATGGCGGTCGGATAGATGGCCGCCGACACGCCCCCTGAGGTCCAGGAGCGGCCGCTGCAGCCCGGCGACATCGTCCAGATCCGCCGTGAGCTCGACGAGACCCTCGCCGTCCGTGGGGAACGCACACCGCCCGCCACGATCGAAGCTGTCTACGACGGCGAGAAGCAGCCATCCATCGTCGTCCGCTTCGACGACAGCGCCATCGCCGCCTACCTCGCCAGCGACGTTCTCCTCGTCGAGCCCCCCGACCGCCGCACGGAGGCGACGCCCTCATGACCCTCTACGTCCCCCTCGACGTCGACTTCCAGAGCGACCCGGCACTCATCCGAGCGGGCGCCATGGCCGAGCTCTTGTACCTGCGTTCGCTCGCGATGGCGAAGCGATTGCTCACCGATGGGCGCATCGAACGCGCGCATCTCGCGCAGCTCTGTCTCGGAATGCGCGGCAACCCGCATCGATTCGTTGAGCCTCTTGTACGAGAAGGTCTGTGGACCGTCACCGAAGACGGATGGGAAATCACGTCTTGGCTGCGCCGCAATCCATCGAAGAACGAGATCGAAGCGAAGCGGGAACAGAAGAGACTCGCTGGTCAGAGGGGTAATCACGAGCGGTGGCACCAGGAGAAGCCGTCTGCGGACTGCCCGCTGTGTCAGTCGCAGAATGGGTCGCAGGTGCGATCGCAGACAGTCGCAGGTGCGAAGGCTTCGGGATCGCCAGAGCCAGAGCCAGAGCCAGAGCCAGAGCCAGAGCCAGAGCCAGAGCCATCGTCGTCGTCAGGACAACTCACGACAGCGATCAGCGACCGAGACGACGACGACGACGACCCCATCGTGACCGAAGCCCGACGCCGCACCGAGCTCGAGGTCAACCGCCGCCTCGGGACCGCCGACGAGATCACCAGCCGTACCGCCTTCGAGGCCCGCACCCTGGCGAACCTGCGAACCGAAGGCTGGACACCCGCTCCACCGCCAGCCCCCGACGGACGAACGTTCCTGCCCGGCACCGGATGGATCGCAAGCTGATGGCACGCAAGCACGAGCCCAGTGCCGCGTCGCAAGCCACGCTCGACGCCCTGGACGTCATCAGCCGCTACCGCGTCCGCAACGCCGAATCACCACCCGGCACCCAGGCGCCCCTCGTTCTCATCGACCGCCGCGTCCGAGCACTGCTCCCCCGACTCGACGCCGGACGACCCGACCACGACGGCTGGCCCGGCACCACAACCGGCGGCGGACGAGGCGGAGCCGAACTGACGAGCGTCGAGTCAGCCGCCAACGCTCGGGCGTTCGGTCGGATCCACCCCGATCCGATCCACGAGCACGGTCACCGCGTCCGCGTCAACGTGCTCCTCGTCGCCGAGCTCCTCGAGAAGATCGACCGCGACCTCGACACCATCGACCGGAAAACAGCCGACGAGATCCTCGAACCCACCACGTGCGAAAGCTGCGAACGCAGCCTCGAACGGCCACGTCAGTCCGTCACGAAGGGCACCGTCGGCGGCCGGCTCCCGAAGGTCATGCGCCTCTGCCACCCCTGCCGCTGGTTCGTCGAAGACCACGGCCAACTGCCCACCGACGAGCAGCTCCTACGCCACGACGCCACCGGCAAATGGCGAGTGAGGGCGTCGTGAACGTCGGACGCGAGACACACCCGGCGTGACCAGCATGTTCACTTCTGCGTCGGACGCATGGCATCCTTCGTCGCTAGATGCGTCGCCCGTCCGCCCGAACGGCGGGACGTGAGCCGCACCGGGACCACCGAGTGGATCCGCACGACGAAGCGGATCAAGGCGAGAGACGGTCACCGCTGCACGTGGGTCGACGCCGGCGTGCGCTGCTCGGGCCCGGCCGATGAGGTGGACCACGTGATCGAGCACATCGACGGCGGCCCCGACGACGACACCAACCTCCGCTCGCTGTGCCTGCCGCACCATCGAGCGAAGACCGCAGCGCATGCGAACCGCACGAGGTGGTCGAAGGCGGCCCGTCGCCGAACGCCGCCGCCGCATCCTGGACTCGTTGGGGGTGGGGGGTGACCCCCGCGACCCTCGCGAGTTCGCA
>Ga0209687_1000081_pt1 | contig 38564 bp, 28 predicted proteins | sample GraSoiAngelo_136_FD_185893 | JGI IMG/M metagenome (GOLD analysis project Ga0209687, IMG submission 185893) | Grasslands soil microbial communities from the Angelo Coastal Reserve, California, USA - 14_0929_09_20cm (SPAdes) (version 2) | ecosystem: Environmental > Terrestrial > Soil > Grasslands ...
TGCCCGTTTTTGCCGCGGCGGGGAGCGTCGAGCCCGGGCTGCTGAAATAAGAGGAAGTAGAACAGCCTCGATCGCAGTGACCGCAGAAATGGCAGGCCGCACGGCCGTTGTGTTTCTTCGTCAGGATCGCCGCGCGTCCGATCATGACGCGCCGGTCTTTCCATCGCTTCTCGACCGCTTTCTTGAGCAGCCATTCGCCGCACGTCAGTTTCATCGCCGGCAGAAACTTGCCGTCGGGCAGATTGGGAACGTTCTCGTAAGAACCGCTGACGCCGATGAACTCTTCAACTTTATCGTAGTAGGGAGACAGCTCGGCATATGAGATCGGCCAGTCGTCGCCGTAGCCATCGCGGCTGGCCGCTTTGAGCTCATAGTCGGAGAGACGATAAGTCTGGCGTCCCCACGTTATGGTGCGGCCTCCAACCTGCCGGCCCCGTATCCAATCGAACGGCTTTTTGTCTGCCGTCGTGTAAGGGTTGTCGACGTCGTCGACAAAGAACTGATGGCCGTACTCGTTGCACGCGTAGCACTTCGATTGAACGTGCTGGCGCTTGCCATATAGCTCGCCGCTTCGAATCTTGTCGCGATACTGCACCTCATATGGCCAGGTGTGTTCGTTGAACTCTTTTTCGGGATCGAGCTTGCGTCCCGCCTCGAGGACGATCACTCGCATTCCCTTTTCGGTGAGTTCCTTCGCCGCCCAGCCGCCTGTTGCGCCCGATCCGACGACGATCGCATCGTAGATTTCTTCTTTTGCCATGGAAACACCACGCGAGCGAAGCATTTGGGCCCGCTCAATCATCCGGCGCTTATCTTCAACACTTCTTTGAGCGCATCGTCCGCCGACTTTGAAGGCTTGAACTCAAGACCCACGAAACCCTGATATCCGCTCGCGGCAATAGCGCGAAACACATTCGAGTAATTTATCTCGCCCGTGCCCGGTTCGTGACGCCCAGGCACGTCGGCCACGTGAAAATGAGCTATCTTGGAAATGTTCTTCGTAATGTCCTGAATGACATTCCCTTCCATAATCTGATGATGATAGATGTCGAAGAGCATCTTTACGGCGGGGCTCGCGACTTCATCGAGAATCTCGAAGCCCTCCTTCGCGGTATGAAGATAGTAGCCGGCGTGGTCTACCTTCGTGTTCAGAGGCTCGAGTATCAGAGTCACTCCTGCCTGCTCGGCGAACGGAGCCGCTGCTTTCAGCGCCGTTACATAATTAGAGTGCTGTTGCGCTCGGGGTATCTGCTTATCTTCGAAACCTGTCGTTACGATCAGGGTCTTGACGCCAAGCTTTTTCGCGGTTGCAAGCGACGCTTGAATATCCGAGACAAAGTTCTTGCGAGCCTCTTCGGTGTTCAGTTGCTTCCAGCCCGAACCCATCATCGTAGCGATCTCGAGTCCGAGCTCTGATTTCTTTTTTCCGATCGCCTCGATGTCCTTATTCTTCCACTCCCAGAACTCGAAGGCGGGATAGCCGAGTTGCTTGACATGCTCCATCCGTTCCAGGAATGGGATCTGAGTCAGGATCATGTCGATACAAACTGAAAGACGTACCGGATGAGCTTAGCGAATACCGTGCCCGGCCGCGGAAGCGACGCAGCAGCAGACGCTCCTATCGCCTGTGCAATGAACTCTCTTCGATCGATTCGTGAAGGGATGAGCATTTGTTTTCGTGGACTCGCAACAGAGGAAGTCTCTTTATCCAAGCTTTCGCTTCAGGTACTGAAAGCACTCGAGCACCGCGCCGCTAGGATCGTCCGGCTCCATCTCGTACTCTATGTTAGCCGCATAAGGAAATTTGACCTTCTTTGCTTCTCTCAAAATCTCCACTATCGGCGTAGCTCCTTGTCCGAAGCGCTTGTGCGTGTGCTCGGCATCGCGATCGCGATCCTTCAGGTGCAGGCTTACAATGCGGCTGTGGTGCTCCCGGAAGTAGCTCACCGGATCAAATCCGGCGGCGTAGAAGTGGCCGATGTCGAGATTGATGCTGAGGTACGGCGAAGCCCCCTTCAAGGCATCCGCGAAATCCTGAGGCGTCTCGAACTCCTGCGTTCGGTCGCCTCGATACCACTTTTCTCCAAACCAGTGGTTGTGCAGGCCGAGCTTCATCTTATACTTCCCGCACCACTCGTCCAGCCGCGGAACAAGCGGCTTTCGGACGGACGAGGTCATCACCTTCGCCCCAAGCAGCAGTGCGCCATTGAACCCTCGATCCAGGTATTCGTCGTTCGCGGTAACCGGGAAGTTGACGCAATAAGCGCCTACAGTAATTCCAGCGTCATCGAATCTGCGCCTGGTCTCCTTGAAATCGGCTTCTGTAGCCTTCATGGGGTTCAGATGGCCGTCCCACAGCTCGACGTAAGAGATACCGGCGGATCTCATCGCCTCGATCATTTTTTCCAGGCTGAACTTTCGAAACGTGTAGCTCTGAACTCCGATTTCGATGCCGCCGACGATGGAAGGCTTCAGCTTTTCTCCTGAGCCGGTTAACCTCAATCCTGCCATACCGCCGGCGAGACCCATGCTGAATTCTCTTCGCGAGAGGTTTCTCATTAGTATCTCAAGAATTCGTGCGTGCATCTTAGACCGAGCCGCCCGTTGATTCAAGGTGTTGACGGGCACAGGCGTCCTGATCTTGAAATCGATACATTTTGCGGGCCTGGAAGGGTCTTTACTCACGCCGCAATAGGCTTCCGGCGGTTTCAGTGACATCAAAGCAAGAAGCGCTGGAGTATTGTTTTCTTGCTCACTGGTAAGTTGTATGAGGCTCCAACTGTACGTAGTGCACCTGTGCATAACCGGCGTCGACTGTTATCTGATTTGCGAATGGGTGCTCTCTTATCCATTCATCATCGGCCAGAGACAGAGCCCGGCTATTGAGCCATACCGTGGCGCCTCTAGCCGAAGCGGCGCCTGCTTCCCGCTGCAGTTCCGCGACTCGAACGACTGACAGCTTCCGCCATTTTGTTGACGGATTGAAATATTGAAAAGTGGTATCGACTTCGCTGTGGCCCGCGAAGTATACGATCGTGTTTTCATCCCACACGGTTCGAGCGGCCCGAGCCGCTTCAACCAAACGGTTTGCATTCGACTTCGTGTTTGGAAGGATGAAAAAGGCCAGGTTGAAAAGGCCCAGAGCAAGCGGCGCGATGATCCCGAGCCGCCGCAATCCAACCAGCGCTCGCTGAGTAGGCGCGTTTATGATCTGCCAATAGTCGGCCAACAATGTCGCGAGCGCCAACGCCAGCGCAGGCAGGAAGAATACGCGATGATAGGGATCCTGCGGCTCGAAAAAGCAGCGAAAGACCAGATATGTAAATAGCCATACCGCACATACTCGGCGAGCAGGCTTGTTGAGATTGGCTGCGCCGCCTCGTGAAAAGGCATACAGCGCTTTCAACCCTCTGAAATCGACTTTGCGTATTCCAATAAACAAGCATGAAGCGATCGCGGCTATTGCGATCGCTCCAGTGATCCAGGCAGTGCTGTCTCGTTGCGAATAAAACAACGCGAACCGATGGCCGATGACCGATTCGAAAAGCGCGTTCGGCGTCGTGAGGATTCCGGGAATCGGATTCCAGACGATCGGAGAGCGACTCGGGTTCGAAGCTGCCCACTCGATAACTTCGAACGGCTTGAACATCCCATGAATCAGGGCGGCGCAGGCGTAATAGACGGCCGCCGTAATCGACCAGGCCGCTCCGCTCATCAAAAGAGCAAATCTGGCTTTATGTGCGATCGCACGGTTCACCGCTACGGACACCAGCGCGACCACGAAGAATAAGGACGATAGCTCGTGCACCAGCATTGCCGAGGCCAGCAAAAGACCCGCTACGTGCCATCGGGGCTTCGACCCGGAGAGATTGTTGAAACAGAGAAGTACAAAGAATACCGCCGGTATATAAGCGTTCGCGTCGGTCGCCAGCTTCCACCACGAAGCGCAGAAGGCGAGTCCAATCGAACAGACCAGCGCTGCATAACTGTTTCGCGTGATGCGTTCCGCGCACTTGAAAAATACGGCCGCCGCGCCGGCACCCAATATCATGTTCAGAGCTTGCAATAGCCCGAGTGCTCGGATGTCGGCTCCCACACCGTGTGCTCCTACGTACAAGAGATAACCGAGCGCGTTATAGAGCAGATGATTCTGATGGAAAAGCAATGACACATGCGCCTCACCCGCTGCTACCTTCTCGATCTGGAACGCGAACGTAATTCCATCCCAGAAATAGTCCGCCGTCGGAGTTGCGAGATTGATCAAGCCGATGAGTGCGGCAATAGCCAGCGGCGCGAAATTGACTCCGATCTGAGAGCGCCAAACCCCCATTGTCTCGGGTCCGGCGAGATCCTTCCTGGCGACATTGTCCACGGTGTCAGCCCTCCTGTTTGGATGGCCGGCTCTTACGCTTGTCCATTCACGAATCTTCCGACGCGAGTGTTGGCGGCGCGGATAAGGAGTGAGCACAAAATTAGCGGATTGTGGTCAGGAGAATTTTTTTGAGACCTTTTCCGATTCCTGATCGTCTTAGACACGAATCCGTCGCACTCAAACCGTGTGATGGCTTTATCGAGGCCCACAGCTCAAGCCGGCCAAAGCGAAGAAGCTGTGGGCCTTATCTATTTTCTTACATGCCTCTATTCCTCGTCTTATGCTCGCATTCCGCTGCCTCGACAACAGCGGGAGAACGCAATGCGCCGACGCGTCGGTGGCGAACATTGCTTACGAACCCGGGCTTACGGACGCTTACGGACCCGGCTTACATAGCTGGGCCTTCCGCCTTTTGAATCAGCCCGCATGAGTGAGCGCTCACGCCTCTATCTCCCGCTCGAGCCATCGGACGGGAAGGATCCGACAGAGATCACCCCGGTCCACTTCTTTTCTATTCTGCTCCCGAGTAAATCTATTCTGTTCCCGAGTAAAACTTGAAACCACCGCGTTCGTTAATGCGCGAATATTATCCCGCATTCGTCGGGCGTACAAGCTCAACGGGAATAAAAAATCGACCTTGATTTCCGCGTATTTTTCCCACGGGCAAGCGAATGTAGCTCAATAATGGTCCCCGAGGCACGGATGAGATCTAGATTGAAACGGGATCAGGTGCATTATCTGGACGCGAGCTATGAAGCGGTGTTAAGGTTAGCGCGCTTCGATGCAAGCAACGTGCTTGTGAGCGGATTGCCTGAAGTTTATTTTCGAACCTCTCCCGCGTGATGAGAGCGCTTACTGGATGGGTAATAACCTCGCTCGAAGCGCTTGCAGCTCGTAGTAGCCGGACAAGAGAACTATGTGGGGCCCGAAGAGCCCTTTGATGAACTCATCCAGATAGGTATGTGGCAACTTAACATGGGAAAGGAAGCGGGCCCCGCGATGGAGGTAGAAGAGTTTAAGTGGTGATTTGTGAGTTTTGCATTTATTCGACTGAATCGCAGGGCTGCCGGTTAGGGCTGAAGACCCCGAAACGGCCCGCGTGCAGGGAATTCGAGCCCGGGATCGACCACTTCTGTTCCGATCCTTCGGATTTCGTCAACCCGGCCCAAATACATCAGATGGCGACCTTCTTCGGAATCAAGGGCTCGGAGCTTAGAAAGATTACGACTATGGCCAATCGAGAACACGAGGCCAGGTTGAAAAGAGCCGAAGTTCCCGACGGAGCTTTTGATGGCGCTACGCAAAGTCAGACTTCTGAATGATGCGGCCGAAGAACAACTCTCTGCTGATTTCACATGCTTCAGCGACCGACGCTCCTGGCGCGGTTGACGTGCATAAATCGGCCAGCGCCTTGAGCACTTTTTTGCTGCCGGGCCTGAGCGTGAACTTTCTGGAGGTGAACTCCGCTGCTATGCCCTTCGCAACTTCCACCGCGCCTTCGACGCCTGATCCCTCCAGATTAGCGCATAACAAGGCCAGTCGATCCCGATCGTAGTTCTCATTCAGCGCAATAACCTGCTTCGATGGCCCAAGATGAATGTGCCGCTCCTTTGGAGCGCCTTCTGAAGCGCCGCCTTCCTGTTTAAAGACTTCGGAAAGCTGTTGATCGACGATAGAGCGGCGGTACTTAGTCGGACCCCGTCGCGCCCACAAAATCGTGTATTCATTCTCCGTCACGGACATCACCACGCCGGTCCCATACTTCGCTGCGGCGTCGGTATCGTTATACGTAATCGTTCTACCAACTTCGATTTTCATCCTACCTCCCAAAAACTCGCTCGCGGAGCACTAATACTATTGATCCGCCAAGCGTTCTGTTTTGCTTTTTCGCTTCTCAGCCGGTCGACTCAAGGCCGCTGAGTTCATTTTGAAGTTCACGCAGCCGTTGCGATGGGCTTGAATGCCAGCGGGGATCATATTCAGCGCGTTGATCAGCGCCTTGATTCTGCTTCTATAGACCGACGACATCGCTACCATCCAAAAGAAGTCATGCCAGTGCATCCGCACCCGGGGCCGCGCTTTTGATGGGATGGATGAGTAATGTAAATCAAGAATCGTAGTGTGCTTTAGTTGAGGGCGACCGCTTAAAATCATCGGGTGGTATTGTGCTAAGACAGTCCAGTTTACCACTCACACCGAATGACGCTCTGTGACTTCACAGCTCAGTTAAGGGTATACGTCGAAAGGCCGTCAGTCAAGCTAACCTCTGATCGGCTGAATGTGCAAATGGGCAGCGAACCGTCTCGCTGCCCATTTGATCTCCGTTGGCCGCGATCGATCTTATCTACGCGAGATCTTGCTGTGATGAATTCCGTAGAGAAAGTAAATCAGCAATCCGATCGCCATCCATATTATCAACCGAAGCCACGTATCGCCGGGAAGTCCAAGCATTAACGCAAATGCCGAAAGCACTCCGAGCGGCGCAACAACCCATACAGCCGGCGTTTTGAACGGCCGTTCAACCTCCGGCTGTGTGATGCGAAGCACGAGGACGCCCGCGCATACGATCGCGAACGCGAGCAGAGTTCCTATGCTGACCAACTCGCCGACGATGTTGATCGGAAGCACGGCGGCCGCGATTGCCACAACGCCTCCTGTAATGATGGTAGTGATGTACGGCGTGCGGAATCGCGGATGGACCTTGGCCGCTACCGGCGGCAGAAGGCCGTCCTTGGCCATCGAGAAGAATATGCGAGGCTGGCCGAGCAACATCACCAGGATCACCGAGCTCAAGCCGGCGATCGCGCCCAGCTTCACAACCGGCGAAAGCCACTTCAGACCGATTGCATCGATGCCGACGGCGATCGGGTCGGGAACGCTCAGCTTCGTGTAGCTGACTACGCCGGTCAGTACAAACGCCACCAGGATATAGAGAATCGTGCAGATCACGAGCGAGCCGAGTATTCCGATCGGCATATCGCGCTGCGGATTCTTTGCTTCCTGCGCGGCGGTCGAAACCGCGTCGAAACCAATATAGGCGAAGAATACGACGCCCGCGCCTCTCAGTATGCCGCTCCAACCATAGTGACCGAATTCACCGGTATTCTTCGGAATGAAGCTCGGCCCCCAGTTCGCCGTCGAAATCGCTCCGATTCCCGCAATGATAAAGACAAGCACAACCGCGATCTTCACGATGACGATCACGCTGTTGACGTTGGCGGATTCCTGGATGCCGATCACCAGCAGAATCGTCACCAGAACAATGATCAACGCCGCGGGTAGGTTGTACGGCGAGTGAGTGAGCTGCTCCGGAATATTGATTCCGACGCCCTTGAGAAAACTGACCACATAGCCTGACCAACCAATCGCCACCGTAGTCGCGCCAAGAGAATACTCGAGGATGAGATCCCAGCCGATGATCCAGGCTATGAACTCACCCATCGTCGCGTAGGCGTATGTATAAGCGCTCCCCGCGATGGGGACAGTCGACGCCATTTCCGCATAACACAGACCGGCGAACGCGCACGCTATTCCGCCAAGGACGAACGAAAGTACGATTGCGGGGCCGGCGTTGTTGGCGGCGGCTGTTCCGGTCAGCACGAAAATGCCCGCGCCGATGATCGCGCCGATGCCAAGCGTGGTGAGGTTCAATGCGCCCAGAGTACGCTTCAAACCATGCTCGGTCTCAGCCGCTTCCGACTTCAACAGTGCGATTGGTTTCCTAGCTAAGAGTGAACTCGCCATCAGTATTCTCCTGTCTCCGAGAGTGGAACTGCTCGTCCGACCGAAACTTCGCGCTGATGCTTGAGTAATGCTGAACTAAAGAAGGATTGCCATCCTATTTATAAGGCTGTGCAAAGTCAAGCTTGTTACAATTGCCCTAACAAGCCCGTTCTTTACTGCTCTGCTGGACTTAAATAGCGATCAAGCTTGAACGACGAGGCCTTTCAGAAATCTCTTTACTCTTCAGCTTCCTGGCTCGGTTGAGGAGTGCCGAACTTGCGCCACAGGAAATAGACCGGAATTCCGGTGGCCAGAATTGCAAGTCCGGGCCAGGTCGTCTTTGTTTGATAAGTAAAAAGCACGGCGAGGATGACAGCCGCTCCGATCATATAGAGGGCGGGTACCACCGGATAACCGAACGCGCGATACGGCCGCTCGGCGTTCGGCCGCTTGCGCCGCAACTGGAATATCCCGGCTATAGTAAGGATATAGAAAATCAATGCGGCGGAAATCACGTATTGAAGCAGGTCGCTATAGAGATTTCCGTAGGTAACGGCATGAGTCCGCGGATTTTCGGTGACTGTTCGCGGCAACACCAGGAGCGCGGACCATATCCCTTGAATTACCAGGCCCCACGCCGGAACGCGCTGCTTATTAAGGCTTCCCGATGATTTGAAGAACAGGCCATCACGGGCCATCGCATAATACGCGCGGGCTCCCGCCAGAATAAGCCCGTTATTGCAGCCAAAGGTCGAGATCATCATCGCGATCGCCATAATAAGCGCGCCGTAACCGGGAAATACGACGTTGGCCGTCGCCGACGCGACTCGATCGGCAGGCACATTTTGAATAGTCTCGAGCGGAAGCGACACCAGGTAAGCTACGTTCGCGAGAAGATACAGGGTGATCACAAGAAAAGTGCCAAAAGCCAGCGAAAGCGGAATATTCTTGCGCGGGTTCTTTACTTCGCCCGCGGTAAACGTAATGTTGTTCCAGGCATCCGCGGAGAAGAGCGAGTTTGTTTGCGCGACGCAAACACCGACAAACAATCCAAAAGCGGTGGCCGCTGTCAGGCCTTGCCCGACTTCCTGCAAGGTTCCTCTCACGCCCCAGAAATTCCCAAAGTTTGCTTTCACCGCCGCGCCGTCCCATCCAAGAATCACACCCAACAGGATCAAGCCTATGAGCGCGCCAGTCTTTGTTATCGTGAATACGTTCTGAACCAGCTTTCCAAACTTCAGTCCCCAGGTATTCATCAACGTCAGTAGCGCGATCATCAGAACGCCGATCAACTGAGCCGTAGAGAATGACAGCGCGTAGCCGCCTCCGATCCTGATCGGCGAGATAATGTAGTTGTTCTCCGCGATGCTCGGAAGCAAGACACCCAGGAATCTCGCGAATCCGACCGCCACCGCCGCTATCGTTCCGGTCTGAATGACCAAAAAGAGAGTCCATCCGTATAAGAAGCCCCACAATGGAGAAAATGCTTCGCGGAGGTAGACATACTGGCCGCCTGCCTTCGGCATCATCGCAGCAAGCTCTCCGTAACTGAGCGCGGCCATGATCGTCAGAAGCCCGGTTACAATCCAGACCACGAGCAGCCAGCCCGGCGAGCCGACCTGCCGCGAAATTTCACCCGAGACAATATAAATGCCCGACCCGATCATCGAGCCGGCTACAATCATCGTCGAGTCCAGGAGGCCGAGGCCCCGGATGAACCCGGCCGGCTTATCCACAACCGTAGCGGCGATGTCTGCCATCAATATCACCTCCAGGCATTGATTGAATCATTTAAGATTGTGCAACAACACGAGCAGCAGATAGACGATGGAAGCGAGAGCGAGTCCGGCCGCAATCGCCCGGCTCGATCCCGCCATATCAGCCTCACCCGCCGCCAGTCCTTCGCGTCGCGATCTCGCCGCGCGTTTGATGACTATCGGGCAGAGGATAAACGCGTTCAGCGCCAGCGGCACGATCAAGAACCACGACACCTCGAGCCATGGCGCGCTACGCGTCACGCTTCTCAGGCCGGCAAATGAACCTGCATTCGTTTCGCTCTTTGCCGCTTCGATCATTACGTCCATTGCCCGCATTACCAGCAGCAAAGCGACTCCGATGAGCGCAAGCATCGCGCCGGTCCGGGCGGTCTGCGCGTCGTGTTCGGCCGGCCTGTCGCTATGCTGGCGTCCGGTGAGCCTGCTGTGGACGGATCCATAACCCACGTAGATCACGAATCCGAAGTTCAGCCAGGCCGCGAACCTCAGCCACGACGTCGGCGGCAAATAATAAATGAGATATAGACACGTAATGATGCCCAGGATTGGAATGATCAATCCACCCGGCACGCGGAACGGCCGCGGCCTGTCCGGATCCCTCTTTCGTAAGACGATGATTCCCGCGCAGACCAGAATAAATGCGAACAGCGTTCCGATATTCGTAAGGTCGACCATCTCGTCAATGCTGGCGAACGCCGCGAAAACTGCTACAAAAACGCCTGTTAATATTGTCGAAATGTGCGGCGTCCTGAACTTCGGATGCACCTTGTAAAACACCGGAGGAAGCAGCCCGTCTCGTGCCATCGAAAAGAAGATGCGCGGCTGTCCGAGTTGAAACACCAGCAAGACCGCGGTGTGCGCAATAACCGAACCGAACGCTACGATTCCAATAGCCCATCCGAGATCTTTATTAAAGACCTGCCCCGCGTGTTGAAGCGCCATCGTAAGCGGCTCCGCCTGTTCGGTGGCGAGCTTGGCTTTGAGATCCGGATAAGAAATCAAGCCGGTGAACACCGCCGCCACGACCGCATAGAAAATCGTGCATATGATCAGCGAGGCAATGATTCCGATCGGCAGATTCCGTCTCGGGTTCCTGGTTTCTTCCGCTACGGTAGACACGGCGTCAAAGCCGATGTACGCGAAAAACACGATTGCTGCCGCCGCGCTCAACCCGGCAAATCCGTTCGGATTAAAAGGCGTGTAGTTCTCTGCTTTCACATACGTAAAACCAACGATGATGAAGAAGGTCAGCACTATTATCTTGATGACGACCATGGTCGCGTTGAACCTGGCGCTCTCGCGTATTCCCCAGATCAACACGATCGTTATCGCCGCGACGATGAGCACCGCTAGCAGGTTGAAAATGATCGGCACTCCGAATACATGTGGAGCGTTTTCGTAGACGCCGGGAACCTTCGCCGCGGTCCTGTAGTCCATCGACAGCCAGTCCGGAAAATTGTAGCCTCCGAAGAGGACGTGACCGCCTATCTCGATCTTGCCGGCTATAAGCGTCTTGAAATAATTGGCCCAGCTTATGGCTACCGCGATATTCCCGACCGCATATTCGATGATCAAGTCCCAGCCGATGATCCAGGCTACGAGCTCGCCAAGCGTCGCGTATGAATATGTGTAAGCCGATCCGGAAATCGGCACCATCGACGCGAATTCGGCATAGCAGAACGCGGTGAATGCACAGACTACCGCGGTGATAACAAACGAGAGCATTAACGCCGGACCAGCGCCCGGCCGATTCGCATCTCCGGCCGCGGCAGTGCCGATAGTAGCGAAGATGCCTGCGCCGATAATTGCGCCGATGCCGAAGAGCGTCAACTGAACAGGTCCGAGAGCGCGCTTCAACTGATGTTCGGGCTCGTCGGCGTCCTTCAGGATCGAATCCATCGATTTGACGCGGAAGAGCGACCCGATCTTTCGGTCGTCGACCTTAACCTGTTCGGCGTCTTTTGTTTCCATCCGATTTGAGTTCTCCGACGAAAATGTTGTGCGCAATCTAAATTTAAGCGTCAGTTATTGTCAAGGAGGTCATCAGAATAGGAGGTCATCAGAATAGCGCCCTCAGATTAGCGTGCTTAACGGCAAACATTGAAACGAGAAGATCGACGATTGAAACAAGAACGTTTGACGGTTGAAACAAAAACGTCGAGGGTTCAAACGAGAACGACGAAGGTTCGAACGAGAACGGCCAGGGATCGTTCTAACCATTCATCGAAGAACCTCACGCGAAAGCGGGCAGACTTCCATCTGGTATCTTGTCACGAGACACTCTGACAAACCGACTTGGGAGAGAAAGCAGATGACAGCGGCAGTTAAGCTGTGCGCTCTCCCGCGAAAGCGAGTTGGCGCGAGTTGGCCGCGGATCAATATCGTGAAGTCGATGTGATAACATCGGCGGGTCTCGTGAAGGTCTTTGAGATGCTTGAGCCGGATGAGGGGCAACTCTCACGTCGGGTTCTTAGAGGCCTGGGGCTGCAGCAATATCGCCCGGCTACCTGACCGCCTATACGCTGGCTTTTTTCGATAAGCACTTGAAAAAGGAGAACTGCCCGCTGCTCGACGGCTCTTCATCCAATTACCCGGAAGTAGCATGGGAGAGCTATGGGCCGACAGCATCGAAGTGATGTGGGCTGGAAAGAAGAAGTAGTATTTGGAAAGGCCGCCATCTAACATATTGAGACGTTTGTGGCGCGAGGTGGGGCTCATCCTTATGAATGGCTACGCGCTTGCGCCTGCCTATTTTATAGTGGGCCTTTAAGGCTTACATAAGCAGTGCCAATTGAAAGGATAGAATGATGAAAACCAGGCTGATCTTCACCTTCTGTTTATTTGTACTTACCTCGGGGATCTTCACACCTGTGGGAGCGGCTCAGACAATCCAAAAGGATGAAAAAAAGACTGATCCGGCGCAAGCTCTGAGCGCGGATCAGAAGCAGGCCATCAAACACATACAAACTGAAAGTGAGAAAAAGGCTGCAACTGCTGCCGTGAGGCTAGCCGGTCTCGTGCGCAAAATTTACGATAACATGCTGGCGGATAAACCTGATGAAGAGTTGCGCTCAAAGTTGAGTTTGGAAATGAAGGAAGCATCATGGGAATTGCTGGCCATCAAGGGCCAAGCAATTTGGGAGATCGTCAATGTTCTGACGCCGGAACAAAAACAAATAGTAAAAAAGGAGATGCAAAAAGGAGGATCTCCCGCGGACTTGACTGAAGTCATAATGCACAGGTTTAAGATTGAAGATAAGTAGTTCGTGTAGTGATGGGCGACGCTAACAAAGGCGTGAACCGGAATCGCCTAAGCGAGTATGATAAAGTTCCAGGAGTGTTCGGCGGCGGCGCGGTTACACCAGGCGTTTAGGCGGCCTCACGCCGGAGACGGCTCCGAGCCGTCGCCCTCCAACGTTACGGTGAAACGATGGAAAACAATGATTCCCACGTAACAATCCACATGGCGGCCAGCCTCGACGGCTTCATCGCTCGAAAGGACGGGAGCGTCGATTGGCTCGAGACGTCAGACGAATTCGTAGACGGGGACACCATGGACCCAGGATTCGTCGAGGCGTTCCTCAAGACGATCGACTGCTACGTCATGGGATCGCGAACGTATGAGACCGCGTTGAGTTTTGAGGCCAAAGGGTTTGGGTGGTCGTACGGCGACAAACCCACCTTCGTCCTTACTCATCGCGAACTGCCGCGAACCCGGGATACCGTCGAGTTCTACTCGGGCGATCTCGCGCAGTTCGTGAATGAGCGTCTGCGGACCACCTTCCGTACCATCTGGTTTGTTGGAGGCGGTGTAGTCTCCGCCGAATGCCTTCGCCTCGGACTTGCCGACGAAGTTCGTTATTCGATTCTGCCGATCTTGATTGGTGATGGGATCCAATTCTTCGAGAAGCTTGACAGAGACACCGCCCTCCACTTGGCGGACGTGAAAGCCTACAAGAGCGGTATGGTGGAGCTTCGTTACGAGGTTCGAAGATAGTATGCGCGAGATAGCATTGATGCCCGTGGTGTACCATATTCCAGGAATGGACGAGGTTATCGTTAAATCGGATTTGAAGTACACGCCCGAAAACGATCCACGCCTCTTGATGGACATTTATATTCCCCCGCATCTCAGAAAGGACGAGCGGCGCCCAGCGGTACTGTTCATTCATGGCAACGTACCACCGGGAAGTCCTGCTAAAAATATGGGGATTTATAAATCATGGGGGCGCTTAGTCGCAGCTTCGGGCATGGTCGGCGTTGCCTTCACGCACCGCCTTGGATACCCGAACCCTCTCCTGACAGAAGCGGCCCGCGATTTCAGCTCTGCTATCAACTACATCCGCGCTAACGCTGATTCTCTCAACATTGATAAAGACCGAATTTGTCTGGCGGCGTATTCTGGCGGAGGTCCGATGTTGAGCATAGCGATGCGTGAAAAACCAGAATATGTACGATGCATGGCGGCATTTTACGCGCTCCTGGACATTCAGCGATCGGACTTGTACACGGTTCACGAGAAGCCGGAGACGGTAAAGACCTTTTCCCCTATTACCTACCTGGCAAGTGACGCTGGCAAGATTGCGCCGATGTTTATTGCGCGAGCGGGTTTAGATGAAACTCCTATGATGAATGATTCGATTGACCGCTTCATCCAGGAGGCGATTTCTAAGAATGCCGCCATCATCGTCGCTAATCATCCGCAAGGAGTTCATGGCTTTGACACACAAACGGACGATGACAGGTCTCGTGAAATTATTCAGAGCGCGCTTAATTTCATGAAAATTCATTTGGTCGTTAGAGACGTTAAGTAATTCGGAAAGCCGCGCCAAACCTGCAAAGAGTGACCGTCGTTGACGGGTGCGCCGACTGACGATATCTGGAACTGGCGGAAGCCCGCTTCAAACGCTATCGCGAGGACCCGTCCAGAGCGCGCTCTGCCTCTGAGGTTCTCGATCGTCTGAGCAAAAGATCGAAGTGAGCCAATTGGATCCACTACCGGTAAATTGGATTGCACTCTTGATTACAAACATACAAAGGTGTTTCAGGCTCCGGCTCATCCGATCGAGACTCATACGGTCCGGTGACCAGGGGCTCGGGATCACGTCATAACCTAAACCGGTACCTTAACAATGTTGTTGAAAACCATTTATTCATATGGTACTTTGGGAAACCTGAATCACGACGTGCATAGCACCAATCGATCAGCAGCAAGGATCCGATAACGCTGCTGCTGTTTTTTCCTGGCCTTATTGCAGGACAACGTGTCACCTGTTGCGGAGGTATGGAACCGTAGCAACTAAAGGGTTCCAACCAGAATGAACAAGCCGGTAGCACAAAGATACCGCCCCCGCGAGAATGAGAATCGCCCGCGGGCCTCACTATCGAGCTGGTTCCTTCTTCAGGAATCGCTCGCGAAGGGTATCGGTATCGCCCTTCTCACGCTTGACGAAAAGAGTGAACCGATCGGACGCGCCGAAAACAATAACAGCATCTGTGAAGCAATGAGAGCATCCGCTCCGCACGCTGAGTTGTGCGCGCTGGAATGCGGTCGCGCCGCGGATATGGAAGCCGCGGTCGATGGCATCGCTCAATTTCAATGTCACGCAGGGCTCCATTGTTTCACTCTTCCTCTTGCGATTCAGGGACGGCGAGCGACGGTGCTTGGAGGCCGGGCTTTTACTTCTTCGGTCGAATACAAGCAGTTCCTTCGGAAGTATGGCGATCTCGAAACAGTTCGAACCGGCGAGTGCCTGCGCAACATCAAGTTTCTGGACAAGCGGGAGTTGAATCAAGCGGCTCAGCTCGTGGCTTCCAGCGCGTCCGCGAGCGCCGCCGAAGCGAGCCCGACGGCTCCCGCGCCGGAGCCTCCGCGTGAGACCACTCGAGTGCCCAAGCGCCTGCTCGACGCTCATCTGGAAATCATACGTCTGACCGATCAGCTTGAAAGCCGGGATCGGACCGCTGCTCAGTTGTCGAGCTTTCTCAGCGATGTCGCCCTGGCGCATGCGCCGGAATCGGTCTACGACTCGATGCTGACCCGGCTCGGCGACATAATGAGCGCCGAACGAATCTCGCTCATGATTCTCAACGATGAAGCAGAAGAGCTCTCGTTGGAAGCCGCGGTGGGTTTCAAACCCAATTTGTCTACGCCAGTGCGGGTGAAGCTCGGCGAGGAAATCGCCGGAGCCGTAATGGCAAGCGGCTCGGCCATGATGGTCCGAGACGTAGACAGCGATTCGAGAGTTTCTCGCAAGTGGAAGAGCGGCTATACCGCGCGATCGTTCATCAGCTATCCCATTACTCTGGGCCCTCGCAAAGTGGGCGTGATCAATCTGACGGGACGAGTCGACGGCACGGCTTATGATCGGGACGACCTTTCGCTCATAGAGATGATGGCTCCGCACATCGCGCTCCTCATCGACCGCACCGAATGGCACAAGAAGGCGGAGCAGTTCCAGCGGATGTCGCTAACCGATCCGCTGACCGGCCTGCCAAACCGGCGCTATCTGGAGGAGCGCCTGTTCGAGGAGGTTGAGCGCTCAAAACGGCATGGCACGCCGCTCACCTTCATGATTATCGACGTCGATCGCTTCAAGACTTTCAACGATCACTACGGGCACACGAACGCTGACAGCGTGTTGGCGAGGACCGCTCAGGCTCTACGCAAATGCGTCCGCGCCATCGATATGCCTGCCAGGTTCGCGGGCGATGAGTTCTGCATTATTCTTCCCGAAACCGAGATGTCGGATGCGATGTTTATCGCGGAACGACTTCGAAAAGAGGTCGGCAAAACGGAATACTTAACCGATCAAGGACAGCAGATGAGAGGCGTCACCATCAGCATCGGCGTATCGTCGTTTGCGGTATCGCGGCAGTCTCCGCTGGCGATTATTGAGACCGCCGATAGAGCGCTATATCAAGCAAAAACAAACGGCCGAAATTGCGTCGTGATGTTTGAAGACCATGCATCGGTCGATCCGCCCGGCAGCGAGAGAGTCGAATGAAAGGGGTCCATTTGTTAAGCCGCCTCTCCGAAGACGAATTTCTAGACAGGGAGTCCGAGCTTGATCGGCTGTGCGGCGCTCGCCCTTCGGCGCGGGCCGGACGGACGGCCGTCGTACTCGGAAATCCGCGAGTCGGAAAGAGCGAGCTCCTGCGTAAGAGCTACGATCGGCTTTTCGAAGCTCAATCGAGTGTCGTTCCCCTCTTTTATTCCTTCAGCCAGACTCGAATGGAACCCGCGCGTTTCGCCGCGGATTATCTGGCGCACGTGCTTTCGCAATTCATAGCTTTTCGAGACGGCAATAATCGATTGCCGGTTTCCGGGGAGAGTCTCGAAGCTTTTTCGAAGTCCGCCTCGCCGCATGACTATGCGTGGGTAAAGGAGCTCGTCGATCGGTTTGTAGAATCGCGCGCGGCCTCAGACGAGGAGGCAATGGTGCGCATTGCTGTTTCCTCTCCCGCTCTGCTCGAAGCCAATAGCGGACTCTCGATGTTTCTCTTATTGGATAACGCCCACCTATTGCTCCACGAGAAAATGGCCTTTTGCCGCAGGGAGTTGTTGCATTCGATGACCTCACCCGCCGCCGGAGGGCTATCCGAATCACGCGCTGGTTCTTACGTGCTGAGCGGCCTGCGCCGGCCGTTTTCGCGTCTACTGCCGGCCGACGAAGCGCTGTTTGACAGCCTTGATGTCATTCGTTTGAAGCCGATTTCCGAAAACGCGCTCGAACAACTTATTAAGAAGCGGGCAGCATCGCTTGCGGTGTCGATCAGCGATTCCACGACCGAATTGATGATTCAGCAACTGCGAGGTGATCTGTTTTTTATTCGCGCAATCGTTGCGGCCGCGGCTTCGACGGGGTCCTCATTAAAGACCTTCATGGAATTTGAGCGCGTCTACACCGACGAAGTATTGGAGGGGAGGATTGGCGGCTACATGGATGCCCTGCTGCGCGAGATAGCGCCGGGCCACGACATGCAGCGGACGGCGATTGAAATTCTAGGAACCATTTCAGAGGCGCGGCGGCCGATCCCCGTCAACACAATAATCGATCGAGTCGGTGATCAGGGCGCCGAGCTACTCGTTCAGCGGCTGAGCGACTACGAGCTACTCGAGCTTAAAGCAGGATTGGTGACCGCAACCGATGAACCCGTGCTTTCGGACTACATCAGGCACAGATACCGGAGCGAAGTGACGGGCCGCCGCCGGCCTATTGCGGGCGAGGAGTTATTGGGCGAGAAGCTGAAGCATTCGTACCGGCTTATGATGTCGCGTTATAACCGGGCGGTGGAATCGCAGTTGGTTCAGTTGTTGACTCGCTTCGATTTTCAAAACGTGCCGGCTGTCTTGTTCGAACACGACAAGTTCGCCGACCCATATGACGGCGCGAGCCGCGCCAATGCCCGCCGCATGCTGGATGACGAGCAAAGCAAAATAAGGCTTGCTCAAATCGTCTACGTAAGCGATCTCGGATTTCACGAGCGGCCGGGAGCGACGTACAGGCTGCTTTCCGCGAGCGGGTTCGATGGGGGAATCTACAGTGAAACCAACGAGACTCAATGGCTCATCGCGCTGATAAATTCCAGAGAACCGGTTGGCGTGGATATGCTCGATGAGATCGACAGCCGTATGATCTCGGCCACCGGCCGCGGAACCTTCTCGACTCGGTACGCTTTGCCTCCTTCGCACGAAGCTGCAGGGCAAGGCAAGATCGTTCGCTGGTTGATCAGCAAAGAGGGATTCACCGCGGACGCGCTCGAGAGAGTCGTCGACCGAGGCGCGCACTCGTCGAACTACCTTCAGCTCGACTTATTATGTGATTACCTCGGCAAGCTGGATGAGCAGTCGTCCGCGGTCAGACCGGCCAGCCAATTCGAGTTGGTGATACCAATCGAAGACGACTCCGAATTGATCGCCGCCCGAACGGTGGAACAAATCGCGCGGGCGGCGGATTTCGATCAGCAGGCCATCAGTCAAATCAAGACCGCGTTGATAGAGGCGTGCTTGAACGCAGCCGAGCACGGCGATAGCCCCGATCGCAAAATCTACCAGCGGTTCAGCGTCACCGAAGACCGTCTAGTAATAACCGTTTTGAACAAAGGAAACCAATTCGCCCCGGTTGATGATACGGTTCAGTCTACTTCGCCAGGTAAACGAGGCCGCGGCCTTCAGATCATCAGGGCCTTGATGGATGATTGCACCTTTGAACGAACGGACGACGGCGCCAGTTTAGTAATGACAAAGTTCCTTAAACGCACCGACACTCAGCAATAGCCCCAAGGGCAGGAAAAAAGAAGTTCATCGCATATCAGCACAGGCGGCCGAGTCTGTCACGGCTGGTCTGTACGCTAAAGGGGGCCGTATGAGCCGAGTTGAGATCAAATCCAGGCTGATCGACGATACCGCCGTGTTGTATCCGGGAACGTATCTCAATCAGTTGCGGGGCGAAGCTATCGAAAGCCGTTGTCTCGAGCTGCTTTCCGAAGGGGTCCGCAGCGTCATAATCAACTTCGAAGGAACAGAGCTGATAAACAGCATCGGGATCTCGATACTGATCGGGGTTATCGAGTCTGTCAGGGAGCAGAGTGGAAAGCTCCTGCTGTCGAACCTCAGCCCGTCAAACCGGGAGCTGTTCGATGTGCTGGGACTGCTTTCTCAAGTCGAGTTGAGCGAAACGGAAGAAGAAGCGCTTTCACAATTCTGCTCGCTAACCGGCGCGGCTCAATGCTGACGCTGTTCCAATCACCGGAGGACCGATGGAACCTTCAACAAGAAAACTGCTGCACAGCCTGAGCGCTCTTGCGGATCTTGGCGCGGAGATAAGCTCGACTCACGATTTCGAAGAGGTAATGGACGCCTCGCTTCACACGATGCTCGGCACGCTTGCAATCTCCAGGGGCGCAATAGCCCGGTTCAGCAATCGCCCGCTTCAGTTGAAAGTCATTGCCGCGAAGGGAAGCAAGACTGCAAAAGGTCAGAAGATCACTCTTGGAGACGAAGAAGCCGAGTACCTCGCGTCTCGCTCGGCCCCGGTCGCGCCGATAGCCGATGGAAATGGTCTTGCGGAGTTCGGGAAACGCAACATCGAGCTCCTCAAAAAGCTTCGAGCGAGTTCCGTTGCGCCCGTGGTCGCGCGAGGCGAGTTGATGGGGGTCATCCTGATATCCGAGAAGTTCGATCGCGACGGCCTTAGCGAACAGGACCGCGCGATCATCGGCACGATCGCACGACATATCGGCATCGCGATGTACAATCATCGCTTGATGATCTCGCTGAAGAGAAAAGCCGAGGAGAACAGGCGGCTCTATCGCGGTATGCGCCAGATGTACCACGATACGATACGCGCCTTTGCAGCCGCGATCGATTTAAAGGACGCCTACACCAGCGGGCATTCGGATCGTGTAGCCCGCTACAGCGAGGCCATAGCGAAGGAGATGGGATTGACCGGGACCGAGCTGGAGTACATCGGCGTGGCGGGTCATCTTCACGATATCGGGAAGATCACGGTCGACAGGGCCATCATCAACAATCCGCGGCCCCTGACCGAGCCGGAGTTCCTCGAGTTGAACAAGCACGTGATGACAGGCTACGAGATACTTTCCAGCATCGGCCATCCATGGAGCGAGATTGCCTACATGACGAAGTGCCATCACGAACGGGTTGACGGCCGAGGCTACCCGCAAGGGTTAAAGGGCGATCAGATTCCTCTCGGAGCTAAGATAGTCACGGTAGCGGATTCGTTTGATGCGATGATGACGGATCGGCCTTACAGATCGCGCCTGCCGCTTCAAAAGGCGCTTGTGGAATTGCAGCGGAACATCGGCAAGCAATTCGCGCCGGAGGTGATCGCCGCTTTCTGCCGTCTTCTTAAAAAGGAAATTACCGGCGAAGTTCGTTCGAGAGTTTTGACTATGACCGTTGGCCGGAAGTTCGAGCGCGACGCAGTGGATTCGATGCTCAGCAACATTCTGGGCTCAGTGGAACTGACGGCAGCAGGAGTAATTTGCTAGCGATCGAACGCTCCTTTCCGCTCTGAACGAAACGCCTATGTCGCGCCTTCAGCGCTGGAAGGGCATTGGCCCCGTGACCAGGGGCGACGCGCTTCATGCTTGCCCCTGGCTTTTTATAGTCGGCCTTTCAGGCCTTACCTGAGCACGAACATGCGGACAAATGTCCGCGCGCCGGCGCCGCCCTGGAAAGATCGACGGACGGAACCCCTGAACACCGATCGAAACTTCGGACATTTCTATGCGAACAACAAAACGATGCATCATCCCCGCTCTATGTCTGCTGGTATTCTTATCAACGGCGGGCCCTGGATGGGCTCAATCCCAGTCTATCAATATCGACCGCGTAGCCGCGGAGCTCGAACCGGAGATACAGCGAATGATGCTCGAAGGCAAGATCCCTTCCTGCGCCGTTGCATTGATCTCAGGCGATCGAGTGATCTGGACCCACGGCTACGGCTATTCGAATCTCTGGGCGCGTACGGTTGCCGTGCCGAGCACGGTCTATCTGATCGGATCAACCTTCAAGGCGATGTCAACGGTCGCCCTGCTTCAGCAAATGGAGGCGGGCAAGTTCAAGCTCGACGACCATGTCAACGACTACTTGAGCGAATTCAAAATTCAGAATGAAGATCCTGCGAATGCCGTGACCTTCAGACACCTGCTCACGCATACATCGGGTTTGCCCGCCGATTTCGGCCCTTACACGGTGTGGGGCGACACCGCTCCGCCGCCGTTGAGAGAGTATCTGGCTCGATCCCTTAAGGCGACCGCTCCGCCCTTGAAGTCGGAAGTCTATTCGAATATGGCGTTCTCTCTTGTCGCGTATCTCGTAGAAAAGTTCTCGGGTGTACCTTATAAAAAGTACATACAGGAGCATGTATTCGATCCGCTTGAGATGACCAGCACCACCTTCGCGCCTGAAGGAGACATTGAAGAGCGATTGTCGCTCCCCTACGTCATCGATTCAAAGACTGGAGCCCAAGTTGCGATTCAGAGGCTCAAGGCCTCGGTGTGGCCGGCCGGACTCGTCTATGGAACCGTGCTGGATCAGGCGAATTGGTTAATTGCAAATCTTAACGGCGGGCTTTTCAAAGGCAAGCCGCTCATCAGCGAAGCGACTCTCGAGCAGATGATGACCCTGCAGTATGAGAAGTTCAAAGGGCCTGTCGAAGGAATCTGGGGCAATGAGACGGCAGGGTTCGGTTTAACGTGGTGGGTTCAAGTACGAAACGGAGAGCGCTACTTCGCTCACAGCGGCAGCGTTCCGGGATATACGGCGTTTCTGCTCGGCAACCGCGATAAGAAGCTCGGGTTCGCGATCCTGACGAACGGGAACCGGGCGCACCCGCATCTATTCAAGCTTGCGGATCGCGCAATTGATATATTGAAAGCGAACACAAAGATTCAATAACTACAGTTCAGATTCGGATCCAGAATCATCGAGCCATGAGCTCCAGCGAGTATGGCTTGGTTCAACAACAACTATTTCAGAGGACGTTACTCACTTCTTGTGGCCCTGCCAATGCCGTTCGCGCGGCCGGTGATTTCCGCGCGCTCGGCGCATCTACAATGTGGAAGTAGCCATTACCGTGGGTAATGTGCAACGATTCGAACATATGGTGCTAGCACAATCGAAGCTGACAGCGCAGGGACAAATCTCCGTTCCCGCCGAGGTGCGGAGGAAACTCGGACTCGGCCCCGGCTCGGTTCTGGAATGGGACGGTTGATACCAACGTCCTGGTACGTTTGGTCACGCGCGACGATAAGAAACAAGTAAAAGTCGCGGAGTCCTTCGTCGCGGAAGGCGCCTGGATCTCACATATTGTTCTTGCCGAAACTCTGTGGGTTCTTGAATCCGTTTACGACCTCGACGCCGAACAGAGGGCCACGGCCGTAGAAATGCTTATGAATAATGCTTATGAATCATGTTATCCGTATCGCCAATAAATACTGGCTTCGCGCAGCCCTCGTTGCTGTCTTGTCGGCGGGATTGCTTCTTGCAGTCTTCGGTGAAACCTTCATACCCAGGCCGCCGGTGGAGCGAGATGACCTTCAGTCGAGCGACGTTTCGCTTGATACCTCAACAGGCACGCTCTGGGGAACGCTTCTTCTTCCTTCAGGGAAAGCTCCGTTTCCAGTTGTTCTCATAATCGCGGGTTCTGGTCAGACGGATCGCGACGGCAACAGCGTCGGGTTATCAGGAAAATCCAATTGTCTGCGTCTTCTTGCGGAAGGACTGGCCAAAAGCGGAATCGCCTCGTTGCGGTACGACAAACGCAGCGTGGCAAAAAGCGCGAACGCACGCATTGCGACCAACACGTTTGAGACACAGGTAGACGATGCGGCGAAGTGGGTTGCATGGCTGTGCGGCGACACACGCTTTCGCGCCGTCGGAATCATCGGACACAGCGAAGGCGCCTTGGTCGGCACAATCGCGGCCCAGCGAGGAGGAGCCCGTGCGCTCGTTGCCTTAGCCGGCGCCGGAAGCCGTTTTGACGAGGTGCTTATCAGTCAGACGGAAGCGGCTGTTCGCGCCAAGCAACTTTCGCCGAAAGCCCTCGAGGGCTTGCGCGGTGCTTTTGCGGAACTTCGCGCAGGACGAACCGTAACAACGCGCCCGCCAAGCATTCCCGACCAATTGTGGGTTGGGCTCTTTCAACCTCGCGCGCAGGAATATTTGATCTCGCTCTTTCGCTACGATCCGGCAGCCGAGATAACAAAACTGCCCTCCTTGAATGTAAAGGTATTGGTCGTGGTGGGAACAACCGACTTAACGGGCGATGAACAAGACCGCTCTAAATTGGCCGAAGCAATTGGCGCAAAGCCTGTGGTGATAACAGGGATGAACCACGAGCTAAAGAATGCGCCGCTTGATCGCGCTGCCAACGATGCGGCATCGGAAGATCCGAAACGTCCGCTTGCGCCTGGGCTCCTGGATCAACTGATTTCTTTTTTGACGAACGCATTACGATGAAATTTAACGATCCGTTATGGAGGCCGCTAAAGCGGGTGGTTTTATGGCGTCTTCATTGCCGTCTGGTATCCGATAGCGCTGGTTATTACCGCAATTCCAAGCGCCTGGCTTGGCGGCGCAATTGAGCAGCGGCGCCGGCAATGACACCCTGTGACGCGCGTCAATAGGCAAGTAAATGCTGCGATTGGCAACGCGCGACAAGCGCCGACCGGTCGCCGGTATTTTTTCAAGGAACTCAGGCGCTCCATCTTCATCAGCGCCGCGCGCTCGCAAGTAGTTTCAATTGTCCTTCCAATCGGGAATCCTGCCGGGCGTCCAGGGCGCGCCGGCGGCTTCCATAGCCTTTTCCAGGGACGGCAAATCGCTCTCCATCAATTTACGCAGCCTCGCAAGCACCTGTTCGAAGTCACCCGCCGCGGCTCGATATTGTTCCATCTGAGTGGCTGTCGGTTTCGATGTCGACATTCTCTGCTCATTCAAGATGCCGAAGACGCGTTCGCTTATCGATGGAGGCAGGTTTTCATTGCGCGCTCGCAACACCGCATCGCCCTGCAAGGCGCGCTGCAGATCGTTCGTTTGTTTTTCGAAAGCAACGGCGTCATCCGACAGTCGCGGCTCCGCCGCGGGCGTCTCGCGAAGAGCCCGCTTTATTGCCGTCAGCCTAACCTTAAGCGACGCCGCCGCTCCTATTGCTCCGATGACGGCGCCCTGGAGCCTCGCGGCCTTTTGCTGAAACTCCACAAGCGAAGCCCGATCCGCCGCTGACATCGCGGCGATACCCTCGACGGCAACGTTGAATTGCTGCCGGCCGGGCAACGGAGTCAATATCCCATTCACTCGTCTGGCCATTGAGACCTGATAACGGCCCGGTATGACGAGCGGGCCGGAGGGCGCTTCGCCGAAAGAATCATCTTCGCTGTCGGGAGGACGCTGCGTGGAAAGGGTGGACGAGGGAAATCTCAAATCCCATGCTATGCGATGGACTCCGGCTGCCGCGGGGCCATTCAGCCGCCGAACGACGCGCCCTGTCGCGTCACTGATCGTAAGAACGATGGAGGGCGGTTCCTCTTCTTCTTCGGCGCTCAATTCTTCGCGCGTGGGATAAGGCGCGGCGCCTTTTCTCTCGGCTTCCTGACGCGACTGCTTCTTGGTCTTTAGCGACTCTTTCAGATAATAGGTCAACACCGCGCCGTAGGGAGGATTCTCGGCTGCATAAAACGACTCTCCCTGAAAACTCTTGCCGCGTCCGCCGAGCGGCTGCGACTGGATGTACATCAAGGCGTCTCTTACGCCAAAAAGAGCGCTTTCATTAGCCAACGTCTCAGGCTTGAGCCCTCGCAACACCGAATAATCGTCAAGGATATAGAAGCCGCGCCCGAACGTAGCGGCCACAAGATCGGTCTCGCGTTTCTGAATAACAAGATCGCGCACCGAAATGACCGGCATTCCGCCTCGAAGCTGAATCCATTTCTGGCCGCCGTCGATCGTGAAGAAGAGACCGAACTCGGTTCCCACGAAAAGCAGGTTCGGGTTGACGTGGTCTTCGGCGATGGCGAGCACGGGACCATTAGCGGGGAGGTTCCCTTTAATCGCAGTCCAGCTTCTGCCGGCGTCCGTGCTTTTCAAAAGGTATGGAGCGAAATCCGCGTTCTTATGATTGTCGAATGAAGCATAGACCGTATTCACATCGTGCTCCGATGCCAGCGTCCGGCTGACATAAGTCATATCCGGAACACCCGGGAACTTGTCGATCTTTCGCCAGTTCTTTCCGCCGTCTTCGGTAACCTGGAGCAGTCCGTCGTCGGTTCCAACATAGATCAGTCCGTCTTTCTTCGGCGACTCCGCGAGCGCGACAGCATTGCCATAGAAGGAAGTCGACGCGTGTTTCGCAACCGCGTCCGGGCCCCACACTTTGCCCATCACCGGCAGCTTATCGCGGTCGAGCGCGCGAGACAGCTCGCCGCTTATAAGGCGCCATGTGTCGCCGCGGTCATCACTGCGATAGAGTTTATTGGCGGCGTAGTAGAGTCTCGTGTGTGAATGCGGACTAATGATAAACGGCGTATCCCAGTTGTATCGGAGCGGGTCCTCGCCGCGTCCGATCTTGGGTTGGATTCCCATCCGCTCGCCGGTCCGTTTGTCGAATCGCACCAGTACTCCGTGCTGCAATTCGGCGTAAACGGTATTGGGATCCTCCGGATCGACATGGGATCTGAAGCCGTCCCCGCCCTGAGTGACAAACCAATCCGTGTTTATGATGCCCGAGGCGCTTCGCGTACGCGACGGACCTCCAAGGCTGTAGTTGTCTTGAGTGCCGCCGTACACATTATAGAAAGGCGCGGCGTTGTCGACGGCTACATCATAGAACTGCGCTACGGGCAGGTTGGCTTTGAAGGCCCAGTTGGCGCCGCGGTCAAAGCTTTCATAAACGCCTCCGTCGCATCCAGCCAGGTAATAGTTCGTGTTGTTCGGATCGATCCACAACGCATGATTGTCTACGTGCTTGGATTTCTCGCCGAGACGGCGCAGGGTGCGTCCGCCGTCGTCGCTAACCATATTATAAGTATTGGGCACATAGATTCGGTCTACGTTCTTTGGGTCGGCAATGATTTGTCCGTAATACATCGCCGTTGTATCGAATTCGTTGCGCCGCTCCCAGGTCGCGCCCCGATCGGTTGAGCGAAAGATACCACCCTTCTTATCGGCTGCTTCGATCGTGGCATAAATGACGTTGGAATCGATCGGCGAGATGGCCAGACCGATTCTGCCCATTTCCGCGGTCGGCAAACCTGCTCTCAGCTTGTTCCAGCTCGCTCCCGCGTCCGTAGACTTGTAGATCGCGCTTTCCGGGCCGCCGTCTATCATCGTGAATACGTGACGCCTGCGTTGATAGGATGCCGCGTACAAAGTGTCGGGGTTCTCGCGATCGAGGACGAGATCCGTTACGCCTGTGTGCTCGCTGATCGTCAGGATCTGCTTCCAGGACTTGCCTCCGTCGGTAGTCTTAAACAGACCTCGATCTCCGCCCGGTCCCCACAGCGGCCCTTGCGAAGCCGCGTACACGTGATCCGAGTTCCGAGGATCGATTACGATTCTTGCAATGTGCTCCGATTTTTTCAGGCCGGTGTTTCGCCAGCTCCGGCCACCGTCATCCGAGCGATATACGCCGTCGCCATAGGACACGCTTCGTTGACTGTTGTTCTCGCCGGTTCCGACCCAGACCGTAGCCGGATTCTTTGGATCAAGCTCGACCGTTCCGATGGAGTAGGAACCTACGTCGTCGAATACGGGAGTGAAGGTAGTGCCGGCGTTTGTCGTTTTCCAAACGCCGCCGGACCCAACCGCCACATAGTAATGCGCCCGATCGTTAGGGTTCACCGCGAATCCGACGACACGGCCCGACGTTATTGCCGGACCGATCGATCTCAATCGCAATCCTAAGAAGGTCATCGAGGACATCGGATCGGGTTTCCGCGGCTCTTCCTTCTTCGGCTCGTCCTTCTTTTGTTCGTCATTCTTCTGGTCGGCATTTTGTGGGTCAGGGGCCTTCGTCCCGGCCTGCGTTGCCTTCTCAGCGGCAGGCTTCTTCTCCTGAGTGAAAGCGGACGCGGGGCCGAGGCCGATAACCGCGATTACGTTTATGGCGAGAATGACTCTTAAAAGTTTCAAGACGGTTTCCTCCCAGATGCTGTTGCTACACGCCCCGGTTGAGGCGATATCTTTTTCAACCGGGCAATAGGCCTTTAGTCCAAAGTACGCTCGAAGAGATTTCTTCTATTCTCTCGACTGCGCCGCTCGACAGTCTGACTTCGACGCCCGTGCCGGTGACGAGCTTCACCAGCGTTGAGAAAAGAAATTTGAGGGGGTAGACGTAACACAACACGACGAAAAGCAGAAGCCCATTCAGCCAGACCGTGAAATGGTCGTGCAGCGAATACCGCCTGAAGAACCTGTATTGATAGAACCACACCATGAATAGAAGGAAGAAGCTGATGGCGAAAGCAATAAAGCCATGCATTGCTTCGGACAGTTCATTAAACGTCCTGGGCACCTCGAGCGAGACGACCAGAAGAGTGACGGCCAAAGCAAACACGGCGTCGCTCAAGCCTTCCACTCGTGAGATCTCATGACAGCGCCAGCGTCTCTTCTTCGAGCCATGAGCGGAGTTTGTCGTAATCTCGTGAGCCATCGATCGGATAGCGCCTCAGGACTGAAGAGGCCGTGCAGGTTGAGCAAAGTATCACAAGGTCGAGTTCCTGTCTAACCTGCGCCGACGCCCGCATCGACCCGCGTCGACATTGCCCCGATCAAGCGGCCGCAATATTCGCCTTTGGAACCAGACCGCAACCAGGATCGTCAGCAGACATCGTCTTCGGCGAGTATGCGCTCGGTTACGCCCTGCGGATATCGGAAGCATTCAACAGTAGATCGGCCGCGTCAGAGGGTTCCACTATGTATTCTTCAGTCGCGGCTCTGGGGCGGGGGCTGGATGGCACTATGGATATGAAATGTTGCGCGGTCAACCGAAATGAGAGAGTCTAATTCAAACCTGTGTGTTTCCGGCTGGACCTGGATGATTTCGTACTCTCCCTGTGGGTGTTATTACTCAAGAAAGCCCCGCCTATGCCGCACCCCATTTAAGACTTGGCATTGACGGACGACCGCTCTGATGCAAGTATTAGGGCGCTTTAACCGCATGCACGCTCCCCCCCCCTGTTGCGCGCAAAACTCAAGAGGAAATCATGAAAATAAGAGGATCTAAGAGGCACTCTTCTCAAATGAAGGCGCGGGCTTCGCGTTGGTGGATCATGCCGGTTCTATTGGCCTGCGTACTTGCGGCCGTGGTCGCCTGGGGCGGAAAACACTGGCCGGTGAAAGCCGCTGAAAATCGTTTAGTCATCGCGATGGGTGGAACGGACGGCGACGGCAACGACTGCACGAGTCCCGATATGCCGTGCGCAACTATCCAATACGCACTCAGCCAGTCGAGCGCGGGTGATCTGATAGTCCTGGGGCCGGGAACGTACTTCGAAAACGTGACGGTCGGAGTGGACGTTACTATACAAGGAGATGGAACGACCGGCTCGATCATCGACGGCGGCGCCGCGGCAAGCGTCGTGACGATAAGCCCAGGCGTGACGTCGACGCTAAACCAGGTGACTATCACCAATGGAAACGCTCAGGCCGGCTCGGGCTTTGAAGGAGGCGGCATCTCCAACAACGGAACGTTGACTATCATAGGCAGCACTATTAATGGGAACCAGGCCGTCAGTGCGCCGGGGGACGGAGGCGGCATAGCCAACATTGGCGGCGCGTTGACGATCATCAACAGTACAATCAGCGGCAACTTCGCGCAGAACGGAGGCGGTATCTTCAACTCGGAAGGCACGACTACGATCGTGAACAGCACGATCAACGGTAACTCGGCTCCGACTGGAGGAGGCATCCTCAATGAGGCGAGCTCAACGCTGAACCTCACTAATACGATAATCGCCGGCAGCCTCGGCGGTGGAGACTGCTCTAACTCAGGGACGCTGGGGACCAATCTCAATAATCTGATCCAGGATGGGAGTTGCAGCCCCACAGTGTCGGGCGATCCCAAGCTCGGGCCGCTTCAGAACAACGGAGGTCCGACCGCAACGCACGAACTGCTGGTGGGCAGTCCCGCAATAAACGCCGGTGACGACTCCGTGCTGGGCTCGCCTCTGTTCCTCGAAACCGATCAGCGTGGGCCGGGGTTTCCGCGCCTAGTCTGTACTCACGTCGACATCGGAGCCTTTGAATTTGGAGGCGGCATTCCTCCCACTATCAATTGTCCGGGAGACATCTCGATATTCGCGCCTACCGGTCAATCAACGGTATCGGTGACCTTCACTGTGACGGCTAGCGATATGTGCGATGGGCCTCTGACACCTACATGCACGGCGGGCGGTACGCCGATTACCTCTCCGTTTGATTTTCCTCTCGGGATGACGACTGTGACGTGCTCCGCGACCAATTCGCTCGGCGCGATGGCGATGTGCAGTTTTACCGTCAATGTTGTGCCGTTGAATATGTGCATCCAGGACGATCAGACGGGCGACACGCTTCAGTTCAATTCTCAAACGGGTTCGTATACGTACACACGTTGTCGCGACGGCTTCACGCTTTCGGGCACGGGATCAGTATTCAGCTTCAGTGGGATCTCAATGTTGAGTGACAGCAGACCCGACAGAAGGTTGAGCGCCGGGTTTAATATTGGTCAACTGACGGGAAGAGCTACGATCACTCTGATACTCGCGCCGGGAATATTTCAGACTATTACGTTGAACCAGACAAATCCGCACGCGACTTGCGTTTGCGCGACATGAACCCGAGTTCCGCGGATTCCATCCTCAGACCTCAATATTGGAGACGGCGATTAGCCCGCCGTCTCCAATGACACGCGCTAATATGGAGTTCGCAGCCCGCCTGCATCGCGGCGGCTTATGAATCACGCGCAACAACTCTGTTTCGCCAATGGCAGCGAGCACTCTTTTTCCAGCCCTGCTCTTAGCTCCGGTCTTGTGTCGTCAATCTTGACCGTGAATACCTCCCATCGGTAGCCGTCCGGATCCGTGAGCCAAATCTTGTCCTGCAACGCGTAGCAGCAGTCCGCCTCCATTTCATCGGATGTAGTCAATCCGCGACTATTCAACCGTTCTCTTGCTTCAAGAACCATGCTGGTGGAAGGCGCCTGGATTCCAAGATGGCTCAGCGCGCCTGCCGTCGGAACTTCATTGACGTGGTTTAAAGTGAGGTTCAGAGCGGGCTGGGCTATATCGAACTTCGCGTAACCGGGCTTATGCTTGACCGGCTTCACGCCGAACATGGCGCTGTAGAACGCTACCGACTTCTCTACATCGGTTACATTGAGCGCGATATGAACCTTGATCAGCGGTTGCGCAACCGCTGATATCGTCGTCGATTCCGTTGATTGCGAGGTTTGTTGTACTTCAAACATTGTATTCTCCTTTTGCGTCCTTCAAGCTTCAACTCAGGTATGTAGCCAGGGCGGTCTTCTGGCCGTCGGCGCCACAATTTGTCATCGCTTTGATTTTGCTTTTGATGAAGTGATCTTTACGGGCTCCACGATCCCTGAACGAGTGCAGCATTCTTCATAAAGAAATGATAGAAGTCCCTGGAGCGCCTGAGAGTTGGCCGAGTACCAGAGCCATTGTTTCACTTTGCGGCTGTCGACGAGGCCTTCCATCTTCAGCTTTTCCAGGTGATGCGACAGCGTCGATCCCGGGATATCCAATTCCGCCTGAATGTCTCCGACGATCATTCCGTTCGGGTGAGCGGACATCAGCAGCCGCATTATCCGCAGTCTGGCGCTCGATCCAAGCGCGGCGAACATATCCGCGAATCGCTCCACGTCGTCCGATTTCATATTTCGAGAATACTAGAATTACCGTTTGGAATCAACGGGGCGCGAGGATGAATAGGGATGGGGCCGCATCGGCCGCGGGAGTCGGGACATATTCAGGAGCAGAGCACGCTTGTCGGTACAACTCATAAGCGCCAAAGACGCGAAATATAATAGTTCGGGGCGACGCCTGCGTATCGAGCAGCAAGCCGCTCCAAGCACTGAAAGCGCGAATTGTGCGTTTCAAAATAAGCTTGTTAGCTTTTGCTCAGCGCGCGCCAACGAAGCGCTTATGTCGAGCCTTCAGCCGTTACGCTTCTTTTACGCAGCCTCGGCTTAGAACCGCTTTTTTTGATCCTATCAGTGCTTGTCTTCGACTCTGATCCGGGCCTCGGTTCCGTTGCACCTGATCTCAGGTGTATACATAGCGTGGCCCACTACCGGCAACGCGTGAAAGACGCCCGGCGCCTCAGCCCTCAAATCATATCGCATTTCCCAGACGCCCTCGGGAAGCTTGTCGATGAACATTGCAACCTTCCGGTCTCTCAATTCCTGATAAACCCATCGAGTCCTTCCCGTGTAGTCTTCGTTATCCAACTGCCCTGACGCTTGAATCCGGCGTTGAGAATTCATTCGGTTATTCTGCTTCACCACGAGCGCAACGGGCTGGGCGATAGGCTTAGTTGAGTTCGACTCTGTTGCGGAACCATGTTCTCCAAACAGCCGCGCGACGGCGCCGGACTTCAACTCTTTCGCGTACATAGACTCGCCGCTTTGAATCTCTACTGCTTCAAGCCCGGCGGGCTTCAGATCCTCGAAGAGGAGATATTCGTAGTTGTTCTTTGCTTCGACGGTCAGCACGACCTCCACCCCATCGCCGCTCGAAACCGTTTCTCCGTCCCGCAGAGGCAGCCGCTCATACGCATATCCTTTCAGCAGGGTCGGTCGTCCGACCAGTTTGTAGTAATCGCGGCGAACGAATATTTCATTGCCGGCCTCCGTTATCGGCTCTTCCGTGCTGAAGAATTCGGCATTCGCCGCGAAATAAATCGGGCCGTCGCCGCCCCGGCGCGTTATGCGAATGTCATTCTCGCCGTCGCGAATATATCTTCGATCCACGGTGAATTTACTCGGAGCGCTCAGGGCATCTTCGGCCGTGAGCCGCTTGGAAGCGACGGGTTGTCCGTTGACTACGAGATCATAGGCGACATTCGGGGACATCTCTCCGCTCTGCTTCAAGTAATCGTTCAAGGTGAGAATTGTGATCGCGGTGTCGCGGGTGTTGCTCCATTGGGAGCCGCGGCGGTTCTTGATCAGCCAATTAGTCACCGGCTCGATAAGCTTGTTTTTCGGGTCGATCGCGAGCAACGCCCGCAGCGCGAATGAAGTCGCTTCGACGCCGCCATCCGACCAGCGCCAGTACACACCGTCTTCACCCCAGTGAGCGGTTCCAATCACCGCATCGTGAGACTGCTGAGGACCGCGTTGAATGATCGAAGTATCCGGAGCCGAGTCTATTTTCACGCCGTTCTCGAGATTCGCGATCAACGTCCTGGCTTTATCGGTATAGCCGAAGTAATGCACTCCAAGCGCAAACAACGATCGAGTGTATGCGTTCAGCCGGTCGCGATTGTCCCACAGATTTTGAACGGCTTTGTCCTGGAACCGCGAAACGTCGCGGAGGCCTGCCGTCTCGTGATAAGCCGCAAGCGCGTGCAGCATGAATGCCTGCATATCGAAATTCAACTCTTCATCGACCAATGTCTTGTCCAGGAAAGCCGCGCCGCGTTGAAGCACGTCGGATTTGATGTCGACGCCGGCGCTCCGGGCCAGGCAGAAACCCCAGACGACGTAAGCCGTCATGAAATGATCGCTTTCACCATCCTTCCACCAACCCCAGCCTCCGTCCGCGTGTTGAAATCCGTACAGGCGGTCGAGCCCTTGTTTGACCATCTCATCGAGCTTGCGAAGATCAGCCGCTCCCCTGGGATGAGTCTGATTGGCCGTGTCCTGCTCGATGCCGCCGAAGATTCGGCCCATTATGTTTTCAGGTTTGAAGCCCAGATCAGAGAGCGTCTTTCGAGTTATCACGGCGGGAAGGAAGCGGCTCATCGTCTGTTCGGTGCAACCGTAGGGATAGTCGATCAGGTACGGAAGCGCGTCCAGCATCGTAACAGCCATGGTCGGCGCTATCTGAACCGTCAGCGTAGTCGAATCATGTTTTCGTTCCGCCGGGATATTGAGCTTGACCGTCACTTCCTCCCCGCGAACCTTGCCCGACTTCGAGACGAATTTCTCGATGCCGTGTTCGTATACGACGAATCTCTTTTCCATGGCATCCGAGAATTTCGAGCCTCGCGCGGAGACCTTCAACATTGCATTTCCCGGATCTTTGACCGCGACAAGCCAGTCGACGCGAGCTTCTCCATTGGCGGCTACGTTGATGGGACCCTGCTCACCTTTGGCAGGCTTGCCGTCGTGCATCAGGCCCGTAACCATGACTCCCTGGGCGGCGATTGAAGGCGCAATATTCATCGGAGCGTCTGTGTTGTTGTTGATGACGGCGGAGATGGTCACCAGGTCTCCTGCCACAAAAAAGCGAGGCGCTTCGAGGCGGCAGATGAGCGGTTGTTTTGTCAGCACGGTCGCGTGGCCTATGCCGAATTGATTTCCGTCAGTCGCCGCGCGCGCAGTCGCTGTCCAGCCAGTCAGCGAATCCGGAAACTTCACTTTCACCGACGCCTTTCCGTTCTTGTCGGTCATCACATCCGGGATCCAGAGCGCAGTCGAACGGAAGTCGTTTCGCACCTGAACCGCCGGTTCTCCTCTACCCGCGGCGTCTTTGCGAAAATCGCGCGCGCCGGCATCGAGCTCCTTCGCGGCTTTGGCTTTGAAGGAATCCGCGGGCGCCGAAGCGGGAGCTAACAAAGCCAGAGATTGAGCGCCGGCGGTAACCGTCACACTTTCGGTGGTTCCAAAGGCTCTATCCGCGCCGTTGACTCCGTCGATTACGCCGTTCGCGGATCCGCCATAGCCCCGTCCAGGTCCGCGGCCGTTAACAGCTCGCCCTTCTTCATCCTTCTGGAGCTGAGAAATGCGGTCGTCGACAAGCGTTTTGTTAGCTCCCTCAACAAGTTTCGTATAGCTCTTCTGCTGAAACGTGCTCGTGGTCTGCACGTATTGTTGGCGTTTCTGACCGTAATAGAACTGCCGTGGATCGCCTGCGTAATCGCCCTGAATGTAGAAAACCGATTCGTCTACCAGTCCCATCGCGACTTCGGCGCTGACCGGTTTGCCATCAACGTCTCGAGCCGTAACCGTTAGCGTGCCTTCTTCCCGAGGCTGGTATTCGCTTCGGTCAGTCTTAACATCGACGCTGAGAAAGTGCTCAACCGGAGGAACAATGACTTGCTTCGTATCGACGAAGATCTGGCGGTCGCTTACCATCGCGGCGCTCAGAAGTACGTTCGGAACGTGCTTGTCTTCCACGGGAAACTCGATCAGTTTCACAGCGCCCGTCATATGGACAAGCTGGTAATTGTAAATCTCCTCGCCTTCCACGCCGAAAAGCACATAACGATCGTTCGTCGGAGCAACCAGCATCACCGGCGCTCTTTGGCCCGCCCGAAACGAATCCTTGTCCACTATGATTTCGAGACCGCCGTGGCGATAGCCGAGATCGGTGCTCGCGCCGGTGGCGACCCACACCGCGGTTTCACCGGTGATCGGCGCCGCGCCTTTATCTTCGCTGGTCCACGCCGCGCGATAGTAACCCTCCCGTCCGGGAGTAAAGCTGAATTGCGCGTCGCCCTGCGCATCCGTCTTCACAACAAGGCTCGTCACGTCTTCGTGCTCGTAGCCTTGAAACTTCAATTGCCACGGACGCGTGCCCGAGGTCACCGGAGGCGGGAATGCGCCTCGATCCTTCAAGGCTTTGAGACCTGCCCCCTTCACTTCATTTCCGTTGGGATCGATCCATATCTCGTACCAATAGTCTCGCGTGACCTTGACCCTTCCTTCGGTTGAAACAGGCTGGTCGTTCGCATCGAGGGCTTTTATATCCACCTCCACCTTATCCTGAGGCTTGTAGAGATAATGCCCGGTGTGCGCCTGAACATAGTATCGCTGCCTCGTTACTCTCACCGTATTGCTGGCGGCTATTTCTCGACGCGACGAATCGGTCACGCGTGCTTCAACCAGGTACTCGAAATCCTGCTGTGAGCCGCGGGGCGTATCGAATGTCAAAGAGGCCCGCCCCGCCGCATCCGTCTTGAGAACCTCACGCTTGATCACCTGTCCCTGCCGGCCTCCATAGTTGTAGTAGCGAGGCGTATTGTCGTCGTAATACCACTCGTACTCGTGAGACTGATGCCAGTAGCGATAAAACGGATTTTGATAGACCAGCACCTCAACCGTGGCGTTGGCGACGCCCCCGCCGAAGTAATAGTCGGCTTGAATGTTGATGCCGACCTTCTCGCCCATTCGAAAAGTCTTCTTCTTGCCGTCCTCCTCAGGCGTTTTGACGCTCACCTTGAATTCCGGGAGCTTGTACTCCTCCAATCGAAAGAGCACCGCATTTCCAATCTGGTTGTGACGGCCCGCATCCCAAAACGTGACGCGGTATTCGCCCAGCGCCATCGAGTCCTTGAGATCGAGCGAACCCCACACACTCCCGAATGAATTCAATGGAGCCTTGCCGGCGAGGACTTTTGTCCCTCTAGAGTCGGCCGCCTCGTACTCGATCGTCTGGTTGGCGGGAGTCGAGTACACGCCGTTAGCGTAGAGCCTTGCGACGAACTTCCATTGCACGGATTCACCCGGCCTATAAGCGGGCCGATCGGTAAAAGCATAGATCTTCCAGGGCTGGTTGTTATTGACATAGCCCCGGCCGTATCCGCTCGCGAACGCTTGCCTGTCCGCAAGCGCGGCAGTCGCATAGACCTGTCCGTTGTAAATAGTCTTCTTCAGATCGAATACCGCTATACCGTCCGCATTCGTGCTCTTGAGGCTATTGACCCATACATAGCGATTCCCATCGTAGGTCTGCTGCCACAGCTTGACCGCCGCCTCCGCAACAGGCGCGCCGGTTACGGCATTGCAGTAGTAGACCAGAGCCTTCGTGCCGGATGTCTTCAGAACGAGAGATGTGTCGGTTACAAGTATGAGGTCGCGAGCCTTGACTTTACCGCTCGATACCTCCATCGCGTAAGCGCCCGCGGGCAGCTTGCGGTCCAGGCGAACGAGCTCCTGGCCGGGCACATAATCGCCTTTATCGCCCGTGTCCTTCGCCCAGGACTTCACAAGGTCGCGGCCGTTCGTGACGATGTGATACACACCGGAGCCGTCGTCGTCGCCGTCATCCCTGTTCGAGAAACGCACGTCGCGCGTCAGGTCGACTTTATAGAGAGCGAAATCGATTCGTTTGACATTGCGCCAAGTCGTATCGAATTGGATCTCGGAGTCCGGCAAGAATACGCTGGAAACAGAGAGGCTGACCGAAGCCGCGGTGATCTCTTCTATCTGGCTCTTCACCTGATCGTAGAAACGGCTCTCGCCTTTTTGATGCTCGCTCGCGAAACGGCGAAGCAGCTCGAGGGCTTTCGGGTAATCGGACTCTTTAGTCCACTGGCCATTCGCTAGCTGGACCCGACGGCCATAGCTGACCATCCACTCGGCGTAATAGTAGAGCGCGTCGTCATACCAGTCGGTGGTCTTTCCCGGTTTGATGGCGGCTTCGAACTCTTCAGGCACGCGCTGTTGTTCGTCATCGCTTCCGCCTTGTCCTCTGATGGTCATCGCCAACAGGTAATGGAGGTGCGCCTGATCGTTTGTCGTCTTCGCGATCTTTAATCCGTTTTCCAGAATTTCGCGCGGGATAAAATTGCCGTAGTAGCCATAATAGTAGTACGGCTCGTTCCAAGCTGGCTTGGCGATCTTCCAAACGATCTTCAAGTATCGATCGCGTGCGGTGTCTATGTCGGCGGAACCCGCCCACCAATCCAGCGCCTGTTGATAGAATTGCCATCCCTGGCCCCAGTTTTTTGATGAGTTTCGCGTCCACCAGAAATCTCCGAGCGATTCCTGAACCTCCGCCCAGATGGGGTCGTGATCCTCGACCCTGGTGGTATCGCGAACAAGCGCCTCAAGCGCTCGGCGGGCCTCTTCGTATTTCGTATTGTCCGAAGTGCGTGTTGCATCCTGCGCGCGCCACTCGGTGTCGGCAAGCCTGAAATCGACCCATCGTGAGTCTTTGGGCGACAGGTTGAGAGCACGCATCTTTAGATAGACGTCGTGAGATTTCCCATATGAGCCGTCAACATAGAGTTGTTCGGCTTCTGATTTGAGCCTGTCGTAATCTGTTTGGGGAATTTGGTAGGCGTGAGTTACCGCAAGCCCGAAGGCGAGAAGAAGTACCAATACGATTATAGTTTTCATGAGAGCGCGTTCCTCAATGACACTTTTATTGGAGTACCTGTCACAATACGGAGTAGCCGTCGAACAATGCTACCGAGATCATCCGGATTGTCTTTTGAGCATCCGTTTGATTGAACGCCACACCCGGATTTTGTTGCAGCGTTGACCGAATGTTTCTGCTCAGGCGACAAAGCCAATGTTAGAGCGACGACCTTGAAAAGAGACAGGGGAACCAGCAGAATCGGGTGAGCAATTTCCACAAGGAGGGATCGATGGTCGGTTTGGGACGCCGTTCACCTCGCCTATTGTCATTCATAACATCGTTATTCATCGCCGCGAATTTACTTCTTGTGAGCTTGCCGGCAAGACCTGTCAATTCGTCAGGTCTCAACCCCGGAGAAATCAGTCGTGACCGGCGGACTTCCTCCGCCCCTGCTTTCAAAGACTCGCGAGCCGCCCTGGCATTGAATGACCTTCCCTTGAGCTTCCAGCCAGGTCCCGATAGTAAAGCAGAGAACGAGGGCCGATTGAGTTTCGTATCACGCCGACCCGGCGCTGAAATCGTTCTGTCATCCAATGAAGCGATGCTGACGATTCGCTCCGAGTCTGACAACGATCATGGACCAGGAGAGAATACTTCCGAAACGACGCGTCTGAAGATGAGATTTGTCGGAGCAGCGCAAGTACAACCAGAAGGCGTCGACAAACGGGAATCGAAGAGCAGTTACTTTCTAGCAGGCTGCTGAAAAAGGCTCGTTTGGTTTGGGAAATGGAGTAACCTGGTTTGAATTAGAACGTATATAGAAGGAGCAGGTGAAATCCAAAACAAAATAAACGAGGGACAATGCGAGGAGACGATTTTCAGCAAGCGGCAATGTACAGCTACCTATCGCCGGAACAGAG
>Ga0209687_1000082_pt1 | contig 38486 bp, 34 predicted proteins | sample GraSoiAngelo_136_FD_185893 | JGI IMG/M metagenome (GOLD analysis project Ga0209687, IMG submission 185893) | Grasslands soil microbial communities from the Angelo Coastal Reserve, California, USA - 14_0929_09_20cm (SPAdes) (version 2) | ecosystem: Environmental > Terrestrial > Soil > Grasslands ...
TGCAGCTTCTCTGTTACTGTAACCGGCGCTTCGGCCGGCGTATGGAACAACACGACGGGGGCCGTCAGATCCAACGAAAGCGGAGCGGGAGCTGTCAGCAATACAGCTACTCTCACCGTGATCGGAGCGCCAAGCATCAGCAAGGCCTTTGACGCGGCTACGATTCCGCTAAACGGAACCAGCGTGCTCACGTTCACCGTCAACAACGCGAATACGACCACGACTCTGACCGGAGTTAACTTCACCGACACGCTTCCGTCGGGGTTGACGGTTCCGACAGCGGGCCCGACGGCGGTCTGCGGAGGAATGTTGTCGACTACGGCCCCGAACCTGATCTCCTTCACCGGCGGATCGATCAATCAAAGCAGTAACTGTCAGATCACCGTGACGGTCACGGGAACAACCGCGGGAGTCAAGAACAACACAACCGGCGCGGTTGGCTCCGCCAACGGCGGCACGGGCGCGGTGAGCAACACGGCTACGATCACCGTCGTCGCTCCGCCTTCAATCGCGAAGGCATTCGGAGGAGCGAATGTTCCGCTGAACGGAACTACGAGCCTCACGTTTACCTTGACGAATCCGAACTCCACGGTCGCTCTAACGGGGGTCGCCTTTACGGACACGCTCCCGAGCGGGTTGACCGTTCCAACCGCCGGCCCGACCAGCGTCTGCGGCGGAACCTTGACGACGACTTCGCCGAACATCATAACGTTCAGCGGAGGGACAATCGCCGCAAGCGGAACCTGCACAATGAGCGTGACCGTCACCGGAGCCACGCAGGGTCTCAAGAACAACGTCACCGGCGCGGTTACGTCGACCAACGGCGGGACAGGCAACACGGCTAGCGCCAGCATATCGGTCGCTTCGCCGCCGACTATCACTAAGGCGTTCGGCGCGGCGACGATACCGATGGGTGCAACCACTTCGCTGACATTCACGATCACCAACTCGAACACGTTCGATATGACCGGAGTGGGCTTCACCGATACGCTTCCGGCGGGATTGACCGTGGCCAGCGGAACCTCGACGACGTGCGGCGGCGGAACTCTTACCAGCACCGCCCCGAGCACGATCACCCTGGCGGGAGGCTCTATCGGCGCAGGCACTAGCTGCACCTTCAGCGTCACCGTCACTGGAGTCACCGCGGGTGTGAAGAACAACACGACGGGGGCGGTAACCTCAACCGAGAGCGGACCTGGAGCTGTAAGCAACACGGCTACGGTGACGGTGCTCGCGGCCCCAACGATCGCCAAGCAGTTCTCGGCGCCGACTGTACCGTTGAACGGCACGGCCACGCTGACGTTCACAATCTCGAATCCGAATGGAACGGCAGCGCTAGCCGGAGTCGCCTTCACCGATAACCTGCCGGCCGGGTTGCGAGTCGCGAGTTCACCCAACACGAGCACGAGTTGCGGCGGCGCTGTGACCGCGACAGCCGGAACGTCTACGATCAGCTTCAGCGGAGGCACGGTAGGCGCAGGTGGAAACTGCACGATCACCGTTGACGTTACGGGCATCACGCCAGGCGTCAACAACAACACCACCGGCGCGATTACCTCATCGAACGGCGGCACTGGAACTACCAGCAATACCGCGACCATCACGGTCGTCGCGCCGCCGGTCATTATGAAGGCGTTCTCCAGCCCGACGATTCTGTTGAACGGCACGGCGACGTTGAGCTTCACGATAAGCAATCCGAACTTGACGGTGGCTTTGACAGGAGTCGGGTTTACCGACGCGCTGCCGGCAGGGCTTCAAGTTGCAAATCCGCCAAACGCGACGAACACCTGTGGAGGCGCGTTCACGCCGGCTGCAGGCGACACGACGCTCACCTACACGGGAGGCTCGATAGCTCCGAATTCGTCGTGCACAATCTCGGTTGTCGTCACCGCGACCGCGGCCGGAATAAAGAACAACATCACGAGTGCTGTAACGTCGGCGAATGGAGGAACGGGCCTGCCCAGCAACACGGCTACGATTTCGACATTCGACGTTTGCTTGCAGGACGACAACGATCCGGGCCTGATCCTGCAATACAACTCGACGTCGGGAGACTACCTGTTCACGAGGTGCGGCAAGAAGGGCTTCACCGTACTCGGGCAGGGAAACATAAGCTCTCCAATGTTCTGCCAGCGCAACCTGGCAGATTCGCGGCCAGACCGTTTAATAACGACAACGTACGATTCCTGTGCGAAGACCGGCAGTGCTTCAGTCAGGATTACGAGAAACGGGATTACCACGACTTACACCATCAACGATCACAGGACTGACGACAATTCTTGCGGCTGCCCGCTATAAGCCGCGGCCCAAGTAAGCTGTTAAACAACTCAGGGCGCGAAGATAATCTTCGCGCCCTTTTTCTTAACATAGATACCGATTGGCCCGCGCCAAATCGCTCAAGAGAGTTGAATAATCTGGTGATCATCGCACTGGCATCGCTTCGCGTAGCCGCCTCCATTGACGACGGCCTGGATAAGATCAAGCAGTCCATATCCGAAGCAGCGGTGCAGGACGCATCGATCGTTTGCTTTCCGGAAGCCTACCTTCCCGGCCTTCGCGGACAGGATTTTGAAGTTCCGCATTTTGATGAGAGCCATCAAGAGCGCGCTCTAAATGCCGTATCAGAGTGGTCGCGAGCGAATAAGATTGCTGCAATTCTGGGGATGGAAAGAGTGACGGGAGAAGGCAGGCAGGTAGCCGCGTTTGTCATCGACGGCGAAGGACAGCTCCAGGGACTTCAGACGAAGAACCAACTGGATCCGACCGAAGATCGCTTCTATGTACCCGGAGCCACGCGACAACTCTTCGAGATCAAGGGCCTCAAGTTTGGCATCGCAATTTGCCACGAGGGATGGCGCTATCCTGAAACGGTACGATGGGCCGCCGTGCGAGGCGCCAAAATCGTATTTCATCCGCAGCATACCGGGAATAATCGAGAGGGCGTCCTTCTTAAAGAGTGGGGCGCATCGGATGGACGGCCTTATTATGAAAAGGCGATGGCCTGTCGCAGCATCGAGAACACGATCTATTTCGCCAGCGTTAACTACGCGCTCCGTTATCAAGAATCAGCGACGAGCCTGATCGCGCCATCCGGCGAATGCGTGGGTCATTTGCCTTATGGACAGGAAGGTCTGTTGGTACACTCGATAGACCCGGATGCAGCCACTGGCTTGCTTGCCTCGCGATACGCTCCCGAGCGCTGTCAAGAATCAATGGCGGAATGACCGGCGAGGTTCGCGGTCATATCGGAAAACTCTTATTGAAAATAGAGAAAGCTCGTGCGGTTTAGAGCGAAGAAGAACCTGGAAAGAGCGAACGTGAAACAGAAGAGGCAAGAGACTGCCTGATACCGAACGGACACCCTGATGAGACTAACCATTTCCGGCACACATTAGTACGGAAAGAACACCTTGATCTCGCAAAGGAGCATAACCTATGGCGATCACACCATATCTCTACTATGAAGATGTAGCGGCAGCTTTGAAGTTCTTAGCGAAGGCATTTGGGTTTGAGAAGTACGGCCCTCAAATGCGAGGGCCCGACCGCAAGATCGTGCATGCGGCAATGCAGTTTGGCAAGGACGTCATCATGATGGGTAGACCGCCCGAATACCGCAATCCCAAGCGGCTCGGTCAGGCAACACAAAGCCTCTACATCAACGTGCCGGATGTAGACAAGCACTTCGCGCGGAGCAAGAAAGCGGGCGCGACCGTACTCGAGGAGCCTTCCGATACGGAATATGGCCATCGCCGCTACGGCGTCGCGGACCCCGAAGGCCATCAATGGTATTTCGCTCACGAGATCCGTCGGTCCAAAGCTGAAGGGAACACATCGGCGAAGTCACAAGCAAAACGGAACATGTCGATAAAGAAGGCGGGGAAAAAGGCGGGCGTTTCGAATCGAGGTAAGGGAACTGCATCGTAAAATAGAAAAGGCCGGCTGTTTCCGGCCTCTCCATTAAATTGTTTTTCAGGACGGCGCCGGTCTACCAGCGCGGTTCCCGTCTCTGGCCGCGGCCGCCGCCGCCCCCTCCTCCTCCGGCGCCCCGCCCGCCGCCGAACCCGCCTCCGCCGCCGGTGCGCTCCGGACGAGGACGCGCCTCATTCACGTTGATGGCTCGCCCATCGAGCTCGTATCCATTGAACTGCTCAATCGCCTTGGCTGCAGCGTCGCGCTCCATCTCCACGAAGGCAAAGCCTCGCGATCGGCCTGTGTCTCGATCGGTGACGAGCGTGGCCGATACGACTTCTCCAGCCTGCGAGAAGAGGTCAGCTAGCTGGTCCTCCGTCGTTCTGTACGACAGGTTTCCTACGAATATTCTCATGTTTCTCCTGATTGTATTGAGAGGAACTCGCTCGACCATCCGGCAATCAGTCTAGCAGCAGTACGTGGCAGGACATTATCCGAACAGAGATCACGCGCTCCTGAAACCTAAAAACCCACGGCGACACCTACGTCCCCGTTTTTTTAACCCGGCCATAGTATCAACAGCCCCTTGCTTTGTCGAGCATTTTGTTATCGAGTTTAAGCCCGACCGGTTGTGCGGATTACGAACGGTCTCCAGTGCTCTTTCAACGCAATAAGCGGGGTCCGATCGCAGTGTTTTGCTCACAAAGTTCGTGTCGCCGGATTCACGTACCGGAGTTAAATCTATAGCCGATCCAGGGCTCCGTCAGAATGTATCGCGGTGTCGCGGATGCAGGTTCGATTTTCTTTCGTAGTTGGCCGACCAGTACGCGCAGGTACTCTGTTTGCTCCACGAAGTTTCCGCCCCAAATTGCCGCCAGCAGCGTCCGGTGAGTGAGGACCTTTCCCGAATGACGAACGAAATATAACAGCAGATCATATTCCTTTGGCGTCAAGTGAACCTCGCGATTCTGAACGGTCACGGTTCGCGCTTCAAGATCGATTCGAAAGTCTCCGGTCTCGATCAGGTTCGTAGTGGATTCCAACGCCGCTTCCAGCGTTCGACGCAACGTTGCGCGGATGCGCGCGAGCAGTTCGTCCATTCCAAAAGGCTTCATTATGTAGTCGTCGGCGCCTGAATCAAGCGCCTCGACCTTTGTCTGCTCTTCGCCCCGTACCGAAAGTATGATGATCGGAACGCTGGATATCTTGCGCAGCTTGCGGCAGAGATCCAGGCCGCTCACATTCGGCATGGAGAGATCCGTGATCACCAGGTTCGGGGACCAATCGCCAAAAGTTTCCAGAGCGGACTCGCCATCGGCCGCGCTGCGAACTTCATATCCGTGAGTAGTCAGGCTGCGGCGCAGCACGCGGGTAATCTGCGGCTCGTCATCAACGATAAGAATTCTTTGCTTCTCGTCCACAATCTCGCTCTTTTCAGCTTGTGCTCGTTACACAGTTTTCGTTTCCTCGATCCGCAGGGTAAAAGCGAATCTAGCTCCCCGGTTCAGGCTTGTATCTTCTATCCAAATGCGGCCGCCGTGCGCCTCAACGATGGCACGCGCGATGGCCAGTCCCATTCCCATGCCCGGCGGTGTTCGCGGCGCCCCCGATTCACCGTCTCTCATCACCCGAAAGAATTTGTCGAAGATGCGTTCCCTCAGATCGCGAGCCACCCCCGGGCCTTCGTCTTCGACCGTCACCCGCAGTGTGTCGTCGCCCGCGAGTCCAGCCGAAACCATAATAGTGCTGCCGGCTGGCGAATACTTCGAGGCGTTATCCAGGAGCGTGAATATCACTTCGGTTACGGCCCGGGCATCGACTCGAACCAGCGGAAGATCGGCTTCCAGAGATGTCTTTACGATATGGCCCCGCGTGAGCGATTCCGCGCGTTCGAGCGCGGTGAGCACGATCTCATCGATAGAACTAAGCCGCGGATTAAGGTGCATCTCGCCCGCTTCGATTCGGGCCATCTCGAGCAGGCCTTCCAGGAACCGGTTCAGCCTGTCAGCTTCTTCGTCGATGACTTCGAGCATCTCTCGGCGGCCTTCATCATCCAGAGAACCCTCACCGTGGACGGCAGGCTCATTCAGGAGCGTCGTCACTGATGCCTTGATCGAGGTCAGGGGCGTGCGAACATCGTGTGTTACCGCGTCCAGCAGCGCGGACTTGAGTCGTTCGCTCTGCTTAAGCGCTTCGGTGCGGCTTACTTCCTTGAGGAAGCGCGCCCGCTCGAGCGCCAGCGCCGTGAGCCCGGCAATCGCTTCGACCGTATTCTCCTCAAGACTCTGGGCCCGCAAAACCAGGACGCCGATCGGCCTCGCGCCCATCTTTAACGGGCCATAAGCGACATCACGCAGGCCTTCGTTCGCATCTTGAGGTGAATTGGAGATCAGAACTATGCCGCTCTTAAACGCGCGCTCGATCATCGCATCATCCGGCCTGAACAAGAGCTCGGCGGAAACAGCAAGCCGATGCCATTGACCCATTTCATCCGGCGCAAGCACTCCGCAGTAATCGAGATCGAACACTTCTACGACCTGTCGTGCGATGGACGAGACGGCTGTTTCCGAATCGGGAGTAGCGATGATCGCACGGCTGAGGTGGTAGAGCTTCATCACTTCTTCGCGCCGCCGCTCTGCCTCGCTCGCTCGACTTCTCGCTGCTGACGACAACTGGCTTGCGGTCACCGCGGTGACGAGAAAAGCAAACAGCGCAACCCAGTTCTGCGGGTCTTGTATGGTCAACGCGCCGACCGGCGGCAGAAAGAAAAAATTGAAGCAGAGCATACCCGCTATCGATGCAGCGATGCTCGGGCCTAAGCCGTAGCGCGAAGCGATTGCGAGTACGACCAGCAGCAAGCTCAACGCCACCGTCGTCGCGTTGACGCCCGTAATAAACGCTTTATACAACGCGGTCATGAACGCGACTCCAGCGAGAGCCACTCCATAAGCAATTACCTTCTGACGGAAATTTCTCGCCATCGCTCGATTCATTTTACAGTCGCGCTGCTCTTGAGGCCTCCTTTTCGGATCGGGTTTTTGAATTCAGATCGCGCCCCTTGCACTTCCAGGCAAAGCTGCCCGGTTCAAGACCGGACCTTCCGAACCGCTCGAATGCAGTCTCCCGGCCATTAATTCCGAGAGCCTCCCTCCCGCGCGCGCAGCCACCTCCGGATTGCGACAATAGACCATATCGCTTCGACCATCCCGAATGGCCATGCCCCTTGAAGAAATCCATATGTCGAACTGAGGGCACACGCGGCGGCGAAGGCCAGGATGAACCAGTGGCTGCGACGCTCGAATGCGTAACAGACCAGCATTGCACTAACCGCGAATAAGCCGAAAATCGTTAGACCATCCATAGCCTTGCACCGCGTCCGCGCAAGCGATGACTACAACTTGACCAGCAAGGCGATCGTGAACCGCCTCTCATACTTTCGTAGATCGGGAACCCATCCCGGAACCAATGAGCCCGGAGGTCCTACGTTCCCGCCGGGCGGAGTTATGCCGCCTTCACCGGAAAAGTACGGCACATTCGCCGCGCGATGGTTGTACTCGAATCGGAAAGTGGAGAACTGCTTCGGCATCCAGTCAAACGTCACCGACGCGTCCCACGCTTTATACTTGTCTCCAGGGCCGGCAGTGAAGTACGGCGTACCCGAGAACGCCGTTGCGCCGTTGATCGGCGGGATCAGCACGAGGTAGCGTCCGGGATTCGTGATCGCTCCGCCGCCAAGCGTCAAAGCAAATAAATCCTTGTGGAACCAGAGACGGTTGTAAGCCATGAAGCCCAGGAAGTACTGCGACGGATTTTGCGGATCAGCGCTTCCGCAGTTCACCCCGGAGTTCTTGCCGTACTCGCATCCAGCATCGAAGGTAAACGTAAAAGCGGCTTTGCTGAGATTCCTATCCGGCTGATCGAGGTATTCCACCTGGATGCTGTCATCCGTGTGTATGCGCTTGCGGCCGGGGATTCCAAGCGTATCCGTGCCCCAATAGTTATTCAACACGAGCGAAACCGCGCCGCTGGGACGCCACAGAATCTGTCCGCCGATGCCCGGCGCCTTATTGAACTTGCCGTACGATTGCCATCCATTGATGATCCACGGCTCGATCTTGAGCTTTTCGCTTGGGAAGATCTGAATGCGCACGCCGTTGAAGAACCACGGTGTGTTCGAAGATACATAAGAGGGCTGATAAGACCAGTTGTCGAACTGATAATAGCTGTAGAGTCCGACGTAGGACATGAAGATGCCCGCATCGACGTTGATGCCGTTCAGCTTGTCGAAGTGATATCCGCCATAGGCCTCCGAGATGTATCGATAAGCGTTGTCGAGCTGCCACTGCCCGCGCCCGGTACTCGCGTCATTGCGCGGAGTGGTCTGTGAATACATTCCGAATTGCGTCATCAACCTTCCGCGCACGTTGTTCCAGTGGAAATCGCCTCCCACGCCGATCTGGGTAACCTGTACCTCGTCGGAGCGAAAGACCTCGCTCGAACCGCCGATCGTGTGATCTTGCGGATGGTTGAAAGAGTAGTGGTAGGCCGTGTCAAACCTGATCTCGCCTGTGAAAACCTTGGTATCGATCGGCGACTCCTTCGTGCGCGGATTACCCGTTAGCCATGTGAAATCCGCGAACGCGAAGGGCTCCTTCTTCGCCGGCGCTTGAGTGCCTTCGGCGGACTTTGCTACGTCGAGTTTGCCGGCGGCCTTGCCGAGGTTTGTTACATCTTCGGTCCCCGCGGGATGGGCATTTGGAGTCATTGCGCTTGCATCGGGCGGCGCCGCGGTCGGTTTTGCGGATACGTCAGCCGCTAAGCCGCCGGGCGAGCGCGACTCTAACTCGGCCAACCTACGTTCCAGCCTTTCGATTCGATCGAGCAGAATCCGCTCTCGTTCAGCCAGGTCCGGGGCCGCCGCGGTCGATGGCGCGGCTGTCACAACGGCCGCTGCCGGAACCGCCGCTTGCCCGGGCTGCCCCTCGGTTTTTTGCTGGGCAAGCGCGTTGGCCGCAAGAAAAAAGGCGGCACTTGCCGCCAGGATGAATTTGAGCTCAGCTTTCCTCATTCCCTTCTTTAGCTCCTTTCGTGTGTTTGTTCGTGAACAGTCCTCCTCACTACCCAGCACATGGCTACAAGATTGCGAGACCGGCCCCTAAGATATCCCTGTTCATAATATTCGATCCCGTTTTCGTCTAGGCGCGGCGCACGCCCGCGCAAGCGTTAACTCTCAGCGTAGCATCGGCCATATAAGACTGAAGTAAAAAGAGGCTAAAGAGTTCATAAGGGAACAAGCGGGCAACGCAGTCAATGATTCTGAGGAGCAAGGGTCGAGGCCCAGGCTTTTACTGAAATCAACCGGATACTCATCATCGCCAATAAAACCGTGCAGTATCGCTATCCGAGGCGGGCTCAACAAACGCGCGCCCGAATTTATTAACGGAATTTATAATGGTGGTGGGCTTTGCATACATCGTCTATACTTCCGCTCCCCGTCGGCTCTTCTAATGGAGGTCGATCCAGTGGTTCTGGAATCTTCTGTAGCTCGCATTCAACGCGACAATTAAATAAGGTTTGGAGACGTAGATTGATGCTCAATTTGGATGAACTCTTCCGGTCGCGCGACTTTGGCGCATTGCGCGAAAAGCTCTCGAATCTCTCGCCGTCCGATCTCGCGGCGATGATTGGAGATTCCGAGCCTCACGAGCAGGTTATTCTATTTCGCATTCTGCCTCGCAAGCTCGCGGCCGCGACATTCGAATACCTGCCTTTAGAAAAACAGCATGGCCTATTATCGGCGATGGCTCACACCGAAGCCGCCGCGATATTGAACGAGATGTCGCCGGATGACCGCACGACTCTGCTCGAGGAACTGCCTGGTGCGGTCACAAAAGAGATGCTTCTGATGCTCAGCCCCGAGGAACGGGCGGTGGCGGTTTCGCTTCTGGGCTATCCTGAAGAAAGCATCGGTCGATTGATGACGCCCGATTACATAGCGGTTAAGCCGGATTGGACAGTGCGCTATGTTCTCGACTACATCCGAGAGCAAGGTCATGATAGCGAGACACTGAGCATCATTTATGTCGTGAACGAACAGGGCGAGCTAATTGACGACATTCGGATCAGACAGTTTTTGCTCTCGCCCCTTACCAATTCCGTAGCCGACCTGATGGACAATCGATACGTCGCGCTTCATGCAAGCGATGATCAGGAATCCGCCATCGCGATCTTTCGGCGTGAAGGCCGTTACGCGCTGCCGGTGATTGACTCGGGTGGCGTGCTGATCGGAATAGTAACAATCGATGACGTGCTGCGCGTAGCGGATATAGAAGCTACCGAAGACATTCAAAAAATCGGCGGCGTTGAAGCTCTTGATCAGCCTTATATGCGCGTTGCCCTTTTTCAGATGATAAGAAAGCGGGCGGGCTGGTTGGTGATCTTATTTCTCGGCGAGATGCTCACCGCCACCGCTATGGGCTACTTCGAGCATGAGATACAGCGCGCGGTCGTGCTTGCTCTATTCATTCCGTTAATCATATCGAGCGGAGGCAACTCGGGCTCGCAGGCCTCGACTCTTGTAATACGCGCGCTCGCGCTTGGGGAAGTCAGCCTTCGCGACTGGTTTCGCGTGATGCGCCGGGAGATATTGCTCGGTTTGGCCCTGGGTTCGATTCTTGGAACGATAGGCTTCCTGCGAATCACTATCTGGTCCGGTTTCTCTAATATCTACGGACCACACTGGCTGATGGTGGCTCTGACAGTCGCGATCGGTCTGATCGGCGTCGTGATATGGGGAACGCTCGCGGGCTCCATGCTGCCGTTTATGCTGCGTCGACTCGGCTTCGACCCGGCGGCGTCTTCAGCGCCTTTCGTAGCTACTCTGGTAGATGTGACAGGGCTGATTATTTATTTCAGCGTAGCCGCCATCATTCTTCGAGGCAGCCTCTTGTGATCGTATATAACAACACGAATTGGCGCGCGACTGTTGTTGCCAGGGCAGCGATCTAAAGTTAAATCAATCACGCACGAAGCGATCTCGACGGCGCCGGCTCGAGAAAACCCCAAAGGGGTCTCAACCGCCAGCCCAGGGTTGGCCAGGCCTATCCGGGGTGAGATCGCCGTGTCGTTTCCAACCCCGAAGGGGTTGCAGCCTCCAGCCCGGCGGTTGCCGTACTCGGCTACCCTGGGGAAGGGCCATGATTGGCGCCAACCCCAACGGGATTGTGGCTTCCAGCCCAGGGTTGCCGCGTACGGCAACCCTGGTCACGCCGCCAATTCTCGCTCGCGCTGAAGGCGCGACATCGGTGTTTCGTTGCCACATCGAGAAAAGGCCAACGATGTTGTGATGAAACGCTCATTTCGCACTTTCAGTGCTCGGATTGATTGGCTGCTCAATACCCAGGGCGCTGCCCTGGGCTTTCATATCTAGCGCCTTTGGCGCTTACTAGCTGCACGACGCAAAGTCCTGTCTTTGCCTCTGAATTGTCAAAATGCCGATGCAGCATTGAAGCGCCTGCCCGCTCCCCTTCGGGAAACAATCCTCTCTCGCACCGGGGCTGCGCTGCGCTGGCCCCCCGGCTGCAGCGGACAATATCTGATCTAAGGCTTTGCCGCGCTCACTCTGATTCTCACTTCAGTATTTTTTCCTGAAGCTCGATTGCCGGCGTAATCTTCGGCAATAATTCTTATGATGTAGTCACCCGCAGGCAGCAGCGAAGTTCGCAGCACACCGCGGCGTGCCGCCCCATCGCGCACCTGATTGGTGACGATGTATCGGAACCTCGTAGGCGTGCCGTAGGCGCTTATACCGCTGCCCGCGGCATACACAATGCTCACTGCCTCATCAGGAGGTAGCCGGTTGAACTCCATATTGATCAACGGCTGCTCGTAGCCGGGCGCCGGCGAGCCGTCGTCTCTCAAGAGCTGGTAACCCATTCGATACAGTCCCAGCTTGCGAGAGCGGACGTTGCCATCCGTCTGGTCATAAGCCGCGGCTATTATCTGAACGTCTCCGTTGATCAGAATGCGGCCGCCGACTTTATCTTTGAATGCGCTGCCGCTTTCCGCGGAAATCACTTCGATTCCATTGGGCTCAATTACTGGAGGGACCGTGTCCTTGTATTCGGCCAGCGGAAACGCAATCGGGTTCGTCTGAGCGTTCCAGGGACCGTAGTTCATATGAACGTGGTAAAGACCGTTCAAAGCGCCTACGGCATCGCCCACGTTGAAACGTGCGCCGCGCCGGACTCGAACGCCGATCATCAGACCTTGATCGTCGCGCCTTGGCTTAAATTTTTTCTCATCGAGAAGCCTGTTCGATTTATCGCGGCCGATGCGCACGTGAATATAGCTCACCAGCCCGACTCGAATTCCCTCCCCCGATCCGCCAAAGCCCCAATTTGCCATCGGGCTGCTTACTCTTTCATCGAGTACCGACAGCGCTGCCTCGCCCATAGCCCCACGAACATCAAGCCCGCTGTGAAGATGATCGAGCGCTGCTCCATCAAAATTGCCGCGCGCCTCTCCCATCACGCCTGTTATTTCGTGAAGCTGGTTCTGGGGTGCAAGAGGCCACGGATTGGCCTTCACCGATCTGAGATATTCGTCGATGTTCGGTGTCATCGGCTCCGCGGGTTCCGGCTGGCCGCCGGATACAGGCTGCACAAGCAAGTCTGATTCGCGCGCGGCATCGATCTCAGCCTCGTCTACCAGCAAGACTTTCCTTATCAGATAATTTTCGGTATCGGCGACATAAAGCGCGCCCTTACCGTCTATCGCAATTCCCGACGGGCCGTTGAAGTGAACCTGGCTGCCGGAGCCATTCTTAAAGCCCGGAGCTGAGCCTGCAACCGTGGATACGAGACCATCAGGAGTGATGCGCCGAATACGGGAGCCTGCCTCCTCGGTAACGAAGACAAATCCGTCATGCGTCACCAGGATTCCTACGGGATGATCGAAGGCTGCTTCAATTCCGCTTCCCTCCGCGCGTCCGCGTATGCCGCCGGCGATGGTCACAACGTCACCTTGAGCAGAAACCCGCCGTATCGCGTTGTTGCCCGTGTCGGCGACAAAGATGTTGTGCTGTTTATCTACCGCGACGCCGCACGGCGTATCGAAGCGAGCGCTATCGCCGATGCCGTCCTTCATTCCGGGCGATTCTCCGCCGGCGATAGTTGCGACTTGTCCCTCGACGGAAATTCTCCGCAATCGATCGTTATAGGCGTCGGCTACTATGATGTCTCCGGTTTCATCTACCGCGACTCCGATGGGTCCGTCGAACTGCGCGCTATCAGCGGGACCATCTTTGAAGCCCGCGTCTCCGGTTCCAGCCACGGTCGAGACACGTCCTTCACGATCCACCTTGCGAATTCGATTGCTGCCCGTATCGGCGACGATGATGTTGCCTCGTTTGTCGAGAGCGATACCGGAAGGAGAATTGAATTCATTGGCAGCTATCGTTTCGACTCTGCCGTCGCGTGTGATCCTTCTGATCAGGTTTCCCGCGCCGCCTTCGGAAACAATTAAGTTGTCTCGATTATCGATCGCGAGCCCAAAAGGATTGATAAACATCGCTGAGGCAGCAAGGCCGTCCTGGGTTCCCGGCGAGCCGCTTCCGGCCAGAGTCGTAACCTTTCCTATCGCAGTTCTCGAAGTAGGGACAGGTTTCGCGCGAGATCTCAGATACCAAAACGCGACCCCGGCGGAAGCCAGCAGGATCAAGACGGTTACAGAAAGGAGTATTTTCTTGTGGGACTGGAACAAATTCACTGATTAGTTCTTTATCTGGAGCAGCATCCGACTGCGAAGAAGATCAATTGATCAAAAAAGACATTAAAGCGTGAAGAGGGGCGAGCCCCTGTGCTCGCCCCTGCGTTTACTCCTAAGTATGCCGTGAAACTGAATTTGATCCGCTGCCCGTTGGCAGGCTTCAAACTTCGTCTCAACGCTTCCCAAGCTTGCTCACTTCATCGAAGTAGCGCACGAACATCTTCATTCCTCCCGAGGCCATCCCCCAATCGAAGTTCTCATTCTTCGCGTGATAACCATGCTCGGGAAGCGAGAGTCCAAGAAACACGATCGGCGACTTCAGGTATTTCTTCATCGTGACCACCGCCCCGATCGAACCGCCTTCGCGAGTAAAGGCCGGAGCCCGTCCGAATGCCGCCTTCATAGCCGTCGATGCAGCCTCTGCATAAGGCCCTTCGAATTCGCCGATGTACGGCTCGAGCGCCGCCAGGAACTCGGTCTTGATGTCGGGATTCTTCTGCTGCACAAAGTTTCGAATCAGCTTGAATATCTTCCGAGGCTGTTGATCGGGAACCAGCCTGCAACTGATCTTGGCCTGCGCGTAATACGGCACGATCGTTTTAACGCCCGGACCCTGATAACCGCCGGCGATGCCGTGTACTTCGAACGTAGGCTGCGCCATGATCGCTTCGAGCACTCGCTTCGGATCATCGAACCGCAGCTTTTTCAACTCGTGCGCTCGCTTGAATCCTTCCGTCGTGAAGCCCGAGTCCAGAAAGCTCTGAAGCTCGCGTTTCGTAGCTCGCTTCACCTCATCATAGAAGCCCTTGATCCGAACGCGGCCGGTCGAAGCGTCGAAGCATTCGTCGATGATCTTGCACAATTCCGCCACGGGATTTCGAGCCGGGCCTCCGGTGAGCCCTGAATGGACGTCCTTAGCTCCGGTCTGCAAAGTCATGGTGAACATCATCGCGCCTCGCAGGCCATACGGCACCGCGGGCTGCCTGCGCGAAATCCAGATCGTGTCGCTCACCAGGACCGAATCGGTAGCGAGATTCGCGATATTGTTCTTTATAAAATGCTCGAAGTTCGGGCTTCCGATCTCTTCTTCAAGCTCCCAGATAAAATTGATGTTGAGCGGAATCGAGTTCTGTACGGCTGCGCGGACACCCATCAGCGCAGTCAGCGCGGGTCCTTTATCATCGGTAGTGCCGCGTCCTTCATATCGATTATCCTGCTTGAAGAATGTGAACGGCTCGCGCCGCCACTCTGAAGGATCGGCCGGCTGGACGTCGATATGATTGTAGATCGTTACGGTAGGATTGCTCGGCGCTGTCTCGATTCTGCCGAACACCACGGGATTGCCGGGTGTCTCGAATATCTCGGCTCGAGCTCCGATTGACTCGAGGTACTGGCGCGCCAACTCGGCTCCCCGCCTTATATCGGGTTTCCGATTGGGCTCCATGCTTATGGTCGGAATTTCGACAAGCTGAGCGAGCTTGTCTTCGAATTCAGAACGGCACTCACGCACAGCCAGATCGAGGCGCCGGGACGCGGTATCCTGCACTGCCATATGTAGACACTCCTATGTGTTACGAGTCGAGTGATTATGATCACGAGTTATGGCGGTGTCAAGAAATGGCGCGGAGCGTTTTGTGATTGGGCATGTGTTCGCGGCCGGTTCAGGTCTCTCATCACTTGTCGTTTGTCACTGTGAATCTGGCGGTTGTTGGCTGGTCATTCGATCAGAACATTCGAATTCCTGAGCTCATTATGGGCGTTCGTGTATCTGCGGGCCTTCCCCTTTGGGCCTTCGCGCTTTGCAATCGCACGGACGGAGATTAGCTGTTGCGCATAGCACGCTCTTGCTTTGCATCGCCAGCGCCGGGTGCTGCGTGTTTTCTCGCGAGGCTCATCGACGAATGCGCCCCGCTGCAACAGCGGCTCTTGCCGCATGCGGACTCACCTCGCGGCTTCGCCTGCGCCGAGCGCCGGTCATGTGGCCGTTTTGATAGTAGCCTTCAACTCTCTTCGACAAAGTATTCCTGTGAATTTTCAATTCGTCCGCGGCTTTGGAGAGGTTTCCATTTGTTCTCTTCAATACGCACATTATGAATTGCTTCTCAAATTCCTTTACCGCATCGTCGAACGTTACTCCCCGGTCCACCATCTCCATGACCAGGGCCTCCAGCCTGCTTTTCATTCCTATCGTCCTCCTGCGACGGTGGACTCGTCACTTCGCGTTGATCTTATTCCAAAACCGCTGGACTATTTCGTACCCACCGTAGAACTGATCTTTGAACTCTCGTGATGTCAAATAGGCTATGGCTCTTGTTCCTTCGAGCAGCACGGGGGCTAGCCTTGCCTGCTCGACGGCGTCGAGTCTAACCGGAAACGCTGTAAGAGCGAGATAGATAGCCGAGCAGATCAGCCACGCTCTGATCAATCCGAACACCGCCCCGAACACGTGATCTGTCCAGCCGATCCGCAGCCGCTTCAAACCGCCGCGCAAAACACGCGAAAGAAACACTCCGCCGACGAGGGCGGCCACAAACAGTGTAATGAACCCCAGTAAGTGGGCTGCCTGGGGGCTCGCCCCGAAAGGACGGTACAGAACTGCCGGATACTCGTACCAATACGCGGCGAAAAACAGCCCACTAATCACGGCCGCCAGCGATACGGCGCTCCTGACAATTCCCCTCAGGGCTCCGTAGGCAACCGACACGACCACTATAGTAAGGACGACGTAATCGAGGAGAGTCATAGGATTGATTGCGGATTGAGGGTTGCGGACTCGGGATTTCTATCCCGCGTTCCCCATCCCGCGGTTCGCAATCCACACTTCGAGATCTCTCCCCGTCAGAAGCTTGAATGCTTCGAGGTACTTCTCACTCGTTCGTTCGATGATCTCACGGGGCAGCTCGGGGCCGGGCGGAGTCTTATCCCAGTCGAGGCCTTCGAGGTAGTCGCGTACGTACTGCTTGTCGAACGATTGTTGCGGCCGCCCCGGCCCGTATGAATCCTTTGGCCAGAAACGTGATGAATCGGGAGTCAACACTTCATCGATGAGAATTATCTCGCCATCCTTGGTTCCGAACTCGAACTTCGTGTCCGCTATTATGATTCCATTCTCGAGAGCGTAGTCCGCCGCCTTCGAGTATATGGTGAGGGTTAGATCCTTCAGTCTGCGCGTCGCGTCCTCGCCGATTCTATTGGCGACTTCTTTCTCGCTGATGTTGATATCGTGTCCAGTCTCCTCTTTCGTCGAAGGAGTGAATAGCGGCTCGGGCAGGCGGTCAGATTCGGTCAACCCTTCAGGAAGCCTTATGCCGCATACCTCGCCTGTTTTGCGATACTCCTTCCAGCCCGATCCGGAGATATATCCGCGAGCCACGCACTCGATCGGAAAGACATCCGTTTTAACAACGAGCATAGACCGCCCCTCGAGCTGGTCTCGATATGGATCGAGCTGCGACGGATACTCACTTGCCCTGGTCGATATCAAATGGTTCTTAACGACATCGCCAAGCAGCTCAAACCAGAAGAGCGAAAGCGCCGTGAGAACGAATCCCTTGTTCGGAATTGGATTTGGAAGAACTACGTCGAATGCGGAAATTCGGTCGGTTGCAATGATGAGCAGGTCCTCTCCGACGCTATAAACGTCGCGAACCTTGCCCCTTCGCCGCAATTCTAATCCAGGTATTTCGGTCCGAAGTATCGAGTTGCGCACTTTATCCTCTGAATCACCGACTGAAGAAACGACTTGAGAGAAGCACCGATGAAAGAACCGTAGCTGAAAGAACGATCGCCAACGGAAGCGTTCTCATAGAAGAAACGACAGAGCTTGATTGGAAGCGACCGACCGAGGCAGAAGCTGTCCAATGACGAAACAATTCCGCATACGCTGCTGAGAAACTATGCTGCTGAGAAACTATGCTGCTGAATAACAGAAGCCTGAATGGCAGACCGCATTATCGGCGCGAGGCGATTTCATGTCAAGAGGCCAGACTATAAAAAACGTTAGAAAGGAGAAAAAAATATCGGCGAAACTCTAACTCTAACAAAGCACGTTGATGCTGGGTGAATTTGTGACACCACGACTCTTTTGATCTGCTCTGGAAGCCAATTTCAAGGCGCGGCGATTCCTTCAACAAGCGTGATGCGGTACACACCCGCCTTCGATCGCCGATTCATCGCGAAGTTGATGTGAGCTGTCGCAATGTACCGGAACCGCGGCGCGCTTAAACCAAGTTCATGGTTCGAGCGCGTAACTGAAAGAGTCAATCCTCTTCGCTTGCGGCAGGATCAGCGTTAGGTTTGCTTACCACTCGGTTAAAGTGATTGCTCCGCTTATGCGCGCGGACTATAATCGAGTCTTTCATCAGCGCCGACGGTAAAACGGCTTCGCGACAGCCGGGAATTCCGAAACACTACAATGGATTTTCAACTCGTTTCTTCATACAGCCCTCAAGGTGATCAGCCTCAAGCCATAGAGGCTCTGGTGCGCGGAATCAAGGACGACCTCAGGCATCAGGTGCTGCTTGGCGTCACCGGCAGCGGCAAAACTTTCACTCTCGCCGCTCTTATCGAACGTGTTCAAAGACCGGTCATTGTAATGGCCCACAATAAGACTCTCGCCGCGCAGTTGTACCAGGAATTCAAATCCTTCTTTCCGCACAATGCTATCGAATACTTCGTGAGCTACTACGACTACTACCAGCCCGAGGCCTACATACCGTCCACCGACACCTACGTCGAAAAAGAGTCAACCACAAACGATGAGATCGATCGCCTTCGGCTTTCCGCTACGCGAAGCCTGTTCGAAAGGCGCGATTGCATTATCGTCGCAAGCGTGTCCTGCATCTACGGCCTGGGCGATCCCGACGCGTATTACGGAATGGTCAAGTTCGCCGAGGTCGGCCAGCAGCTCTCCAGAACCGCTTTTCTTCGGTCGCTCGTCGAGATTCAGTATCAACGAAATGATCTCTCTTTCGAACGCGGAACTTTCAGGGTTCGGGGCGACATCGTCGAGATCTATCCGGTCTACCAGGAGCGCGCGATTCGAATCGAGTTCTGGGGAGATGAAGTTCAGTCCATTTCCACCATCGACCCCCTGCTCGGCGAAGTGCTGGCAACGCACGAGCGGCTGCCGATTTACCCGAAGTCGCATTACGTAATGCCTCAGGATACGCTCAAGCGCGCAATCTCCACCATAAAGGCCGAGCTCGAGGAATGGGAGCCTCAACTGATCTCTCAAGGAAAGCTGGTGGAAGCTCAGCGGCTGCGGCAGCGCACGATGTACGATATCGAGATGCTTCGCGAGCTTGGCTACTGCAACGGCATCGAGAACTACTCGCGCCATCTGACCGGCCGCCTGCCCGGCGAGCCGCCCCCAACTCTGCTCGACTATCTGGCTCGCGACGCAATCGCGATAGTGGACGAGAGCCATCAGACCATCCCGCAATTTCGAGGAATGTACGCGGGCGATCAGTCTCGCAAGCGGACGCTGGTCGAGTACGGATTTCGACTTCCATCGGCCCTGGACAACCGTCCTCTCAACTTCGAAGAGTGGGACCAGCGAGTGGGCCAGATCGTGTTTGTCTCCGCCACGCCGGGCCCATACGAGCTGACAAAGAGCGGAGGCGAGATTGTCGAACAGGTGATCCGCCCAACCGGGCTCATAGATCCCATTGTAGACGTGAGGCCCGTTCGCGGTCAGATTGACGACCTGCTCAACGAAATACGGCTCCGCGCGACTCGCAACGAGCGCGTGCTGGTCACAACGCTGACCAAGAAGATGGCCGAGGATCTCACGGAGTACTACGCGGAGATCGGCGTGCGAGTGCGCTATCTCCATTCGGAGATACTCACTCTCGAACGAATAAAGATCCTTCGCGATCTGCGTCGCGGTGAGTTCGATGTGCTTGTCGGAATAAACCTGCTTCGCGAAGGGCTCGATCTTCCGGAGGTATCGCTCGTCGCCGTCCTGGATGCCGATAAGGAAGGCTTTCTGAGATCGGAGATATCTCTGATACAGACCATTGGCCGCGCCGCCCGGAACGTCAACGGGATGGCGATCCTATACGCGGACAGAATCACCGACTCAATGCGGCGCGCGTTGAGCGAGACGGATCGGCGGCGCGAAAAACAATCGGCCTACAACCGCGAAAACAATATCGAGCCGCAAACGATTGTCAAAGCGATCGACTCGACGCTCGTATCCATCGTCGAAGCCGACTACTTCAAGATTCCGCTCGATCTGGAAGAGATGATGGATTATTCTCCGGCCATGATCGGAGCTACCATCGCGCAACTCGAATTCGAGATGCGGGAATCCGCCGCGAAGTATCAATTCGAGCGCGCCGCCGAGCTGCGGGATAAAATCAAGGTGTTGAAGGAACGTGAGCTCGAAGTCAAATAACACTCGAAGCCAAAATGAGACCGCTGTCACGGCCGGCTTTTCTTAGATCGCATTCTCCAGAGAAGATATAGGTCCGGCGCGCCTTCATTTTTACAAATCGTATTTCTTCACAATGGACCTATCGGGTAGGAGGGAGCCTCGCGGCTCCCGTCCTCCCACACCACCGTACGTACGGTTCCGTATACGGCGGTTCATGAAGTACGCTGGAATTTGAGCCGTTGATCTAACAGCGACACCAAACCGCAGCGATCAAAGTACGACTTGGGAAAGGCTTCGTTCATGTGCGAGGCCCCGGCATTCCACCAAGGTCCTCGCCCATTCATAGCTGACTTCAGCGCCCGATCCCTTTCAAGTCCACGCTTCATCAGTCCCTTTGCCCGCGCGAAGACTCGCTTCCATTGCCGCCAGATCACGCATCTCAGCTTCCGGCGTATCCAGCCATCCAACTCCTCGAAGATTCCCTTCACCTCTGCCAGCCGGAAGTAGTTCATCCAGCCTCTGAGCAGCGGTGTCAGTTCTTCCTCGATGAGTCTCCCAATGTTGCGTCCTCGTCCTCTCCGCAGAATCTCCCGCAGCTTCATCTTCAGTCGTTTCACCGAACTCTCCGCTACTCTTATTCGCGGCTCCCGGTGCCACGTCATCGTGTAGCCCAGAAACTTCCTCTTCCACGGCCGGTCTACCGCGCTCTTCTCTTCATTCACCTTCAGCCGCAATCGCTTTTCAAGAAATCTCGTGATCGACTCCTTCACTCGCTCTCCCGCACTCCGACTCTTCACGTACACGTTACAATCGTCAGCGTACCGGCAGAATTTGTGCCCTCGTCGCTCCAGTTCCTTGTCCAGCTCGTCCAGCAGTACATTTGACATCAACGGACTCAGCGGCCCACCCTGGGGGGTCCCCTCCCGCCGTTGTGTCACTACCCCGCCTTCCATCATCCCGGCTTGCAGGTATCTTCGGATCAATCGCAGTACTCGCTTATCTTTGATTCGCCTCGCCAACCGCGACATCAGTATGTCGTGATTAACTCGGTCGAAGAACTTCTCCAAATCAATATCTACAACCCACCGCCGCCCTTCGCTCACATATGCTCGTGCTTGTCGCACCGCATCTTGTGCACTCCGGCCTGGCCGAAAGCCATAGCTTGATTCGGAGAATTCCGTCTCAAAGATCGGGCTCAGTATCTGGTGCAGCGCCTGTTGTATCAGCCGATCTATTACCGTCGGGATGCCAAGCTTTCGCACCCCTTTTCCGTCCGCCTTCGGTATCTCTACCTTCAGCACTGCTGACGGTCGGTACTCGTCTGTCAACAACTCTTCCTTGATTCGCTTCCATTCCTCCTTCAAGTACGGCTTCAGTTCTTCAACCGTCATCCTGTCGACTCCGGCTGCGCCCCTGTTGCTCATCACTCGATGAAGCGCGGTTAGCATGTTTTCCCTCTCGACCACTGCTTCCATCATCTGCTCGCACTCCGGGCTAGAGTCTTCTCTCCTTGCCGTGACCTTTGACGCACCCACCCCTGTCCCTCGTGGATTCCGTCCGCTACCTCCAGTGTGGGATTCGGACTTCTCAGCCATACTTTCTGCGTCTCCTACGATCCTCGAAACTTGAGCCTCTCTCCCGTTACTTCACGTTCGGGCCTTCGCTCCGGTCGTCTGAGCTACTTTGCCCTCTGCTGACTTCTGCCAGCCCTTCCCGTCACCTCTCGATGCCGGTAGTTCAAGACAGGCTGACAGATCTCCCCGGGTATTGCGCACTCACCTTCACGCTTATGCCCGCCGCATATACGTTCAAGCTTTCCGTACAGGTATCGGACTTTGAAGATAATCGCCTTCTCATCCAGCTTGCACGCCTCTATGCGATTTCTGTTCGTCGGGCCAGCGCTTTGCCTGCGGCTTCCTTCAGATTCCACCTCACGATGGACACCCTTGCCGTCCGGCTAACTATTCCCCCTGTCGGGCTAGTAGAGGACTTTCACCTCCAAGTGAGCTTCGTTATTCCGTTAAAAACGGAATGCTCCTTCTTAGAACAGGAACTTCAACTGGAATCTCACCACGCGTCCGCCGCCGTCCGCGAAAGTAGGATTCAAGAACCGCCCCGCGGCCGAGCCGAACACGCTCGCCGAGATACCCTGTGCTGCCGGGGCGAACGCGCTCGAGCTCGGAGTCCCGAGCTGTGGATGATTGAAGAGATTAAAGAACTCGGTGCGAAATTCCAGCCGAGTGCTTTCGGTTATGACGAATCGCTTCTGCAGATTGAGATTCGTGTTGTTGAGGCCGGGCGTCCGCAGCGTATTCCTGCCGAGGTTGCCCGTTCGGCCTGAGTTAGCCGCGATGCCGATGAACTGCGCCGTTCGTGGATCGATCGCCGCGTTGTTCGCATCAGGGTTGATGAAGCCGGTTGGGCTTGCCGCGCTCGGAACCGCGCGCACGCCTGGCTGACCAGCCGGGTTGAAGTCAGGGCGATCCAGGTTTCCGCCTATGCCGTCCGCATCCTGGCCGTTGACCACCGTCAGCGGCACACCGGTCTCGAACGTAGAGACGCCCGACACCTGCCAGCCGCCGACTGCACGTCCAAGAAAACCCTTCTGCTCTCTCATGAACGGAAGATCATAGACGTATGTGAGCGACGCTCTATGCGTGCGGTCAAAGAATGAAGGCCCGCGCTCGAGCGCCTGTCCTCCGAAGATCGAAGGCACGGCGGCTTGTTGCGGCAGGTTTGTTTGAGCGACGCCGAACACCTCACTGGCGTTGTCCAGAAGCTTCGAGTAAGTGTAGGCGCCGGTCAGCGCCAATCCATTCTTGAATCTCCTGGAGACGTTGAGCTGTCCCGAATGATAGATCGAGCTGCCTCCGTTGGTTCTAATAAGCCGCGACCCTTGCACGTTATCCAGTCTCCCGGAAGGCGTGCCGGTGAAGCCGGGAGGAGTGATTCGCAAGGCAGCCGGAACCGACGGATTGAGATCCTCGTTGATGAACAGCCTCGTCCCCTTCGAGCCGACATACGATACGTCGATTACGAAGTTGCCCGGCAGTTCCCGCTGAAGCCCGAGCGACCAGCGCTGATAGTAAGGATTCACGAAGTCCCGCGTAACGAGAGTCTGTGAATCGAGCGGCGAAAGCGGCCTCGCGACCAACGGGAGCGATCCCGACACGTTCGCCAGTCCTCGCGGGCTCGCCGCGGAGACTACCGAAGGTACATTGGTCGCGACTACGTTCGGCGATGAGGTTTGAGCATTGGAAGCGATGTTGTTGAAGAATGAATCGTAGCCGATCTGGTAACCGGTTCGAATCACGCTCCGCTTATCGCCAAACAGACGCCCTAAGATTCCGCTCTTGAATGACGGAGCGTAGGCGACTCCGATCGTCGGCGCCCAGTTGTTCTTATCCGGATTGACCGTGTTCGGCTCGCTGAACGGACCGGTAAGAGTAACCGGGTTGACGTTGAACAAACCCGTGAACGCCGAAATCTTGATTGAGTTGATCGGCAGCCCGAAGTATTCGTAGCGGACGCCGAGCGTGAGCGTAAGCGCCTCATTCACTCTCCAGCGATCCTGAGCGAAGTATGCCTGCCTCAAGAGCTCCGGATAGTATGCGGGACTCCCAAAATCACGCCGAGCGCTGCCGCCCGAGCCTCCGAAATTGTCGACGAAGTTGGCAAAATCGGATCGTCCGGTCGACGATCGAAAGGTCAACAGTCCTCGCTCGACTATCGGCGCGAACTGGCGCGACCTCTGCTTCAGCAGTTCCGTGCCGACGCGGAATGTATGATCACCGCGCACATAGCTCGCGGTGTCTTGAAGCAAATAGTTATTTGCAACCCGGCCCTGCGGAATGTTGCTCGCCACGCCCAGCACCGAGAACGGCGCGCCCGGATCTATGCCCGGCAGAGTTTGCGCGAGCGGATCGGCGCCGTCGTTCGGGAACGAAAGCGCGATTCGGTTGTAAGCCAGCCTGAGCTCATTCGTCATTCGCGGCGAGAAAACATGGGTCTCCGAAACCAGAAAATTCTGATACCGATTCTGGTTGCTCGTAATAAATCCCGGGAATCCCAGCGCCGCGATCGAAAAGAACTGATCGTCGAACAGGTATCGCCCGGAGAGCTGATCCTTTTCACCCAACCTGTGATCGATTCGCGTCTGCCACTGCCGATCCCGCCCCGTGTTTGGAATCGCCGTTACGGCTGTGCCGAATTGTATGTCCGGCCTGCCGCTGCCGAGCGCTTGGGTGAAGAATTGAGATGTAGCGTCAGCGCCCGCCGTCGCTGCCAGATAAGTATCCACCAGCGCGTTTGCGCCCGCGGGAAAAACAGACCGCAACGCCGCTCGCCCGGCGGGCGAGATCGTTACAAGCGAGTTGGTGAACTGAGAGTTGGTCCTGTTCTCCTGATAGGCTCCGAAGAAAAAAGTCTTCTCACGAATTATCGGTCCGCCGATCGTGCCCGAGAACCATTGGTCAGTGCCCGGCAGCGGGCGCTCTCGGGCTTGAACCTGCGGGTTCAACGCGGCCGTGTTCGATCTCGCGTCGAAGCGAGTCGACTCGATCAAGTACGAAAGACTTCCGTGATATTTATTCGTACCGGCTTTCGTTATCGTGTTGATCACGGCGCCGCCGGCTCGGCCGAACTCGGCATCGTAGTTCGAAGTCTGAACGGAGACTTCCTGAACCGCGTCGGGGTTGGTGATCTGAAAAGCCTGCCCGGCGACCGAAATGTCGTTGTTCTCGGTGCCGTCTATCAGGAAATTATTCGAGCGGCCTCGCGAGCCGTTTACTGAAAAAGTGCCGACGCCGAAGCCGAATCGATTCGACGAAATGCCCGGCAGCGTTAACGCAAGCGAAACCGGGTTTCTATTCGCAACCGGCAATTCGGTTATACGGGTCGCATCGATGTTGCCTCCCCTGACCGGCGCTTCCTTCTGAAGCGTAACTCCGGGTTCGGCGGTCACATCGATCGTTATTGCCGTGCCGGACGGCGCCAGTTGAACGTCTACTTGTGCGATTTGATTCGCACTGACCTGGATGTTGGTTTTGGTGAGATCGGCGAAGTTGTTCGCGACGATCTTGATGGAATAAGTGCCGAGATCCACCGCATCGAATCTGTAAGCGCCTTCGCCGTTGCTGACTGTGGATCTTGTAACGCCTGTTTGAGTATTTGTGAGGGAAACGGCGGCTCCCGAAATGACCGCGCCTGTCGAATCGGCGACAATCCCTGTTACCGCGCCGCGGCTGGTTTGGGCCAGCACCGGCATAAGGCTCGAAAATAGCAGCAGAACAACCGTGAAATGGACGGCCATTCTGAGCGTTATACTTCGTTTCATTTATTTCTCTCCTCAGTTTTTGCTCGACCCGAGATATACGAGCAGCCAAGAGGCACGGCTGCACCCAAGTCGAGAGCCAGTTGATTGAGCAGATGAAAGAAGGACGTGTTAGATGTGCGAGAGTCCCGGTAAGGATTCTTCCACTGTAACTCCTCCGTTCGATCATCCCCTGCAAATTTCGGCAGGGCTCCGAAGACTCTCTAATGCGCCATTCCGGTTCTTTTTATTTCTTCTTGAACGGAGCCTAGTAGAAGTTCTTGCAGCGCGAGTACGGGATTGGGATAAAGAGAAGAGGAAATGTGACGAAGCGGCCTACGAGCATGATGAATTCCCCGCGCTTATTTGTGACGAAGCGGCCTTACTGCGTGACAGACTCGAATGGGTGACAGATAAGACTTCATCGGCTATTGACAGTTCTAATTTTGAGCGCTGAAGGACAGACAGCCTGCACAATGTGGCCGGTCATTGTTTCTACAGGCAATCGACAAGTTTTCATTTTGAGCGCTGAAGGCGCTGGATATGAGAGCCCAGTGCAGGCGAAGAGTCGCCCCTGGGGCTATTGTCAGCGTTTCGTTTTAAGAGCCCACGCGGGAGATAGAGGACCAACTACACGCCCCAATCATATTTTCAATTCTCGTACATTTGGTATTCAGTACGAGAATCACGAATCACTCCTAACCGGTGAGATCGACCGCGAATTGTGAGAGTCCAAACTGCAACAGCGTTCTCGCGATCATCTCTTCAAACTGCAGTTATGCACCGAAGATTCCGGGCGGGACGCTCACTTCATAAAGATGCGAAGCCGAAACTCTTGCAAATCGCTTGACGGTTTTGCCGTTTGCTCGCCTTGAAGTGAGACCGTAAACTCGCCAGGTCGTAGTTCGTCTCTCTTTATTTGCACTGTTAGCTTATTGCCTGTGGGCCGAAGCAGCCGCTTATCGATCATTGCCTCTCGTGTTCCTGGTGCTCTCAGGGACACTCGATAGAAATCAAAGTGAGTATACTCTTTTAACGGAATACTTATTTGGAGGCCGCGGCCACTCTGGGGTACGGTTACTTCTTTGAACATGCCGGTCGATCCTCTTGCGATAAATTGGGTTGCTAGCAGAACCGGGGTGTAACCCGACGAAGCGGGATGAACGGCTCCAGTTGCTGCATTGAATGCATTTTCGGCCTCTATGAGTCTGTTACGTTCTACCTTCAACTCGTTCTCTAACGAGTCCGTGAGTAGTTGCCGTTCCTCCTTTTCTTTTTGTGCGGCACTGTTGCGTGCAGCCATTTCTATGTATCTCCCTTCGGATTTCGCTAACGTGTTGCGGAGGCGGCGATTCACCGCCAACAATCCGACAATGGCGATGAGAAGCGCGAGGAAAATCGAAGCAGCAAAAGCGTAGGTCCTGCTTCGTAGCAACGGCATCCAGGAGCGGCTGATGTTTGATTGTCTGGATGAGACCCTCTCCGGAGGCTTAACTTTTTTTTGGGTAATCCGCTCGATTAGGACGCGGGAAAACCGGACATCTTCGCCCCTCGACGAAAAAGACTCTTTGAACGCATCGCGTTGAGCGGCCGGCAATCGTCCGCTCAAATAGTCATCGATCAGCGAGTCCTCGACGGCGAGCAAATGATCGAAATGCTCGCTCTTCGAGAAGTACTGTTCTTCCACCTGTGTCCGCTCCTCTTCTGTAGATAGCCCAAGAAGATAGCGTACCAGGAGCGCCTCTTGCTCGTCCGTGCCAATCACAATATCAATGGTCCCTATTCATAAGTGACAAATGCCGGCTATTAATTTCTCTTCGAATTTAAATCAACGCGACCAATACAATTTTGATAACACTCCCTCAAATCAGCCTTAATTCTATGTACTTTCGTTCTAAGCGCCGCAAGTGTAAGACCCATTCCTACCGCCATTTCTTCACGATCTTCGTCCTCGCGATAGTATTGTTCAAGGAGGCTCTTTTTGTCATCAGATAGTTGGCGCAGGGAATAATCAATGCAGTCCCCGTCGGGGAGCTTGTAAGCGGCAGCCTGCTTCTCGTTCATAGCGATTTCGAGGTCGACGTTAAATAGCCTTTGCTTCACGGCATCTCTTACATGCTCGCGATAGACGTTTAACGCAACGCCTCTGACGTAGGCAGAGGGAGTCGAGACCTGTTCACCTCCAATAAGCCTGATGACGATTCTCCCGATTGTTTCGTCCGCAAGACTCTCCGCGTCACCGCACCGTCTAGCCTGAAAGTATCTGACGAGCTTTGAACGAAGTCTTCGAAGTCTATCAACGGAAGAAGTAGATTCGGGCTCGCAGCACAACAGAAACTGCTCAACAGCATCGTAGTTTGTCGCCATTCTTATTAAGCTCTAGGCGGATTACCGCAAACCAGCAATCTCCAAATGGTGGCAGGGAAACGGTATTCCGATGATATCTGCTTGCTCAACGTTGATGAGTGAGCATCGTAATGAACTCCCGAAGCAAGCTATGTTTACGAAATAGACTCAAACAGAGCACACAAATCGGTAGAGTGTGTCACATCGGCGGGCGTTTGGGTAGTCAGAGCAAGGGAATGAGAGGTCTTAATTAAACATATATTTCGCAACCAACCCATCTTCATTCATGTCTCGGTTTCAGGTCTTGGATGAGCGATGCAGATGGCACGGTGCAGGCGCCTTTTTTGCTGCTCAGAAAATTTTGAGCCGACAATGAAATAAATCGGCCAAGATTGTCACAATATGTCTGTAGGCCTGAAATTACATCAGAGACGGACGGGAGGAAAAATGAAAACGAAATCCAGAGCAGTTAAGGCTCGGCAGGCATCTCCTGGTCGAGATAACGATCCGACACGTGGGATGATGGATGACTGGACTCGCAGCGCGAAAGCAAAGCCAATTGCGATACCGGAGAAGCAAGGCACAAGCGATCATTTGCTTAGCGGGAACAAGACGCTGGCAGTTACTCCGGGCGAGACGCGAGGTACCCGTGATAACTGGCACCGCGGAGTAGAAGAAGATGGGCCAGTCGAAAACACGCGAGGCACGCGTGAGGACTGGACGCGCGGGGTGAAAACTCAGTCAGGCAAAGGCGGCAGGAGCAAAAGCAAACTTGTTCCTGCTGCCAATTCATCAATCCGTAAGGCCTCTGAGCGTCGAGAAAACGATAGGAGACCAGGATCCAAGGGCGGCGGGATGCGTTGATGGTTCGTGGATTGCGCGAAAGCTAAACCGGCCGCGCAGCATGCGTGAGTTGTAAGCAGTCGAGCTTTCTGAGGCAAGGATAGCCGCTACGTATCGTGAGTCCGGTTTGCAAGACTACGATGCGACCCTAGGGGGTAGCCTTGCCACAGATCATCTCTGGCATGGCGGATTTTGGTATCTGCACTACAAGGCGGGCATCAAGTATGATGGTCAATCATAAGTACAGGATTTTACCTGGTTAACTTGAATCTTTAACTCCATTCGAATAAAAGTAGCCCAACCGGATGAGGTCCGGCCGGTGGGCAAATGAGTCAAATCTACAATCTGACGGCTGGAGCCGGTACTTCTCGCCTTGCGGTACTGTTCTGTTCGTTGCCTCTCTTTTGGCTAGTCGAGCCCGCTTTGTCGGCGATGAGGGTAAGTAGCGCCGGCAAGACTGCGACTAGCCGGTTGGCGCATTTGCGGCGGAAAGCGGCGCCAAAGAAAGCAGCTATGACGGCGCAGGAAAATCTTGCTAGAGATCGAACTACTGGGGAGGGCTTGGTCAACGAAGCCATCCATCTTCGCAACGAATGGAAGGAGGAGTCGCTGAAGGCCGCCGCCGAGAAATACCGCTCGTCCATACCATTGTTCAACAAGGCCGGAGATAAAAGAGCCGAAGCCCGCGTGCTGCTGGGCTGGGGAGAAATCCTCGCGACGCTCGGTGAAGAAAACCAGGCCCTTGATAGATTCAAACGCGCGCTAAAGCTCGCCGCTGCCTCCGGCGATGTGAAGCTGCAAGTCGATATTCTCAATCGCCTCGTGGGATCCGAAATGATCAGAGAGAAGGCCGACTCCGTATCGCATGCAAATCAGGCTCTCGATCTGGCGGAGAAATCCACTTATGTTCGCGGGAAAGCCGACGCGTTGATGAACCTCGGCCATATTGCGATGTATGGAAGGGATCCTGATAAGGCTGGAGACTACTTCAACGGTGCGCTCGAGCTTTATGAAGGTGAGAGCAATCCGGAGGGACAAGCCGAGACGTTGAGTAATCTCGGCATCGCATACGGAGATTCGGGTAAGGTCGAGAAGGCTCAAGAATATTTCGCACGCGCCCTTGTTTTCGCTGCACAGGCCAACAATCCTCCGAAAGAAGCTCGAATCAACCTTGCCGTGGGGTTGTCACTCACGGTGAAAGGCCGGTGGCAAAAGGCCCTCGATCTTTATAGGCGCACTCTGTTGCAAGTCAGACAGTTTGGAGACCGGAAGTTGCTGGTAACGGCGCTTAACGGAATCAGCGATCTCAATGAGGCCATGGGAGAGCTGGATCAGGCGTTAGCGGGTTTCGAAGAGTCTTTGAATCTATCCCGCAAGATAGGCGATCCCGGCAACCGCGGAACAGGGCCTTCTCTATTCCGTTCGCGCGATCGATGAGGGCACACGCTTTGTCGGCTCCACCGACGTCGACGCTGATTCCGCGGCGTTGCTCAAAAAGTGGGTTGAAGAAGTCAATCTGATTGGCGGAAGAACGTCGCGGGGATTTGGCCGCGTTCGCCTTCAAGTCAGGACACAATCGACACTCCCGCCGGTAAAGCAACGCATCGAAGAATTCAACAAGGTATATCGCGAAATGGCGCGCTCTTTGCGCTCTTTGACCCACTCGCAGATTGATATAGACAAAGAATTTCTCGTCGTATTGAGGCTACACTCCGATGCACTGCTACGAGACTCAGAAGGGAGACAAACCCTTGCATTGGACGGCGCTATGCTTTCCGATCAGATTCGCTCCGCCCTCAAACCAACCGATGGATGGATCGAACCTGAGAAGATCACTCTCTTGGCACAGTTTGTTCGAGGTCTGCAGGTAAGCGGTTGGCAAACTGCCTGGAAGCTGCCTAGGGAAGTCCTGATGGCATCGAGCATGGGCGGACTCTACGTCTTCTCTGTTCGGTCGGCTTTGGCGGATATCGACAGGCTTGCCGCCGGATTAGACGCGTTGGAATTCAATGGCATTGGTGAAATGCGTGAGGACGGATATGGCCAGATAGTCGTATGCGATCCATTCCACCTGGAGGTAAACCCCTTATGAGTACCGCGAAATCCGAACTGAAACTACGAAGTGAAATCGATAAAAAGATTGGAGAGCTGGTCCTTAGAGCGGAAAAAGTCATCGAAGACCTCCGAGATAAGCTCAATCGGATCGAGAATAATCAGATCAAAAACGTTCTCGCGGTCGCCAACTCCGCGCCCCATTCAGCCATCGTCACGAATTTTATCCGCTACCAGATGGGAAGGCAGGGCGCTCCTCGAAAAGCATGGAGCGAAAGCGGGCTCGGAGAAAAGGTCATCCAGGAAGTAGATGGAAGAGTAAGAGCTCTGGCGAGCACGGTAGCCAGTGCGGCCGGATGCGCCGACGTCGATTATGTTCATGCAAAGCTCGTGAGTCTCTTTCTCGGCTTCCTGAATAGGAGTTTCGTTTTTGCAAAGGCAAACGGAGGTAAAGCCCATGTTCAGCAGGTTCACGTCAAGAATAAATATTAACGGTGATCTCATCGCGGAGACCGGATTGCATATTGGCGCCGGTGCTTCATCCTTGGACCCGGCCGCAACCGACTCCCGCGTTATTCAGGACGCCGGCGGAAGACCCTTTGTTCCCGGATCATCCTTCAAAGGGGCCCTACGCGGACATCTGGAAAGTATCATAAGAGCGCTCGGCCGGTCTGAGCCGTGGACCTGCGATCCGCTCGCCAATCCCTGCATTCCGGCAAAGCGACAAAAGGGCGGAGTGACTATGGAGGATATTCAGCAGCTTGCTGAAGACGGCTCTCAGGAAGACGGCCGCACGAATTACGCCGAATACGACAAGCGCCTCACCGAAGGGATCGTAGCTAATTCCTGCTCCGTATGCAGACTGCTCGGATCTCCCTGGCTCGCGTCCAGAGTCCTTATAAAGGATTTATTCATCGATGAAGAGTCCTGGGCGGGCCGTCTCGAATTGCGGGACGGAGTAGGAATTGATAGAGACACAGGCGCGGCCCGCCAAGGAATCAAATACGACTTCGAAGTAGTTCCGGCGCGGGCTCAATTCGGTCTCGAAATGACCGTAGAGAACGCCGACGCGTGTTCCTTCGGGCTACTTGCCATCGCTTTGCGCGAGCTCGAGCGTGGGGCGATTTCCGTCGGCGGCAAAACCACCCGTGGCCTCGGAGCCGTCAAACTAAAGCTAAGCCATATCGACGTCGTAGGTGAGCTCGCGGGAGATCCGCAGTACGCGCTGGCAAGCTATCTCATTTCCGGCTCGGCGAAAAAGATGACAGGTGAGCCAATGCAGCAATTCATGACCACAAGTATTGAGAAGCTTCTCAACGGGAGGTGAGCCAATGCATCGAAAACTTCTAAACGAAGCACGACTGAGCCTGTCGCTGACCGTTCAAGGCCCGCTGCTGGTCAAGTCCGGAACCGAAAACTGGGACCCTTCTATTCCCGATATGCAGTTCATTCGCACACTACGAGGGGATGGCAGGGAAACCGTCTTCATTCCGGGTTCTTCGTTAAAAGGAACCCTCAGGAGCTATACGGAGAAGATTGCTCGCACACTCAATGTCTCCTGCTGTGATCCATTCGAAGAGCGTGGCCGGGATCAGTCGTGCGGGAAAAAACTAGACGCAGCTGCAAAACAGAGCGATTCATTCGCGATTTATCGAGGCTCCTGTGTCGCCTGCAGGATCTACGGTTCTACAACGCTCGCCGGCCGGGCGCAATTCGCTGATTCCTATCCCACTGCCGACCTCAGTCCGAACCTGACCAGGCGCACCGCGGTAGCCATCGATCGGATATTGGGCTCCGTCTCAGCCGGACCATTCGAGTTTGAGGCTCTGATGGCCGGAACCTTTCGCACGGAAATAAGGTTGACGAATTTCGAGCTCTGGCAGATTGGACTGATTGGATTCGCAATACGCGATCTCTGCCTCGGGCGAATCAAGATCGGCTATGGCAAATCGCGCGGCCTCGGCGACGTGAACGCCACTCTTGACGCCCTGGAGTTGAGATCGATAACAAGCGACGGCATTCAACAGGCCAATGGAAAGTTGAGCATTAAAGGCATTGGTGCGCTGTTGAATGAAAAAGAGCGGGAATCATACGGAATCGCCGCCTCCGAGATTCCGCCCGCCACAATAGATTCACCAATCGCTCCCAAACCAGAGTTGATCGGCTCATCGATTGAATTCAGGCGAGCGGCCGAGGGCGAAGACTGGGCGGCCCGTGAAGCTGCGCTTCTTTTCAATGCGTGCATTGATAAATCGTGGACATCCTACCGCGACGCAAATCAGGTCGGAGCGCCACCAAGATGATTGAAGGCATCGTTGCTAGCTCATCAGGAGACTGGGTCAGAGTAGTCGAGATCATCGGTCTAGTCTCAGGCGAATCGTCGATCTTGCTCGCCGAAGACTCGAGCCCTCTGTTGCGGCCGCGATTCGAACCGCTCGATCCGAAGACGCTGTGTGCACCGCTGCCGCGCGGAAGGGTCTTCAATAAGACCGCGGAAATCAGGTGGAGGCAAACCGGTGAAGGACTGTTCACAATCACCTATTTGTCCGAAACCGTGAGCCTTCCCGAAGAACAGGGATTCGTTCGAAGCAATATCAAATACAACTCCGTTCATCGTAGTCATCAGAAATTGTTTGGTAAGCGCAGCAATAGACTGAGCGACTGGGTCGAGGTGTCGGTGCCCGGAATCTCACAGACTTATCACCGCTTCTTCCCCGCCGAACCTCTTCCTTCAGCGCTACAGATCGATACGGTTGACTATGTTCTGGACGGCCTTGTTTGCCTGACGCGCTTTTGCGGGATCTCTGAATTTAAGGGGTTATAGAGGACGCAATGTCTAAATACAAGTCTGGGCCGTTCGATACAGACCCAAAACCATTTGGGAAAATCGATTTCCCCTCCACGGTTTCTCGTCGCGAAGTTACCCCCCACAATAGGTTCAGTGAGGGCTATACAGGAAGACTCAACTGCGCAATCAAAGCGCTAACACCGATACATGTGGGATCCGGTGTTTATGAACTTGTACGTCAACAACCGATTCGCGGATTAATCTCATACAAGAGCGAGATTCGAATCCCCGGCACATCTCTGAAAGGTGCTATCAGATCGATTGCCGAAGCGATCTCGCATTCGTGTGTCCGTATCAAGGATGGAAAAAACAGAGATGCGCCCGAGCTTTCGCTACCGGCGCTCCGAGAGTGCCCAAAACTAAACGCTCATTCGCGTAGTGAATACCAATGCACCTGCTGCCGTATCTTCGGCGGATTGGGCTATCAGGGGCGCGTCCACTTCTCGGATGCGGTGCTCGTCGAAGGCAAGATCAAGCTCCACCAGTTAGAGTCGCCGTTTACACCGCATCCGGAAGCGCCCGGATACACCGATCAGAACGGAAGGTATAACGGTAGAAAATTCTACTATCACGGTATTCCCATAGAAGATCCGAATGGCGAGCCGTATCAAGTCGCGGCGCCAGAGTCCGAATTCGACTTTCATCTCGATTTCGAAAACCTGCGCGCTGAAGAGTTTTGTCTGATTCTAACGGCTATGGGTGCGCTTGACGACATCGTCATAAAAATCGGCGGTGGCAAGGCTGGCATGATGGGCTCGGCAGCGATTTACCTCGATCGTCTTGAGCTTAGAGATCCCGCAAGGTCGTTCGGGGAGTTTTCCGCCGCGAGCCTGATAGTGGAAGAGGAGGTCATTGAATTCCTGGCTGCAAAAGTCGGCACTGCAAATTCACTGATCGACAACAACGCATTCGAACGGCTGAAAGAGATCTGGGGATACCCTTCGTCTAGATCGGCGCCTCAAAACGCTTATTGACTTACAAGGAGACCGCCTTGAACGAATCAAACGCCACACTGACTCCACAGGAGCATATTGCACTAGCAAAGCAGCTCTGTCATCGCCTCGAAAAGTCATCCTCATTGGCAGGTCCGGTTGGAGAGTCAACAAAAGTACAAGGCGTAGATCCAAATGAATTGAAGAAGCTCTATACCTTCCTTATCAGACATCGAAATCTGAATCAGTTAATGAAGCTTATCGACAAGCTTCCCGAATCGAATTTCGCGAGACGAAGCGGCAAGACGCCCGGTTATCACAAGAACATAAAATCATCGATCGACGCGGCCTTTTATCGCCTTCCCGTTGACGACGCAATTCAGATTCTGGGGTGGACTTGTCGTCTGTTGAGGCGCCCAAAAGAAGGTCGGAGATAGATATCAATTTCGGAGCGTAAAATGGCCAGGCAAAACATACTGATCTCATCACTGGGCGATTCGCCGGCTGTGGTTACTGAAGCAATAGACAAGCTGGAAAGCGAAGAAAACATCGAGCTTGCTATTGTAATAACGGTCCGAACGAGCGACTACGAGTCCAGGCTCGCAGAGGAAGACGTTCTGACCGATCACCTGCTGAGCTATTACAGCGGCCGAATTCTCTATGTCCCCTTAAGCATCTCTCCCGAGGAGATAGAGAGTCAGGAAGATAACCTGGAGTTTCTCAGCCTCGTAGCGCAGCAGCTCAAAGCGCTGAATGATTCGGCGGATGTTTATTTATCGCTTGCGGGCGGCCGTAAAACTATGTCGGCGATGATGGCGCTTGCGGCCCAGATCTACGGCGCAAAAATGCTCTTTCACGTTGTCTACACGGAAGTAGATCACAATCCCGAACTCCAATGGCATATGAAGCCGGAGCAGCTCCGAGATCTTGGCAACGATTCGGAGAAATTTATTTCACTGCTTCATCCTCCTCTCGCGAAAATCCAGCTCGTACGATTCCCGTTCGTAAGCCTCTTTCCATTGCTCGATGATTTACATCGCGCGCTCTCAGGGAAACCAGGCTCGGTTGACGGTCGAGCCCGGGACCTCCTTGAGGCCAGCAGATTAATGACACGAAAGGGATCGGAATGGACTATCACAAGTTCCGGACGACAACTCTTCAAAGTTATGGAGGACATGCGAAACCCCTCCGAGATATCCAGCATAAGAGAACAAATAGTAAAGAATCCATCTAGGGGAGGCGAGGAACTCAGCCGTTTCATGAACCGTCATCCGCAGCTCAAGTCTAAGAAAGATGATGTCGACACTCTCAGAACAATCCTTGGCGAAGCTGAGGACGAATTGGATCTAATCCCTGATGACCCACTTTACCGGATCGAGAAGAAGCGAGCTGTACGGTCTTTGACAAAAATATGCTCGTTAGTCGAGCAATTTCTGAGTACCCTGGACGATGAAAAAAGACCCTAAAGTTTAGAGCGGAGCCTCTGATAGCGGATGGCCGACTGAAAATGAACTGAGACTATCCCTTCATAGAAAGGACTATACGTAATGGAATTCGAAGAATCAGCACACGCTCTACTGATCGGCATCGGAAAATATAAATACCAGGAGCAGGGTCTGGCCGAGCTTCCTTCCTGCCCGAATGACTTGCGTGAGCTTGCATCCCTGCTCACCGATTCTCAAAAGTCCGGATACCTGCACCAAAATGTCTCGGTCTTAAGCGGGAAGGAGGCAACAAAGAAAAAGATAGAATCTGAGCTTGCTAAGCTCTCCAAGAGAACGAATGAAGATTCGACCGTCTTCATCTACTTCTCCGGTCACGGCGGTCGGGTCAAAAGAGCCAGAGGGGTTCGAACATATCTCTGCCCGTTCGACTGTGACCCTGATCATCTGGCCGATACTGGTATTTCCGGTGAGGGTTTCAGCAACGCGCTTTCAGCTATTAAGGCGCGAAAACTGCTCGTGATTCTCGACACCTGTCATGCAGCCGGGTCGGCAACTCTGAGGGAAATCGGCGGCGAAACGTGGCATCCCGGTATCGACAAGAGCTATTTGGAAACTCTTGCGGCCGGGAGCGGGCGAGTCGTCATAGCATCATCAAAAGCAGATCAGCCCTCGTACAACCATCCTACTGCGAATCATGGTCTGTTCACCTGGCACCTGCTCGAAGGCCTCCGTGGCAAGGCATCGATTCGTGGTGACGGGCGGGTAAATGTCCTGGACCTTTTCTACCACATCAGCGAGGAAGTCAGGGGCGCCCAGCCTGGACAAGAACCTGTGCTACAGGTCAAGGACCTCGATGATAATTTCGCGATTGCTCTCGCCACCGTGACGAGGCAGCTAAGGGAGCCCGTCGTATCCGACATACTAATCACAATCCGAGAGATTCGAGAAATGATAGTCACCGATCCTAAGAATGGCGCAAAGGCGCTCAGCGAGCTTGTATCGCGGACTTCCAGGTGGCAATCCGAGAAATCCAAGATCGATCTAAAACGGTCGGCGCTTAAAAATGCGTTAGATGAAATCGACCTGCTGGGCCCGGGCCCGGAAATCAAAGTGGAAAAGAATCGAGCGATCCATTCGTTGCTCTCTGTCTGCAACGACCTTGAACGCGACGAAGCGCAGGCGCCCGGATAGGATATTAGCCTCTATGTAGATCGCCAGCGTTATCCGCCATCGAGACGACCTCTTTATTGGCGTGGTTGCGTGGTCTTTGACAATTTAATATTTCCTTTTTTTAACCGAGAATGCAGTGCACCAGCGGTTCGGCGCCCGGCGCCCTGCTCCTCAGGTTGATGGGAACCAGTGGCAAAGGCAGCCCGCGAACGTTTTTACGCAAACCTCCCAGGGTTTTACACAGCTCGGAGGTTTGCGTAAAATATCCATGCTCGCAGGCTCTAAGAGCCTTATCAATCAATGGCATCGCGAGCTGAAGCACACGAAGCCGCGTTCATTAGCGGATTGAGACGCTTCCACGAGTCCTTCGAGCGGCGTTTTCCCTTGCGAAGCACACGAAGCCGCGTTCATTAGCGGATTGAGACCGAAGCTTGGTTCCCGGCAAGCCGCCGCACGGTGCTTGAAGCACACGAAGCCGCGTTCATTAGCGGATTGAGACGTTGCAGGTATAGTAAGCACGAACTCGACCATCACTTTGAAGCACACGAAGCCGCGTTCATTAGCGGATTGAGACGCGTGGGAGTGGACGTTTAGACCTCAGACCCGGTGGCTGAAGCACACGAAGCCGCGTTCATTAGCGGATTGAGACACGATACTCTGATCCGTGCTGCCGGTGGCGACACTGAGAAGCACACGAAGCCGCGTTCATTAGCGGATTGAGACTCTTTGATTACACGCTGTGATATACTCAACGAATGAGGAAGCACACGAAGCCGCGTTCATTAGCGGATTGAGACATTAGAAAGGGCAGCCAAAAGGCATTAAGGGTCATGGAAGCACACGAAGCCGCGTTCATTAGCGGATTGAGACTTTGGTGTCATTGCCCGCCTCCCTCGATAAGCTGAGAAGCACACGAAGCCGCGTTCATTAGCGGATTGAGACTATAACGTACTGGTCAGATAAACCGCATCTTCCAGAGAAGCACACGAAGCCGCGTTCATTAGCGGATTGAGACTAACACGCAAGCATCTCACACATTGACTTCTGATCTGGAAGCACACGAAGCCGCGTTCATTAGCGGATTGAGACCCGCAGTAACCCCGGCTGCAGGAGACTATTCATTCTGAAGCACACGAAGCCGCGTTCATTAGCGGATTGAGACTTTGGGCGATTTGGTGAGAAGCATCATCTTTATTATGGAAGCACACGAAGCCGCGTTCATTAGCGGATTGAGACCCGGAGCCTCGCGGGGCGCGGGAGTGGGCTCTTTGGCGAAGCACACGAAGCCGCGTTCATTAGCGGATTGAGACCGTTCAGGTTGAGTTGGCCGACGAGGGCCGGGTAGGAAGCACACGAAGCCGCGTTCATTAGCGGATTGAGACTTCAGATTGTGGTATGACCCGACCAGATCAGCGCGGAAGCACACGAAGCCGCGTTCATTAGCGGATTGAGACTAGATCATACGCTTGACGTGTTTGTGCAT
>Ga0209687_1000083_pt1 | contig 38363 bp, 30 predicted proteins | sample GraSoiAngelo_136_FD_185893 | JGI IMG/M metagenome (GOLD analysis project Ga0209687, IMG submission 185893) | Grasslands soil microbial communities from the Angelo Coastal Reserve, California, USA - 14_0929_09_20cm (SPAdes) (version 2) | ecosystem: Environmental > Terrestrial > Soil > Grasslands ...
CGGAAGGCTCAAGCAGAGCGGCATGTGGTGGACAGTTCGCGGCGCCAACGCGATCATTCACCTAAGATGCTCTTTGTTGAACAATCGCTATGAAGATCACTGGGACGCTCGCCGCGCCGGCTAGCCCCACATTTATGTCGCGCACCCGTTGACCTTCCTCGAATGGATACATCCCGGCCTTTGGCGTAGAATCACCTCGCCAGCACGGACAAGTCCCCCAAGTAGAGGCAAGCAATGGAACTCCGAAGAGTCGTCGTAACAGGCATGGGCGCAGTCAGCTCGAACGGCATCGGCCGCGAAGCGTTCTGGGAGGCAACCGCCGCCGGCAAAAGCGGAACAGGACCGATAACGCTCTTCGATGCTTCGAAGCTCTCCTGCCGAGTCGCCGCCGAGGTCAAGGACTTCGATTTCGACTGCTACGTCTCAAAGAAGGATAGAGATCGGGTCCAGCGAGCCGTGCCGATGGCTTTCTTCGCCACCGACGAAGCGGCCGCCGACGCCGGGCTTGATTTCGGCTCAATGAATGAGGCCGAACGCGAAAACATCGGAGTGATCATCGGAACGGGAGCGGGAGGCATCGAGTTCGCCGAACGACAGTACAAGCAGTATTACGACCGGGGAGACCACGAGGCGGCATATCGCAAGGTCAGCCCGTATTCGATTGTAGCTTCGTTCGTCGGCATGATCTCGAGCGAGATCAACATGGCTTACAGGATTCACGGGCGCAGCCATGTCATATCCACGGGATGCACCAGCTCGACCGACGCAATGGGCTATGCGCTCAACGCGATCAGGTTGGGTCAGCTTGAAACAGCGATTACCGGAGGCGTGGAAGCCTGCATAACGTTCGGATTGATGACGGCCTTCTGCCGGATGGGAACGGTGACGACAAAGCACAACGACGAGCCGTCAGCGGCGTCGCGGCCGTTCAACGCGGATCGCGACGGTTTCGTTCTCGGAGAAGGCGCCTGGATTCTAATATTCGAAGACCTGGAGCGAGCGCAGGCGAGAGGCGCTCACATCTATGCGGAGGTGGCCGGCTACGCATCAACGTGCGATGCATATCATCGCGTTCAGATCGCGCCCACCGGCCACGAAGCCGCGCGCGCAATGACGCTCGCTCTTGCCGAGGCGGGCTTGCGGCCCGACGAGGTGGGCTACATCAATCTTCACGGAACGGCTACGAAGATTAATGACAAGACCGAATCGGCTGCCGTGCGTATAGGATTCGGCGACAGCGCCAAAGAGATTCCGGCCAGTTCTACAAAATCGATGATAGGACATCCGCAGGGCGCCTCCGGGGCGGCCGGGGCAGTCGCGACGCTGATGGGAATGAAGCATGACTTCGCGCCGCCGACTATCAATTTCTCGGAACCCGATCCCGAATGCGACCTCGATTATGTGCCTAACATTGGACGCGCCGTAAAAATCGATACGGCTCTGTGCAACTGCATCGCATTCGGCTCGAAGAACTCCGCGCTCGTTTTTAAAAAATTGCGCTAACCCTGATTGATTTCAATTGATCGCCCGCGACATCCCCTCGCGCGCGCCGCCGTTCCATCGAAGCCAGCGCTATACCTCCGCATACGGCGACGAATGCAAAAAGAATGACTACGTATCTCGGCTCTGGATATTCCAGCAGCGACAGCAACGCTATCCTTGGAATAGCGATCAACCCAATCAAAAGCACATATTTCGTCTCTTTATTTCTAAATAGAACGAGCAGCCCTGCTAAGCCGAGCGCGGTATAGACCCACGTCAGCATCATAAAAAAAGGAAGCCAGAACTGCTGGTGTCGCGACCGATCCATCTCCCGCGCCGGGAAGATCGTACCCTCGAATGGATAGTACTGGGCGTGAGGATCAAACCACATCGATACGGCGCGCTTCAGCGGCACAACAAAATGGCTTCGCAAAGGATGATTGTGAACTCGCTCTTTTGCTATCTCGCCGAATTGCGCATCGATTTCGGAGGTAATCTTAGGCTGACCCGGTGCGGGAGCGTCCGCCGCATCTTCATCATCGGGCTCGTCTGAATCAGCGCTGTCCGCGGATTCCTCCGCGCTGTCGGCCGATTTCTCGTCAGCAGATTTTTCGTTTGCCTTGGACGATTCCGCCGGTGATTGGACGACCGGCGGCTTGGGAGGAATCGACGAAGGCGGGTTGTTGTACTCATTCAGCAGCGTCTCGACCCGCGCGCGCTCATCGGCTGAGTCAAACGCATAATCAGGAAAGCTCTCGATCTTGATTGGAGTAACACCGAGCGGCCATACCGTGCTTTCAACGTGCTTCTGATCGACGATCCACGTCAGCGTCCACGCGGTGTAACCATAGGGAAAGAACTGACCGGGCATCGCCGCGTTGGCGGGCGCGATGGGCTGAAACACCCGGAATACGCGGGCGTTTCTTATCGTCCAGGGCATCAAGGTTATCGCAAACCCAAATGACAGAGCGACGACCCACGCCGAAAGCCTCCGCAGGGCGGGTCGTGATTCTCTCGCAAGAATTCTCCCGAGCGAGAGCTTATTGAGCTCGACTAATAGAAACGCGCAGCCGAGACCGGCAACAAAGAGCCCGCCTTCCGGTCTAACCATCGTCAGTAATGCGCCAAGCAGCCCGGTGATAAACCAGCGGATCAAGGAGCTACGCAGGCGATCGGCCTTGAACCCAAGCATGGCGGTTAGCGCGCACAAGACCGCAAGAAAGATTGCCCACGTTTCCGTCAGTATCGTAGCCGCGTAGATCGCGCCGAACGGACAAACCGCCGCCAGTCCAAGAGCAAACGAGAATGCTCGAATTCGCTTTCGCCGGGGCCACGACTCCGGAGCCCAGTTGAAAGCAAGCAGCGCGATCAACCAGCAGGAGCCAGTGTCAATGAAAGCCTGAACGATTCGCACCGCCCGGTTGTTATCGATGCCGAATATTTTATAGACGCCCGCAAGAAATAAAGGATAACCAGGCACTCGAATGTAGCTTGAATCGTAGGGCGGCTGTTCTTCGATCGAATACACGTGCTGCTCAATCACATTCTTAGCGATCTGGGAATACATTCGGCCGTCATTGGGCTCATCGTTGGCGAGCTTCAAGGCGAGAAACAACCGAAAACCGAGCGCAACGCCGGTGAGGATTACTGCCGCGATCACATATCTTTTCATTAGGGCCACGATACAAGTCGTCTAGTTTCGAAGTCGTTTCGATCAACAAACGGCGGTTCAGGTTCGAGCGCGGCGTCGCCGGAAATTAAACCTCCAGAGCTTCCGCCACTGAATTCCAGCGATCGCGAGGCCGCCTGCCGCCGTGACGAATGGAAAAAACTCGACGGTGTAGCGAACCTCCGGATGCTCCTGCCACGCCAGGAATGCAAGCCTCGGCACAATCAAAAGCGTCAACATCAGCAGCCATATTCGAGCGCTCTTATACCGCAGCAATATCCATCCTCCAACGGCGCCAAGCGCAGTATAGATCCAGAGGACAAAAAGAAATGCCGGAAGCCAGTAGTGCTGCTTCTTGTCGAAATCGAGATCCGAAGTCGGAAAGAGGTCGCCCTGAAACGGATAATATTGCGTGTGAGTATCAAACCACATCAGGAACGCTCGCCGAACGGGGGTCGTCACGTAGTAACGGAACCGATGCCGTTCAATTCGCTCGCGCGCGATCTCGCCGAATGCAGCATCGATCTCTCTGGTCATCTGATAGCCTTTGAACTCTTCGCCGGTGAAGTCGTCATTCGGTGACTCGATCTGGCCGATGTCCCCATCTTCTCCGGACTCACGCTCTTCCTGCGGTATAGGATTTGGAGGGTGGTTATACTGCCCGTAGAGCTCGGTCACCCGCTCGCGTTCGTCGGGCGAATCAAACGCATATTCGGGGGCTTGATCGACCTCTATCGGATAAGCATTCAGTCCGTCTTCGAATACGATTACGTATTGCTCGCGATCTACCCACGTTCGCAGCCATGCGATGTATCCGGTCGGCACCCACTCATTCGGATTGTTGGCGGCTGGAGGCGCGAGAGGTTGAAAAACCCCGAACACACGCGCGTTCCTGATCGTCCAGGGCGCCAGCACACAGGCCAGGCAGAGCGCCAGAATCGCGGGATAGACAAGTCCGCGCACGAGCACCGCTCGACTCTCCGAGCGCTGTCCTTCGCGTTTCGCGCGGCGAGCTCTCACAAGACTAACAAGCCCAAACGCGGCCGCCGCGGCTGCGGGAAATATGCCGCAGTCGGGCCGAACCATCGCAGCGAGCCCTCCCAGAATTCCAGCGCACGCCCATAGTCGCCGCGGTCTCGGAGATCTAGTTGCCAGGGCCGCCGCCAAAACGCTGCTCGTAGAAAGAAACATCGCGGTGACTTCGGTCATCACAGTGGAAACATACACAGCGGTAAACGGGCAGATTGCTCCAAGCGTGAGCGCCGATATTAGCGCCGTCCTCCGGCGTTCGGCGGGCCATTCGAGCGGAGCCCACGCCAGCGCGAGCAATCCGATCAACCAGGTCGTTGCCGTGTCGATGAGAATCTGAATGGTATGAAGCGCGGTCTTATTGTCGCTTCCGAAGACTCGGTAGATTCCCGCGAGCAGTAGAGGATAGCCCGGTACTCGGGACAAAGTGGGATTGTAAGGTTCTTCTTCGTTGCCGGAATATCCGTGATGATCGATCAGGTTTTGAGCGATGAGAGAGTAGAATTTTCCATCGCCCTCGTCCTCGCTGGTAAGCTTCGAAGCAAGAAATATCCGGAACCCGATGGCAATCAGGGTAATCAGAACGGCGATTAATATCTGCCTCTTCATACGACGAGGTTTGGATGTTCTATCGGGCGAAAGTCGGTGTATTATATTCAATCGGCGAGCGCTTGAACGAAGATTTCTTACAGGCTTGAATATCCTCTACAAGCGGCGCCAGTCTAATTGCCATACCGGAGGTTGCGTCGTCCGCTCACAGAGATACGCTCGCAGAGTTAAATGAGAAACAACCGGGAAGTCCCTGTATTCTTTGATCCGGATCATAAGCGCTGGCCGCGATTGCGGCGAGGAGTCTTTCTCACCGGCCTCGCGCTCTCAATTCTATTCGGATTGCTGATCGTCAGCATCCTCATCAATCCCAAGCTGCCCGACCTCAACCTTCCGCAATCGAGCATTCTTCCGAATGGGGGCCATGCGACCGCGCCTCCTCTGCCTGACAAGTTCCTGACACCGCGCCAACGGCTTCTACACGAGGCCAAGCAGCGGCTCGAGTTCGAGCGCAGCCGGCGGCTGTACGAGCTTCGTCATCAAGACGCGCCCCGTATAGTCTCGGACGATCGCCTCGATTTCGGATTCTATGTCAACTGGGACGAGTCGAGCATGAGCTCGCTCAAAGAGAACATCAACAATCTCGACGTACTCATAGCAGAGTTTTACAGCCTTCAGGATGCGGACGGCACGCTCCACGAAAACGATCCGGAACGCCAAAAACTGGTGCTTGATTATGTTCGAGCCAGAGCGCCGAAGCTTCCCGTGTTCGCGCTCGTCAACAATTTCTACGCTCTGAGCACAAAAGGGGCGAGCGTCCAGGATAAGGGAAAATGGGAGGCCGAAAAACTCAAGGCGATGCTCGACAATCCCCGCGCCCGCGCGAATTGCATTCAACAACTCCTCGACTTTGCAAGGGAGGAAAGATTTGCGGGCATCAGCATCGACTTCGAAAGTGTGCTGGACGAAGCACAGGCCGGCCTGAATCAATTCGTCACGGAGCTTGCGATCGCTCTTCACAAGGAAGGGCTCGAGCTCTCGGTCAACGTTCCAGCAAACAATGATTCGTTCGATTATCGAAGGCTTTCCACCGACGTCGATTATCTTATTTTGATGGCGTACGACGAACATTATTCGGGCAGCAAGCCCGGTCCGATTGCCGGGCTGGATTGGTTCGAAGAAGTGCTCCATACGCGGCAAAACGACGTTCCGGCGTCGAAGATGGTCATAGCAATCGGCAACTACGCGTACGACTGGGCCGGAAACGGCGAGCCCACGGTAAAGACCTTTGAAGAGGCAATACTGACGGCCAAGGAATCGTCCGACGAGGAAACCAGAGTGGATATCGAGATGAGCCCCGGCTCGCTGAATCCAACGTTCAAGTACGAGGAAAATGAAGGAGAGGTGCACGAGGTATGGATGTTGGACGCCGTCACCGCGTTCAATCAGATGGCCATTGCAAGACCTTTTGCGCCTCGTGGAGTCGCATTGTGGAGGATGGGCGCCGAAGATCCGTCGATATGGACCTTCTTCGGGCACGACGAGCCTCTCGGCAGTGAGGCAGCGGCAAAACTGAGCGCGGTGAGATATGGCTACGGACTCGACTACGAGCTCAACGGCGATATTCTCAAGATTCGAGAGAAGCCAAAAGAAGGGAGCCGTGAAATAGGCTATGACCCGGAACGCGGACTGATAACCTCGATTAAGTTCAACGAGTTTCCGTCGCCATATGTCATAGCGCGATACGGCGCCGTGCCGAATAAAATCGCCCTTACATTCGACGACGGCCCCGATCCTCAATACACGCCGGAGATCCTAGACATACTCAAGAAAGCGAATTGCCCCGCTACGTTTTTTGTCGTCGGCTTGAACGGTGAACAGAACCCGAACCTGCTGAAACGCGAGGTCAACGAAGGGCACGACATAGGCAATCACACATTCACCCATCCGAACATCGCGGACATCTCCGATACTCAGTTCGGCCTTGAGCTTCGCGCAACCCAAGTTCTTTTTGAAAGCGTAATCGGCAGAAGGTCGCACCTGTTCCGGCCGCCGTTCGCCGAAGATTCCGAACCTAACACACCGGATGAGGTGAAGCCGTTGGAGCTTGTGACCGACCGCGGCTATCTCACCGTCGGCATGCTTATTGATCCCGGCGACTGGAAGCGGCCGGGAGCTCAGGAGATCATCGACCAGACTATCGCGAAGGCCAAGAACGGCGACGGCAACGTAGTGTTGTTGCATGATTCCGGCGGAGACAGATCGCAGACCATTGAGGCGCTGCCGGAATTAATCGCGCGCCTGCGCGCGGAAGGCTTCGAGCTCGTCACGATTTCACAGCTTCTCGGAAAATCTCGCGACGAGATAATGCCTCCCATTCCGCCGGATCGCGCGTGGCAGGCGTGGGCCGGATGGGCTGCGTTTGGAACGCTCAACGGCGCCATCATCGTCCTGCACGTCCTGTTTCTAACCGGCATCCTTCTCGGAATCGGAAGACTGCTCTTTATCGGAGCGCTCGCCATTGTCGAACGATGGCGAGAGCGCCACGCACATTACGATCCGGGCTATTCACCAAGCGTCGCCGTTATCGTGCCTGCGTTCAACGAAGAGACTGTAATCGTGCAGACTATCACTTCGTTGTTGGCCTCCGGCCATCCACCGGGCTTTGAAATCATTGTCGTCGATGATGGATCGGTTGACGGTACTTTCGAGCGTGCGCGACAGGCGTTTCAAGACGAGCCTCGCGTGCGGCTCTTCAGAAAGCACAATTCAGGAAAGCCGGATGCACTCAATTTCGGGGTCGCCAACACCGACGCCGAGATAATAGTCACCCTCGACGCCGATACCGTCTTTGCGCGCGATACGATTAGCAAGCTGGTGCGGCATTTCTGCAATCCAAAGATCGGAGCCGTCGCGGGCAATGCGAAAGTCGGAAACCGAATCAACCTGCTCACCCGCTGGCAGGCCCTCGAATACGTGACGAGCCAGAACCTCGATCGCCGCGCATTCAATACCCTGAACTGCATTACCGTGGTGCCCGGCGCGGTCGGAGCCTGGCGGCGCGAACTGGTACTGCGAGTCGGCGGCTTCAATCATTTCACTCTTGCCGAAGACGCCGACCTGACGATGGCCATCCTGAAATTGGGCTATTCGATCGCCTACGAAGATGAAGCGATAGGACTGACAGAAGCGCCGGACACGGTTCGAGGTTTTATCCGCCAGCGCTATCGCTGGATGTACGGGACGCTTCAGGCTGCCTGGCGGCACGCGGACGCGCTGTTTCGGCCGAGGTTCGGCTCGCTTGGTTTTGTCGCGCTGCCGAATATTTTTATCTTCCAGGTATTCTTTCCGTTGATCTCGCCGGCTATGGATCTCTTGATGCTGGTGACGCTGGTGCTTGCGGGCGTAAACAAGCTCTATCATCCGAACGAGTACACTCCTGATTCACTTTGGCGAGTCCTGTTCTACTACGCGTTGTTTGTCGCGGTTGATTTTATGGCGGCGGCCCTGGCGTTTTTCCTCGAGCCCAAGGAAAATAAGCGGCTCCTTGTGTGGCTCTTCTGGCAGCGCTTCTTTTACCGGCAGTTGATGTACTACGTGGCCATCAAGTCTACACTCGCATCGCTCCAGGGAATATCGGTCGGATGGAACAAGGTCGAGCGAAAAGCGACGGTGAAACAGGTAGCAAGTGATTAGCTGTTAGGTCGGATGTTAGCGGTCAGCTTTCAGCAATGAGTGATCAGTTTTCAGGTTAGCAATTGGTTCCGTTGAATGGACGAAACCCTCGTAGTCACCAGCAGAAACAATGACATCTTGACGGTTACGCTGAATCGTCCGTCTAAGAGCAACTCGCTGAATCCGGAGCTCGTCAGTGTGTTGACGAGTTGCTTCGAGAGCTCCGCAGCGGATCTCTCGTTAAAGGTCGTTGTAATCACGGGCGCCGGAAAAACATTTTGCGCCGGCCTTGATCTCGATCTGTTGTTGAGTTGGAGTATCGAGGAGAAACTCGATCATCTTGATAAGGTCACGTCCCTCTACAGCCTGATCTGGAACCTGCCTCAACCGGTCATAGCCGCGGTTAACGGTCCTGCCATTGCGGGAGGCTTCGATCTTGCAGCCTTTTGCGACGTCAGGCTCGCCGCGTCCGAAGCCGTATTCGGCCAGGCCGAAATCAACATCGGGCTTACGCAGATAATTCATCCGCTGTACAAATCTATCGGCCTCGCGCACGCCAAAGAGATGGCGTTGACAGGTCGAAGCATAACGTCCGAAGAAGCTTGCCGAATTGGATTAGTCAATCACGTCTATCCCTCGAATGAACTGATGCGGCGCGCAATGGAAATGGCGGAAACGATGGCGTCAAAACCAAGAACGGCATTATTCGAGACGAAGCGGCTAACCCGAGCCTTGATCGATCTGGATACAGCCGCCGCAATGGAGACGATCAGAAGCAGCTTCAGGCGCTGCCTCGAATCGGAAGAGCACCAGCGGAGCGTCGCCGCGGTATTTGAAAAACTAAGGAAGGGTAGGTAGCTTTTAGTCTCCAGTTTTTGCCGCTGGCGCGCATGGAGCTTATGCCTACACCCGACACCTGGAACCTAATCATAGGAGACTTCGATGGCAACAATTCGTCCTTTTAGAGCGCTTCGGCCGGAGCCAAACGTCGCGGCCGCGGTATCGGCAGTGCCCTACGATGTAGTCAATACGGCCGAGGCGAGGGCCCTCGCGGCCGGAGACCCCCTGAGCTTTCTACACGTTTCGCGGCCTGAAATAGACCTGCCTGACGGAACCGATCCTTACGCGGATCAGGTCTATGCAAAAGCCCGGGAGAACTTTGAAACTCTCAAACGAGAAGCGCCGCTATCGGTTGAGTTGCAACCCAGCCTTTATGTCTATCGGCTCCAAATGGGAACCCATTCGCAAACCGGCATCGCGGCATGCTGTTCGATGGATGAATACGACGCCGACATCATCAAGAAACACGAGCGCACTCGTAAAGACAAGGAAGACGACCGCACGCGGCATATGCTTGCGATATCGGCGCAGACCGGTCCCGTTTTCATGACCTACCGTCAACGGCCGGAGATCAACGAGATCCTTGCAACGACAAAAGACTCGGATCCGCTTTATGATTTTGTAGCCCCGGACGAGATTCAACACACGATGTGGCGCGTCAACGCGAGCAATGTTCAGCCGCTGGTTGAGGCGTTTCAATCGGTGCGTTCGATCTACATAGCAGACGGGCATCATCGGGCGGCAAGCGCCGCACGCGCTCGAGACACACTAAAGGCTGAAAACTCCGCGCATCGCGGCGACGAAGCTTACAATTTTTTTCTTTGCGTTTTATTCACTTCGAATGAAGTTCAGATACTGCCATATAATCGAATCGTCAAAGAGCTGAACGGCCTCAATCCGCGGCAGTTGCTCAGTACTCTCGAAAAGCAATTCGAAGTTCAGGCCGGGGGTCCGCCTTCGCCGGCCGAAAAGGGCGCGATCAGCATGCGGCTCGAGAACCAGTGGTACTCGCTGTCGCTTCTCTCGGAAGTAACTAAGCCGCTCGGCCCGATCGCCTCGCTGGATGTAAGCGTCCTTGAAGACAGGATATTGGAGCCGATCCTGGGTATTACCGACATCCGCACCGATAAGCGCATTGATTTCGTGGGAGGAATACGCGGGCCCGCCGAGCTCGAGCGTATGGTCGCCGACGGTCGCGCGGCAGTCGCTTTTTCAATGTACCCGGTGTCGCTCGATGAATTGATGGCGATCTCAGACGCGGGAGCGATAATGCCGCCCAAGTCCACGTGGTTCGAGCCTAAATTGCGCGACGGACTTCTCAGCCACTTGATATCAGGTGAAGAATGAAAATACTAATCGCCGATAAATTTCCTGCAGAGGGTCGCGCCCGGCTGATGCAAGCGGGCTGCGAAGTGGTATACGACGCCGAGCTTAAGGATGGGAGCCTGCTGGAGGCGATCCGGGACAGCGGCGCCGACGTTATCGTCGTCCGCTCAACTGTAATCACGGCGGATATGCTTGAAGCCGGAGGAGCGAGCCTCATAGTGAGAGCCGGCGCGGGCTATAACAACATCGACGTAAAGGCGGCCTCCGCCCGAGGCATCTTCGTCGCAAACTGCCCGGGCAAAAACTCGATCGCTGTAGCCGAGCTGGCCTTCGGACTCATACTCGCTCTTGATCGGCGGCTCACGGACAACGCCGTGGATATGAAACGCGGTGTATGGAATAAAAAAGAATACAGCAAAGCAAGGGGTTTATTTGGAAGAACCCTCGGCCTCATCGGCCTCGGCCGAATCGGACAGGAAATGATCCCGCGCGCCGCCGCCTTCGGGATGCCGGTCATAGCCTGGAGCCGTTCGCTCACCGAAGATCGCGCGCAGAAGCTCGGAGTGCAACTAAAGGAATCGCCCGCGGAAGTCGCGGCCGATGCTGATGTGATCAGCCTTCATATCGCTCTTAAGGATGAAACGCGCAATCTCTGCGACGAACGGTTCTTTGCGGCAATGAGGCCCGGCGCATTCTTTGTGAATACCGCGCGAGCGGAAGTCGTGGATCACGCCGCGCTTGAACACGCGGTTCGCGAGAAGGGCATTCGCGCCGGGCTCGACGTATTTCCCGGAGAGCCCTCGAGCGGCGCCGGATCTGTAGAAGATAAGATCTTCCAGCTCGATGGAGTGATCGGCACGCATCATATCGGCGCATCGACTGACCAGGCCCAGCAAGCCATCAGCGATGAAACGGTTCGAATAATTCTCGAATACAAGGACAGAGGTCATGCTCCCAACGTCGTCAATATCGCGAGAAAGTCGCCCGCGACTCACCTGCTCGTCGTTCGCCATTTTGACCGCGTTGGCGTGCTCGCGGAGGTATTCACGCGTCTAAAAGCCGATGGAATAAACGTGCAGGAGACGGAAAACGTTGTATTCGAAGGAGCACAAGCCGCCATCGTCAGCATTCACCTCGATCAAGCGCCTTCGGAGAATTTATTGCAATCGATCAAAGCGAGCTCGAACGACATAATCGAGCTTAGCCTGCTGGCGCTTTAGCAAATGAACCGGAGAACTCGCCAGTCAGCCGTCCAGTAGAACTTCGAAATCAAAGAGACTTTTGAAAACAAAAAAGGTAATCGATGAAATTCAAAACAAGCGCCCGTTTGTTTTGCACCTTGGCATCGGCGGCTCTCATTCTTTCGGGCTGCAAGAATTCTCCTTCACGCAATGCAAATATTTCCAACAACGCGCAAAAACAACCGACGTGGATCGCCCAATATCGGCCTCCCGCTTCATTGTCGGGAAAATTCGTCGGGGCGAACCTCGCTTTCTTTTCCTTTAACGCAATATCAGTTGTGTCGAGCAACATAGTATTTGTCGCGGGAGATTTTCCGACCACCGCCGATCCCGTGAAACGATATGCTTCCATTCATCGCACGATGGACGGCGGCAAGACCTGGGTGGAGTTTCCACTCAGGGTGAGCGGCTTTGAAATCGATCGCGCGAACGCGGTCCATTTCGTAAGCCCCACGCTTGGCTGGCTGTTCGGCTCCTATCCCAGCGGGCCTGAGCCCGACTCATCACCCATTGGCGTAGCATTGAAGACCACGGACGGAGGATCTAGCTGGACGGCTTCGAAGATCGGCGGGTCACTGGTTCCGACGTGCGCTTACTTCACTGATGCCGAGCATGGCTGGATGGGAACCATCGGTCCCGTCGCGGAAGACGAGACGCGCCCCAGTGATCTGCTGGCGACGACGGACGGCGGTGCAACCTGGCGATCCCAGCGTCGATTTCCCTACCCGATCAACGAGGTCTTCTTTATAGACAAGCAGACTGGATGGTTGGGAGCATACAAGGGCGCTGTCTATCGCACGATGGACGGCGGCGCTACGTGGCTGGAACAAACAACCGGGCTGGAGCCGCGGCCCGGCAATTCTGAAAATATTTCTAAGCTATTCTCAATATACGGCATTCACTTCATCGATCCCCTCAACGGGTGGGCGGCCGCGCGAGCGGAAGAAGAGGAAGGCGGGCGCTTGATCGCGACTACCGATGGCGGTAATTCATGGAAACCGTTGATGACCACCGACCAGGAGAAGCTTCGAAGCGTATTCTTCGTCAATCGAAATGAGGGATGGGTCACTTCAAACAGCGGGCGATATATTTACCATACGAGCGACGCCGGAAAGACTTGGACCGCGGAGCAGATCGTGTTCGAGCAGAATAGCCCTATATATCGCATCGCCGGCAGCGATGCGGCGCATATGTGGGCGGTAGGCGGAGGCGCTATTTTTGCGCGGATTAATCAATAGAGGTTAGCGGTGCGGAAGAGGTAAGGATTTGATTCAATGCCTCGCGCACGCTCACGCGTCATGTGCCGGAGAAAATGACGAACGCTGTAGGGACGGGCCTCCGTGCCCGCACTACATTAGTTTGAAATGCGCCGGAGTCTTGAACGTGTACTCGAGAACAACGGCGATGGATCATCGATAGAATGCTTGACCTTGATCCTATATCGCGCTTTTTCTCTGAGCCTAATCTGTGTAAGCTTTCTTTCCGCGGTTCCACACCATTACGACTGACGAGGTGCTCCTGATGAAGAAATTGTGCGTAGCAATGCTTGTCCTGATATTCGGCGGCGGCTCGATTCCCGCGCAACAATCTAAACCAGCCGGTTCTCTTCAACCGCCGCGCAGCGCTCTGGAGGCGATCACGGCCGACGATTTAATGAGCCATATTAAAACTCTCTCGTCGGATCAGTTTGAAGGCCGCGGCCCCGGAGCGCATGGCGAGGAGCTTTCGATAAATTACATGGCCGATCAGTTCAAGAAAGCCGGTCTGGAGCCGGGTAACACGGACGGCAGCTACTTTCAAAAAGTACCGCTGGTCGGGATAACTACCAGCCAGAACACCGATATGAAAGTCGATGTCGCCGGTCACGCGACGAAGCTCCGATTCGGAGATGATTTTGTCGCTCGAACAGTACGCGTAGTCGACCGCACGAGCTTCGACGCGGATATGGTGTTCGTCGGCTATGGAGTCGTCGCTCCCGAATACAAGTGGGATGACTATAAAGGGATGGACGTGCGTGGAAAGGTGCTCCTGATGCTGGTTGGCGACCCTCCGATACCTGACCCTAAAACGCCCGGCAAATTGGACCCGAAGATGTTCGGCGGTAAAGCAATGACCTATTACGGTCGATGGACCTATAAATTTGAGATTGCCGCGGAAAAAGGCGCGGCCGGGGTGCTCGTTATACACGAGACCGGGCCGGCTGGTTACCCGTGGGCCGTTCCAAAGGGAAGTTTTACAATCGAGAACTTCGATCTCGTCTCAAAAGACAACAACATGTCGCGCGTCAACGTCGAAGGCTGGATTACGAATGAAAGGACGCGCGAAATATTCAAGGGTTCGGGCAAGGATTTCGACGCGTTAAAGAAATCCGCGATTCGCCGCGACTTCAAACCCGTGCCGCTCAACGCGCATGCGAAGCTGACGATCGAGAACAAGCTGCGTCGAATCAACTCGAACAACGTTGTTGCCAAAATCGAAGGCTCGGATCCAAAGGTCAAGGACGAGTACGTCATCTATATGGCGCATTGGGATCACCTCGGAATCGGGCTGCCGAACGAAAAAGGCGACAAGATATATAACGGAGCGCTGGATAACGCTTCAGGGTCGGCAGGCCTGCTGGAGACGGCCCGTGCATTCAAGGCTCTGAAGAAACCTCAGCGCAGATCGATCTTGTTTCTTTCGGTCACCGCGGAGGAGAAAGGCCTGATCGGATCTAAGTACTACGCGGAAAATCCCATTTATCCGCTCGAGAAAACACTGGCGGCCATAAATATGGACGGCTTGAATCAGTGGGGGCGAACTCGCGATATTACTGTGATCGGATTAGGAAATTCGACGCTCGATGATATCTTGCGCACAGCCGCCGCGGCCAAAGGCAGGGTTCTCAGCCCTGATGCGGAACCTGAAAAAGGCTTCTACTACAGGTCTGATCATTTCAACTTCGCCAAGCAAGGCGTACCAGCGCTCGATCCTGAAGCAGGCGTCGATTTTATTGGAAAGCCGAAAGGCTGGGGAATGAAAAAGCGCGACGAGTATACCGAGAACGATTACCACAAACCGTCAGACGAGATTAAACCCGATTGGAACCTCGCGGGCGCGGTGGAAGATCTTCAGCTCTTTTTCACGGTCGGATACGAGATCGCGAACGGCGCCAAATACCCGGAGTGGAAGGCCGGTAACGAGTTCAAGGCGAAGCGCGATGCAATGCTGAAGAAGCAATAGCCAAAGCACAACCGGAATAAAGACGCGAAAAGCGGCGCCTGTTCTTTTCAGGCGCCGCTGGTGTTTTTGGACTGTCCTCTTATATGAGGCTGCTTGCAAGTTCTAACGAGTTTCTACTGCTCCATCGATTTGCCCGCAATCAACGACTCGCAGTGCAAAGTCTGGGGCCCGTTCTCGGTGCACACGGCAAATCTGCCCCCCTCGTACAAAGAAACCCCGGCGTATTCGCCCTTCGCGTTGACTACATAAAAATTCAGGTCGAATCGAGGATTGCCCTTGTCGTTGAGCAGGCGTTTTTCGATGGTGTTGGCTTTGACTCGCTTGCAGGCATCCAGAGCGGCGTCTTTTGGATGCATGCCGCGTCTCATGTTCTCGACAATAAGGAAGGAGGAGAGGTTGTACAGATTGGCTTCGCCGCGTCCGGTCGAACCCGCGGCGCCGACTGCGTTATCCACGTAGAGGCCCGCTCCGAGGATCGGAGAATCGCCCACGCGACCAGGAATCTTCCAGGCGAGGCCGCTGGTTGTTGTAACACCGCACACGTCGCCGTTCGGACTGACGCCGTCGCAGTTGATCGTGCCGTACAGATGCTCGCGATCGATCTTTCCTTCAGCAACCATCTCGAGCGCAACTCGATGGCCGGCTTCGGCTCGCTTGGTTGGATCGAGGTAGTGATTAGGATCCGTTCGGCGCTTCCATTCCAGCCATACTTTTCGCGAATGTTCCGTATTCAGATCGTCCTCGATTTTGAATCCGACGCTGCGAGCAAACGCCTGAGCGTCTTTGCCTACTATGAGGTGATGATCCGTTTGTTCCATAACAGCCTTGGCGACAAGCGACGGGGTTCGCACTCCTTCGATAGAAGCCACGCCTCCGGCCCGCTTCTTTGGTCCATGCATGCAGCAGGAGTCCAACTGAACTATCCCCTCGGCATTCGGCAACCCGCCATAACCGACGCTGTCGTCGAGCGGGTCGAGTTCGACGATATTCACACCGGCTATCAACGCGTCCAATACGTCGCCGCCTGAGGTGATCATCGCGAACGCCTTTTGTACACAAGTAACGTCGCCGCCGTTCTTGAACCTATTGCCGTTCGCGGATGAAATAACGACCGGCTTCACACCGTTACCCGTAATAATCGTTGGGGACTTCGCGGAAAGCAGACCGGGCTTTGCAGCAATTAACCCGGTAGCCGCGCCGCTTATGACGAAACTACGACGTGTGATTTTCTTGCTCATGATTCTCCTCTATCTTTCGAACGCCATGGCATTGGCCTCGAGTGCTCAGCCCAAAGGATTGCCTGGTGGAAAGTCACCTCGGCCACATGTTTCGAATCCAAGCGGATACGAACCGAGAATCCGCGCGTTTTGTGTTTGAAGATCGGCAATCTTATGACTTTTACTCGCTGCAAGCAAGCGAATAGAGGATCGTTTCAAGCATCCGCGCATCAACGGGCTTCACAATCCGACGCTTCACGACGCAGGGACTTCGAACGACAGGCACAATTGCACGATTGATCTAATGTTCAACCAGGTTTTATTACTGTCTTGCCGAAAATTGGCTGCGTGCTAAATGACGTATCGGGGTAAAACTGAACACATGGTTGGAACTTGAAAAGCTCTAACCATCCGAGCGCATCACTACATTGATAGGCAAGCGCGACTATCTACCCGGTGTCCAGTTGAAGGAATGGGTCAAGCATGCCTCAATGATGAATCCGCTGACGCGAGCTACTACCAGATTCCAATGTTCAAGTTGAAGGCGCTTCGGTCAAAAACGATCTCGCTTCCTGTAACCTGTGATTGAAACGCGTCCAGCTAGACCGGAGGGCGAAGGCGCGGCAAGTTTATGTGAGCTCGCGCGACAATCTGGCTTCTCGTTCGGCAAGACAGAGCAGGGCAGGATGAGCAACCATGCGCGAATGTGCCCCGTGCATAAAGACTGTTCTCCCCATCTATAGTCCTTCCTCAGGCTCGTTGATTGGCCCACGCAGATTTATTCAAATCAATAGAAGGCATCAGAAAAAATGGGAAGTAACTTAGCCCCTAAAGAAGCCGCGACCTGAGACTCCAGTCGCTGAACTAAATCGGCTCGCTGACTGAATCGGCCAACTCATCGTTCGCTGGCGTATCGTCGGGGACTTCGGCGACGAAAGATGACTAGATGCGATCTTTCATGCGCGACGATATTTGAGAGAATACTGATTAAGCTTCGGAGTCGGATTCCGTGGCGCGGGCGGATGGATCGGCAGTTACCATCCGCCCGCGCACGGCTTCGGGGGCCTCCGTCCTCGTAAAAACGGTCTTAAAAGTTTCAATGCAGCATTGCTGAATCGATCTATTCGCGGCGCATTATGATCGCGCTTTGTAGGAGATATCGCAGCGTTCCACCGATCGCGTTCAACAATCTACCTGCGGCGTGATTTCACGCGCTTTGTAAAGCTTCTACAACGTATGGCCTGCACAAGCTCACGGCATCGCATTCAAAAATTCTTCACAACTAGACAATTCAAACTCGCGCGCCTTTACCACAACATTGGTAACGCCCGTGATGCGAGCGGAAGGCTCGCAGGTACCTGCCGCCCGCACCACGGTTCCTGGGGGCTCTATCATCTTGATCCGCGCGCCAACTTGAAGCAGAGCGCCAATGAATTGGTGTCCTGCATGGCGCCGCTTGATTCGAGGCTATTCTGCTCCTGTTTCCAGGTAAACCTATCGCGTAGATCCTTTACATCAAAGGGCATTCGCTATCGCTCCAAATCCCTGCTATTCCCCGTGGAGCGGACGGCAGGCTCGCAGGTACCTTCCGCCCGCCCACGGGCTTCGGGGGGCTCTATCATCGCGATCAATATTTGCGGCCTCTATATAACCACCTTGGCTTATACAGGAGCCACTGAAATGATGGCGTGCGTCGTCCGCTTCAACCTGCTAAGCCGTGCCTGCTCAAGATCAAGGCCCAAGATCAATTCGTACTCAAACAGAATCTATCGCTTAAAACCGATCTCGCTTTCATATCGAACCGCTGCTATATCCCCGTGGAGCGGACGGCAGGCTCGCAGGTACCTTCCGCCCGCCCACGGGCTTCGGGGGGCTCTATTATCGCGATCAATATTTGCGGCCTTTATATAACCACCCTTGGCTTATACAGGAGCGACTGAAATGATGGCGTGCGTCGCCTGCTTCAACCTGCTAAGCCGTCCCTGCTCAGGATCAATGCTCAAGATCAATTCGTACTCAAACAAAATCTATCGCTCAAAACTGATCCGCTTTTCATATCGAACTGCTGCTATTCCCCGTGGAGCGGACGGCAGGCTCGCAGGTACCTTCCGCCCGCCCACGGGCTTCGGGGCTCAATGTCCCGACTGCACTAACTGCTTGGAACGTAGCCTCCTCAGCACAATGATCCGATGCACTGCCGGATCTTCTGCCTCTCCTGCCTATGCGGACCTCCTCCTCCTCAACCCTGGGACTAATTACCTCGTCAGGATCTTTTCGACCCCGTCCAGTCGGTCTTTCAATCAATCTATTCCTGCCAAATCTTTTCCTGGCCTTTTCCTGGTGAACTTCTTTCTACCAACTTTTTCTTCCCAGACCTTTTTCTGCCAATTCTCTCCGTCAAGGCCTTTCGATCCTTCCGGCTCTTCCAGCCCGGCCCGGCTCCGCTCGGCCCTTTCGGCCCGGTCATTCCCGACTCTGTCGTGCCCGCGGTAGTGAGATTACTATCGACTGCGGTCAGGTACGGGGACAGGTCGATAAGGGGGGTAGATTTTTTTTATTGTGAGCCGAAATTGAGGAGGAGGGCGGCGAGACTAACTCTGTGCGTCTAATCGAACAAGCGAACTTCGGTGCGCTTCTGCTACTTCTTGCTTCAATTCCTCCGGAGTCAGAACTTCGATATCGGGAGACCAACTCAAAATGAAACGCACCAAACCCCGGCCTCGCGCGACTCGAAGCTCGATCGTAGTTGACTCGTCCTCTTCAGATGTTCTCGCCTTCCGTTCGATCAGTTTCTGTGAACGATGAAAGGTACGCTCGCCAAAGACGCGCGCTGTAACTCCATAGGCCTTGAGCCGAACCAGCATCGGCTTGCCATGAATTCCGTTGAAGCAGTTGTCCGCCAGAAACTCACGCAGATTGAATCCCTCTGGGCGTTCAAAGGAGTCGCCGGTTTCCCGCAGGGATCTAATATGATCGATGGCAAGAGGGGCTATTGCATTGCGGCGATGATCGTAGGCGATGAGCTTCAGTGTAGCGCCATCAGGATCGAAGTAGACGGAATACGGATCAACCTCGCGATCGCTGACCTTATCCTCATTTATCGAGTAATAGCGCAACAATACGCGTCGTTGTTCAATGGCGGCGTTGGTCAGTCGCTCGATCGTCTCCGCGTGCGGGCCAAAGTCTTTCGCCGGCGCGGAGGCGCTTCCGAAGATCGATGCAAGACGATCGAGTCGGTCACGCAGCGACTGAGGAAGCGAGGCCCTCACCTTCACCAGCATTGAATTGATAAACTCGGCGAACGGCGATCCGAAAGCGGTCAGCCCGGTCGCCGCGATCGACTCTTGCGCCAGCAACAACGGCGCAAGCTCCGAAGGCGTAAGCGGCGGCGGCTTGAAGCGGTAACCATCACTGAAACAGTATTGGACCTCGCGCCCGTGGACCTCCTCTTCGATCGGATAGTGAAGAGACAATATATCTATATCGCGCTTGACCGTTTTGCGGTTCACGCCGAACGCCTTAGTCAATTCTTTTTGCGTCCTCGGCCGCTCCGCCAGAAGCAAGGGAATCAATACCATTCGTTCTGTCAGGTCACCGCGATGCGACATTTGGCTCCTCGTCTGAATATACGAAACGAACAGTAGCCTTGAGAGGGTTGCTCGTCAATGGGACAAGACTCAAGTTCGCATCTCATCATAATAAAGAGGCCTGACAAAAAGGACTTCAGCAACGCCTAGATTTAATCGCCGTGCTCTGATACTGCGTAGTTCCAACTGAATGTCTCTGCAGGCATGATCTCGGTATTGATATTTAACAACGAACGGCTCTTTGTGAAACAAATCACCAGCGCGCTGGCCTGATTGGGTTACCGCTTAGCAATTATTCTCACAAACTGCTTGACACGAATTGAAATAAGGCGATAATGGCAGGCTGGTCTCTTAAAACGCCGCTAAAAGATTTAAAAAGAGAATGTACTGAGGTTCGTGAGTCCGACTCCTAGGAGGTAGGTCGTCCGAATGAGTCTCTGTTTTCGTGTTAGTGGAATACGCCCTTACTGTGTGCGCACACCTTCATTGATCCACACAGGCATTATCACTCTAGTTTGAATTAGTCGAGCGGACGACGGAGGCCCACAGTGTACGAGTATTTGGATAGGGTGTTGAGGTGTATCGACTGCGGTGAAGAATTCGTTTTTACTGCAGGCGAGCAGCTTTTCTTCGCTGACAAAGGATTGAAGAACGACCCGAAGAGATGCAAGCTCTGCAAACAGAAAAAGAACGAACGAATAGCTGCGAGCACGGGGACAGTAGGAAACCATACCTCACGAGAGCGCGTTGTCGTAATTGTTCAATGCGCCTTGTGCGGAGTCGAGACGACGGTTCCCTTTAAACCGAGTCAGGGACGACCGGTCTATTGTCGGGACTGCTTTTTAAAGATGCGCGCCTCGAGGATTCAGCCTCATCCTCATTTATAAGACGCGGCGAATCTCTCCTTTGTCCCTTCAGCGAGAGTGATGCAGAGGGCGGTAAGTAGTTCTGCATCAGGTTTCAGCTTCCGCGGAGGCTCTGATTCTTGCTGCCGCAGCCCGGAATTCCATTACACTGAAATATTAAGAGCTTCCATTACCTTCATCAGGTCTTCCCAGGTCTCGCGCTTTTTGTCCGGTGACCTAAGCAGGTATGCCGGATGAAAGGTAGGCATTACTTTGATACCGTTCCACTCTCTCCATACTCCACGGGATCTCGACATCGACTCGTTCGTTTTCAACAGGCATTGGAAGGCGGGAAGGCCCAGGGTGACGATAACCGACGGCTTGATAAGCGCAATCTGACGGAAGAGAAAGGGTTCGCAGGTAGCCGTTTCGTCACGTTCTGGAGTGCGGTTTCCGGGCGGACGGCACTTCACCACGTTCGCTATATACACGTCCTCGCGCTTGAGCTTCATCGCCTCTATCATTCTATCCAGCAGTTGACCCGCTCTGCCGACGAACGGACGTCCCGTTCTATCTTCATCGGCCCCGGGCCCCTCGCCTACGAACATCAGCTCGGCGTTTGGATTCCCTTCCCCGAAAACTATGTTGGTTCGGCATTCGCTCAGCTTGCATCGCGTGCAATCGCCAATGTCGGTCCTAATCGCCTCTAGTGAGATATCGGCCTGCCCTGCCGCGTCAGAAATTGCAGAGAACAGAGCGTTCTGATTAGCGCTCGGCCGAGGCGGCTCACTCTTGTTTGGCGGCCCTGAGGGTGCTTTCGAGATGGGAGAAGTTGTCGTTGATTGAATCGTTCGATCGCTGCTCGAAGATGTCGAGGGTGAAGGCAGATTGCCGACACCGATATCACGCATGTATTCAATCTGATTCTTTATATCGGCCGCGCTCCGCGCAAGCTTATCCAGTATCTCTTTGCGAGTCATTCCGGGATTCTCCCCGACCCCCGAGACACAGTCAAGAAATGAAGCCAGGGGCCTCGAACTGCCAGTGTGTTCCTGAAAAGCGACTCAATTGAATTTCGTTCAATGCAGCAATACTCTTCCGATTGTCAGCGCCGATACGGCTTCGGCTCCGGCTTCACGCAGACAGAGGGCGGCTGCGCAAATAGTGCTTCCTGTCGTGAAGAGATCATCGACTACAAGCACGCGAGCGCCGAGAAGGGCGCCGGCCTTGGCGATTTCAAAAGCGCCCTCAACGGATCTGGATCGATCGTGAGCATCCATTCCAAGGCGATGCCGCGCCGTAGCCCTAACTCGACTCAAAATATTCTTGCCAACCGGAATCGCCAATTCGCTTGCGAGAACTCGGGCGATGACATCGGCCTGATTGAAGCCCCGCTCTTTCTCGCGTAGTCGATGCAGCGGTATTGGAATGATGAGATCGCTCGCGAGATCCGGCCGAAAACGCTGATAAGCATCTACTAATAACCGGCGGAGTCTTTTGCAGAGATATGGATGTTGCTTGAGGAAGATAATGGACGCTTCAATCGCACCGCCATACTCGCCGACAGCTCGGGCGGCGTCCAAAGGCATTGTCACGCACCTTCCGCAGGAAGGCCGTGTTGAATCCGCGGGTTTGATTTCACTGCTCGCATGCGTCCGCGTAAGCGGCGCTCCGCATCTGGCGCACGATGTCTCGCGATCGAAGAATCTTGTGATTTCCGGGTTTGTCCAGCATTGAGCGCAGCAGACTCCGTCGTGCCAATTCTGCAGAGACTCTCCACAGACCCGACAATCGGCGGGATAAGCGAGCGATACTACAGCATCGCGGATTCGGCCGAGCCCTCGAACGAGCAGTGAGGCGTCTCTTTCTATACTGTGCCTTTCAGAGGCAGGCTGCACCCGGTTTTGTCTATCGCGGACGGTTTAGAAGGCTCGTAAAATACGAGCGGCGGTCAGACCTCTTCTTCGACGAGAGAACCCTGTTCCTGTAGTTCCTGGCACTTTATGCAGTAGCGAGCCCAGGGAAGAGCTTCAAGACGTTTCGCCTGAATATCCTCCCCACAATTTACACATTCGCCATAACTACCTTCGCTGATTCGATCGAGCGCTTCCTCGATCAGCCGTAAGATGTTTCGCTCGTTTGTACTTTGAGAAAACAATAATTCCTTGGTGTATGAATTCGATGCCTGATCGGCGGGATCCTGGCTGATGTCGCGATTCGCCTCACGACCGTAGTCTTCGGTCCGCTCGACCATTCCGAGCAAAAGGTCGCGTTGGCCCTGAAGTTTTGCTTCCAACTGTTTTATTTTTCGTTTGTCCATCAATAGCTCCTGATGAAATCAGTCCGTAGTCACAAAGGGTAGATTCTAATGTGTTCCTCGGTTTCTCTCAACCGCTCATTTCTGATATTTCAAGCCTTGGATTATGGTATTCGCCCGGTAAACCTGTTCGAGTAAAATCAGCCGCGCCATCTCGTGCGTCAAGGTCATGCGAGACAGCGACAGCAGCATGTCGGCCCGTTGCCTCACGCGTTCGCCGACACCGGAATGGCTCCCGAGCACAAAGGAAATCTGCTTGTACCCCTTCGTCATTTTCTCCTGGAGAAATGCGGCGAATTCCACCGATGCAAGCGCGCGTCCACACTCGTCCAACAGAACTACAAAGGGATCGCCCTCCAGTCGTTTGCAAATATCTTCCGCCTCCGTAGAGAGCGCCGTTTCCTCCCCGCCATTGCCGTCTCGTATCTCGACGATCTCAATTCGGGAAAATCGCCGTAGCCGCTCCGAATAATCATCGATCAAAAGTTTCAGCGGCTGGCTTTTGGTCTTTCCTACCCACACAAAACGCAGTTTCATAACTGCTCATCAGCCTTGCGGGACCTGAGCTGTCCTATCTCGTACCTTCGCATTTTTTCATAAAGATTTTTTCTGCTGATGCCCAATATTTCGGCGGATCTTGTCTTGTTCCCACGGGTGAACTCGAGCACCTCTCGAATGTACACGGCCTCGAGTTCCGCCAGCGAGGGCTTGCGCTGCTTTGATTGAATAAGCCGCGCTGCCGACCGCAGGTACTCCGGCAGATTGGAAAGGCCGATGGTATCGCCATAAGCGGACATCACGGCCTGTTCGATGATGTTTCTAAGCTCGCGGACGTTGCCGGGATACTCGTATTCCTCGAGCGATTTCAACGCGTCGCCCGAGATTCGAATTCCATTGTGGCCGCCGCGGGATGAGAAGTGTTTTGCGAATTGATCGGCAAGCGAAGGTATGTCTTCGGTACGCTCGACAAGCCGCGGCAGAGCCACGGTTACTACGTTCAACCGATAATAAAGATCGTCCCGGAAAGCCCGCGCTCTGACCGCCTCTTTCAAATCCACGTTGGCAAGCGCGATTATTCGCACATCAATTGAAATGGATTGCTTTCCTCCGAGGCGTTCGAAGATCCGCTCCTCGATCACGCGCAGGAGCTTGGCTTGGGACGACTGGCTGACGCCGGCTATCTCATCGAGCACAAGGCTTCCGCCGTTCGCGGTTTCAAAACGGCCCGGCTTGCTTTCAGAGGCGCCGGTGAAAGCGCCCTTCTCGTAGCCGAACAACTCGGATTCGAACAAGTCTTCGGGAAGTGACGCGCAGTCTATTTTTGTTAGGGGACGATCTCTGCGATGGCTCCGGTCGTGAATGGCCTGCGCGACCAGATCCTTGCCCGTTCCCGACTCTCCTATCACCAGGACGTTCGCGTCGGTGCCTGCAACGCGGTCGATGAGATCGGATACGTTCTTCATCACCGCGGAGTTGGTTACGAGCTGCATGTCAATGGACCCTCAAAGCAATCGCGTGGATACTGAGGTTACTCTCGCCTGAGTTCGTCGAGATCCAGTTTAATGCGCTCCGCATCTCTCCACAGACGCTCCAGATCGTAGAATTTTCGCGTGGACTCAACGAACGTATGCACAATCAAATCGCCGTAGTCTAGCAGAATCCACTCTCCGTTGCTATAGCCTTCACTGTGCATCGGCCGCCGTCCTTCGGCCCGCATCGCCTGCTCCACCGCGTCCGAAATTGTCTGCACCTGCTTCGTGCTCGCCCCGGTTGTGATAAGAAAGTAGTCGGTGAATGACGCGACTTTTCGGAGGTCAAGTACGACCGGGTCCTTTGCCTTCTTATCGCATGCCGCGTTCAACGCCGTCAGGTACGCTTCGTCTTCTTCATCGATCGCGCTCTTGTTCGAATCAATACTCATCTCTTCTCCACCAGCAGTTCGGTTACGATGCTTTATCAATATAAAGACGATACTTTTTGATGTAGCTCACAACCTGCGCGGGAACCAGATCATCAACCCCCGCCGCGGCTCGAATGCGGCTTCTTATCTCGGTTGAGGAAAGAACTCCTGTGCCGTAATCCGTCAAGAAGACAGCCCCGCTTCTTTCATTGTCAAGATTCGGCGTACTTGAATCTGCCCTTAAATCGATCACTCCGGTATTGGAAAACGCCGGTAATCGACGATTTTGGAGTGCAATACTGAGCTCCGCGCCCCTCGTCACGACTATCAAGTTTGATTCCAGAAGAATTAAACCCGGATTCTTCCAATCGGGAAACTCGAGATATGAGTCCATTCCCATTATGAAGAATATCGAAGCTTCCCGTCCCGCCAATTTTCTGAGCCTTTGAATGGTCTCAAAAGTATATGGCCTGCTCGGCTCATCAAGCTCCATCGTCGATACAAGGGCCTGCGGCAGGTCAGCCGTTGCCAGCACCGCCATTGCATATCTGTGATAGGAATCAAGCACGGCGTCCGGTCTTTTGTGAGGCGGCTGAAGGCTCGGCACAATCAGAAGCTCATCCAGCGCGAATTGTTTCAAAACTGAATGAATTACCTTGATATGAGCGTTGTGAATCGGATCGAATGTGCCGCCGTATACGCCGATTCGCTTCGAATTGGAATGCATAGTCGCCGCAATTCACCTCGAAACCGCGCCAGCCGGGTCCGCGCTTTCGGGGATGACGGTGTTATTGGATCGATTTAAAGCCGCGGCGTTTTCGATCCTTTTGCCAAGGTTGCGTTTCAGCGTCGAGATGCCTTTGCCGGTGACCGAAGAGACTTCGATCAGCTCGAGGCCCCTCTCCTGGCAAAAGCTCCTTAATCGATCCAGTCTCGACTCATCGTCAAGCGCGTCCATCTTCGAAGCTACGATGACGCGCGGCTTCTCGCCCAATTCGGCCTTGTATTGGTTAAGCTCATTTTCGATGATCAGAAAATCTTCAACTGCATCTCTTCCCGAAACTGACGAAATGTCAATGACGTGCGCGAGAATAGACGTTCGCTCGATATGTCTGAGAAAATCCAATCCCAATCCGGCGCCCTCGTGGGCTCCTTCGATAAGACCCGGAATATCGGCGACGACGAATGTCTTTTCATCGTCCCAACTCACCACTCCCAGATTCGGTTCAAGCGTAGTGAAGGGGTAGTCCGCTATTTTCGGGCGCGCCGCGGAAATCCGTGACAGCAATGTCGACTTACCGGCGTTTGGAAATCCGACCAACCCCACATCCGCGATCAATCTCAGTTCTAACTGTAGACTAATTACATCACCGGGCTCGCCGTCCTGATGATAGCGCGGCGCTCGATTGATGGAGGTTGCGAATCGCGCATTGCCTCGCCCGCCTCTGCCGCCGCGAGCAATCACCACGCGCTGTCCAGGTTCGACTAAATCGTAGAGCGTCTCCTGAGTTTCGTGATTGATTACAAGTGTGCCGACCGGTACCGGAATCATCACGTCCTCGCCGTTCTGTCCGTGACGATTACTGCCTTCGCCGTGCGATCCATTGCCGGCCCGGAACTCAGGGTTGAGCCTGAATTGTAAGAGTGTGTTCAACTGATTCGTTGCTTCCATGAAAACCGAGCCGCCGTCCCCGCCGTCCCCGCCTGAAGGTCCTCCCCTGGGGACAAACTTCTCTCTTCGAAACGCCGTAACGCCGTTTCCGCCGCGTCCCGCCTTAGCTGTGATTTTGGCTCGATCTAAAAACTGCATTGTTCCATTATAGACAATTGACAAAGGCTGAGTCTTGAAGACTCAGCCAGGATAAAAAGATTGAGCAGGCCGGTGCTTTGAAGAGAGGCTCAGCGGTAGGAATAATCGACGGTGAGAATACGGTCTCGAATTCACCTTGCGAGCTATACCTTCGGATAGACGCTGATGAATTTTCCTTTCCGTCCCTTCTCTTCGAATTTCACGATACCGGCGCCCATAGCAAACAAGGTGTCATCGGAGCCCCGCCCCACGTTGAAACCCGGTTTGAATTTGGTGCCGCGCTGCCTCACCAGAATCGCGCCTCCTAATACGGATTCGCCGCCAAACCGCTTCACGCCCAGCCTCTGTGCATTGGAGTCTCTTCCGTTGCGTGAACTCCCCACGCCTTTCTTATGAGCCATAATCCCTCTCTTGTGTGGCCTTACTAGTATCGGACAAAACTGACGACAAACAGCCGATGCGGCGCCGCACGCGCCGGCGTTTCTAGCCGATGGACTCAATCCGTACAGATGTGAAATTCTGCCGGTGTCCGTGGGTTTTCTTATATTGTTTGCGTCGCTTTTTCTTGAAGACGATTACTTTGCGATCGCGCCCGTGCCCGTTTATGGCGCCGGTCACTTTTATCGCCTCAAGTGCTGGAGAACCGATCTGTGTACCGTCAGCGTCACCGTATGCCAGAACGGAAAATTCAACTGACTGGCCGATCGGCCGGTCTATCGAAGGCACATTGACGATCTCGCCCTGGATGACCTTAAACTGTTTGCCGCCGCTCTCTATCACTGCAAAAGTCACGAATCTGCCCTCCGTTGGAAAAAGCTATGTAGAGAAAGTTTGTGATTATACGGGCTTAAAAACGGAACTGTCAAACCTAACCTTTCACCTCCCGACGGCAGGCCGTTGAGTCCGCAATTTATGCTTCTAACCGCCCGAATTCGTTGAATTTTCTTGATTGTTTCGGAGACCGCGTGATAGATTTTGTACCTTGGTAATTCAGTGATAATTCGAGCTAGCCGAGTGCGAACTGCGGACGGCGCGAGAGAAAGAAGCCGAAGGCTCGCGGGTCAGCAGAGTGGGAGCGCATCCGGATTTAGGGACTGTTGCGTGCTTCAGGCCGTGTTAGTCGCGATTGGTGAATGACAGCATTCGAATCTCAACAGTTGTTTTGTTCGGGCCCTGGTAATTTGTCTTATTCGCCTGCTCAGCTTATCCAATATGAAGTACGAACTACGGCGTGCGCAAAGCGGCCGGGCGGCAACCGACCGTTCAGAAGGAGTCAATAGAATAAAACCTGATGAGGATGCGAAACCTTTTTAATCCCTTCTCAAGCGATCTTGCTATAGACCTCGGAACAGCAAACACTCTTGTTTATGCCAAGGGCAAAGGCATTGTCGTAAGCGAGCCATCAATCGTCGCAATCAATAAAGTCACTAATAAAGTAGAAGCCGTCGGAAAAGAAGCAAAGGAGATGCTCGGCCGAACCCCCGGCAACATCGTGGCGATCAGGCCTATGAAAGACGGAGTGATCGCCGACTTCGAAGTAACCGAGAAGATGCTCCAGCATTTCATCAAGAAGGCTCATAATGGACGGTCCTGGGTGTCGCCGCGCGTCGTCATCGGAGTTCCCGGCGAGATCACGCAGGTTGAGCGCCGGGCGGTGGAGGACGCCGCCTACAGAGCCAAAGCCTCGAAGGTCTATCTGGTGGCGGAAGCGATGGCGGCCGCGATTGGAGCCGGTCTTCCGATCACCGAGCCTTACGGCAACATGATCGTAGATATAGGAGGCGGCACCACCGACATCGCCGTCATCTCCCTTTCGGGAATCGTCTATTCACGAGCCGTTCGGGTCGCTGGAAACGAGCTCGACGAAGCCATCATTCAATACATAAAGAGGAAGTACAATCTCCTGATCGGCGAAAGAACCGCGGAATCGATCAAGATGGAGCTCGGCTCCGCCTTTCCCATCGACGAAGAGCTGCAGATGGAGATCAAAGGGCGCAACCTGATTGAAGGCGTGCCTCGAACGATCGCGATCACCGACGAAGAGGTGCGGGAAGCGCTCGCCGACCCCATCACGACCATTGTCAACGCGGTTCGCGTCGCGCTCGAGCGAACTCCCCCCGAACTCTCCGCCGACATAGCCGAGCGCGGCATCGTGCTGACCGGCGGCGGCGCTCTCCTGAAAGGATTGGACAGAAGGTTGATGCACGAAACCGGCGTGCCTGTTTCGCTTGCCGAAAATCCGTTGTCGTCGGTTGCGCTTGGAGCAGGCAAGATGCTTGCCGACTTCGGACTATTGAGCCGCGTCGGCTGGGAGAATACGATCATTCATCACGGGCTATGAAGAATTTGAGGCGGCCGAAGCGGCGATGCGCAATTTGGCAAGGCATAAAACTCCGGCAATTTTTCATATTCGGCGATTTTATCGATGATCTTGAATTTCGGCCCAGTCTTACCCCTCCACCCGCAATTACCACAGTCAACTGTGTTCTGGTGCGGAATCCGTTAGCAATCGCGATGCGACGGCGGCCCGATCTATAAGCGCAATTCTATGAGTACCAACACGGCGCAGCACAAGGCACCTTTGCTCCTCGGCCTCTTGTTGCTCTTGCAGGTGCTTCTAATGTCCTGGAATGCGAGAACCCAGGCGGGAGATCAGTCCGTCTTGCGAGCATGGGTGATGGCGGTGATCACGCCCGTGGCCAAGGGCACGGGATGGACCATAGACAGAGTAACCGGCTTTTTCGATGGATTCGCTGAATTGCGGCACGCCCGGGATGAGAACGTTCAACTTAAGATCGAAATTGAACGGCTCACGCAGGAAAGGGACGAGGCAGTCGAAAAAGCCGCCGTAAAAAATAATCTCGAAGCCGAGCTTGGTCTCCGCCTTCTTCCTCGATTCAGGAGCCTAGCGGCCAGTGTGATCTCGCGCAACATCGCCGTGTGGTTTCGACGCCTTACGATAGACCGGGGAAGCATGGACGGCATCAAGAAAGACATGCCCGTATTGACTTCATCCGGGATCGTCGGCCGCGTGATCGAGGTCGGCCCTAATTCCTCTTTCGTACAATTGATAACTGACCGATACGCCGGTGTAGGCGCGATGCTTCAGCAATCGCGCGAAATGGGCGAGATTCGCGGACAAGAAAACTCCCGCTGTGAGATGAAAGCCGTCGCGGCCAGCGTTGACGTGCAGGTCGGCGATAAAATAATCACGACGGGGCTTGACGGAATTTACCCGAAAGGGCTTCCCGTAGGAACCGTCGAATCGGTCGAGAACGACGCAAACGCTCCCTGGAAAAAGATACTGGTCAAACCGTCGGCGCCCGTTGATCGGGTCGAACACGTGTTTGTTTTGCTCATTGAACCAAAGGATCTGAAGGCGCTGGAAGCATTCAAATAATGCCGATACTCGAATCGCGAGGAAATCCGAAGGGTGCAGACATTTAAGATCGCCGCGAGCATCGTTGTCGCGCTACTTCTCCAGATTCTTTTTGCAAAGAGGTTCAGCTTCTTTCAGTACGTAGAGCTGCCGCTGGTCATAACCGTGTTCTTCAGTTTGCAGCGCTCGCCGATCCAGGGGATGTTCGTTGGCATGGCGGCCGGGCTCGGGCTCGATATAGTAAGCGGCGGGGACGCAATCGGAGTGCGCGGCTTTTCATTTACTTTGCTTGGATATGTAATCGCGATGGGCAGTATAAGGTTCTCGCTCGAACAGAAGCCGGTTCGCATTCTGGTGACCGCGGTGGCTTCCATTGCTAACACTGTGTTGTTCGTGGGATTATGCAAAGTACTTGAGAAAAACGTCCTGACGAACGGTCCGGACGAACTGCTCAAGCTCGCCCTCTATAAAGCAATCGGGGACACAGCAGCGGGGCTGATCTTGTTTATCCTTCTTGACCGAATATTTCCACGCACCGGCAGCACGACGATAAAGCGGAGGTTCTATGAGTAAGTCGAGCCTCAGAGACGAGCCCTTCAATTTCGAATTGCGGCTGCGCTCGCTGCTTTATCTGATCCTGGCGATGCTTGCGGCGCTCGCCATCCGGTTCTGGGTCCTTCAGGTCTCTCATTACCAGTCATATCAGCAGCAGGCCGAGAACAACCGTATCCGCGAGATACCGATCATAGCGCCCCGCGGCGCCATACTGGACTCTTACAGTAAACCTCTCGTCGATAACACGCCTGCTTTTAACATCGTCGTTTCGCCCGATCTGATGACCAGTCTCGATGAGACGGTGAAAGTGCTCGTCGAAGAACTGAACATCGACCGCACCGAAGCGGTTGCCCAGCTCAGCGATCTCAAGCGGCCCAAGTCTCAGCCTGTTCTAGTGAAGCAAAACGCAACGCGAGCCAATCGCCAATGGGTAAGCGCGCACGAATACGAACATCCCGAGATCTCCGCGGAAGAACAACCGCAGCGCGTCTATAAATACGGCAAGCTGGCTTCGCAGGTGCTCGGTTACATCGGGCAGATCAGCTCCACTCAACTCGAGGAACCGAAGTTCCAGGAGTTCGGCTATCGCCCGGGAGACATCATCGGCCAGGCCGGTCTCGAGCGAACCTACGATCAAATACTTCGCGGAAAGAACGGCAAACGCATCGTGGTGGTGGATAGCCGCGGACGCACCATACGCGAGTTGCAACGGGTCGAGCCCATCAAAGGCCAGGACATCGTCACGACGCTGGATCTCGATATTCAGCAAACAGCCGAGGAGCAATTCGATGCAGCGAATCAGACCGGCATAGCCGTCGTGATGAATCCGCAGAACGGCGAGGTGCTGGCAATGGTCTCCAAGCCGTCATTCGATCCGAACGTCTTTGCTGAACACGTCATCTCCGCTGAAAACCGCGATGAGGTCCGCGCGATTACCAATAATCCAACCAAGCCTCTGCTCAATAAAGCAATTCAGGAGATCTATCCGACTGGTTCGACCTGGAAAGTGATGATGACAACCGCCGCGATGGAAGAAGGAATAATCACTCCTTCCAGTTCCCGATTTGCGTGCGGCGGCGGCATCCAGGTAGGCAATCGCTTCGTTCATTGCATGGGCAGCCATGGCTCCCCGGAAATCCATTATGCGGTCGTTCATTCCTGCGACGGATATTTCTACAGGCTCGGCTTGAAAATGGGTGTCGACCTGATCCACGACTGGGTTGTTCGCTTCGGGATGGGCCAGAGAACCGGGATCGATTTGCCTCACGAACAGAAGGGATTCATTCCCGACCGCGCGACTAAGCCGAACTGGAAAGACTTCGATACGGTGTTGGCTTCGGTAGGACAGGGCTCAGTTGCGGTCACGCCTATTCAGCTTTTGCGAGCAGAGGCGGGAATCATAATGGGCGGCGAATTCCACACTCCTCATTTGATGAAGAAGGTGCTTTCGACCGAAAAAGCTCCGGAGCGAGAATACGAAGACAAACCGGTGTATCTAAAATTATCGAAGACGACTATCGATACGGTCAGCTACGCTGTCTGGGGCGTAGTCAACGAAGGAGGCACGGGAACCGCGGCCGCGCTGCCCGGCTTCAACATCGGAGGCAAGACCGGAACCGCCCAGGTAATAGCAAAAGAAAAAGTCAGAACCAAGGAACATCAGGATCACGGATGGTTCATCAGCTTCGCCCCGGTCCATACGGAAGAAAGGCCTGAGATCGCGATGGTCGTGCTGACTGAACATGGCGGCCAGGGCGGAAGAACTTCCGCTCCTAAGACCAAGATGATATTTGCCAGCTACTACTCCAAGAAGCTCGGCCATCCCGTCGTTCGCGATTTCCTTGCTCGTAATGATCAGCCGGCGCAAATAACTAGATAGCAAAGCGCGATTTTCATAGGTGGTTGAACTGAATAGAAAAACTCTGAGAGACCTAGACTGGCCGGTGCTGATCGCTCCCATTGCGCTCACGTTGTTCGGCTGTCTCGGTATCTTCAGCTCGGCTCCTGGAACTGATTTCTGGAAGAAGCAGCTCGTAGCGCTCACGCTCGGCGTGATAGGCGCCTGCGTATTCGCATTCACCGATTATCGAAAGATAATGGTCGAGGTCTCGCCGTTTCTCTACGCAGGCTCGCTCTTTTTATTAATCCTCGTGTTGACGCCTCTTGGCGCGACCATCAACGGAAATCGGGCATGGCTCAGACTCCCCGGAACCAGCTTACAACCAAGCGAGCTCGCAAAAGTGGCTACGATCTTGATGCTGGCCCGGTACATCTCACAGAAGCGGGAGCAGGGGCTGAGTCTTAAGGACATCATCATTCTTGGAGCCATCGTTATTCTGCCGGTCGTGTTGATCATTCTCGAGAAGGACACAGGCACGGCGCTGACTTATATTCCGATACTCGGCGTGTTCCTCTTTCTCGGCGGAATGCGCAAGGCGCTTGTAGCGGCAAGTATTGCCGCCGGCGTCGTCGGTCTCCTGGCGGTTTATCCGCACCTGAAGCCCTATCAAAAGGAACGCATCATCGTCATCATCGATCCCTCGAAAGCGAACCCTCGCGGATACGGCTATCAGACGATGCAATCCGTGATCGCGGTAGGATCAGGCGGTGTTCTGGGCAAGGGCATAACGCACGGTACACAGGGCCGGCTCGGATTTCTCCCTTATGCTTATTCCGATTTCATAGGCGCTTCGCTTGCCGAAGAGACCGGCCTCATCGGTATCCTCTTCATACTGGCGCTATATTCCGTTTTCATTTGGCGGCTCTGCCTTATTGCGCTCGGCTCCCGCGATCGTGCGGGAGCGCTCATGGTGATGGGGTTCGTAGGCCTTTTCATGTTTCACATCGCATGTAACCTCGGCATGGTGGTCGGCTTAATGCCGATTATGGGAATCCCATTACCGTTGATGAGTTTGGGCGGCACGTCTATAATCTCCGTGTTTGCTTGCATAGGCCTCGCCTTGAGCGTGCGGCTGCGGAGGTTCGTGAACTAGGTGATGAAACAAATCGATTATAGAGCGGCAATGGATGCGATCCTGCCCTCTGTCGAAAAACCCGCGCGCTATGTTGGCGGCGAGTGGAATGCGGTTCAGAAAGAGAACGTTCACACGCGTATCGCCCTGTGCTTCCCCGATGTATACGAAATCGGGATGAGCCATCTCGGGCTCAAGATCCTCTACAAACTCCTCAACAAACCGGATGGATGGGCGGCCGAACGCGTGTATGCTCCCTGGCCCGATATGGAAGCGCGGCTGCGCGAACGCGGCATCCCTCTCTTGTCGCTTGAGTCCTTCACGCCTCTCAACGAATTCGATATAGTCGGATTCTCGCTTCAATACGAATTAACCTACACGAATTTGCTCACGATGCTGGACGTTGGCGGGATCCCGCTGCGTTCCGCCGAACGGACGCTCCGTGACCCGCTCGTGATCGCGGGAGGACCAACCGTTTACTCATCCGAGCCAATCGCCGATTTCATAGACGTAGTGGTGATCGGCGACGGAGAGGAAACATTTCCTGAATTGGTCTCGCGATACACGGAGCTAAAAGACTCTGGAGATCTTTCTCGAGACGACGTATTAAGGCAGCTCGCGAAAATCGAAGGTATGTACGTTCCGGCGCTGTACACCGCCTCTAAAAGCCCGCATCACGGACTGCTCGTTGTGGACGAACCTGAGGACAAGACGATTCCGTTTCCGGTTCGTCGCCGCGTTGTCGACATCAACAAGTATCCTTTTCCATCAGACTCTCCAGTTCCCGCCATCGAGACCGTACACGATAGGGTCTCGATCGAGATCGCTCGGGGATGCGTCGACGGATGCAGGTTCTGTCAGGCGGGCACCATCTACAGGCCGGTGCGCGAACGCGATCCGAAAGAGATCGTGAAGACGATTCTCAATGGAATCGAAAGCGGCGGGTATGACGAAACGAGCCTGACCTCGCTTTCGACCGCCGATTACACCTGCCTGGAGCCGCTTGTTAAACACCTTGGCGAAGAGCTGGAGCGGCGCAAGGTCAGCTTCTCGGTGTCCTCGCTCCGCGCCTCCGGTGTAACCGAATCGCTGGCTCGCGAGATCGCGCGAGTCCGTAAGACCGGATTCACAATCGCGCCCGAAGCCGGAACTCAGCGAATGCGCGACGTCATCAACAAAAACATTACCGAGAACGACGTGATGCGGTCCTGTTCGGTCGCCTTCTCCGAAGGCTGGTCGGCAATCAAAATGTATTTCATGATCGGCCTGCCCACCGAAACCGAAGAAGACGTGCGCGGCATAGCCGAGCTTGGTCGCAAAGTCCGCGAGCTGGGCCGGCGCGAATTCAATAAGGCGGTGAAGGTCACCTGCTCGGCGTCGTACTTCGTTCCAAAACCGCATACGCCTTTTCAATGGTGCGAGCAGGAAGACATCGAATCTATTAAACAAAAGCAGCGGCTTCTCAGAGAACTCGGGAGGCAATATCGCATCGACGTCAAGGTCCATCACGCCGAGACTTCTCTGCTCGAGGGCGTCATCTCGCGCGGCGACCGCAATCTCTGCAAGGTAATCGAGCGAGCATGGCGGCTGGGATGCCGATTCGATGGATGGACCGAGCATTTCGACTTCGACAAGTGGATGGAGGCTTTTCGAATTGAAGGGGTCGAGATCGGACCCTATTTAAAAGAGTTCCCGGTAAAGGAGTCCGCTTCCACGTCGAGCCCGCTTGTCCAGTTACCGTGGGATCATATCGACACCCTGGTCAAACGGGAGTTCAATGCTCGCGAGTACATCAAAGGCATAAAGGCCAGGATATCTCCGCCGTGCGAGCTGCCTGTGAAGGTTATCGACGGTCGCCCCACGGCTATTGCTCCGTCCAGCGATGAATTCGAAAGAGTGGCCTCGCAGCCGCTCCTTTGTTACAACTGCGGCCTTGAGTGCGATCTGACGCTTTCAAGGGAACACCTCGAGAAAGCGTATTCGATGCATGTCGAGGTAAGAACTTACGCGGAGCGAACAGCCGCGCTCAAACAAGAGACAAGCCCGCTTATTCAGATTCAGAAGGCCTCCGGATCGGGCAAGACATCAGCCGACAAGCCGACGAGTCAAGAAAGAAATGCGCTGCGGAAGTACCGTGCCGTCTTTGCGAAGCTCGATCAAGTGAAATATCTGTCTCATCTCGATCTAACTCGCGCGCTTCCGAGAGCGTTCCGGCGTGCCGCCGTTGAGCTCGGCTACAGCCAGGGCTTCCATCCGATGCCGTTGATTCAGTACGGACCGGCGTTGGGCGTCGGTCTGATTGGTGAAAACGAGCTCATCGATTTTGAGTCCCCTGACGAGCTCGCTGAACCGGACTTTCTCAAGAGAATGAACTCGGTGCTGCCGCCGGGGCTTAGATTCAACGCGCTCGAGAAGCTTACCGCGGGCGCGCCCTCGCTGATTAAGACGGTCAACCGGGCTGAATATATTGTCCAGCTCGACGCGGAAGAGATTCTGGCCGCATCACGACGGATGATCGGGTCCGAGCCGCTATTTTCTTCGCTTCACAAACACCTCATCGACGCGTTCTTGAGCACTGACTCTTTTATTCTGGAGCGGTCGCATCGGAACAAGGTCCAGCGCGTCGACGTGAGGCGCTACACAATCCGCGCCGAGGTGGACGAAACTTCGAATCACCTGAGAATTGTCACGGTCATATCGCCTAACGGAGGAATAAAACCGGCGGAAGTAGTCGCAGCCATCTATCAATTGACAAGTCAGGAGATGACTACGTTGCCTTCACGAATTCGCCGAGTTCGTCTCTTTTTCGACGCCGAACAGTCTGTTTCAAGCATCGCTCCCGCGGCCGGCGGCAGCAGCAACGCATATGGCCAGATCAACGGAGTTGCTTGAGAAAGGCTATTGGCCTCGAGCATTTGTGTGCCGCAATCACAAATTTGCGGCTGAACGCAGGAACTAAAACCGCGGTGAGCCGCGGCAGTTTAAGATTTTTGAAAGTCGTGTGCTTGAGGAAAGCACGGAAAAGGTTGGCTACTGCTCAACTAGAGCAGGCGCGTAGAGTGCATTATCGTTCAACTGAGCGCGTGTTAACAGGCATCGGAGCTGGAATAGCTTCAGCCTGTCGGAGGCAAGGTCGAAATTCCTCGGCCCATTGCCCCGCACGTTTTTCGCCCAGTCATTCGGCGTTTCGTGCCAGCTAATGCTGGTTCCTTTGCGCGGACGGAACATCTCGCATTCCACCACTCGACTGCCTCGGATATCGTCGAGATCGACGCCATACCATCCAGCCTGCCGATCCTCAATCGCGCTTCAAGAGCGCGCACGAGAACAGGAGAAGAAATGACGAGAGAGTTGATCATAAGTGCAAATGTGCACGAGAAAAAAGTTGCTATCCTGGAAGACGGGCTGGTGACTGAGTTTTACGTCGAGCGCGGCGATGAAAATCAGGGGGTCGTGGGAAATCTCTACAAGGGCCGGGTAATGAAGGTACTACCCGGTATGCAATCAGCCTTTGTCGACATCGGACTTGAACGCGATGCTTTTCTATACGTCTCCGATTTCGCGGAGTTGATGGAAGAAGAAGACGTCTCGGATGTACGTGAGCAGACCGAAGAACCCCAACGGGACCGGGGCCGTGCTCCGGCGTTCGACCGTGGATTCGGAAATAGAACCGGCAGGCCGGGCCAGGGCTCTTTCCCGACGCCATCGCGAGAAGCGCCGCGAGCCGACGACAAGCGAATGATCCCGATTCAAGACGCGGTCGAGCAGCTTGCGGAAATTGTCAATGAGAGCGTCATTCCACCGCCGGCTGGCGAAGAAGAGATTGAAGCGGAGCTCGCCAGAGGACCGGACTATGAACCGGCTCCTCCAGCGGATGCGTCTACCGAGTTTATCGGAGAAGGGTTCGAAACAACTGCTCTCGTCGAACCGGAGTTCGTACCGGCGGAGCCGCTCGCTGCCGAAGACATCTCCGCTCCCGAAGAAGAAGCCGACGCAGCCGAGGTCGTCCCGGTAAAGGGCCGTCCTCGAAGAGCGCCCCGCGCGCGCGCCGCACCGACGAGGCGCGGCGGCCGGAGGCGAACGGGTCCCCCTCTTCGCGAAGAAGCCGAAGTTGAAAGCGCGCCCGAAGGCGAACAATTGGATCTAGCTCCGGAATTCGACTCTCAATTCGAGCGGGTCGTGGACGAAGATGCCTCTCAGGACGCCGGAGAAATGCTCAAGGACGCTCTGGTGCAAGAACGGATAATTGAACGCACACAATCATCCGAGTTTCAGGTAACTTCGGCTCCGCCGCTACCCGAACCCGAAGTCCGCGTGGGCAGCGTTCGAGCCCGGTTCACTGCCGACCCGAGTTTTCATCGCGTTTCCGATGCCGATGAAGAGGTGCACGGCGCCGCCGAGAATGCTTCGGCGAAGCCGTCCGAATCCATGTCCTCATTTGATCAGGGCTCCGCGTCTGATTACGCAGGCGAATCCGAACAATCCGCGGAACAGTCTAAAGACACGGGCTCGGTCTCGCCTTTTCGCCACATCTCGGATTTTATTCAGAAGAGGTTCTTGCCTCGCGGAGCCGACGATAAATTCGCGAGCGAAACAAGAGAGAGCGAAGCTGCCTCGAGCGACGACGTTCATCCGAGCCATACGGCTCACCAGGAGATAAGCGATTCCGCCGAAACCAAGTCCGTCGATCAGGAGGGGGGGGACGCCGATGCATCGGTTCGGGAACGTCCTCCGCGCGCCGAATTCGC
>Ga0209687_1000084_pt1 | contig 36682 bp, 26 predicted proteins | sample GraSoiAngelo_136_FD_185893 | JGI IMG/M metagenome (GOLD analysis project Ga0209687, IMG submission 185893) | Grasslands soil microbial communities from the Angelo Coastal Reserve, California, USA - 14_0929_09_20cm (SPAdes) (version 2) | ecosystem: Environmental > Terrestrial > Soil > Grasslands ...
AATCGTTGAGAGACTATTCTCACCTGTCGTTCGAGAGCGTCGCGATAGTATTCATCCAGTCGACGGGTGACGAGGTCGGGATATGCCTCCAGCAGATTACGCCCGACCATATCCGCGGCGCTCCTGCCGCTCTGGTTTTCGAGCCAGTTATTCCAGCCGCTTATATTCAATTCGGCATCGTGATCAATATGCCCTGCGTCGACAGGTCGTTCCACCAACGCAAAGCCGCTTCGCTCAACCGCATCAGTTAATCTCCGTTAAAAGGATAACGCGTTCATTTAACATATTAGTTATGCCCTTGACGCTCCTCCCATTGCTCAGCCTCTTGAATCAGACGGTCCAGCGACGATACGTTCAGTGCAATCACGAGGTAACCTTTGATCGCGCTGTCGCGCATATGAAAGGCGGTATAAACAACCAGAGCGTAACGCAAGGATTCGCTCGCGACGACCAGTGATCTCAGCAGTGCGTCCAGCGTTTCAAGGTGCAGCCGTGGAACTGAAAAAGTGACATGGACTTTAAGCAGATTGCCGAACACGCCCAGGCAGGCGTTCAAAAGAATGTTGCCAACCTCCGTGAGTACCTCCCGGGCCGAAACGTTCAGCCGCTCCGACCTGATCTGTTCGTCGGTCAGCAGATCCGTCAGCGTAATCGCACCGTCATAGTTCAACAGCAACAGCGCATCGCCGGCCACCTGTCCAGTGAACACCTGATGCACGGTCGCAACTTCGGCGGGCAGGAACTTGCTGAGAGTACTTGCCAACTCGCCGACCGGGTAAATGGCGACGTTGGGCGCGTCGAGCAAGACCCGGCGCCCGGTCAATTCGGATAGCGATGCAGCGGTGCGCGAGAAGGCGATATTTATCAGTTCGGAGAGCGCGTCCTTTTGCTGTTCAGACAGTTCCATCGGCGCCTCCTCGCAGGGCGATACTAACGGCGTTGAGCACCTGGGCCATGGCAAAAGGCTTGTTGATGAAGGCGCTTGCGCCGGCATTTTCGGCTAATGCTCGCGTCGAGTTTTGTATATCGGCGCTGGCGACGATCACGCGCGCTTGCGCGTCCATTTCCCGCATTTTCGTCAGCACCTCAATGCCGTACATGCCCGTCATTGTCAGATCGAGCAAAACAAGGTCGGGCCTGTCGATGTAGTAATGTTCGAGCGCCGCGATTCCGTCGGCCGCTTCCGTAACCTGATGTCCTTCGGGTTCGAGGATCTTGCGCAAGGTTCTCCGGGACATACCGGAGTCATCAACGACTAAAATTTTGGCCATCAAACTACCTCCAAAATGGCTCGCGCCATTTGGTCAAGAGGCACACATCGGTCGCTCAAGCCGGCTTCAACAACCGAATGAGGCATGCCGTAAACCACGCACGTCTCTTCGGCTTCGGTAAAAATCATACCGCCCTGGGCCTTAATCCAGGCAGCCCCCTGACGACCGTCTGTTCCCATCCCGGTCATTACGAGCCCGAGTACGCGGTCGTTAAAAACTTCCGCCGCCGATTGAAACAGCACGTCCACTGATGGACGGTGCGGCATATCGAACGGCCGGGAGCCGAGATGGGCTCGCACCCTCCCGTCGCCGTCCCTGCGAAAGCTCAGGTGCTGACCGGCCGGCGCAAGCAGGATGACTCCAGCTTCGAAAGCATCCCCCTCGCGAGCTTCAATTACTTTTAGCGGAGACATTTCGTCGAGCTTACGCGCATACAGCTCCGTATAGCCGACCGGCATATGGAGGACCATCGCCATCGGCACGGGCAGCTCGGCGGGCAACTGTGGAATAAGGTATTTCAGAGCTTGCGGACCGCCGGTTGAAATTCCAAGCACGATCGCATCTACCAGGCGGGCGCGCTCGGTCGGCGCAGCGCGGCGCGCTTCGATCACGCCCGCTTGTTCTATCGCGCGCCATTTACTGAGGGAGACCTTCGAGGCGGCCTTCACTTTCTCGATGAGATCGTCGCTCACTTCAAATATTTTCTCGGTCGCAAGCGCGGTCGGCTTTTGCACGAAATCTATAGCGCCGGAGTCGAGCGCCGCGAGGGCGAGCTCGCCGCTCTCATTCGCGATGCTCATTATTACGATCGGCAGAGGCTTGCGGGCCATCTGTTCACGCACGAACGTTGTTCCGTCCATCTCCGGCATAATCAGGTCGCATGTCACGACGTCGGGGGCAAGCTTTTCGGTCATGCTCAGGGCCTCGATGCCGTCGCGCGCCGTTCCTACGACTTCTATGAATGGGCTGCGCGAGAGCATTTGCTTCACGACCTTGCGCACGTAAGCCGAGTCATCGACGACCAGCACCCTTATCACTCGATCCATAAAACGCGGCCTTTCCACTGTCCGGAAGAATTCATTGCTGTCGATCGGCCATTGGCCATTCGGCTTTCGCCGCTGAATGCGGCTCGCCCGCCTGTTGACGTTTCACATAGACAAAGGCGCCGCCGATTTCCTCGAATTCGAATCCGGTCGTTAACCTCAATAGTGACTCGGAGGCGGCGACAAAAAGATATCCAGGCGAAGGCATCAGGCGAAAAAACAGGCTCACTGCTTTGCGAATCGAATCGTCAGAAAAATAGATGAATACATTTCTGCAAAAAATCACATTGGAGGCAGCCAGATGCGCGACCTCGGGTTCCGTCATCAGGTTAGCGATAGACCATTTGATTCTCGCGCGCAGTTCGGGTGCGATCCGCCAGCCGCCTTGCTCCTGCGTGAAGTATTTGTCGCGCAAGCCGGCGGGAAGCGCGCGAAATGAGCGCTCCCGATAGAGTCCTTGGCGCGCCTTCTCGATTGCTCGCGCGCTTGCGTCGGTGGCGGCGATCTCGATCGGGGCGCGGTCAAACCAGCCTCGTTCGCTAAGAGCCATCGCAATGCTCAAAGGCTCCTCGCCGCTGGCGCAGGCCGCGCTCCATATTCGCAGGGGCTTCCCGGGAAAGGTTGAGAAATGGCGCGGCGCCAGCACGTCCACAAGCGCGCGTATCTGGTCCATCTCTCTCCAGAAATAAGTCTCCTGCACCGAAAGCGCATCCATGACACGCTTCCAGTCCTCGCCCGAGTCGGAGTCGTACTTGAGCAAGTAGTAGTAATCGAGAAAGGAAGTGAAGCCTCGATCGATCACCAGAGGCGCGAGCTTATCCGTAAGGAGATCCCCCTTTTCGTTTTCGTAGAACAGGCCTGTGCGCTCGCGTATCAAATCGCGCAATAGCGCAAACGCGCTGTCCGGCAGTCCCAGGCTTTCGGTATAGAACGGCATTTGTTTCAGGCAACAAGCAATCAGCCTAATCGCGGCGACGCGTTTTGCTGATCGCTCACCACTTATTGCCCGGTGCTCATTTCCTCAAAGCTTTTTGCGCGGCCCGCCGAACGCTCGCATCGGAATCGGTTCGAGCGATCGTTACGAGTTTTCGCTCCGCTCCTCGGCTGCCCAGCCGAGCGAGCGCATTTGCCGCGGCCATTCGCACGGCCGCATCCATATCGTCTAATGCGGCGCCAAGCAATTCGGAGGCGCGCGGCAGCTTTATTCGCTCGAGCACGCTCACAGTCGCGCACCTGACGCCGGTCTGTAGATGAGCCAGGCCGCCCGCAATAGATTCAATTCGTTCCTTTCCTATTTCAGCGAGCGCCGCTACACAGTCCTCGCGGCGAACCGGGTCCGCGGATAAGGCGATAAGAGTATCGATCGCTTCCGGTGTCGCCAGCCTCGCGAGCGAGTCTACGGCGGCTTTCCTGACATCCGCGTCTGTTTCCGCGGCCGCGGTCCATTGCAGCGCCTGTACGACACTCGATTCTCCGCGCCTTCCTAAAGCCTGAGCCGCTTTCCTGCGTCGCACCGCGTCTCCGGCGCGTAAGGCAGCGAGAAGCGGAGAAAGCGAGTCGGTATGATCCATCCGCCCCAACCCCTCAATGGCGGCGCTCGCCAGGTCGACGTTGTCGGATCGAGTCAATCGAGCCAGGACGGCAGTCGCCTGTTCTCCGCCGATTCGCGCCAGCGATTCCACGGCCGCTATCCGCACGTGATGGACCGGGTCCTCTTCGGCAAGGCGAGCGAGCGCATCCAGGCTTTCCGCGTAGTCATATCGTCCAATCGAACGCGCCGCAAAGTAGCGTACCCATGGATCGTCATCCTTTAATGCAAGGAGCAGATACGGCGCCGCGCGCGAAGTCTCAACCTGCCCAAGGGCCTTCGCGGCGGATGCCCGAACTCTTGACGTTTTGTCCTGAAGCGCTTCGACCAGTATTGAAGTAACGCGGTCATCATCAAGGTATGGGATATGTTCGATAGCTGTCCGTCGTACGCTTTCATCCTCGTCAACGCACCGTTCAAATAAGGGTTCTATGCATCCTTCGTACCCGAAATATCCGGCGATCTGTACGGCCGATTCGCGAATGTATGGATCAGGATCATTCAGGAGCTTCGCGGTGCGCGAAGCCATTTCAGGGTGGCCTATAGAGTTGATGGCGGCGATGACGGCCTGACGCACGGCAGGCTTCGGGTGGCCGACTAAATCCAGGAGCCTATCGAGCGAGCGCCGGTCGCCGATCTTCGCAAGCGCGCCCGCGGCTCCGATTACGGATTCGTCATCGGCCGAGAGAATTTGCAGCAGCGCCGGAACCGAGCGGGGATCGCCGATTCTGCCAAGGGCTACTATTGCCGCTTGGCGGGTCTCGACGTCTTCCGAACCCAATTGGCCGGTCAGCAATTCGGTTACGCGTTCTCCGTAGCGAACAAGCGCTTCGACGACTTCTTTGCGCGCCGTTGCTATGCCAAGCAGCGTAGTCAACGCTCTTGCGACTTCGTCGCCTTCCAACCAGCCCAGTACGAGCACGAGCGCTCGGAGCCCGTCGTCGTTGATGTTATTCAGCGCCTTCAGTAAATTCTGCTCGCCGTCGGCATTGATATCGCGGCGCGCCAGGCCCGCTATATAGTCGCCTTCGCTGTAGAGCCTCTCGTAGCGATCGTGCAGCGCGGCCAGCGACTGCGCGACCGCCTGCACCGGAGCCCCCTGTTCATTCAAGAGTGTGATCAGCGGCGCGATCGTATCTTCGTCGCCGAGACGGCCCAGCGCATCCGCGCAAGGCACGCGGAGCATTTCGTCCTGAAGCAAGGGAACGAGCCTCGGCGCAATTCGTGGATCGCCGATCCTCATCAACGCGTCGAGCGCCGCAAACGCAAGATAAAAATCCCGAGATTCGGCAATCGCCGCCAGCTTGTCAACGGCATCGGCCGCTCGCAACTTACCCAGCGCTTCGATGGCGTGATAACGGACATTCGGATCGGGATCGTCGAAGGCGCCGATTAGCGCCGATACAGCGCGAGGATCATGTTGATCGCCAAGAGCATGCGCGGCATAGATTCGCAGATCGGAATCGCCGTCGCTCAAGCACTCGACAAGGGGGCCAATCGCGTCCAGACCGCTTAGCGCCAATACCTGAAGCGCGCTGTTGAGCACGCCAAGATTTCGATGTTCCTGGCGAAGCACCCGCATCAGGGATTTAACGGCATCGTCTCCACCGTGCCGCGCCAACCCGTCTACGGCGAGTTTCCGCACGCGCCAGCTCTGATCTCCGAGAACGCCGATGAGCGGCTGCGCGGAGTGAATCTCATCTTGCTCCGCGAGCATTCGCGCCGCGTTAAACCGCGCGGCTTCGTCGCGGCTCTCGAGTTGCGCGACCAGCTCGCGCTCGCGGTCCAGACGCGCGGTAACATCCTCGATCGTGACGAAGGTTCCTATGACTACATGCCCTTCCGACAGGGGCGCGATAGTCACGCGCTGTTGCATCCTGTCAAAGTGTTTCGATGGAACGACCGGAGGGCACGCGAATAAATAATGATGAAAGGCGGGCGCGAGAACTTCGACGACGCCTTCCGTCAGTACCCGCTGAAACCGTTCCAGGAGTCCGCGCTTCTCGAGGTCGGGAAAGAGCTTCGTCAAGGACTGGCCCTGCGCGGCGTCCGGGGTTATAGCGGTCGCCTGCGCAAGCCACTCGTCCCACGAAACCGTGATCAAATTCGCATCCGTCGTGAAAATGCCGACAAATTTCTCCAGAGTCATGTTGCTCGACAATAGGCGCGCCTTCGACTGCGCCACTCCCCTCAAATTAAAAGAAACAGCCGAGATTTCAGTCCGACGATTACCGGTCCCACGGACCTGCGCTGGTCTATCGCTTCGATTTCTTTTTCTTTCGTGCTTTCTTGCCCGCGAACCCGTTGCCGGCCGCGCCATCCATAATCGCATTGAGGGTCCGGGCCTGCTCTGTAAGGCCGCCGGCAACGCGAAGAGTCTCTCGAGCTCCGCGAACGTTGCGCTCGGTCACCTGTCGAACGTCGGCGAGCACGCCTGAGAACGACGCCGAGGCGTTGAGGTGCTCACGGTTGGCCCGGGTGATTGACCCAATTTGCCTGGACACATCCTTCACGGCGCCCATCATGTCTCTCAGAGCGCCCGCCTGCTCCGTCATCGCCTTGGCCACCTGATCCGACTGCCGCCGCATGTCTTCGGACGCCGCTGAAATCTGATCGGCCGCGACTGTTTGTTCCGCCATGGCCTTGCTTACGCTCGAGACTATGTTGGCGAGCCGCGTTGCCTCCGTGGAAATCTGATTGCCGGCGGTTGCCTGCTCAACCAGCGACCGCGAAGTCGAAGCCGCGCCTCGGCGCATCGCCTCCGCCGCCTCCGTTATCTCTTTGGCCGCCTGGGCCTGTTCCATGGACGCTCTTCGCACCTGAGCGGAAATCGAGGTTGTGTTTTGCGCGGTTTTGATTAACTCTCGCGCGGCGCGACCCTGTTCATTCATGGCTTTCGCGGTTTCTTGCGCGATCCTGCGCATCTGACCCGTAGCCTGAACTATCGATTGAACCGACGTGGTCTGTTCCGCCATTGCCGTCGACACCTGCTTTGCTTGAACGGCGGTCGTGCCGATTGCGCCTACGACCAGTTGAGCGGCGGCAAGCTGTTCATCGGTAGCTCGTGCGATCTGGCCGGTGACTCTTGAAGTTTCCTCGACGCCGGCGAGAATCTTCTTCAACCCGCTCAATCCATCTTCGCCGAGGCGACTGCTCTCATCCGCTATGCGCAGTCCATCGTTGGAGGAGGTCACGGCTTCGTACGCGACTTCCTGCAGGCCCTTTATGATTGTCGCGATGTCGGAGGTCGCTCGCGCCGATCTGTCCGCCAGGTTTCGTATCTCTTCGGCGACCACGGCAAACCCGCGACCCGCGTCTCCGGCCCGCGCGGCTTCAATCGAGGCGTTTAGAGAAAGGAGATTCGTTCGCTCGGCTATTAAATTGATCGTATCGATGATGCCGCCGATTTCGTTTGCCCGCTTGCCCATCTCTCGAATGACCGTTGCGGACTGGGCCATCGAATCGCGAACCCGGCCCAGACCCTGAATTGATTTTTGCACGGCCGCGCCGCCCTCCTCGGCATCGCGAGCCACTCGCCCGGTGGTTTGATCCGCTTGCTTGGCCAGCGAAGCGACGGAGCGAATCGAGCGGTCCATCTGTTCAGCGGTAGTCGTAGCTCCGGCGGCCGCCTCGGTGATCTTCTCCGCGTTTTGCGCTACCGCTCGAACCGAGCGCGCCATTTGCTCCATTGATGAAGAGAGCTCGTCTACCGAGGAGGCCAGGTTCTCGGACATCGCCGCGACCTCCTCTATAGATGCGGCCATCTCGTTCACTGAGGAAGCCGTTTCGTCCGCGGCGGCGCTCAGGTCGTCGGCGTTTGAGGCGATTGCTTCTATTGAACGAGACATCTCCTCGATCGCGGCGGCGGTTTCATTCGCCGAGGAGGTGAGCGCGTCGGTCTCGCTGCTCACGCTTTTGATGGAAGAGATGATCTCGCTCATCGAGGCGGTCACTTGCTGCGCGGAAGTAGACATTTCCTGCGCCTTACCGACTACGTTTTGGATCGAAGAGCCGGCCAGCTTGATCGCGCTGCTGGTCTGGGTGACGGACTGAGCAAGGCTGACGGAGTTGGCCGAAACCTGTTCGACTGAGGCGGCAATCTCATTGATCGACGAAACCAGTTCTTCGGCCGACGTCGCGACGGATTCGGCCTGAGTCGCGGTATCTTTCAACGAGCTGCTCATAGCACCCGCGCTGCCGAGGGCTTTCTCGATCGAGGCCGCTTGCTCTTCCGCGCCCCGTCCGACGTCTCCGGCTATGTTCGAGATCTCGACCGCCGCCCTAGTCACTTCTTCGGCTTGTTCTCGAACTTTTTCTACGCTGCTGCTCCTACCATTGCGAATGTCTAACGCCGGAGCTGCCATAAAAGTACCCTCCTGAGGTTGTAATTGCCGCGATCCGTCAAAAAGATCAGCCCTGTTTTGCCGGCTGCGCTCCGGTATGCGCCGGCTGATCTCCGATGAGAATCTCGGCGAGATTTATTACCTCGCTCAAATCCAATATCAGGACTATCCGATTGTCGACGGTAGCGATGCCTTCGATATACTTCCCGCTCAAGCCGGAGATTGCTTCGTTCGGAGGTTGAATCGCCGAGGCTTCGATCGAGATGAACTCGCGGGCGGAGTCGACGATCAGCCCCACGTTGCGCTCGCCGACTTCGATCACGATCAGCCGCGTCCGCAAGTCTATGGGAATTCTTTCGAATCCGAATCGCACCCTCAGGTTTAACGCCGGAATGACGCGTCCTCGTGAGAACACGACCCCTTCGACGGAGGCGGGCGCGTTTGGAACCGGTGTGATTTCCTCGATCATTTCCATCTGTTGAACCAGCCGGCTGCGCACCGCGTACGTCGTGCCGGCCAGCTCAAAGATGATGAAAGTCTTAGAGCCATTCTGCTCCTCAAGCATCGGTTCGACTCTCCACGGATTTGTTTGAAGGCCTCGGCAGACCGTTGTTATGCGCGGCGATCCGCCGGCCTTCGGCAGGGCGGGCCAACGCGGCTGCATCAAGTATCAGCACAGCGCGTCCGTCTCCAAGCTCGGTGGCGCCCGCTACGCCGGCGACTTGAATCAGCGGGTCGTTAATCACCCTGACGACGATCTCTCGCTGGCCCAGAATACGATCGACCGCAATGCCGACCGTGTTCAAACCGCTTCCCACAATAAACGCGTGAAAGTACTCTCGTTGATCTTCAGGTAGTCCAAAGAGCCGAGTCAGCCGCAAGAGAGGCAATGCCGCTCCGCGGTACACAATAACGTCGTTGTTCTCCAGGATTTTTATCTCGGAAGCGTCGATCTGTATCACTTCGCGCACAGACGCCTGGGGCACCGCGAATCGATGATGACCTGCCTGGACGATGAGCGCATCGGCGATCGCGAGCGTAAGAGGTAGTTGAATCCTGAAGAGAGTCCCCTTGCCCGCCTCAGTTTTTAATTCAAGCGTGCCGCCCAACCCGCGAATCGTATTGCTGACGACGTTCATTCCGACGCCGCGGCCGCTGGCGCGGTCGGCTTCCGCGCGAGTAGAAAACCCCGGCGCACAGATCAACTCAAGCAGCTCCGCGCTATCTATATTCTCCGCCTTCTCGATCTTCGCTTCCGTCAGCTTCTCGTATTCACGCGGCCCGCTGATCGACTCGGCGCCGACGCCTGACCCCCGGGCCCCGGCGCCTGCTCCACGGCCCCGGATACCTATTCCCATTGCGCAAGCCCGGGCGATGACCTGTTCCGCGTCGACGCCGCGTCCGTCGTCTTCCATTTCTATTACAATTGTCTCAGCGGCCGCGGAAGCCCTCAGCGCGATTGTCCCTTCCCGAGGCTTGCCCAGAGCCGTCCGCTCGTTCGGGGCTTCGATTCCATGACTGACTGCGTTTCGCACCAGGTGCAGGATCGGGTCCATCAGGCGTTCGACGAGAAACTTGTCTATCTCGGTTTGATGTCCGCTCAACTCGAGCTTTACCTGCTTCTCGTACTCGCGCGCGAGATCGCGGACTACGAACTGCATCCGTTCGAAGATTTCTCCGATCGGAACCATTCGCACCCGCATTACGCCTTCGCGCAAATCGCGGAGCTGGCGCTCCATCGCGAGACTTGTTTCTTGCAGGGGACGCCACTCGGGCGCAGGCAGGGCCGCCTCCAAATGTTTGACCCGTTCGTCGAGGCGTGACCGGCTGATCACAAGATCGCCTACCATCCGCATCAGCTCATCAAGCCGCGCCAGATCGACGCGCACCATATTCGAGGCTCGCGATGAGAGGGCTTGATACGAAGCCGTCATCGGCTCTACTGGAGCGGCGGCGACATCAACATCGACGGTAGCCGCGCCGCCGGCCGGCAAGAGAACCTGCCGCGCGTAAGTCACTCCGTCATCGAATAAGTCCGGAAAGCTTGTTATTTCTTCGCTGGTGCTGACAAGGAACTCGAAGGCGATCCCGCCCTCGGGTGTTACTCGCGGAGCGGCATGCATCAATTCGCCGACTTGCTGCAAACCCGCGCGAATGTAATTCACGTTGATGCCTCGCGCGGACAGCTCGGGTTTAGGAACGAAGTCGAACCGCCATACATTCTTCCCATCGCCGATTGCAAGAGCCTGTAATGAAGTCCTGAGCGGGTCCGGCTCCGTAGAGACGGAACCGGTCGTCGAATTATCCACGGGTCTGTTGTTACGGGCCTCGGAGATTATGGCGTCGAGCCGGGCCATCAGTTGGGAGGGATCGGTGATCGGAGCGTGCGCCCGGTGTTCGGAGATTATTTTTTCCAGCAGCCCGGCCCCAGCGATCAGGGCATCCATTCCTTCAGGACTGAGCGTCGCTTGCCAATCACGCAATGCGCGAAGATAGCTTTCCATCTGATGGGCGAGTCGTTCCGCCGCTCGCACTCCGACCATCCCGGAGATTCCCTTCAAGGAATGAAAGCTGCGAAAAAGGCCATCGAGCGATGCGCGATCAATGTTGGATTGATGTACAAAATGCTCGAGGGCCAGCAAGCCGCGCCTCGCCCCCGCAAGATGTTCCTCGGACTCGGCGAAGTAGTCGTCCAGAAACTCGGCCAGGAACTCGCTATTTTTCTCGGGTCCAGCGATAGACACGATAAGGCTCTATGATTCTCCGTTCAACAGCTCACGCACACGCCCGCACAAGACGTTCGGCAGAAACGGCTTAGTGAGGTAGGCGGCGGCGCCCGCCTCCAGTGCGGCGGATCTGCTCGCTTCATCGCCCCGTGTAGTGAGGACGATGATGGGGATCGCGCGATAAGCTTGATGGCTTCGAACGAACTCGACGACTTCGAGCCCATGCATATCGGGCATATTGAGATCCAGAACCATCAGGTGAACGGGGGATATTGCGAGCTGCTCGATTGCCTCCAGCCCATTCTCCGCTTCGTCAAAAGCGATGTCTTTCAAGTCGCGCAACGACGCCAATATCATTCGGCGCATCGTCGGCGAATCGTCTACTATGAGAATCCTCTTCATGCTCATTTGCTAAACAGATATTTGCGTGCAACAGATTTGTGCACCGCAAGAAGTATTGGCGCCGTTTAAGGCGCTTGAGGTCTGGAATAAAACTGAGTCCCCGAAACATCGCCCGCTAGTAGAGCAAGGCGACAATACTAGCATGACCAACGCGGTGCGTCGTAGTCCTATTTGAGGCTATTTTGGACTCTATTTGAGGCCTGCGTTCTCGTACCGGACATTAGACGGCTCGGAGCGAACGCGGCAAATTGTGCATTCGATCACACGGGTAATACGTCATGGAGTACGGAGGTTGTTTTTCAGCGCTCGGTTTCACCCTTTCCCGCCCGGTCGTCCTGTCGGACAGCGCGTTTGCGAACCGGGCGATCCTCCCGTCGGAACCGCGGTCGTGTTCTCGACCGTCCATTTCCAACTCGTAAGAAGTGGGAACACGAACGATGAGACTAATCGTAAAGCAACTTGCCTCTCCGCCGTCGGGCGGGATTCCGCGGGAATCAGCAGGCCGCGATCCGGCTATCGGCGAGTTTCCCCTAATGTGGCTGATACAGACTACAGGCTGATATAGACTGATATCGATCCTTTTGAAATCGCTCATTACTGTTGGAGGTTGATAATGGAGAACTTGATTCAGGACATTCGGTTCGGATTGCGGAGGCTGTTCAAGAGCCCCGGCTTTGCGCTAATCGCCATCGCCTCGTTAGCGCTCGGCATCGGCGCGAACACCGCGATCTTTAGCCTGGTGAATACGGTTCTCTTCAAATCACTCCCGGTGCCCAATCCCCAGCAGGTCTTTTCAATTGCCGTTCGCGGTAATAACGATTCGATGCAGGCCTTTTCCTATCCCAACTACCAGGACTTCCGAGACAAGAACGATGTTTTGACAGGGCTGATCGTTCACAGATTCGCGCCGATGAGCCTGAGCATCGACGGCGCCAATGAGCGAGTTTGGGGTTATCTTGTCTCTGGAAATTATTTTGACGTGCTTGGGGTGCAGCCAATCAAGGGACGCGGCTTCCTTCCGGAAGAAGATCAAGCTCCTCTCAGCCACCCGGTAGTAGTTATCAGCCACGGCTGCTGGCAGCGGCGATTTGGAGGCGATCCCGACATCGTCGGCAAGGACATAAGGCTCAACGGACACCCCTTCAAAATTATCGGCGTCGCTCCCGAAGGGTTTCGCGGCGTTGAAATCATCTACACGCCTGAGATCTGGGCCCCCTTGAATATGGATGGATGGATTGAGCCCGGAGCGACCTGGCTCGAACACCGCGACTCACAGAACCTCTTCGCGACCGGCAGGCTAAAACCCGGCGTCTCCGCGACGCAAGCCGAAGCTTCGTTGAACATCCTCGCGAAAAGCCTCGGCGAAGAATATCCCGACGCGAACGAGGGACAGACTATTCAGTTGATACAACCGGGATTGGTGCTGCCCGACCTGAGAGGAGCAGTGGTTAGCTTCACCGCGATTCTGATGGTAGCCGTGCTGCTGGTGCTTCTGATCGCGTGTACGAATCTGGCGGGCCTGCTGCTCGCTCGCGCTACGGAGCGCCGGCGTGAGATTGCCATCCGCTTGTCGCTGGGAGCGAGCCGTCTGCGGCTGACGCGGCAGTTATTGACCGAAAGCGTGCTGCTCTCAACGCTCGGCGGGGTGGTTGGAGTAACGCTGGCGTGGTGGATGCTCAGTGTCGCGACTCGGTTCAAGCCGCCGATCGATTTTCCACTTACCATCGACCTGAGAGTCGACTGGCGAGTGATCGGTTTTTCGATCGCGATTTCGCTCGTGACCGGCATCGTCTTTGGCCTGGTTCCCGCGGTGCAAGCGACGAGGCCGGATATTGTGACGGCGCTCAAGGACACAACTGCTCAGGCGGGCTATCGCCGCTCGCTGCTCCGGAGCGGTCTCGTAATCATTCAACTGGCCCTGTCGCTCATTCTATTGATCGGAGCCGGTCTGGTAGTCCGCGCGCTGCGGCAGGTTGAGACGATGAACCCCGGCTTCGATACGTCGAATATGATGACTATGGGATTCGACGTCGGCCTGCAGGGTTATGATCGAGCCAAAGGCGAGCAGTTCTATCGCGACGCCGTGGAGCGCATGCACAGGGTTCCCGGGGTTAAGTCGGCGGCGATTGCCGATTTTCTGCCGCTCAGCCTGAACTTCTCCGCCAATGGGGTTTATGTCGAAGGTGAGCCTTCCGAGCGAGGCTCCAACGTGCCCATCACCATGGTTGCCACTGTTGGGTCCGAGTACTTCGAGACGATGGGGATACCGATGCTTAGCGGACGCGGGTTCAACACGCAGGATCTCAAAGATTCCGTAAGAGTCGCGATTGTAAACGAGACGTTCGCGCGCAAGTTGCTTCCGCGGATCAACTCGATCGAAGACGCCATCGGAAGGCGCTTCAGCTTCGAGAGCGGGAAGGGGCCGTTTCTGCAAATCGTCGGCGTTGCCCGCGACGGAAAATACTTCAACATCGGCGAGGAGCCTCGCAGCTTCGCCTACACCTCTCTAACGCAAACGTACTCGCCCAACGCGGCTATCATCGTTCGCACGGCCGGCGATCCGACTTCGATGATTGGTACGTTGCGCGGCGAGCTTCAGTCGCTCGACCCGACATTGCCGATATTCGGCGTCAAAACCATGACCGAGCATATGCAGTTGTCGCTTCTGCCGGCGAGAACCGCCGCCTCGGTTCTCGGAGTGTTCGGGCTGCTGGCTCTGATACTGGCGGCTATAGGCATTTACGGAATTATGTCTTACACAGTCGCTCAACGGACCAGGGAGATAGGAATTCGTTCGGCGCTCGGAGCCGCGCGCGGTGACGTGTTCCGCCTCGTTATCGGTCAGGGGATGAAGCTCACGCTCATCGGACTGCTGATTGGTTTAGCGGTCGCGCTTCTACTGACTCGACTATTGTCGAGCCTTCTCTTTGGCGTGAGCGCAACCGATCCTCTTACATATATTGGAATATCGCTGTTATTCGGATTGGTTGCGTTTCTGGCGAGCTACCTCCCCGCTCGACGCGCGACCCTCGTCGACCCGATGATCGCGTTGAGATACGAGTAGCAGGGGATACCTGGCGCCCGACCTACTCCAATGGAAACACTTATTCAAGATATTCGATACGCGGTTAGAACGCTTCGGAAGAATCCGGGCTTCGCGCTCGTAGCCGTTCTCGCGTTGACGCTCGGAATCGGAGCCAACACCGCGATCTTTACCGTGTTGAATGCCGTTCTCCTCAAGCCTTTGCCCTATCCTGATTCCGGCCGGCTTGTCTTTCTCTCTGAGCGGGCGCCCCAGCTCGAAGGCATGTCCATCTCATATCCGAACTTTCTCGACTGGCGCCAACAAAACAATGTATTCGAGCACATCGGCGTCTATCGACGAGAGGCTTTCACCCTCTCCATGCACGATCAGCCTGAACAGATCGTCGGAGCAATGGTGTGGGCCGATTTATTCTCGGCCTTGAAAGTAAAACCGGCGCTTGGACAGCTTTTTTCAGCGGAAGAGGACAGGCCCGGCGGCGAGCCCGTCGTACTGCTCAGCTATGGATTGTGGCTGCGCGGCTTCGGAGCTGACCCGGGTATCGTCGGCCTGAAGCTGAACCTCAGCGGCAAACCCTACACCGTGATTGGCGTGATGGACGCCGATTATGCCTTCCCTTCGAGAGCGGAATTTTGGATTCCGGTCGGCCTGAGATACAGCGATCCGGGGTGGCAGAGCCGCGGCAATCATCCCGGGCTATATGGCATCGCTCGCATGCGCTCCGGCATAACGATCGAGCAGGCCCGAGCTGAAATGGACACAATAGCGACGCGGCTCGAACAACAATATCCGGACAGCAATAGCGGCGCGCGAGTCAGCGTCAATACTATGCTCGACACGTTCGTTCGCGATATACGGCCGGTGCTTCTTGTTCTCGTCGGAGCTGTTGCTTTCGTGCTGTTAATCGCCTGCGCCAACGTAGCGAACCTCCTTTTGAGCCGCGCCGCCGTCCGGCGGAAAGAAGTAGCGATTCGCGGCGCGCTCGGCGCAAGCCGACTGCGACTCGTCAGGCAACTACTGACCGAAAGCGTACTGCTCGCGTTTGCGGGCTCCGTTCTCGGACTGGCTCTGGCGCTGGTCGGAGTGAAGGCAATCGTTGCCGTCAGTCCGAACGACATTCCGCGTTCGCGTGAGATCGGCCTCGATTGGCGCGTGCTCGGCTTCACGCTCGGCATCGCGGTTCTGACCGGGATCGTTTTTGGAATTGTGCCGGCTCTGCAAGCCAGTCGATCCGCGATGAGCGAGACCTTGAAGGATGGAGGGCGAGGCTCAACCGGCGGGCTGCGACAACGGCTTCGGCGCGTGCTCGTCGTAGCCGAAGTCGCGTTGTCTCTGATTCTGTTGATCGGCGCCGGCTTGATGATAAGGAGCTTCTATCGAGTCGATCCCGGATTCGATGTGAGTAATTTGCTCTCGGTGGAAGTCAAGCTTCCTCGCGCCAAATATCCGGATGCGCCGAGCCGTGTGGCTTTCTATCGTCAACTTGTTGAGCGCGTCGCTTCGCTGCCGGGTGTTCAGGCCTCCGGAATCGCCACCGGCCTTCCGCTGGGCAACAACGGAAATCAGACCTCGTTCCGCGTCGTTGGTCAGCCGGAGCCCGCCCCTGGTCACGTTCCTCTCACTGAAGTCGTCTACGTCAGCAGCGATTACTTCAAGGCGATGAGCATCCCGCTGATCGAGGGAAGGACCTTCGACGATCACGACACGAAAGACGCTCCGCCCGTGATGATAATTGACGACTCGTTCGCGAAGAGATATTGGCCCGGCGAGGATGCAATAGGAAAGCAGGTCAAGTTCGATAGCGATGCGCCTCCAACTACGGTCGTCGGAATTGCGGGTCGAGTCAGGATGGAGGGGTTGTATAACGACTCCGGGCGCGTACAGGCCTACTTTCCATCGACGGCCACTAACTGGGACAACATGACCGTGGTGGCGAAGACCTCGGCGAACCCAACAAGTCTGACGGGCGCTATAAGACAGGCGGTAATCTCGATCGATTCCGACCAACCTATTTACAACGCTAGAACAGTCGAACAGATTCGCGACGAATCGGTAGCGCCGCGGCGGCTCAACATGCTTTTGTTCGGCGTCTTCGCGGCGGCGGCGCTTCTGCTTGCCGTGGTTGGAATCTACGGCGTCATGTCTTATTCGGTGGCTCAACGAACGCACGAGATCGGAATCCGAATGGCGCTCGGCGCAAACCATAAGGACGTATTGAAACTCGTGCTGGGGCAGGGAATTGTGCTCGCTCTGACCGGTGTCGCGATAGGTCTCGTCGGAGCATTGATTGTGACGCGATGGATGCAGAGCTTGCTATTCAGCGTCAGCGCGCTCGACCCAATCACCTTCGCGGCGATTTCATTCATAATGATAGCGGCGGCGCTCCTGGCGTGTTTCGTGCCGGCTCGAAGAGCGCTCAAGGTCGATCCGCTCACAGCGTTGAGATATGAGTGATGCGGTCGTCAAGCCTGCGGGCGTTGCAGCCTCCAGCCGCCGGAGTTTGGGAATTTATTACCCTACTTGATCGAGAGTTCGTGCTTTGTAGGCCTGACAGGCCGACTATAAAACAGCCAGGGGCAAGCGCGTAGCGCGTCGCCCCTGGTAACGACCCGCGACGCCTCTAGCGCTGAAGGCGCGAAATAGGCCCTTTGGCGCCGACACAAAACCCGCCTCTGCGTCCGAGAAATTCAAAGCCGACCGTTCCGGCTCCGAACCAAATCCTCCCTCGCACCGGGCCTCGCTCGCTGGCCCCCGGCTACTGACGCGTTCCCCTTCAGGGAAGATACCGGCCTTTCCCGCGCACCGGGGGCTGCGCTGCGCTGGCCCCCGGCTATTGACGCGTTCCCCTTCAGGGAACAATCCAAATTGGTCAAATTCCTGCGCTCCGCTCGGGAACCAAATCCTCCCGCGCACCGGGGGCTGCGCTGCGCTGGCCCCCGGCTATTGAAGCGTTCCCCTTCAGGGAACAATCCAACTGGGTCAAAGCTCCGGATAAAGAATAGTTCTCCGGGGCTCAAGATGAACTACGCGTGTCTCCAGTCGCCATATGTTTCGGGGCACTCGCTTGAGCAATATTTCTAATTCACGGCCTTCACGACGCCGCACGCGAACCGCGCCCCTGAATTGCCCGCGGGCTGTGATTTGAAATCGTCCGCGCTTGCATGTACCACAAACGCGTGTCCAACCACCGAATGAGCGCCGTCGGCTACGGTCAATCCCTTGACCATCAGCTTCAACTCGCCGGTCCCCTTAGCTCCCACGATAATGTTGCCAAGATCGCCGCTGTGATGTGGGTCGGCATCGGGCGCTCCGTGCGAAGTCTTATCCGGATTGAAGTGGCCTCCGGCGGAGGCTGCGTCGGCAGCGCTGCAATCACCTTTGTCGTGCAAGTGAATTCCGTGCGGGCCCGGAGCAGCGCCTTTCAACTTGATATTGACCTCGACGCCGCCCTGCTTCTCGGTGAATGTAACTTCGCCCGTGAGCGTCGAGCCGCTCTTTGATTCGAGGACGGCCTTCGCCTTGTTGGTTTTTGCCGCGCTTCCGTTCGCGACCAGTTGATTGCCCGATTGAAGTTCTCCAGCGACGCCGTTTCGAAGGCCCGATAGCGAAGTCGCCGCCAGCAGAAAGATAACCGCCGCCGAACCTATTACGCTCCTCATTTCGTTCTTCATTGTTGAAGTTCTCCTGATTTTGCAAGTTTCGCATTGCTGCGCAGCCAATCAGGCCGGCAGTTATTATTGAGCGGCGCTGAATATATCAGAACCCTTGTTCGATGGCTAATTCTACTGTTATGAGGCTATCAATGGATCATAGAAAAGCAGGCCGATACTGGAATTCAAACGCAGACGCCTGGACCAAGCTCGCGCGAGAAGGTTACGACGTCTTTAGGGATTATTTGAACACTCCGGCATTCTTCAATATGTTGCCGAACGTCGAGGGACTCGCGGGTCTCGATATAGGATGCGGCGAAGGTCACAACACGAGGATGACTGCCCGCCGGGGAGCGCGGGTCACTGCCGTTGACATCGCCGAGAATTTTATACGACACGCACAGGCGGCCGAGAGAGCCTATCCTCTCGGCATCGACTACTGCATAGCAAGCGCGGTCGAGCTGCCGTTCGCGAACGAGCTATATGATTTCGCTACCGGATTCATGAGTTTTATGGATGTTCCGGAAATCGGGCGCGTTCTGGCCGAGAGTTTTCGAGTTCTCAAGCCTGGCGGGTTTCTTCAGTTCTCGATTACTCACCCCTGTTTCGACACGGCGTACCGGAGGAATGTGCGCGACGCGGAGGGAAGGAAGTACGCCATCGAGGTGGGCGACTACTATCGCGACCTGAATGGCGAGATTTCCGAATGGCTGTTCAGCGCGGCCCCCGCGCGCGCAACGCAAGGTCTGGAAGAGTTCAAGACGCCTCGCTTCACCCACACTCTGAGCTACTGGCTGAACCTCATTATCGAGACCGGTTTCCGTTTTGAACGACTAGAGGAGCCAAAGCCAAGCGATGAAGCGGTGAGCATCTGTCCCAAGCTACAAGGCGCTCAGATCGTCAGCTACTTTCTCCATATTCGCGTTCGAAAATGATAGGAGCTTATTTCTCCTCATCGGGAGGAGGCTCTTGAATTTCCGGTGGAGGATGTTCGGTATCGGGTGGAACAGAATCTATATCAGGAGGCGGCTCGTCGATCGGCGCCGGGGGACGACCGTCCGGGGGAGGATCATCGATTCCCCGTCTTCTCTTGTCGGGCCGTTCAGGATCGTCTATGGATGGCGAGCGAAGGTAATAAGCACGCTCGCCTGAAAGCCTTTGTCTATTCATATCTGATTTGGCGGTCATTCGATAGGCGTAAGGAACGCGGCTTTAAAATCATCTCAGAAGTCATCCGATCCTCACGCCATTCGAATGGCTCAGGAGGCGCACAATGGCTGCACTATGCAGCGGTGTTCCGGCGTCAAGCAATGACTCAGAAGATTCTCGCTCGCGCGCCCTCAGCGTCCTGTTGCCTTGCCGACTTTTTCTATTGTCTCACCGACTTTTCTTCTCACCGTTCCAAAATCCTTTTGAAGGCTGCCCGCCGCTTCGTCCGACGCTCCCTCATCTACAAGATCAGGATTATCAAGAACCCGGCCGGCTTTTTGTTTGATATTACCCTTTACCTCTTTAGTTTTTCCTTTGATCTCATCTTTGTTAGGCATCTTCTATTCTCCTTTCCAAGGCCTGACGCGAATATGTGATGTCAGGCGCATTGGATCGATACGGTGCGCCGCTCTTAAACGATCAAAAAGCGGCCTCATAGTGAGAATAGCAACCAGGGTTCCACGCGGTGATTGGCTTATCGATATCTGGAGTTGCACGGAGCTTGCAAGGTAATGGGCCAGGAGGTGTTAGATGTCTACACGAAGTTCCAGAGTATTGGGGATTGTGGTTGTTCTGGCGGCTCTTATGGCGACGGCGTTTGCGCAGGGGCCTTTGAGAAAGACAGTTTATTTCTCAATTAACGCGCCCTATGAGTTGAGAATGGGGCACTACGTGCTTCCGATGGGTACGTACACGTTTCGTCAGGCGAATGAGAATGACCTGAACCTGTTCATGATGTACAAGGGCGATGCGAAGGAAGCGATGTTGCATTCACCTATCGCCGTAGTCAGAACCGTGAGGGTAGACCATGCGTCAAACCGCTATCCGAGCCATACTCAGATAAGGTGGAAACTCGATGAGAACTCGGTCGACGGTGTCCCTGTAGTCACCGGGTGGGATATCCCTGGTGATGACGGCTGGCAAATTATTTCCGTCGTGCCTTCGCGTTCAGTGCGAGAGGGAACGGTCTCAATGGTTCTTAAGTAAGTTGCCGACAAGCAATGATCCCGACGAAAGCGGCTCCGAGCTAATCGGCGCCGCTTTCATTTATGGCCGCAAGAAGTCCGCAATGCTATTCTGCGTTGGGGCTGGAGAATGCATGGCGCAAATGTCAACACAGATCGGGCCGATCGCCGCATAGGGACGAAATACCGAACAGCGGGTCAAGTATCTCGCCCTTATCTACTATTATTTTCTACCAACCAATTGGCAACCTGAGGCAACAAAGCTGCGTACTATAGTAGTCCGGCGATCGTATATTCCCTGGACGCGTGTAATCCGCGCGACCTAACTCCAGGCCTCAGAATTCCGGCAGTATTTTAATACAAGCAGCCTGAACGAGGAGTCTTGTAAATGGTCAAATCCGGCCGCGTAGCCGCGCCTCTTTTCGCAATCACATTTCTAATATCCACCAATGCCTTTGCCGCAGCTCGATTCGCTCAGTCTGAGGTAGCTTCTCAAGCTTCTCAGGTTCCAGCGGCTTCGTCGCCGGAGCCGCAACAAGCCGCTCAACAAGCCGCTCAACAAGCCGCTCAACAGGCCGCTCAGCAAGCTGCTCAACAAGCCGCTTCGGATCAGCGTAACCCAGGCGATCCCTTGCCTCGCCCGACTATTCACATCCCGAGAGTATCGCGGCCGCCGAAGCTCGAGGACTTTCTTAACAACACGCCTCGTGAGGCGGAAACGAAGATTACCGAGTTTCGCCAGCGCGAGCCTCACGACGGCGATCCAATCGGCCGTCCTACGACCGGATACCTCTCGTTCGACGATAAGAACCTTTACGTCGTGATGGAGTGCAAAGATGAGCGCGGCGAGATCCGCGCTCATATGAGCAAGCGCGAGGACATCTTTAGCGACGATATCGTCGGAGTCATGCTCGACACTTTTCACGATCATCGCCGAGCCTACGAATTCTTCGTGAACCCTCTAGGCATTCAGGCGGACGGCACAATCGTAGAAGGCCAGAACGATGACTTCAGCTTCGATACTCTCTGGCATTCGGAAGGGCGATTGACCGAGGACGGCTATATAGTCTTGTTAGCGATTCCGTTCAAGAGCCTCAGATTTCGGGGTGATCACGAGCAGGTCTGGGGTATTGCTCTAATGCGAGCTTTTGCGCGCAACAACGAGCAGGCGTTCTGGCCGTACATAACGCGAAAGCTGCAGGGCTTCACGCCGCAAATGGCAAACCTCCAGGGACTGGAAGGGGTCGCATCCGGCCGCAACATTCAAATAATTCCGTACGGCTCGTTTACCCGCGCGCGGTTCCTGGACCAAGGAGCGGCCGAATTCAAAACCCAGCGAGACCCGCGCGCCGGAGTAGACACAAAGATTGTTATTCATGACGCCTTGACGCTCGACATCACGTTCAACCCGGATTTCAGTCAGGTTGAATCCGACGAGCCCCAGGTTACTATCAACCAGCGATTCGAAGTCTTTTTTCCTGAAAAGCGGCCGTTTTTCCTCGAAAACTCTTCCTATTTTCAAACACCCGAGACGCTCTTCTTTTCGAGACGAGTCGCCGATCCGCAAATAGGGCTTCGACTCTCCGGGAAGATGGGCCGATGGGGGATCGGGGCTCTCGTTATCGACGACCGCGCTCCGGGGAAAGTAGTTCCCAATGGAGACTCTCTGAGCGACAAACGCGCGGGCATCGGCGTCGTTCGCCTTCTGCGAGACATTGGAAAGGAATCGACCATCGCCGTAATGGCGACCAGTCGCGACTTTGGCGCGAGCTCCAACAGGCTGTTTTCATTTGACGCGCGAATAAAGCTCAGTCCGACGTGGGTGTTTCAGGGCCAGGCAATCACGAGCCGCGCTCGCGAATTGGACGGCGAACGTGAATCAGGTTCGGACTACTCGCTCGGCATTCTGCACGACGACAGGAATCTAAGCTACAACTTCTTCTACACGGATCGCAGCCCAGGCTTCAGATCGCAGCTCGGCTTTGTTCCTCGAGTCGATATAAGAGAAGTGGATCAGTTCATCTCCTATCGGTGGCGGCCCAAGAAAGGCGTAGTTCAGGCGTACGGACCGAATCTTTTCTTATCGATGGACTGGGATCACGAAGGCAATCTCGCCGACTGGCGAATCAACCTGCCGTTCGCGATCGACTTCAGCAGCAACACTCACATTTTCGTCAGGCGAACCGAGTTCTATGAGCGGTTCCGGGGAATCGGGTTTCGAGAGCATACGAATGACTACATATTCTCGTCGGACTGGCTGAAGTGGTTGGGGATGTCGGCGCAGATAAACCAGGGCGTAGGAGTGAATTTCTTTCCAGGAAACGGACTGGCGCCCTTTTCGGTTAACACCTTAAACGGGCAGGCGGGTCTTAGCATCAAGCCTACGCACCAGCTCAGAATCGAAGAGACTTATATCTACGACAAGCTGGGCACGCGCTCGGATATAGTGGTTCCCGGCGTGCCGTCGAAAGCGGCGATCTTCAACAATCACATCTTCAGATCCAAGGTGAACTATCAATTCAGCCGCGCGCTTTCGCTTCGGGCTATAGTCGACTACAACGCAGTGTTGCCAAATGAAGGATTGGTCGAGCTCGAGCGAACAAAGGGGCTCACCGGAGACGTCCTGCTGACTTACTTGTTGAATCCCGGAACCGCGTTCTACATAGGATACACGGATCGGTTTGAGAACCTCTTGCTCGATCCGCGTTTACCTGCAAGGCTGCGCAGAACGATTTCGCCGTTCAATGGAGTTGGCGGTCAGTTCTTCGTGAAAATGAGTTATTTATTCCGATTTTGATCTCGAGATTCGGGCGATATCGGATCTAACTCGAGGCGTGAGAAACTCGCCTCGAAGCCTCGAGTCGTGTGCTCGGTGACGCTGGTTCGAGGCTCCTGGATAACTCGTGATGATTTTTGTTCGGGCATTTCCTCGGTCAGAAGTCGAGGCTCATGCAAATACAAGCCGCACCGCCATTTCGTTGGAGAATAGTCACTATGAGAAGGATTCAAAGCGTCGGCTTTGTGTGAAGGTGAAATGTTTTTGGAGAAACCTCATATGCGACGTAGGGCAAAGCACCCGGGCCCTTAACGCTACCGCAAGGAGAGCCATCGATGTGGAAAACGAAGCAACGCGAAGACGGCATATGGATGCCAGTCGGCGAACTTCAGCTTTCTTGCTGTCTCGCGCAAAATGACCCTGGCGAACTTTTGTGGCGGATGAATCCGCGGATGGGACTCAGGCCGTGAGGCAGGCAGTGATACCGACGGTGGTTGGTATTCGAGCGAACAGGCCTGCCGGATCTTGGGGGGTGACGTCGAGAGGCGATTTGTGACTACGGATCGCCGGGGCGCTCGCGTCACCTTCCACTATATTCCATCGATTACTCTGGACTTCAGCGCTTCCTTACGATCAGCCTCGCGACATAGTCGGCGCTCTTGATCGGCACATCTTGTTTTGGATAAGGCTGCAGCTTTATGAGACCAATGCGATAAGCCCCGACCTGTTTTTCCGGCGGTTCCATGTCCGTCTTAAGATCGCATTGTTCGGCTTTTCCACCCGCCCTGGTTACCGTGATGCGCAATGTAGCATTTCCCGCCCGTATGCAATCAACCCCTTGAGGACAGCGAGAATCCTCCATTACCGAGACGAAGCTCAACGTAAGATTCTCCTTATCAATCGATACCTTCCGGCCGGCCCGCAAGTCGAACTCCTCGTTCAGGCGTACCGGCTTGCGAGCGGCCGATGCGCCGACGACCACCAGGATTAATACGGCTGCGCGAGCTGAAATCCGCTGAAGCATTGATCCTCCAAAGCTGCTCAAATTGGATGCTTGAACACTCCGATCGTTCATAATTCTTTCATGTCTCACCTGAAAGAAAAAAGGGGCGATCTTTGAGGGATCGCCCCTTGTGAGTTTTGTTGCAGCAAGATTTAGTGCGGGACTACAAGATTCCCGCTGCTAATCGTGGTCTTTGCGAACTTCAGATCCGGAACGGAGACGCCGCCCGGTCCGGTTACCTCGAGCGCAACCTGATCGGTAGCGCCCAGCTCGCTGCTGTCGGTGACGATGAGTTTAAACGTGTAACCCGGCGCGTCGTTCACCGTTGCCGTGCCTTGTATCGTCGCCGTATTCCCGACGATAGTGAGCGACGTGAGCGCCACACTCCTCAGGGTCACGTCTCCAGCGGGACGGTGCTCGCTGTAGATGAATGAGCCCTGCGCGTGGCCGCTGACCAATCTCGCTACAAAGCCGAAGTTGGCCAGGAACGCGTTGTGAATGAGCGAACCGCCTCCGCTCGTGTTGCCAAGGGACGGATCGTACACGGTCACCAGAGTGTGACAGGAACCGGTGTATGAGCCGCCCGCGGCGACTACCACGTCATAAACATTGACCGCTACGCCGGTGAAGGATGCGGTCACATTCAGCGTCGTGCCTACTCCGCCTCCCGTACCGCTGGGAGCGCTCGCGTTGTATGACGCGCCCGCGCCAAGCGGCGAGAGCGTGAACGACACCGGCGTCGCAGCGGAAGTATCTCCAGGACTTCCATCGCTCGAATCGGCTATGGCGGCTCCGAGCGTGAACGAGCCCGAGGCGCCGCCTCCTCCCGATACTTTGATCAATACCGGGTTGCCGGCCGCCGGGGTCACCACTGCATCTTCCTTGCCCACGGTCAGCGTCCCGATCCCGCTGCTGTTCTGGTAGAAGGGATTGGTGCTCGTGTAATTGGCCGTGACGGAATGAGGTCCCGGAATGAAGGCTGCGGGAATCGTAATGCTCACGATGCCAGCGCCCGTAACCGGAGCCGATCCGACCGGGTTGCCGTCGACCAGGAATTGAACCGATCCGGTCGGAGTAGTGCAAGCCGCTCCAACGGTCGCGCTCAACGTCACGGGATCGCTGAACTGCGCCGAAGGCGAGTTTGCGGCCGTGGTTGTGGGTGTCGTGGCGCACTGGAAGGAATTGATCACTATGCTGTCGATTCTCCAGTGATTGTTGGCGACCGTCGTGCTGCTGTCGGCTCCGGCGCGGAACCGGAGTCTGATGTTCTGTCCGTTGGCGGAAGCCGGAAGATTGACGACGGTTGTGATGAAGCCGCCGGAATTTCCCGTCCACGCAGCGCGGGCCTGCAGCGCGTTTGTGTTGCCGTCGGCGGTTCGATTGAGAGCAATAGCGTACGCTCCGCTATTAAATGAGCCGCCCGCGTCAAGAATCTCGGTGAAGGCGCCGCCGTTCAACGTCGGAATACTGATTTCGAGAACACCGCCGTCCCACGGAATCTCCGAGATGTAGCTGTGCCTGAACGTGAGCTGCGAGTTCGCGGAAGTGATGGCGATGCTCGGCGAGATCAGGTCATTCGCGCCGGTTGTCGACGGGAATCCGGTTGACGCCGCGTTCGGGCCGCTGTCGGCCGCGGTTGTTGAAGTGACCCATAGAGATTCGGAACCGGTCTGGCTGGTCGTCCATCCGGCGGGAAGCGCCGGAGCGGTGACGCCGTCGAAATTCTCAGAGTAGGTGGTGACCGGAGTTCCGGTTCTAATAGTGAAGGTCTTGGTTTCGGTTCCAAGATTACTGGTGACGACTACCGAAACCGTGACGGGATCGCCGCAGGTAACGTTAGTCGGAAGCTTGTAGCTGATGTTCTGAGTCGAAGTAGCTCCCGAGGCGATCGTGCCGTAGTTGGCCGTGCCTCCGCCGACGACCGACGCGGTTACACCGGTGAGCGTCGCGGCGAGTGGATTGGTTAGCGGAATCGTGAGAGTCACGTCCTCGCCAACGTCCGGTTTGCCGTTCGAATTGCAGGCGAGATCGGCTACGGCTACCGCGCCCATTCCGGGAATCGGCGTATCAAACGATTCCTTGACGCTGAAATTCGCAAGCGAGGTTATGCTCGAGCCGAAACCGATTCCGCGAGCCGCGAAGCCCGCCCAGATATCCTTCTGGTCGTCGCCGCTGAACGAAGCAGCGTCGGCCAGCAGCAGCGAATCGCGGGCCTGCTGCATGGTTGGGTTTACGGGATCGAGCTTCATTCCGTCGGTCACGATCTGGAGCATTCGTTGATTTCCGACGGCCCAGCCGAGCCGATGGATGACTCTGGCGCGAGCCTCGAGCAGCGACATCGTCCAGATTTCACCGATGTTGTGCACTTCGGTAGCGCCCCAGCGCCCTCCTGAGCCGAACGGACCTCGCGCAAACGCGCCGTCCGTGAGATCGACCCTGCTGGGATCGATGTCGCCGAGCGTGAGCGGGTTGTGAGGCTTTCCGTTAGGGCCTACGTTTGTCTTTACCGCGTATGGAAAGCGGCGAATGCCGTAGTAGTAGTTATCGGTAAGGCCTGGCGAGACCAGATTGGTCACATAAGCGCCAAAAGCAAAAATGCCGTCGACATCATCACCCGCCTGCGACAGCAGAGAGAGCGCGTAGAAATCCGACCAGCCCTCTCCCATGCCCCCGCTCAAGAGCGCGGCAAGGCCGGATGCGTTGTTGTGCAGCCGGTTCGATGTGCCGTGAGTCATCTCGTGGAGGCTGACCTCCTGATCGAGATCGCCGTCTCGATCCGGCGTCGGTCCCGGCCAAATAAACATCTGGCATCGAGGGAGCGAGCCGTCAGGCGGCGTCGAGAAATTAGCGTTGTTGGTGCCGGAGAGGTCCTGGGCTTCGGCTCGTACGAAGTCGTTGCCCAGGCCGCCCCTGCCAAAATTATTCTGCTGGAAATTTCTTGCGGCCTCCGTGAAGCCCAGTTGATAGAGTCTGTCGTGATAGCGATTCGCCCAGAAGAATAGATTGGTAACCGCGCCCATTCGGTAATTCGCGTCCGACGGCGCATCCGTTCCCAGCGGCGAGGGAGTGTAAGGAAAATCGAAAACCCGGAACGGCGAGCCTGTCGCTCGTCCAGTCGGATCGATACCGTTTGGCGCGACGATGTCGAGTCCGGCATCGACGTTGTTGCCGGTCGTGACATTGCCGCCGTCCGTTATCCAGCCAAGATTGTCAAAGGCCGGCAATTCGCTGATAAGAGTAAACGATGTACGGTTGATGCCCGTCGCCTGGAAACCGGTTCCCGGACCTGTTACCGAGGTCGGCGACAGCGGCGCGGGGCTGTCCGCATCATAAGCCGAGAAAGTGGCCGTTTGTGTCTGCTCGTTTGTGATGTTCTTGCGCCAGAGCAGATCGCCGGTGTTCGCATCAATGATCGTGTAATAGGCCGGCGTATCCTGCCACAGCACCATCGACCATGATCTGGTCACCATGCCCGCTTCGATCGGAAAGTAGACCGGCTCTACTTTGATCTCCTCCGTGAAAGGACCCTGCTCGAAAATGACAGCGCCGCCATCGGACGTCTTAGTGACGAGATCGCCTGCATTGAGCGATATCCCGATAGTGGCCGCCGCCCTGGAGACAGCTTCGGCAGCGCTGGAAGCGGCGTCGGCCGCCATGAGTTGTTCGCCAAAAACGCCTCCGCTGGTTTCTTCTACAGGTACGAGCCGTCCGACGGTTCGAACGATCTCACCTTGAGCGGTAAGAGCTGCTCTGAGTTCTCCCTGAAAAACGGGGATGCCGTTTATTTTTTGCTGGAGTTCGACCCAGGCCAGATTTCCGGCGGGGTTCGTGTAGTCCGCGATCTTTTCAAGCTGGGCAGCCTGCGTCGCCGTCATTCCATAAAGGTCGGCGTTTCCGCGGACGAACCTTCTTACGATTGTTTCGTGCTGACGAGACGAAGGTTCAGTAAGGAACCTCCCGCGGCCCGGTTCGACTGTTACAATTTCCGCCGAACCAGCGCTGCTCATTTGAACTTCAAGTCCTGGAACCTGTGAGCCGAGACGGCTCTTGGCCGCCGCCATTCGGCTTTCGAATATCGCCTTCGTGTTCGTCTGAGCCGCTTTAAGCGAAAGCGCCTTCCTCTCGCCTACTACGCGAGTCCGCTTGGACTCATCTTCTCGAATGTCGTAATTGCCGATGCGAAGCTTTGTCTGAGCGGCATCCGGCGTCAAATCTTGCGATGCATGCGCCGGACGCAATTGGATCTGGGGCAATGCCAGAAGCAACAGCGTGATCACGCCTAGGGAGAGCGTCCACAACTTCTTACGATTCATCGTGACCTCCTGTACTGGTTATGGTGATCGTGGGAGAGCCCACTATCAGCTTCCTGAAGTAGTCCCCCGCGATTCCTAATCGAGGTTAGGCCATCGTCGAATCTTGGGGGGTATGCGATTCTCTTTCTTTTTTTTACAGGGATGCGACGCTCACGGCTCGCTCCTCAGAATGAACCGAAACCCGTATTTCGGTGGACGGAGCGAGATTAGAGAAAAGTCGACCAGCCTCGTTTACCGATACGACTGGATAATCCTAATCGTGAGCAGGCCGCATTCTACCGTAATAGCGTCGATATGCTCCAGCTTCTTTTTCCGATTGCCCACGGATCGACAGATCGGATTATCCTATGATGTTTAACTAACGAAGCGTGGACACGGCGCGGAGCCGGCTGGACGGAAGTATTATGGGGAATGCCAGGGGAAGGAAGAATGTCCGCCGCGTGATCTAAGATTTCTTTCCGCCCATTGCATCGATCTGCAATTTAACGCGGCTGAGCTTGAGAGGGGCGCTGAGGGATTGAGTGCGATTGGTGATTCGGGCGTTGAGTTTTTCGGCTTCGCGCTTGAGATGATCGAGACGATCGTTTATGGCCGAAACGTAATGCTTGGCGGCGTGAATCCGCTTAAGGCACTGAGCGCCGTTCCGCCCAAGGTCCTTAATGGAGCGGTCCAAGTTTACGGATCGCGCCTGCATCTCGAGGAGATTACCCATCTGCCCGTTTGATGCGGCGGCCTTCATATGGGATTCGATCTCTTTACGTTCATTCCATCTCTCTTCGAGCGTTCTGCTTATTTCCTTTAGCTGTGATTCCGCGTCTTTGAGAATTGATTCTGCTTTAGCCAGTTCTGTTCTGGCGATTCCTATGTGCTCGGGCATAAGCCTCCGTCAGTTTTGATCTCGCGTGAATTCTCCCCTGCCTGCCTGGACTCGATCAATCGCCGAGCCCGTTGACTAGCCTGTAGGGTAAACTGGAAGCGAACCGCAAGCAACAGTATTCTCCGGCCGTTTCGCGGTTAATTCGAACGTCCAATGTGAACGGCAGGTTGCGGGAATTCCTGATCGGAATCTCAAACGGACAGGATCAAGGCGGGTGTGAAGTTCACCGCATCCGCGCTGACCAGATGATAAGTAGTGTCGCCGTGCTTACCGACAAAGGCTCCACGGATGTCGTCCCCATGCAGGTGTCCATATACGCAATAATCGGCGTGAAACCCCTCGATTAGATCGGTGAATCCGCTGGAAACATGTTTGCTGTTAACCGGTGGATAATGCAGCGCCACTATCAAAGCGTCATAGTCGCTTTTCTTATGCCGGAGTACATCAAGCGCTCGTTGAAGCCGGCCGACCTCACGGTTATAGATTTTGTCGTCTGCTTCGGTGAATATCCTCTCGTTCGGACAAAGCCATCCTCGGGTGGCCGCGATAGCAACTCTGTTAATAATGATCGAACGGGATTGGAGGGGCTCGATGGACGGATCGAGGGCCTGCTTCAGCCGCGATTCCGATTGCCACCAGTAGTCATGATTGCCTTTGATCAGGAGCTTACGGCCTCGCATAGAGCCGATCCGGGAAAGATCGGGTATAGCTTCCGCAAGACGCATCGCCCAGGATGTGTCTCCGGCTATGATGAGCAAGTCATCGGGCTCGGCTAGCGCCTCCCACGAGCCGAAGATTTTCAGATCGTGGCCGACCCAATGGCTTCCGAAGCGGTCCATCGTTTTATCGGAGCCGCCCGCCAGGTGCATATCACCTATTGCAAATACGCGCATCAAGTTCACTCGAGAAAGATCGCCTTTCGAACTGGGCGATTATACTACCTCAGATCCAAATTGCGACGTTGGAAGCATGCGCTTGACCGGCGCGCGTTCAAGCGGCGGTAGTGTGATAAAATTCCAATCCGATCCGATAAAATATCCAGTAGTGAGGAGCCAATGGAGATCAAAGACATTCTCGTTCCGGTGGACTTCTCGCCGAGCTCGTTGCGAGCCATTGAGTTCGCAAGATCGCTCGTCGAAAAAGATGGAGAGGTCTACCTGCTTCACGTTATTGATATCGACTTCGTACAGCGGCTGACCGACGAAGGGTTCAGTGAACCGGAAGCCGCAACCGCCCGAATTCGCGGCAGGGCCGAAGGATTACTGGCCGAAATGGTCGATGAGATTCTCAAGCGGACTCCGGAATCCGAGCCGAAGCTCGAAACGATGGTGGTCGTCGGCAAGCCTTTCGCGGAAATTCTCAGGGTTGCCGCCGACCTGGATTTTCAAATGATCGTTCTCGCCACTCACAGCCGTGAGCGGGGTCACCTTGAAGAGCTGCTCTTTGGTTCCACGGCGGAGAAGGTACTGAGAGGATCTCGAGTACCGGTGATCTTTGTCCCGGCGGCTGACTAAGACAATTCAATACAAGGAGGCGACGTGTTTGCAGTAGTGATGGCCGGCGGCGCGGGCACGAGATTCTGGCCCGCGAGCAGCGAGCGACTGCCGAAACAATTCTTGAAGGTTGTCGGAGAGCAATCGCTCCTGGCGCAAACTCTCGATCGAATCAGACCGCTCGTGCCGGACGAGCGCGTATTCATCGTCGTAAATCGATCTCATATCGAACCGACGTCCGACACGGTGAAGGGACGCGCGGCCAACATTCTGGCCGAACCGATCGGCCGGAACACCGCCGCCTGCATCGGACTTGCGGCGCTTCACATCGCGCGCGTATCGCCCGACGATCCGATGGTGGTTCTCCCGGCGGATCATTTCATTCGTGACGACGAGGGTTTTCGAGCCGGCGTTTCCGCGGCCGTCGAAATCGCAAAGAGCGGCGCGCTCGTAACCATAGGCGTTTCGCCTGACCGGCCCGAGACGGGATTTGGATATATAGAAACCGGAGATATCGCGGGTGAAGCGCTTGGTGAAGACTTCTTCCGCGTCGTGAAATTTGTAGAGAAGCCTCCACTCGAGAAGGCGCTCGAGTATGTGGCCGGCGGCCGCCATCTTTGGAACAGCGGAATATTCGTGTTTACGGCAAAGACCATCCTGCGCGAGATCGAATTGCTCGCTCCTACCTTGCACGAAGGATTAGCTGAAATCGATCGAGCGATCGGCGCGCCCGACTACGACGAAGTATTATCCGCCGTCTATCCGCGGCTCGAAGCAATATCAATCGACTATGCCGTGATGGAAAAGACGACGGCGCCGGTCCACGCTCTTAAGAGCGATTTCGGCTGGAGCGATGTCGGTAGTTGGGAAGCGGTATATCATCTTCACGCCGACAAGTGCGATGCCGAAGGTAACGTCCTTTTAGGCACGGGCATTACTGCCGATTCGCGTGGAAACTTGTTGTATTCGACTATGGACCGCCCGGTTGCTTTTGTCGGGGTCGAGGGACTCACCGTAGTCGACACCGCCGATGGCCTGCTCGTAGCGCGATTGGATCGATCGCAAGACGTTAAGCACGTTCCTTCTCTGTTGAAGGCGCGCGGCCGCTGACGAATCGATTGGAGAATCGATATTGAATCCAAAAATCTTCGGCGAGTACGAGATAGTAGGCACGGTAGGCGTCGATCTTACCGAAGAGACCGTCTATGAATTGTCGCGCGCGATTGCAGCCTTTTACCGGCTCAATATGGCTAAGCGAATCAGCCTGGGGCGTGATGCGAGATTGAGCTCGCTGCGCTTCCGAGACCTGATCGTAAAGGGTCTTACCGAATCGGGTTGCGACATAGTCGATGCGGGAGTCGTTCCCACTCCGGTTCTCTCTTTCATCGGTTTTACTCAGAATGTCGACGGCGGAGTGATGATTACCGCCAGCCATCACCCGCCCGACTGCAATGGCTTCAAGATAATACTCGGCAAGAACCCGATTTCCGGCGATCAGATTCGTCAAATCAGGGATCTCGCCGTTTCCAAGCGCTTCGTGGCGGGATCAGGGGGCGCCGGCGAGCGCGAGGTATTGCCTGATTATCTACGATACCTCATTTCAAACATGAGCTTCGGAGACCGCGCGCCTCGCGTGGTCGTAGACGCGGGCAACGGTGTCGGCGGCATTACAGCCGTTCCTTTCTACAGATCGCTCGGCTGTGAAGTGATAGATCTCTTCACGGACCCCGATGGACGATTTCCGAATCATCCACCGGACCCGGCCGCCGAATCCAATACGCGCGCAGCGGCGGCGGCCGTGACCGCAAACAAAGCGGATGCGGCCATCGTGCTCGACGGCGATGGAGACCGAATAGCTGTCGTTGATGAAACGGGAGCCGTTCTTTCGCCTATTCAATTGCTCGTCATCTTCTCGCGCTCGATATTGAAGCAGCGGCCAGATGCGTCGTTCATAGTGGAGTCAGACTGCTCGCAGTCCGCTCTGGACGATATTAGAGAGCGAGGCGGGAGTACGATCCCGTGGCGGATCGAGGATGCTTCGATTAAGGACAGGATCGGAGAAACCGGCGCTGTCCTTGCCTGTTGTAAGAAAGGCCACTTCTTTTTTGCCGATCGCTACTATGGCTATGACGATGCCGTGTATGCGGGTGCTCGTCTGCTGGAGATCTTATCGTTGACGAAAGGACCGCTCTCGAGTCTTTTGTCCGGGCTTCCGACGCTTTTTGCAGCGCCTGAAACCCACTTACCTTGCCCCGACGACAAGAAGCTCGGAGTCGTCTGGGGTCTCATCGAACACTTCAGAAAGACCAATGAGGTGATTGAAATCGACGGCGCCAGAATCATCTTCGAGCATGGCTGGGGCCTTGTAAGGCCGGCGAGAACACGGCCTGAATTGGTGCTCAGGTTTGAAGCCGACACCTCGGCGCATCTGGACGAAATTCAAAACCAAGTTCGAGAGAGGGTCGAGGCCCTGATCCCAAAAGACTGAGGCTCACGAAAACCGCAAAAACATAGAAAGCCGAAGAGACATAGAATGAGAAAACTCGCGCCTTTGCTGTCGATCATTGCGCTGTTTGTAGCGCCGCTGGTGCAAGCGCAACGCTATACCGGCGCCTACGGGCGGCTTAGGGTCGCGCTCGTCAAGCAGCCTTTTTCGCCTACAGGTCCATCCCAGGGTCCCAGCACGATGGCGAACGGCGGTATTCAGAAAGTGCTGGCTGGACTCGGCGCGGATGTTCGTGTTCAGGAGGCCGCTCTGGCGCCGGAGGAGGACAAAGAGTACGGCGGATGGAAGAGGCTCGGCATGGCGCTTGGCCGCTTCGCGGAGATCGTGGAGAGAAACGAACGCGAAGGATTCTTCACGATCGGCCTGCTTGCGACGTGCCCTTCGATGCCGGGGCTTGTAGCGGGATTGCAGCATTCGGGCTCCACGCGAGAACCGCTCAGAATCGGAATGCTCTGGCTCGACGCTCACGCTGATTTCAACACACCGGAGACCACGCGGAGCGGTTCGCTGGGCGGAATGCCTGTGGCCGTCGCTACTGGCCGCGCGCTCCAGGGGATGCGATTAGATGCGCACCTCGATCCGCCCCTGGCCGACCGCTACATCGTTATGGGCGGCGTGCGTTTGACCGATCCATTGGAGCAACAGATGTTGGACAATTCCTTAATCGAGCAGCTCAGCGTCGATGACATCAGAAACATGACTCCGGCAGTGTTCGCCGAGCTTGATCGCTTGAGCAGGATAACCGACAAGATCTACGTTCACATCGATATGGACGTGTTGGATCCGCGCGAGGTCGCGGGGCACGTGAATAAGGTTCCGAACGGGCCTTCGAGCGAGCAATTGGCTAGGCTGTTCGAAGCCATCTTCAGCCGTTATCCGAAGGCATCGGCTATTGGCTTTGCTACGATCCCGAGTACCGATGAAGGCGGCTTGTCTCTTGCGGCGGTGAATCGAATGATAGAAGGCGCGGTCAAAGGTCTGAAGTCACGCGAGGCTCATCTAAGCAAATCAAAGTAACAACAACGTCGGGGCGGGCACGAAAGCAGCAAGGAGGCCCGCCCCGACGTGATATTCACCTTTCTTATACCTCTTATCGAGGCTCCTCATCCTCATCCGGACCGCGGCGGGTCTGTCCTTTGTCGCCGACCTGTTCGCGTTCGCGGTTCAACTCGACCATATCGACGCTGTCGGCGGTATCGCCAAGCAGGTGCTTGCAAAAGTAGTCCGCGCGGACCCAGAAGAAGTAGTTGGTCGCATCGGCATAACCGTGGCGCTTGCCCGGAATGATCACAAAGTCGAAGCGCTTGTTCGCCTTGATTAACGCATCAGCCATTCGCAGCGTGTTGGCCGGATGCACGTTATTGTCGATGTCGCCTGTCGCCAGCATCAGATGACCTTTGAGGTTCTTTGCCAGCTCCGAATTCTTCTCGATGTTGTATTCGAATTTGATGTTGCCGTCTTTGTCGGCGACCTCTTTAACGCCGTGATGTTTCTCGCTCCACCAGCGGTTATAGATATTGTTCTCGTGATTGCCCGACGAGGAAACGGCCGCCTTGAAGAAATCCGGATAAACCAGCAGCGCCGCCGTCGACATGAAGCCGCCTCCAGAATGGCCGTAGATGCCTACTCGGTCGATGTCGATAAATGGGTGGCGCCGCGACAACTGTTCAATCGCCGCTTTCTTATCCGACAGGCCGTAGTCTCGCAGGTTGCCGTAGCCGAAAGTGTGATACCACTTCGACCGCTGCGGGTTTCCGCCTCGATTGCCGACCTCGATCACTACGAAGCCGAATTGCGCAAGCGTGATGCGATCATTGCGAGCGGGAAACGTTTTGGTAACGCTCTCCGTCTGCGGTCCGGGATAAACATAAGCGATGATCGGATAGCGCTTCGCGGGATCGAAGTCGAACGGCTTGTACATAACGCCGTATAGATCGGTGATTCCGTCGTCAGCCTTGACCTTGAACGGCTCCGGATATTTGAATCCGGCTTCGAACAAAGCGGTGGTGTCGGTCTGCTCGAGCGGCATTACGCAATTACCCAGCGCGTCGTAGATCATCGCGGTCGGCGGTGTGTTTATGCGAGATGAATTGTCCAGAAAGAACCTGCTCGAATCGGACATCGTGACGTTGTGAGTCGCGTCTCCGGCATCCAGCAGCTTGATCGGCCCGCCGTTCAGGCTGACGCTGTACGCGTGAGCATAATACGGATCTTCGTTCGCCTCGCGTCCGTTCGCCGAAAAGTAAAGAGTTCGAGTCTTTTCATCCAGCCCTTCGATGTCTTCGCAGACGAACTCACCGGAAGTAAGCTGCGTCTTTAATGCGCCGTTCGCGTCGAATAGATAGTAGTGGCCCCATCCATCGCGCTCCGACCAGTGAATCATATCGCCGTTGCTGAGCAGCCGCAGCGGTTTCAATTCCACGTAGGTGTTCAATCGCTCCTCGATTAACGTCTTGATCTCGCCTGTAGCCGTGTCGGCCACGCAGACATCTATCTTTTTCAGATCGCGGCTCGTGCGGTTGAAGTAGAGCTTGTCCGATGTATCGCCGAGCCATTTTGGTTCTACCTGATTGCCCAAAGGGCCGCCCTGTTGTTGCTGCTGTTGATCCTGGTCGCCGCGTTCCACTTGAAACTGCCGCGCTCGTTCGCGCTCGACGTTAGTGACTGGAGCGGTATAGACCGCGAGTTGTTGATCTTTAAAGCGCTCGGTTTTGATCTTGACCCGGCCCTTCGAGGCGGGCTCGAAAACGTCGAACTCAGCCTGCGGCTGATTCACTTCGCCGGGCATGCCGTAGCGGTAGGTCTCGAGTGTCGGGCGTGGACTGGATAGTGAATTGATCACCCATAGCTCGCCGACTTTCCGTTGGTCGTTGCGCTCAACGGCGAACTTCTTGGAGTCCTTCGACCAGTAGACCGTGATCGCCGGCACTCGCGGAGTCTTGTTCTTGTCGCTGAATCGATAGAAGCGCTTCTCTTCTTCCGCGATGCGCCGGTCGAATGCGTAGTCGGCTTCGCCGTCGGTCGTCAGCAGCGTTTCGACTATCGAAGGGTCATCGTCTTTCACTCGCGCTTTGGCGTAATTCTCCGCGTCCATCATAAGTAGATTGTGGCCGCGAGCGAAGATGACGGTCTTTTCGTCCGGAGAAACTGAAGCCCAGCGCGGCTTCTGAAGAGGCTTGAAATCCGGCATAAGCGTCAGCTTGCCGGTAGCAGGCTCGTACTCGAAGTAGATAGGCCGCGTGCGCGGCCGCGCCTGTCCGCCTGGTGTTCCTTGCTGGGTTTGATTCTGATTTTCCTCGCCGCGATTTTGTTCGGTTCTATTGTTTGGAGGCGGCTCATACTTCTTTACGCCGGGGATCTCCGCATCAATCGGTACGTTCGCGTCGAACTGAAAAGCCGTGTCGTTCTTGATGAATTTAATAGTATTGATGGGCAGATGCTGCGCTTCGTAAGGAATTCGCGTAAGCCCGGTCA
>Ga0209687_1000085_pt1 | contig 36676 bp, 26 predicted proteins | sample GraSoiAngelo_136_FD_185893 | JGI IMG/M metagenome (GOLD analysis project Ga0209687, IMG submission 185893) | Grasslands soil microbial communities from the Angelo Coastal Reserve, California, USA - 14_0929_09_20cm (SPAdes) (version 2) | ecosystem: Environmental > Terrestrial > Soil > Grasslands ...
TCTTAGGAGATCAGGTCGGGGGGTCGCATTTGCCCTGCTCTTCCGGGATTCAATGAGCCGTCGATTCTCGCGCGCCGCTTGGCGGCAGTAGGGCGAATACTACAACCGCACTTTCAAGACCTCTTCAAGGCCGCACGATAGTGCATACGCCCTTACTCGCGCTTGCCGGGTCTCTCGCGACGTTATATAGTCGCGCCGATTTAAGAACCGCGATTCAGCGTCTCATCCGGAATGTGTTTTGGTCATATAAGGCGCGAATGCTATGTTCGATCTATCGCCGAAATACGCTCTAAAAGCCTTTGTCAGGGCCGCGCTGTCTCTGATGATAGCGTGCGCGGGCGCCGCACTATGCCTCGCCCAGGAAACCAGGAATCAGAGTCAGGCGATGGTCACCGTCACGCTGAAAAACGGAGGAATGATTGTTGACGGCACGCACAGTAGTTTTACACCGTCGCCGCTCTTCAAAGAAAAATCACGTACCTACAAGGAGCTGCGGAAGCATCTCGCCGAGACCGAGGCTGATAAGGAGCTCAAGCGACAGGTCGAAAAGGCTCTCTTCGACGATTTAAACAAATGCTTTGGGATGACTACCAAGGTATACTGGTGGCTGCTCACCGACGCGCAGCGCAAGCTGGATCAGCAGGGAAAGCTCGATGATCCATTGACCGAATTGCGCAACGCAACCACAAAGGACTTCTCAGAGTTCAAAGAGAAGCTGAAGAATCTGCTGGCGAAGCGCGGCGAGGAAATGATCGGACAACAACAGAAGGCTTTCCAGGGCATCACCTCACAACTGGTCGCCGATCCGATCTCGCTCGAAACCAAGACCGCGCTGATTCTGGACTTCAATACGGATGATGTGTTCGCGACCTCCCCTTTTGACTCCAACCAGGGAACGATAAATTTTCGCGTAGCAGATCCGGTCGCCAGCTCAGATTATCAAGTCACGCTGAAGGACGCAGGCTGCGGCGCCGGTTTAATTGCAAAGCAGAGCGACATAGTTCAGTCTCTGAAGCCATTCGAAGGCGGCCTCTGGCGAAGCGCCGACATTCGTTCCCTACTTGAAGAGTTCTATTCCGATCTTGGTTATCAGGCCACGGTCACGCTGAGCCGCGCGCGCGACAATCCAAAAACCATTGATATCCAGGAAAGCCCGCGCATTACTCGAATCGTATTCTCGTGTACGGGATCGGATTTATGTGATAACCGAACTTTGATGGAGGAGGCTCTCTACCTGCTCTTGCCGGATGACGCGTTTCGCAGCTTCGTCCGCCTGCAAAAACAGAAGGATGCAAATGCCGATACCAATCTTCCGTTCACCGACATCCTCGGCGCTTCTGGAAAGCCGGATTTCAAGGTCATTGTATTAGGAGACCTGATAACGAAACCCACTCCCGGCCGCTGTCCCGAACCTTACCTCAATCTTCTAAAGCTTCAAGGCCAGCAGTCGGAATTGCAGCAGCTCGATCTTACGGCGGCCACCGCCATCAGCGCCCGCGGAAGCGATTTCGTCGAGCTGCAAATTCAGAAGGCAACAAAATCCGCGGCGGCCGGAGACAAGGAGCCCGATAATGTCGCTCCGTCCGAACCTTCCGCTGCCAATAGACAAATCTCACTCAACGCTCGTCAGCCGGCGGCGACGCAGACTATGCCCGCAACAAATTCGGCTTCCGTTTCACAACTGCCGCGCTCCGATGTGCCTCGCAGCACGGAAGAGAACCTTGCTCGCGACCGGCAGCGTTTTCCCGCCGCGTGGCAGCCCAAAGAGAAAAACAATTTCGCAGGGGTCGGTTTCGACTATCGTCCCGGGCAGGGCGTGAGCGCTTTTGCGTTGTACCGGCGATCGCGTTTGCTGTCAGCGCAAGACAGTTTCTCGATTCAAGTCGGGGGACACGGCGGGGTGCTCAGCACGATCGACTACGCGACTGATTTCCTCTTTTTCAATGCGCTGCATCGTCGTCTGTCGCTGCGGTTGACCGCCGCTTCGGATGTGGAAGCGAGCCGCATACTCGCGGGAGTCAAGATCGACGAGCGGCGCACCGGGGGATCGGCGCGAGTCGACTTCGAGTTATTCCGCGATCGCGGCGGAAGTCAGTTGCGGTTCTTCGCCGAAACTGAACGCAAAACCGTCGAGCTGAGCAAAGACACCCAGAGTAATCAAGTACCCGACAAGCTCAATCTAACGACTCTCGATCTGGGCGCGCTCTATTTCTTTCAGAGCGGCGAGAGTCGCTACCCGCGCACGCTGCGGTTAGAACCGCGTTTGCGGTTTGGATTAGGAGCGGCGGCGGACGAGCCGAGCTTCAAGGTTATTTCGCTCAAGGCCAACTGGCATCAAAAACTGCCGAAGCTATACGAGCTTGATTTCACTCAACAAACCGGCATCGCGACCGATCGCACGCCGCTCTTTGAGCTGCCCTCGCTGGGCGGCGAAGACACTGTACGCGGATTTCGACGCGACGATGCAATCGGGCAAACCTTATGGAGCCTACAGAACGAACTCTGGATGCCGGTTCCAGGGTTGAGTCGAGACGGCGAGAGCCTGGGCAATTACATCCGTCGCAATGTGCGCCTGGCGGGCTTCGTCGATATCGGCGGAGTGTACAGAACAGCTTTCTCTCAACCGGGCATGCGGATCGGCCCGGGAATCGGCGCGCGGATCATTCGTTTCCCCGTCGTGATCAAACTGGACTGGGCCTACGGAATCGGCGAAGGCGCGAGCGGAGTCGGCCGCGGCCGGTTCTATTTCAGCCTGACGACCAATCTGCCGTTTTGACGGCGGCCTATGACACAAGGAGGCAAATAATATGGCTAGCTTTCAACTAAAAAAGGGTGCGGATGTTTTTGATTGCGACGTCTTCGGGCCGGTCAAAAAGAACGGCAATCAGATTGGCGCATGGACAACGAGCAAGGACAACAAGATCGTCATCAACCAGACAAACGGCAGTCCCCTTACCTTCGATGTGACCTGGAAATTCAATTCAGACAATCACCTCTGTCTCTCTTCGGGAGGCAATCAGATTATCGATTTTCATAATGTGGGGAATCGTCCGGTCTGCGGGGCGCGAACCGCGGTTCTGCTGACCAAGCCGGACAAAGGCGCCGCGTTCACGTTCGAGCTGCGCGGCGAGTGGGACCTGGATGAAAACCACAACCTGAGTTTCACCATCAACGGCGCGAAATCAACGCTCGACGGTTTTATTGACGATCCGCTTGGCGGCTTCGTCTATCACTTTCGCAACAAGAAAGATATTACTCAGGAGTCGCTTCTCGCCTTTGTGGGTAAATGGCAGGTCAACAACAGCGGGGCCGCGGCCGGAGCGCTCATCATGGATTTCGTCTACTCGCGTGAAGACGGCTCGGAAGACAAATTCACCTTGCCCAAGAGCATGATCATCAATCGGGCCAATAATCAGTTGCTGTATCAATACGACAAGAACAACGAGACCTTTAACATCCAGATCGCCGGTCTGCTCAAAATCAGCAAGGATTTCGAGATCACCTACACCATTGATCGCCAGGTTTCGGGCAGCGGCGCCGAACGGCTTACATCCACAACCTTCACTCTCGGCGCGGTGTTCAACAAGCCGAGTCTCTCAGGCGATCTGGAGCTGACTATTAAAAAGACCGACGGCACGGCCGGAAGCACTACGCTCACGATAGGAGGCAATTTCACGGCGATGTTGGGCGCTAATCAGCTTCAGGTTGGATACTACTTCTCGCAGATCCGCTCCGGCAACACGATTAATACGGTCTTTGCCTTCAATGGAACGTTGAATATCGCGCATAACGGCCAGGTTCAATTTACGTTCGAGAAAAGCGCCTCATCACAGCTTTCGGTCTCGATATCAGCGGAAAACATCCAGCTCGGTTCGGCTCGGGCGAATGCCGCTCTGAACCTCAAAACGCAGGATGGAAAAGTAGTCGGGATATTCGGACTCTTCGGCGTGAGCTTTTAGACGGGGTCCTTGCTGACCTCGAGTTCAGAGTAGTCGTCGAAAGCCTGTATCTCGGGATGCGACGCGAATAATTTAAAGATTTCAAGAATATCACGATCCTTTCGTTGCGCCGCCCGCTTTTCGCCGGCCCGGCGCTTGCGGATGCGCCCGATCCTGGCTGTCGCCTCTATGAGAGACGCGAGAAATCCAAGCCGCATTCGAAGCGGCGCAGTTATTCCGAGCACGGCAACCCACAAGAAATTTTTCGCCAACATCGCCGGATCGTGAAGATGAATCCAATTGAAAATCAAGCGATTCCTATCCTGAATTCGAGCGGTTCTTCGCGCCGCCAGGCCTCCGATAGTTGATGAGATCATATGATACGCGATCGATCTCGGCTCGTATTTCACTCGATAGCCGCGCTTCCATGCGCGATAACTCAGTTCGACGTCTTCCCAGTAGAATGGCGCGAACAGCTCATCGAATCCCCCGATTTCCATAAACTTGTTTCGATCGTACATCGAGGAGCCTCCTCCGGCGAAGATCGATATAAGGTCGAGTGATCCGGCGGCGACTTCGGATACCGTGTAGCTCCTATGCACTCGTAGAAACCCGCGCGAGAATGAGCCCAGCTTCCCCGATCCGCACTCGCGCCCCTTCCTCAGATCATAGACTCGGCAGTGAACTGCGAAGACTGATTGATCGGCGAAGTTCTGTACCAGAGGCTCAATCGCCGTTTCGGATAATTTCACGTCATTGTTCAGCAGAAAGATCAGACCATTCCGAGCGGCCGCGATGCCGCAATTGCAAGCGGAACCAAATCCGAGATTCTTCTCATTCCTGATGAGCCTCAATATGAGTCGCTTATCTTCCATATCGCTCTGCCGCGAGAATACATCACCGCTTGAATGGTCTCCGACAATTTGAAACCCGGATTGAATCAGCCACTCTACGCTGGCGTCCGTGCTTGCATCGTCTACGACAACAATCTCGGTTTGAGCTTTGTTGCTTGACGAGTAGTTGTTCGCGGCGGAAATAACGGATGACAGGAACTGCTTTAGAAGATGGAGGCCATTCCAGTTCGGAATAACGATGCTGACAGATGGCATCATCAGGTTTGAGGCGAGCTAACGTGGCGGTGTATTCCGGCGCTTTGGCCGGGATTGGCCATTCGTTCGAGCAATTCGAGGTTGCTGTGGCTTCCGATCGAAACAAGAGCGTCGCCTTCCTGAATCAGCGTGTCCGCCGAAGGATTGAACAACATCTCGCCCATTGCTCTCCTGATTGCGATGATAATGACGTCCATTTCGGATCGGATTCCCGACTCTTTCAATGGACGACCCACAAACGGAGACAAAGGGCGGATTTCAATCTGCTCGATCTCCAGCTCGAGTTGATCGGTCATGGTCGCCAGCTCTATAAAGTCAGCTACGGCGGGCCGCAACAGCATTTGAGCCATTTGATGTGAACCGGTTATCACCGGAGCGACTACTTTGTTGGCTCCAGCCTTCAACAGTCTATTAACGCCGGCTTCGTCATTCGCTCGGGCCACGATGAGCAGGTCCTTATTCAGATCGCGCGCCGTGAGGGTTATGTAGAGATTATCGGGATCCGAAGTCACCGCGCATACAAGCCCGCGCGCGCGATCAATGCCGGCAGCCCTGAGAACGTCCTCGTTGGTTGCGTCACCCATCAGCACGAGGTGTCCTTCGGTCATCATCTGTTCGGCGACGGCTTCGTTGGTTTCTATGATGATGAATTCGGCCCCGCGCTTGCTCATCTCCCGAATGACGCGTGATCCCATTCGCCCCGAGCCGCATAGAATATAGTGGCCGGTGAGCTTGTTGATGTCCTTGAACATTCTTCTTTTGCCGAAGCGCGCAACCAGCTCGAACTCTATCACGGCCTGCGCGGACGCAGAAAGCGCATAGCCAAGCGTCGTCACCCCCATTATTACCAGTATAACGGTGAAATAGCGCGTACCTTCGGTCATACCCGCGGGCTCGCCAAAGCCTATCGTTGTGATCGTGATCAGAGTGAAGTAGAAGCTCTCGAACCAGTCCCAGCCGGCCAACACTTTGTAGCCAAGGGTGCCAAAAGCGAGGATTCCAATAATGATGTAGAGAGAGAGCTGGAGCTTTGTTCGAGGTCTCATTTAAGGCGAGTCGAGCAATTACGAAGCGGTATGTTATCGCTGCCTTCCGGCCCGAGGCAAGTTTCGCGACGAGCCTCTTTAGCGGAGCGCCCTAAACACAAAAAAGGAGGCGCGAAGAGCGCCTCCGGCGGAACAAAATCATGCACAGAGAAAAAACTAAATAAGTCGTCTTGGCGCGGTTATGGCTTTTGCTTTTTGCGGAGCAGTCAGCCGCGTTTTCGCGGGGGTTCTCTTCTCCAGATTCACAGTCAGCGTGTGTTCGTGGCGATCACGCACCACTTTCACCTTCAACGCTCCGTCATCCTTCTTCTGCAACGCCTGTCTGAGCGCCGAAACATCTTGAACGTTCTGGCCGTCGACGCCGACGATCACATCTCCCGCCTTGAGCCCGGCTTTCGCCGCCGGAGTGTTTTCAGTTACTCCCGAAACCAGTACGCCGTGTCCGTCCTTAACGCCAAAGTATTCGCCGAGCTGTTCCGTTAAATTGTCCGCGGTAACGCCGAGCCTCGGCGCGCCAAGAAACGGCGCATAGTCGAAGTTAAAACTCGGCGGCGTAGCAAACTTGAACTGATCTTTATTCTTCTGAAATTCCTTAAGTGATTTTTCAACGCCCTTGAGGGCTTCTTTCCGATACGCATCGCTCTGAAGTCCGCGTTGCCGCCATTCGTGCTTGGTCATCGTAGCCGAAACGGTCTGGCGCGCGCCGCCTCGAATCACATCTATATTCACGGTGCGTCCGGCGGGTGTATCGCTCATAAGGCGCTGGAGCTCCCTCACGCTGTCGACCTGTCGCCCATTGAATCCAACAATGACGTCGTTTTCCTTGAGGCCGGCTTTTTCGGCGGGACTCCCCTCGACTACCTTCATCACGATCGCGCCGCGTTCCTCAGAGAGCCTGAGTTCCTTCGCGCGCTCGGAACTTACTTCTTCGAGAAAGACTCCCAGATAACTGGAATCGGCATTGAACGTGTAAGTAAATGCGTCCTGAAAGGGAGCCGCGGCCGCTTCCTGTAGCAGCACCGGAGTTGATGCGCCGGTAACGGTGATTGCCGGAGGCGCCTGGGCAGGTAAAGTGATTGCCTGGGGCGCCGCCAGCGCGGGTAAGGTAGTTGCCTGGGGCGCCAGCGCAGGTAACGTGATTGCCCGGGTTGCCAGCGCAGGTAAAGTGGTCGCCTCGGGCGCGGGTAAAGTGATTGCCGGAACGGGTGTCACGATCTGAATGCCTGGAGCGGTCACTGCCGAAATGGGAGGCACGGTTTGAATTCCCGGCGTGGTAACGACAACCGGGGCGGTCGGAGCCTTTGCGGGTTTGGCGGTCTGCGCGAGGGCGGCAGCCGCTCCGACCGTAATCAACAAAACTACTGAGTAGAAATGCTTTAACATCCCACGTCCTCCTTAATACTGCTGCATTGTGATTTCATTCAGCCATCATCACGCCTTTGGCTCCGGAAAGTTCCATAAGTTTATACCTCGTGGGAGCCCGATATTGCGGCATTGTGTTCAGCAATGTTCGCGTTTCAAATCACAAATCGTTAATGGAAGCGAGTGGGAGCCTAGAACTGTAACACTTTGGTTCTTGACTCCCACCCGAATCAAAGTGGACGACGGCCTCAGTCAAAGGCGGCGACGCTCACACCAAATGCTTTGTCCACTGCCTACCGAATCTCACTTCACAAAGGGAGGCAACAGATAAAAACAAGAGCCCGTTGCCTAATACAAGTTCCAACCCGATCACGCTGATCGGTTCATTGTCCCCGTCATCCACCAGGGGCGCGACGCCTCAATTACTCCCATCTCATCCTCCACACGAGCAAGTAGCCTTTGGTTTAGTCTGATTGATCGTGATGGTTTGATATACTCCCGGGAATGGAATGAGTGTAACGTTCGCACGGCCGGTAAGTTGGCCTGTATAGAAACCCGCGCTTATCGTGCGATCTGGACGGCTGTCGGATAGGGAGACGACGGAATTGACCAGCCGTACCGTGCCGGTCCCGGAGAGCGTAAAGCCGTCCGCACACCTTGTAAATTGATAAACACCGGTGATCGAGTTGAACTGGACAAGATTGCCGGAAGAATCATCTCGAATGGATATATCGGGATTAAGGGGATGAACTGAATCCATACCCACGATCGCGATGCCGCCAACGGTCATTCCGGTAACCGATGCGTTGGTGCTGGACTCAGTGAGTTGAAGCGATTGAGTGACGAAGTCCAGCACCAAGTCGGGCAGCCCATCCCCGTTGACGTCGACAGCAGCAGATCCATTCAAAGTAGAGCTGTTGGCAAAGCGGACGGACTGTGGAACGACCGAGGAAGCATTGAAGCCGGGTGAAGAGAGGATCGCGACTCTGGTAGGTCCGCCACAGCTCAGATTTATCGGATTCGATGGGTTGCCGGGCACTATGTCGATCGACACCGTCTGGACCCGCGGAATTGACGAAGCCGCGATCGGATCGAGCTCCGGCTCTGGCTGGGCCTGAGGAGTAGTTGATTCATGTACCCCATCACCAAAGTCAGTTGTGTCTTGAAAATTTAACTTCAGGTGTGACCAATCGTGAAAGCCGACTAATGTGCTTACGGTAGGATCACCGTTGACATCTGAACTTATAGCGCCAGACAGAGTGATTAGCCCATTGCAATTCCAGTCAATGGGGAGAAACCCGATCGCTATTCCATTCGCCGAATCGGAGCCTGGGCAGAAATATCGAGTTACGTCGAGACCGTCTCCTATGCCGGCCAGCTCAGACAGCGAATTCTCATTAAGAGCAGGAAGCGCACTTCTGGAATAGTCGATCCGAGTGCCCTGGGCAAGATTCGTGATTCCTCTCGTCTGAAACGTGTAGTTCATGGTGCTTAGATAATTTGGCTTGCGATTATTGTTATCTCCCCCACCATGCCTTAAACCCAGATTATGGCCAAGCTCATGCATAAAGGTACCCGCTTGCTCGAGATTGTCTCCCACCTGATTAGTAAAGGCACCCAGCGAGATCAGGAAGTCGTTGCCGGGCAGCTCGCTGATCCCGGATGATGATGTTCCTGTTTGGTTATGGCCGAATATGGCATAGTGATACGCACGCCGCTTTGCCGCCAGGATTGCAGCGCTTTTCGGACTCGCTCTCTCAAGCGCTGTCCCAAATCTCGCGGATTTCAGGGCGTCGAAGTCGGCCCACATACTGAGCGCTGTTTGTTCGGTGATAGATTCGTCGACTAGCACATGCAGGTTTATCCCCGACACTCCGTCGAGATTGCCCACGGGGGCAGCGGCGAATGCTGCGGTTACCACGTTGATAGCACTGGAATTCGGATTGTGGCTATGACCGACAGCCTCCATGAAGTCGGCCTCTACATAGATGTCTTTGTGGTTAGGATTGGCTCCCGGTAAGATCAAGTCGACAATGCCATCACCATCCCCATCAACCCCATCTGTCTCCCAGTCATCCAAAAGACCGTCTTCGTCCGAATCCAACTCAACCTGCACCTGCAAGAGGTCGAACGATGCAGGATTGACGCTTTCTATCTCCCAGAATGTGTCAAACTCGAGCCTTGGACTGCTTCCGAGCTTCATTACGGGAGACAGTAGAGCACCAAAGGACCGCGTATCCTGGCAACTGGCAGGAAATTCCTGATATGTTCCAGTCGCTTCATTACCGAACCACCAACTGTGAGTTCCTGAGAGGGAACGATTATTAGTGATATGCCAGCCTGGAGTTGTTCCGTGATTTCCGCCAGCGAACCATCCGTTATTGCCGTTTTCTACCTCGTCGGAAAATGTATCTGGACCCTGCCCCGGAGCTGATATTCGCGGAGTTATCCGAATGTTGTCTATATACCAACCTTTGAAATTGTTGTAGAGTGAGTCTCTGGTGTCAAAGAAGAAACGTATTGCCACCATCTTGTTCGAATAGGCTGAAAGATCCACGCTGACATGCACCCACTGGGGCTGCCCGTCGAATCCCGTTCCGGATGAAAAAGGCTTCGCGCATTGACCTCCGACTGGATCGGAGTTTGGGTTTAACTGCTTTACAATATCTCCATAATACCCGCCTGGCGCATTACCAGGGGTCCTCTGGGCGTATGCGGGGATTGCCGCAGCTAGAAAAAACACGGCTAGGCCGAGCATTGGTATGGTTCTGCTTCCATCCATTTCTTTCTTCCGTCCCTTAAGAAGGGAGGATTTCGACAAGGGCTTCATTTTACTCTCCTTTTTTTCTGGTAAGACAAAATATGGACTCCAAGCAACAGGGCTTGGCGCCGCCGAGAGGTGCTCTTGCGGACGTTCCGCACGACACGTTAATTCTGAGGACAACAGCAACGACGAAAGGCGGTTCGTGAAATACCGACGACCTAAACATTCAGCATCGTCGTGTCTTGTTCCTTCTTGAGAGCATGTAGGACATACAGTATCGCCTCTACTTGAGATAGACGGAAACCTTGCTTAACTTCATTCAATATTTAAAGGGATTTTACGATTCAAGTAGCTAGGGTCCACTGTTAACGAATGCTGGTCGAGAGTAGTAATATCTGCCTGCGACCACAGTCGAGAGCTACATCGGACAGAAACCTGGTTGTCGGGTCTACGGAGGACCGCGACGACTCCCTGTCCTGAATTTCGGTTGTGTTTATGTGGCAATGTGGCCCAGCCATACATTGACCGTGTATGGCTGACGTGGCGTCGATTCGCAGCGAAGCGTGGTAGCATTGAGTTAGATGTTCACACTGCGGTCATCGTTTACTCGATTAAGCGGGGTTTTTCACACTATAAACGCTCGTCGTTCAGCATTAATTGCGTGCCCGCTTCCAGTTCTACTACTGTGTGCGGCTGCCGACCTCACAATCAGTAAAAGGATTAACTCGACACCCGAGACCAATGTATCGGCCACCCAACTCACTCAAGGGGACACACCCAATCGTAACCGACAGAGTAGATCGGGGCTTGGCTCCAACGGTAACCACAGTGGTGCTTATCAAGAAGACTACTTCACTCACGTCTCTTCCTGTGGATGGCAGTTTCTTCGCGGGCAAGGTCCTTTCCGTGAAGGATACACTTACCAGTTCTTCCCTGACGGGACCTTCATTTGGAGCGTAGTATCAGATTATACGGAAATAGTACACGGACGATGGGACTATAAACCCCTTTCAAGCACAACAGCCTTGCTCTTTATTTTCGCGCAAGGCAGCGGCGAGGTTCTTTATTCCAAATTTGTTCCCGGCCAAAAAAGACTCTTGCTTGGCGGCTACTTGCTAGATCCGATACCCGCCCAACAGCTCCATCGATCACCAACCGAAGACACAAATCACCTCGACATAATCAACAAGGCAAATTTCAACAACTATTTTCTCATCACCGCTCGCCCGTGGAAGAGATTAAATATGCAGGACGATGACTTAGTTCCCCGTTTTTACGCATTCCATCAGGATGGAACTTTTCTTGCGCGCTATAGAGATGGCAAATGCGAGCATAGTGGATATTGGAGTTTGAGAAAGAGCCGGTTGCTTTTAGAAATGCCTCAGAACCACTGCGACATGAGAGGCCACGCGAATCCATTCAATTTAGAATTAGAATACAAGGTTGAGCCCACTTCGTTGGCAATCGACCATAAATATAAATACGCGCCCACTGATTAACGAAGTTCGGACAACAAGTCGGGGCTCGGATGCAGTTAAGTTCAGCGCAGTTTGTAAAGCTTCGCTTTCACGTTTGTGTCTGTCGCAATCCAGTTTGCTTCCCAAGTCATACCCCCCATCATCCGAGAATGATTGCTAAAAAGGGGACGAATTCGGAGCGATCGCAATATAACAAATCGAACATAGATTTCCCGGCCGTTGAGTGTCTCCTGGGCGAAGAACTCGCCGCTTCCATTTTGAACTCATAGCAATAAACCGTTCAAGTCTCGGTCTGCCTGAAATGTATGAAGAAGGAGAGAATCTGATGTAAGGAATCGGAAGGATCAGCCACTAACGCTGTCCGGGTGCCCGCCCGTCTTCTGGCAACCTTTCCCCGAGATCAATGTCCTCTCCTCGCTTCCGGCGCGTTACAAAGTGGTCGATCTCTGCCCATGTCTCTTCAACTTCTCCCGTTAGGGCCGGTCGGCCCTTCAGGCGATTGAGGATAGGGAGAGATGTTTCCTCATCAATCTCTCCATGAAATACTGCTATGAATCCCAAGCCTAAGATCACAGCCCACAGCACAACGTTGTCGTCATGTTCAGCGAAATTGACCAACTGCTGCTGCGCCCACCTCCAATCTTCATCCCAGTAGGCTGCGCTAATCAGCGCATCGTGAATCTGTTGGACTTTACCACTCAAGAGCGAACTCGGTATTTCCTCCCTGGTCCGCGGCCGGATCGGGGCGTAATTCAATGCTTCCGTTTGGTTCATTGCTGCCCTTCCTTTGGGGGGATGATCTTCCCCCGCTGCGTGGCCAAGCCGGCTTTCTGCGGGCGGCACGCTGCTCGTTTCGCAGCCCCTTCTACGTGGTCCCGTATCCGTGGGTTTGGCCGTTTGCATTAGTCCTGTACACAACAAACTTACCCCTCGACCGATCAATATTCACCCTTTGCCCTGCCTTTACTTGAACAGCCGAATCATAAAACGCACCGCCAGCCTTGGGCTGAGCACTCACACCCCGCCGATCATCTCCTTTAGTTAGTGAAGGCAATTCGCAAACGACATCGACTCCGTGACGATCAAACCGAGTTGATATGGGGTGGGCCTTAAGTTGACACCAATGGAGCCTGCTCCCGCTCTGCTTTCTCACTCACGCTGCCAGGAGTGAGAAAGAGCGCGGGAGTAGGACTCGCTTCTCGAACGAGATTCAAGGGTACGATTTACCGGCTCACCGTCACGCTTCCGTTGACGCCGCTTATAGAAATCGGGCTGCCGCCGGAACCGATTTTGGCTCGAAGGTTTGATGGATTCATCTTTCCTTGCACGGTTAGATTCGAAACGTCCGTATGAATGGGACCGTTGATTCCGGTCACGGTAAGATCCGCATTTAGATCCTCGGCGAAACGAAGCTCGACTTTCCCGTTGACCCCGCTGACGTTTATACCGTTCTCGCCTAATCGGGAAATCCTTACTCCAACGGTTCCATTGACTCCGGAAATATGCGCGTAGCCCCCTGCTTGCGCCACTTCAACCTTGCCGTTTATGCCGCTCATGGTGACAGATCCGTCTATTTCGCCGACGGTGACGCGGCCGTTAACACCTCTCGTGGTCAGTTCGACTTGTCTCGGAATCTTGAGGCTGACTCTTTCACGGACCTCGACCTGCCTGTAGTTTCGGTCTTTCTCTTTTTCGCCTCTTACGACCAGTCCACCGTTGCTCTGATCGACTGTTATTTTTCTGTATTCGAGGTCGTCCTTTGTTCGCGCCGAGCGCACAATGTTGACTTCGGCTGTTCCAGTGTTGCTCGTCTGAATATCGACGGGACCGTTGATGCCTGATACCTCAACCTTGGCTCCCGGAGCCAGTTGGAAGGTTTGGTTTATCTCGTCCTTTTCAGGGAGATTCTGGGAGTCCTGGCTTACCTCCTCGTGAGCCGTTCGATCTCGGTGACCTGCTTGCTCTCTGTGCTGGTAAGCGCTAATCGTTGCGCCGGCGCCGCCGAGAGCAGCCGCCGCGATAAGGAATAGAGCCGCCAATCCGTGTTTTTTCATCTCAATCACCTCGTCTTTTTATTTACACTCATTTGTTTCGCCGGACGTATCGATGATAATTCTGACCGCGCCGCTGAACGTGTCGAGCGATATTCTTGAATTGCCATCCCCATACCGCCCGATCAGCTTTCGGTTGACGGCTCCCGTGACAGGAGACTCAACTTTCAGTGGAAAAGCAGTTTCAATCTCGCCGTTGTAATCCGATAGCGTTGCAGTAAAGCCCGGAGGATCGGGCTGAATGGCCATTCGAACCTCGCCGGAAACCGCCTTCATTCTATAGGAGCCTCCAGCGTGAATATGGCCTTGAAAGTCTATTCGGCCGGCGGCCGTTTGAGCGTCTACATCGCCTGCCGCCGATTTGATCGTAATAGATCCGCTTGCATTGCCGAGTTCCGCCCTGCCTTTGACGCAACTTACTGTTATGTCTCCGCTCGCGGAAAAAGCACGCACGTCTCTGTCGGCGCGAAACACGGTTATATTGCCGTTGGAGCCGACTATGTCGACAATGCCGCCGGAGTTTTCGATTTGCATATTGCCGGAGATGCACTTTGCAACTAGGGAGCCTTTAGCCCCGGTCGATCTTATGTTCCCGCTGAGGCTTGATACGGACACGGAGCCCGACAAAGACGATAGGACTATATTGCCGCTTCGGGTGCGCACCCGCGCCGAGCCCGCCCGATAAATTTGAACGTTTCCGTCACGCGTCTCTGCCGCAACTATCTCGCGAACGTCTCTAGCGTCTACGCTGCCGCTGGTCGTCACAGCTTTCAGAGATGAAATCCGTTCGGCATTCACGCGGCCTATCTCAGTTGCCGCACTGACCGCGCCGTCTATATCGGTCACCGTTATCGAGCCGTTGACGGTGATGACATCAAGCTCGACACGATGAGGAACCTTCACGTTGATACTAATTGTGGAGCCGCGCTGGGCCGCGGGCTCGATCCGTTTTCGCCCCGGCTGCTCAGGATCGTCGACGATGCTCACTGTCGTGCTTCTTCCATCAGAGGTCTTCGCGGTAGCTTCGATCTTCTCGGCGCCGCCGCTTACCGTCACTTCCCCAAAGGCATTGCGCACGAGAATCCTCCCGTCCCGAGGCGCTCGCGACTGCCGAGACGGCCCTTCGCTGCCGCGTGGGGCAGGCGTTCCAAGCGTCGAACAGAGAAACGCAATCAGGACAAATGCCGGTAGACGAATCATAGATCGATCAATAATCCGCAAGCTCGTTTAGCACTTCATATTTTCTTGAGTACGCGGCTAACAGATATTGCAGCGCGTTGGGATCGTTATTGTTTTCCCGCATCGCTTTTTTAGTGTCGGCTATTGTGCGGTCAATCTGAGTAAGGGCCAGATCCAGTTGCGTCAGCATGACAGGATCAAGTTGATCGCGACGCTTTTGAACATCTTTAGCGAGGATCGCGATGGCGGTCACGTACTTCTGCTCGGCATCGCGCACCAGTTGGTCGGGCGTCGCTTTTAGGGGCGGCGCCGTATGCTTGATTTTCACGGCTGCTGGAACCTGTGCCGACGGCAATTCATTTTCGCGCGGATCAGGCTTGGGCGACGGCGTTTGCGTATCTTCAGCGGCGCCTTCATCAGATGTGTGTGTGTCCGCAATCTCGGACGGGACAGTAGAGACGTTCCTTCGTTCAAGCAGTCTGATCGTTGCGACCGTAGTTATTGCGGTAAAGACGACAAGAGCCGCCGCAACCGAGAAGCTCAGGCGGGGCGCCCCAAACAAGCGGTTCAAAAATGTTCCGCCGGTCTTAATCGAAGAGCGGCGGACCGGCTCAGAACTGATGCGTTCTTGAATTCGCGTCCAGAGTATTGAAGTCACTTCGATATCGCGTTCGTAGCTCGAATAAATCTCATGTTCGGCAAGCAATCGTTGATGTAGTCCCGCGCAGGGAGCGCAAGACGCAAGATGCGCGGTCACCGACCGGGAGGCTTGCTCGTTCAGCTCGCCGTCAATCAATTCTTCGAGCAGGTTGTTGCATTCTTCGCATCGCATCGTTCAGCTCCGTTTAAGCGTGTTTCACTCCGTCGTTGAGCCGCACACCTGTCGTTTTCAGCTCGCGTTCAGCTCGCGGCGCTCGTGTCGAGATATGGTCTTATTCTTCGCCTCATTTCGGCTCTCGCCCGATGAAGATCGGTCTTGACCTTCGGGATCGAGAAGCCGGTTATCTCCGCGATGTCCTCATAGCTCTTTTGGTGCAGAACCTTCAGAGAAAACACCAGGCGCTTGTCTTCATCCAGATCGCCGATCGCGTCGTGGATGATACGATTCAACTCATTGTTCAGCAGGGTTCCATCGGGTGTCGGCCTGTCATCGCTCAATTCAACCAGCGGATGATCGTCGATGGCTACCTTCATTCGGTCCTTTATCGTAGTTCGAATGGACTCGCGGGCTACGTTCTTGGCAATGCCGAACAACCAGGTCGAGAGTCTTTGCTCATCCCGTAGCCCTTTCAGGTTTCGATATGCCCGCACAAAGGTTTTCTGGGTCAGCTCTTCGGCTTGTTCACGCTGGCCGACGATGTCGTAGATGAAACTCGATACGGGCCGCGCGTAGCGGTCGAAGATGAGACGGAAGGCATCATCGTCTCCGCGACGGGCGCGGGCTATCAGATCGACGGAGCTGTTCATCAATGCCCCGGCACGAGTTTTCCGCCGACCGTCCAAGCTCATCGCGTCAATCATCTGGCGCTTCATTCCTATCCGGCCTGTTGGTGACGCGCCCATGGAAAAAGTTTCAGTTGTCTCACGAATTGTGGCAGGAATCGGTATGCTGCGCTACAGCACGCGGCAGGAGAGCCCGGGCGGGGTGAATTTCCTCTTGAGCGTTTTTGCTCGTAGATACGCAGCAAACGAGCCGCACAAGAAATGTAGCTCCGGCCAATGCGACCTAAGGGAACGATCAGGCCGGCTTAACCGGAGCTTACGGCATTCAATTCTGGTTTTGACCTAATTGGTCCCGATGCCTTTTATTGGTCCTTCCATGTATCGGCTTCAACCACTACTTTGGATGTATAGTCCTTTCCGCCGACAGTCAGCCTTACTAGATAGACTCCAGGTTCGACCGGAGGCACTCCAAACCCTCCGCCTCCTCCACCACCACCGCCGCCACCCCCTCCACCGGCACCTCGTCCTTGTCCGGCGGGAAGGTCAGCCCGCGCTGGGGGATCGCCCCGGAGGTTCCATTGAACTCGATTTAGGCCGGCTTCCTTCGTTCCGTTAAGGTTCCGGACGACCTTGCCGGTGATATCGCTGATGGTGATCTTCACGTCCCCGGAAGGAGCGGACTTCAGATAGTAGCTGATCGCCGTGCCGGGCTGCGGATTCGTACCGCGAAAGTGCTTTGCGCCGCCGAGCGAGCGGCTAAGCGAGACGTCGTTCAACAGAGCCGCGGCCGGACGAATGTCAAACAGGCGAGCTTCGGCATCCGGGAGGTTGTCGGCCATTTCTTCCAATGGACTAATGTCGTCCATCACATAGACGCCGCGTCCGTGAGTTCCGGCTATAAGATCGTGGTCTCGAGGATGCACGAGAATGTCGTCTACGCGGACGGTAGGCATTCCGGACATGAATCGCTTCCACTCGCCGCCGCCGTTCACGGAAACATAGAGTCCGAATTCAGTTCCAACGTAGAGGAGATTCTTGTTCTTTGGATCTTCGCGAATCACGTTTACGTTCCCGATGGCTGGAAGATTCGCGGAGAGCGATTTCCAGGTTGCTCCAAAATCATGAGTAACGAAGATATACGGCTTGAAGTCTTCGTTTCGATGACCATCAATCGTGACGTAGCATGTACCGGCGTCGAAATGCGACGGCTCTACTCGCGAAATCTGATGATTGTCGGGAATACCCTGGATATTCTTTGCCACGTTCGACCAGGTGGACCCGCCGTCGCGGCTCAGTTGAATATTTCCGTCATCGGTTCCCACCCAAATGACGCCCGGCATTTCAGGAGATTCGGCAAGCGTGATGATATTTCCGTAGTTACCCGTGCCGTCGTGCTTGGATGCCATCGGCTGATTTCCGGGCACCCCCATTATCGGGAGCTTGTTTCTATCGATGGCCTTGGTGAGATCCGAGCTCGCTGTCCACGTTTCTCCTCGGTCCACGGATTTGAAGAACTTATTTGCTCCGGTATAGATGGTTCGCGGATTGTGAGGAGAAATCTGAATCGGAGTGCTCCAGTTGAAGCGAAATTCCTCGCCTGCCGGCGGCGGGGGCATGATGTTGGGGTTCGTCGGCCGGCCGAATTGACCGGGGCCTCCCTGCTGTCGTGCTTGCTGCGCTTGAGGCTGAGCTCCGGCGGCAGCCGTTGTTTCTTCGGCATCGCCGGTGCGAGGCGGGGTTTGGGCTGCTTCCGCCCCTTGGCGGCGGCCTCGGTCCCGCGGACGAGCCGCGGCGCGAGGTTTGATGTTGACGTTGCGGCCGGTCCTCATATCGAGTCTCAGCATATTGCCGCCCTGCGACTCGACATAGACGGTGTTGTAGTCGGTGGGATCGACCTGAACGTAGAAACCGTCGCCTCCGCCGACCCGATACCAGTCGGCGTTCGTAATTCCCACGTTATTTCTTGTTGCGCTGGGACCTCCCCACGTTCCGTTGTCTTGCAAACCACAGTAGACAAAGTAGGGCCTGCGCATATCGACCGCTATTGCATAGGCCTGAGATAGCGCTATGGTATTGACGAATTCCCAGGTGGCGCCCTGATCGTAGGTCACATCCAGTCCGCCGTCATTCCCAATGACTATATGGTCGTTGTTCTGCGAGTCGATCCAGATCGCGTGATGATCGCTGTGGGCGACGCCTTGCAGAACCTGAAAGGTCTTGCCTCCGTCCATCGATTTGCTGACGTTCAATCCACCGGTGTAGATGATCTTGTCGTTCTTCGGATCGATACGAATCTGGCTGTAGTACATCGGCCGATTGTTGTTGTTGCTCATGAACTTCCAGGTTTTGCCCTTATCTTCGGATCGCCACACTCCGCTCTTTTTCGGATCGGGAGGCCCTTGCTGTCCGCCGCGTGCTCCCTGTCCTCCGCCGGGCCCGCCGGCGCCGGATCCACCCGCGCCGGGCTCTCCCGGTTGTTCCTCGCCGCCGCCCGCCCCCGCGCTGGGACCCACTTCGATCTGTGCGACGACGACGTTCGGATTTGAACGCGAAACATCCAGGCCGATTCTGCCATATACATCTTTGGGCAGCTCCGAGCCTTCGACCTTGGCCCAGTTTTTGCCTGCGTCGGATGTCTTCCACAGAGCGCTGCCGGGACCGCCGCCGTTGAATCCCCAGGGGGTGCGCCGCCTTTGATAGGAAGCCGCATAGAGAACCCTGCTGTCGGAGGGATCGATTGCAAGATCGGTGAAACCGGTGTCCGGATCAATGAATTTGACGTTGGTCCAGCTCTTTCCGCCGTCGCTGGTCTTGTAGATTCCGCGCTCCTTGTTTGGGCCGAACAGGTGCCCCAGTACCGCGACGTAGACAGTGTTGTTGTCTTTTGGATCGATGACGACTCGGGCTATGGTTTGAGTTTCTTTCAGACCCATATTCGCGAAGGTTTTGCCGCCGTCCGTCGATTTGTGGATTCCGTCGCCCCAGGTTGAGCTCTGACGATTATTGGGCTCGCCGGTTCCTACCCAGACAATATTGGGATCCGATTGACTCACCGCGAGGTCGCCAATCGAACAGACGGAGTAGGTGTCAAAGATCGGCGCCCAGGTAGTGCCGTTGTTTGTAGTTTTCCAGACACCTCCCGTCGCGGCGCCGACATAGATAATTGATGGATTGCTGTCCACCGCGGTTATGTCGTCAATTCGCCCCCCCATGCTTGCGGGCCCGATCGGACGCCAGTGAAAGTGCTTCAAAACCGGGTCATCCGACTGATTCACGGCCGGGGAGGACGATTGGGCGGGCGGAACGCCTTGTGAAAACGCGATTCCGTTCACGACCAGACAGATTAAGGCTACTCCATTAGCGAGCTGCTTCAGGCAATTCGACAGTCGTTTCATAGGGCGGTCCCTTTCAACGAGAAATTTTGTTTTGAATGGTGTTCAGGAAAGCGTAGAGCACCACAAAGCTGGTACGAACGCCGCCGCGCTTTGGTCACGAGAACCTATGCTCAGCCACACTCAATCAGATTTGTCTCCAGCTAAAGCGCAAATCTACAAGCCTATCTCCAGTTCAGTCTATACGAAGCTCCTGGATCATTCGCGCTTCACGATACTCGCACGCAGCCGCGAATTGTATTCAAGGATTGATTGGTGTTCAATAAGCAAAATGCCAACCATCGAAAAAAATCGCCGCGGCCCTAAAAAAGGCATAGATTCGTGGGCCGGCTTGATGGCGGCGGCGCTTGTCGGCTTTATCTGCACTGGCACGATTGGAATGCAGGAAAATAGGCCTGCGACAAGATCGAATACCGACAGACGTTTTGAGAACACGAGCAAAGCTCGGCTTCTTGCGGCAGCGACCGCCGGCGGCGAGTACCTGGTTCGAATGCAAAGACCGGACGGCAGCTTTATATACTCTTACGATCCTGTGACCGACCTGAGTAGTAACAGCAACAATATCGTGCGCCACGCCGGGACCATACTGTCACTAGTAGATTTGTATGCAGCGACGGGAAACCGAAAATTTCTCAAGGCTGCTGAAAAAGCCGCCGGCTTTCTCGAAACCCGATTCAGGAGGTATGGAGAAGATCGGTCCAGCAAGGCCATTTACGTATTGGACTTTGACCACAAAGCAAAACTCGGGGCCAACGGACTGGCGCTTATTGCCCTGACGCGGCTGGCGGAGTTTGATCTAAGGCCAAAGCGGCTCCGCGATGCAAATGCAATCGCGGAGATGATCCTGCTGATGCAAAGAAAGGACGGCGGCTTCGAGAGCTACTATCGCCTGCATGAAGAAGATCCGGCGGGTGACGTTTCGCTCTATTATCCCGGTGAAGCGATGCTCGGGCTCATACGTCTCTACCGAATAACGGGAGACGCGCGATTTATAGAATCCGCGCGTCGCGGTGCGGAATATGCAATCAAATCCCAGCGCGCTCTGGGCTCACTGCCGCTCGATGCGTGGCTTGTACAGGCCCTCGAAGCACTGTACAGCCTGAATCCGAAAGAAGAGTATGCCGCTCACGCTATCGCTTTGGCCGAGGCTATGATGGCGGATCAATACAGGGATGGAAACGATGATTTTCTCGGTGGATTCGGACCGGGTATACCGCGCGCCACTCCGGCGGCCTCGCGCTGCGAAGGGATGTTGGCGGCTTACAGGCTCGCGGCGGCCGTCAACGATGGTCGAGCCAATGGAATAATGGAAGCCATCGGGCTCTCGCTGCGATTTCAGCTCTCGCAGCAGTTCACGCCGGAGAACGCAGGGTCGTCGAAGCGCCCGGCGCGCGCGCTTGGCGGGTTTCGCGAGAGTCCTACTGAAGCTCGAATCAGGATCGACTTCGTTCAGCATAATGTTTGTTCCTTGTTGGGAGCCGCCCGGGTTCCGGCGGGTGGATTGAAGGGAGTCGATTGAGGTCGGTCGATCCGACTTGCGATTATGAACAACCAATCGGCCGTATTCTTTGATCGCGACGGCACAATCAACGAAGACATCGGCTACATAGCGCGTCCAGACGACATAGACCTTTATCCATGGGCTGCCGCGGCCGTGCGCGCGGTGAATGAATCAGGGATGAAGGCCATAGTTGTAACGAATCAGTCAGGCGTCGCAAGAGGTTTCCACACCGAAACCGATCTGACCGCCGTCCATCAGCGTCTGATCGATGAACTCGGCGGTGCGGGAGCGACCATAGATGCGATTTACTATTGTCCTCATCATCCGAGATTCAGCGATTCGCCTTATGGCATAGACTGCGATTGCCGCAAACCGAAGCCGGGGCTGTTGCATAAGGCTGCCGATGAACATGCAATCGATCTCGCTTCATCTTTTGTTATCGGTGATAAGCTGAGCGATATGGAGCTGGCTTGTAACGCCGGAGCGACTGCTGTTCTCGTGCTGACAGGCTACGGTCGCGGAACTCTTTCGCGGCTAACAGCCGGAAGCTTTCGGCCGTCAATCATCGCGGAGAACGTCGGGCAGGCCGTTTCGGAAATTCTTGCGCTCCGCCGCTCATTGCAAATTCCTTGATCGAGAACGCCCCTGCCTTCTAACATCTGACCGCTGAAATCATGCTTTCGCTGCTAAGCATCACGAACTTCGCTTTGATCGAAGAGCTGCGCGTCGAGTTTGACCGCGGTCTGAATCTTCTTACGGGCGAAACCGGTTCGGGCAAGTCGATCATCGTCGACGCGTTAGGGGTACTGATCGGCGGCCGCTCCAACTCGGATATGATCAAGGCCGGCGAATCCAAATCCACAATCGAAGGGCTCTTTTTTTTCGATCCATCGCCGGACCTCGACGAAGTGTTGTCGCGAGCAGGAATCGAAAGGGAAGGGCCCGAGCTTATTGTCCGTCGCGAAATTTCGACCGAAGGCCGAAACAAAACGTTTATCAACAACCAGCTTGCCACCCAGGGCCTGTTACGAGAGCTGAGGCCTTTCCTGGTCGACATTCACGGTCAGGGTGATCAGCAAACCCTCTTCGATCCGGTCACACACGGGAACCTGCTGGATGCTCATGCGGAGCTTGAGTCTCAGCGTGAAAAAGTCGCGCTGCTGTATAAGCGCTGGGATGTGATCAAGCGCGATCTGGAAGAGGTTCGCCGCGAAGAGTCCGAGCGATTTCAGCTATTAGATCTGCTCAAATTTCAGACGGCGGAGCTCGAGCGTGCTGGGCTTGAGGCCGGTGAGGAAGAAAGACTCGAAGAAGAGCGCCGCCGTCTTACCAACATAGAAAAGCTGTCTACGTTGTGTTCCGAGGCGTTTGCTCTGAGCTACGAAGCCGACGATTCCGCAATGGCTCGGGTCGGTCAAGCGGCGCGCAGAATCGAAGAGCTTGCTCAATACGAATCTTCGTTCAAAAGCTACGCGGAATCGCTCGATTCCGCTCGGGCCGTGCTTGAGGATCTGGCTTATTCACTGCGCGAGTTTTCGGGCAGTCTGGAGCTCTCGCCTTCGCGTCTGGCGGAAGTCGAAGACCGCTTAGCGGAATTATCAAGGCTGAAGCGCAAGTACGGCGGAACGATCCCCGCCGCCCTGGAGCATCTGGCCGGATCGCAGGAACGCCTCGCGCAGATCGAGCGCTCGGATGAAAGAGAGCGCCGGCTTGCCGCCGAGCTGGAAGCCGCTCGCGGCGAATATTTTGAGGCCGCGACCGAGCTTCATCAGTACCGAGTTCGAGCCGCGAAAAAATTCGAGCGCGAAGTCGAGAAGAGCCTGGGTGAAGTCGCGATGGAAAACGCGCGCTTCAGGATCAATATAGAGCTGCGAGGCGAGGCGAGCTCCGATGCCGACTACTTCACCAGTCGCGGAATCGATCATATCGAGTTCTTTTTCTCAGCGAATCCAGGGGAACCAGTAAAACCGCTGGCCAAGGTGGCTTCAGGCGGGGAGGCTTCACGCTTGATGCTGGTTCTGAAAACAGTCGCCAACGCTACCGCCTTCCCGCGGACCATAGTTTTCGATGAGGTGGACTCGGGTATCGGCGGACGGGTCTCGGAAGCCGTCGGGGCGAAGCTCAAGAGGCTTTCGGATTCTAATCAGGTCTTATGCGTCACCCATCAAGCCCAGATCGCCCGATTTGCGGATTCCCATCTGCTAGTTCGAAAAGAGGCGACGAGGGGTCGAACCGAGGTTTCAGTCGAAAACCTTGATCGCAAATCGCGTGTAGAAGAGATAGCCCGCATGCTGACCGGCGCCGACATAACCGAGGTCGCGCGCAAGCACGCGCGCGAGATGCTAAAGACGGGCTGAGACTCCCGGCTGAGACATTGGACGGCCGCATCAGCGCTACTGAGCCAGGCTGAGGGACCGCGCTCCATATGCGGCCAAATAAGCCGCTTGAAACCTCCGGGCGCTGTGTTAGACTACGCGTGCGGCGAGTTACCATTACTTCTGAGTCTACTCAGATTACTAGAGGTACTCGCCGGAAACCTGTTTTTCCGCGGCCCTGCTTTTTGTCGCCTGACGGACAGGCGCAGGAAATAATCTTTAGACGGAGCGAGCGATGGCAGACGAACACTCTTCCGACTGGAATGGGACTGATCGCAGAGCAGACGAGCGGCGCAGAGAAGAGCGGCGCAAAGAAGACCTCGGCCCGCCTACGGGAGTTTCCGAGCGGCGCACCGGCGACGATCGAAGGTTATTCGACCGGCGTTCGCAAGGCACGACCACCGGGATGTTGCTTGTGGAGGTCGGGCGCTTTGCGGCCGAGAATATGGTATTCAATCAGAAAGGCAATAAGGCCGCCGCTCGCCGCGCCAGAAAGCACCTTTCGATGATCATGAAGCTGGCAAAAGAAAGGCGGGCCGAAATATCAAACGAAGTCAAAGATGGCAAGTCTAAAGGACCGCGCCACGCTTCGGATGAAGATGACGACCTGTTTTGAACGGTGAGAGCTTATGAGGCCAGCCTCGCTTCGAGCGACTGCCTTAAGTGGTAATACTCTTCAACCAATCTGTTGATCGTCACGACAAAAGGGATCTGGAGCGCCGCGGCATCATCAGCACGCTGCTCGAGATCGAGGGCATCTTTTGATCCCGGAGCCGCTGACTCGAGAAGCTCCATAACCTCGTGGACGTTTTCACCTCGAGGATGGCGGTGATAACAAAAACTGATGAGCGCAAGAGTGATACCGTCAATTATTGATTGGAGTCCTTCGGCGTCCCCGAGTGAAAGGCGTTTCAAGAGAAACGAATCTTCAGGAGCGTCGACAGCTCTGGCGAATTCAATGACACTTTGATGAAGATCTTCCGGACGGCGCTCGCTCATAAGCAGGTAGATCATTAAACGCAGCGCCGACGATTGTCAACTTGCGGCCATCAAGCCGCGGAACTTCAATTCCGCATAAGTTTTTACTTGACTGATTGCGTCCCTTAGCCTGGAATGAGCAGGTCCCAACTCGTACCACGGCGGCAACCATTTATTTACCTCGCTGCGGCGCTTGCGGCTGGGATCGTCGTCAATCGAGTCTTCAATCTACCTCCGACGCTATCAATTCTGCTCACTGCGATTTTCGTCATTATTGCGATATCGATGGCCGTGAAGAAGAGCGAGCTAACGGTCTGGCTCCTGATCTGTAGCGCTACCGCGGGGATGGCCCTCTCCTCCGCTGAGATCGGTCGCAAAGGCGCTTCCAATATTAGACAGATTTACGAATCGGGTGAGTTCGGTAATCAGGATCAAGTCGAGATCACCGGCGTTCTGGTTCATCCTCCTGAACCTGCTCCGATCGCCTACTATCTCGATCTTGCTATCGAATCCGTCCAAAGAGCGAGAGATTCCCACATCGCAACTGGAAACGTGAAACTCACGATATCAACTCCGGATTTGCGAGCGAAGGAAGAGATCGACGGCCTTGGACTTCAGTACGGCTACCGGATTCGCGTTGTAGCCCGAATCGGTCCGCCCCGCAGCTATCACAATCCCGGCTCTCCGGATTTCGACGAGTTCCTGGAACGCGAAGGATACGATCTCGCGGGTGTCATAAAGAGCCCGCCATTAATCGAGAATCTCGGGCGAGCAAAACGTAACCTGTTGCTCGAGCCGCTGTACAAGCTCAGAGCCGGTCTGATGAACTCCATCGATTCGCGGTTTGAACCGCGTCTAGCCGGAGTATTGAAGGCAGTCCTCGCGGGTAACAGAAACTTCATCGACAATGAGACGGCACAGCGTCTTAAGCAAGGCGGAACATTTCACACGCTGGTCGTCGCCGGCCTGCACGTCGGCATCATTGCATGGCTTATGCTGGGATGGCGCCGTCTCCGCGGGAATTCGCTTTGGGTGGCGCTCTCGATTGTAGTCCTATGGGCGTATGCGATTATGGTCGGGCTGGCGCCTCCCGTGGTCAGGGCGACGACAATGATCTCCGTAGGCTTGATAGGCCCACTGTTGTTTCGTCGCGCGGCCTCGCTGAATACCGTCGCGATGGCGGCCTTCATCATGCTTGTATGGAGTCCTGGGCTAATTGCCGATCCGGGCTTTCAATTGAGCTTCGCGGCGGTGGCTGGAATCGTCGCTCTTGGAATCCCGTTTATAGATAAGCTGAGGGAAATCGGGAGCTGGCGGCCTTCGTCCCGCGCGCCGCATCCTCCCCGCGCGACGCGATGGATCGTCTGGCTCGCTGAAACCATGTTTTGGGATCAGCGGCAATTCGATCGCGATATGACAGTTGCGCCGGTGCGCTACCGTTTGCACAAATCGCGCACGGCGGTATGCCTGAATCTGCGTCGAGTGCAATCGCTTCTGAGAGCGGTCGTGCTTCTCATAGTCGTGTCTACGGCAATTCAGATTTCTACCGCTCCATTGATGATCCTGTACTTCAATCGAGTGAGCCCGATTGGAATTCTGTTGAATGTCACTGCCGGCCTGTTTACCGCGGCCCTTATGGTTTTCGGATGCGCTGCGATAATTGCGGGCTCGTTCAGTGAGTGGCTGGCCTCGCATTTCGCGCTTCTGTGTGCGGCCGCGAAATTCATGCTGGTCAATTCGGTCACTCCATTTCTCTCATACTCATGGTCAACGTGGAGGGCGCCGCAGTATGAGGGATGGCAGCGCATAGCGTATGCGATTTATTACGTTCCGTTAATATCGCTCTCAACCCTCCTTGATGGCTGGCGTCCCCTGGGACAGCGGCACAAACCGTCGAAGAAATCCTCAATGCGCGATTCGGCCGCAGAACGGCAAGCCTTAAACCCGGGCGGGCGAAGAACGCAATTCTTTTTTGCGTCGGCTCTCACCTTCGTACTTATGTGGATTGTTGTGATTCGTCCTGTTGAAGGGATCACGCGCGGGAAGCTAACGGTATATTTTCTTGACGTCGGTCAGGGAGACTCCGCTCTCATCGTATTTCCGCAAGGCCGCACGATGCTTGTGGACGGCGGAGGCGAAATCACGTTTCCTCATTCACCGGCCGCGGCGGAAAGATCAGCGACAGACGGTTTGGAACATCGCTCCGAAGGCTTAGAAACGCATCAGATCAGCCGCATCGGCGAGACGGTTGTCTCGAGATTTCTATGGTCGCTTGGGCTCAGAAAAATAGACTATGTTTTAGCTACCCACTCTCACCAGGATCATGTCGGCGGTTTATTCGCGGTCTTGCAGAACTTCAAGGTTGGTGAACTACTGATCGGAGATTCTCCGGAGAGCGGTTCGGATTATTTCAGATTGGCCGCGACCGCAAAGGATCGGAAAGTCCCGGTTGGAAAACTGGATGCCGGACGCCGGTTTGTGCTCGACGGCATTGAGGTCGATGTCTTATGGCCCGATGGTGGACAGGCTCGTCAACATATAAATGGCAACAATGACTCGCTGGTGCTGCGGCTTTCATACGGCCGTGAGTCGATTCTGTTGGCGGGCGACGTCGAGCAATCGGCCGAAAGCGCGATGGTTCGGGCGGGCGCGATCTTAAAAGCAGATCTACTGAAGGTTCCGCATCATGGTTCGCGAACCTCTTCTTCCAATCCCTTCCTCGACGCGGTAAACCCCGCCATAGCTATAGTGTCGGTTGGTGAGCCCAGTCGGTTTGGACATCCTCACCAGGAGGTACTCTCGCGCTATTCGAGCCGGGGAGTGACGTTATATAGAACCGGCCAGAGCGGCGCCGTCACTGCTGAAACCGACGGTAACACATTAACAATCAAGACCTTCCAACCGTAACCCAGAGCCGCCACCTCACGCGACAACATATCTCTTCAATGTATCGATAATTTTCTTCTGAAAATTCATAAAATAATCTTGACAGTAATGCACGCAGATTTTATACTCTGACGCGTGATAGAGAAAGACCGGGAGACGTAAGAGATCGAGAATTGATAAAGCACAGATCAGACGATGTGGGAATCATAGCGAAGTCTTCGACGGGGCTTCGATGAAAGAGAATCGAAACTACAAGAGTTTCCAACGAAATTGAGCGAGATCAAAAACATCAAGGAGGAATAGTGAGATGGCTAGAACAGGAGTTTCAGTGGCGAGAATACCGAGCGCATCGACGTTTGCGACGACCAATCCCTTTAGCGACATCTTTGATTTTCAGCGCGGGATGAACCGGGTTCTGGCGGACGCGTTCGGCGCACGAGAGCGCGAAACATCAACTTTGAGCGCATGGACGCCGGCGGTCGACGTTTACGAAGATGAGGGTGCTTATCTGATCAAGGCCGAACTGCCTGAGATCAATAAGGACGATGTGAAGGTCAGCCTCGATAAGAACGTGTTGACGATCAACGGCGAGAGGCGGCTCGAGAACGAAGAGAAGCGCGACAACTATCATCGAGTTGAGCGCAACTACGGCCAGTTCTTCAGGTCCTTCACTTTGCCGCCTAATGTGAATATTGAGGCAATCGCGGCCGAGTTCAAGGACGGCATGCTGAAATTGACGCTTCCCAAGAAAGAAGAAGCCAAACCCAAGCAGATTGAGGTTGCGGTCAAGTAAGAAAAGACTCATCCATAGCGGTTTCAAGCGGGGCTCATTAAAATGTGAGTCCCGCTTTATTGTGTCTGGCTGCAAGTCAGCCCACGGGCCCGCCGCTTACCTGTTCGCCGCCTACCTTGACTTATGAGCCTGCCTCATCTATAAGGCACGAGGTTTCGAGTGGTGAATCAAGAAAGAAGCGCACGTATTGGAGGAGTAGCCCGCGTGCTGGAGAAAATGATGGGGATAAGGCTTGGAAAGGCAAATGGAGGAGCTCCCGACGAAGGACTGATCGGCCAGGGGGTCGAGGTCTCCGGCAACATTACCTTCGCGGACAGACTGGAGATTGAAGGCAAGGTGACCGGCAAAATCAGCTCCGAAGGAGGCTCCTTGATCATCGGTGAATTCGGAACCGTCAAAGCGGAAATAGACATCGGCGTCTGTGTGATTCACGGAAATCTGGAAGGCGATCTCACCGCGAGATCGCGCGTAGAGATTCATCGTACAGGAAGAGTCGCCGGCGATTTGCTTACACCCATACTCATCGTCGAGGAAGGCGCGATCTTCAACGGAGCGGTCCGGATGTCTCAAGAAGCAGTCGAACGAAAGGCCCTCGTAGAAGTGGAGAGCGAGCCCAACGAAATACAAGAAAAAAGAAAGACACGAGGCATCTTCGGCGGATAACCGACTCTAGTTAACCAGTAGTCCTGCTCAACAGCGGTGTTTTTACACACACGTGCGATTGATCGAGCGATAGTCCCTCACGTTCCTTCTGTACAACGCCGATTGCTCTCTGCGAGAATGATCGAGGCAAGTTTGCGTTTGATAATGCGCGAACCGTTTCGGCAGAGCGGCCGCGCTCCTGTAAATAACTTCTAAGAATAAAGAGCGGCCGGTTGAATTTGACACGGGTAGACAGCTCTGAAAAACGGCGTTCGGGCAACCGAACGGCCTGGTTTGTGCTGGCGTGTTTCTTCGGCTCCGGAATAAGCGGACTCATTTATCAAGTAGTCTGGGTCCGAGAACTGGTGCTGGTCTTTGGGGCGACTTCGTTTGCCGCCAGCACTGTTTTGACATCATTCATGTGCGGCCTTGCAGCCGGCAGCTATTATCTCGGCCGCAGGAGCGGTAAGCTCAAGCATCCAATCCGAGCTTATGCCCTTCTAGAATTGAGCATCGGTATCTACGGGCTCCTCGTTCCTTTCCTCTTTTCCGCCCTTCCTCTGGTCTATCAGCCCGCGACAAGAGTATTGAACCTTTCGTTTTTTGCGCTGAGTATTATTCGATTTGTGCTCGCTTCGGCGGTCTTGATACTTCCGACGACATTGATGGGGGCCACGCTTCCGGTGCTGGCGAGCTTCTATGCGGCTCGCTCTTCGTCAATCGGCTTGAAAGTCGGCGCTTTGTATTCGGTGAATACCTTTGGCGCAATGGTCGGAGCCGTCTTTGGCGGAATCGCCCTTATGCCCGCCGCCGGAATGAAGGCTTCCACCGAAGTCGCGGCGGCCATTAACATCGTACTCGGACTCGTTGCTTTTTCGCTGCGTACCCCTGTAGTTGAAGAGAACGAGCAGTCGATGACAAGGGCGCGGAGCCGGCGTGGCAAGCGCGAGTCCTCCATAAAGCTATGGCGGAGATTATTTCGTTTAAGGCCCTCCAACGCGGAGCACCGCGGGGAAGGGCGTGGAATGACCCGCGCTCAGAAGATCACGATACTCGGTGCGTTCGCCGCATCCGGATTTGTAGCGCTCTCCTACGAGGTGATATGGAGCCGTATTCTCAGCCTGATCATCGGCTCTTCCGTATATGCATTCAGCATTATGCTGGCGACGTTCCTGGCGGGCCTGGCGATCGGGGGCTCGGTTTCAGCGCGTATCGTAGACAGGCTCATGCGCCCCTTGAGCGTATTTGCAAAGATCGAAATTGGCATTGGAGTGACATCGCTAGCGGGCGCGTTCCTTTTCAACGAGCTTCCCTACGCATTCATAGCCATTAGCCGCTCCAGCGCCGCGCCTTCTTTCGGGTTGAACCTCGCCTTCAAGTTTTTTGTATCCGCGCTCGTAATGATCGTTCCGACGATATTACTGGGCGCATTGTTTCCTCTCGTTGTGCGAATCGTCTACGGTGACGCGGAGCATCACACGAATCCGGGCGAGGCTGTAGGTCAGGTTTACGCGGTAAACACGGCGGGAGCCATTGTCGGAGCGTTTATCAGCGGATTTGTCCTGGTTCCGTGGTTGGGACTCATTGGAAGCTTGAGGGTTTGCGTCGCTCTCAACTTTGTCATCGCTTTCGCGGTATTCTACGCGATTTCCGCAAAAGGAACGCGCAAGCGATCACCGGTCGCTGCCGTCTGCACCTTCGCTCTCTTGATCGTTGCGGTATTCATCAGGCCTCCATGGAACATCGCGGTGATGTCGAGCGCCGTTTATAGGTACGCTCCGTCGATGAGTAAGATGAGCCGAGCCGAATTCTTTGACTACTTCAAGCGCGGAGGCGAAGGAGAAACTGTTTATTACAAGGAAGGCGTGACCGCTACTGTGGCGGTGCAGAAGCAGGAGGGCGGCCGTGTGCTTAAAGTAAACGGCAAGCCCGATGCCTCGACCGCGGGCGACCTGCCTACTCAGATACTGATCGGGAGTCTCCCGCTCCTCTTGCGCCAGCGCACCGATAATGTGCTCGTGATCGGCATGGGAAGCGGCGTCACGCTCGGATCGGTTGAGCAGTTTCCCATTCAGAAGGTCACCTGTGTGGAACTCGAGCCCGCGGTAACGGAGGCGACTCAGTTCTTCGAAGACGTCAACAATCGGCCGCTGGATGATAAGCGGTTGAGGCTTGTCGCGAACGACGGGCGGAACTTTATTGATACTTCAGACGAGAAGTTCGACGTCATCGTATCGGAGCCTTCAAACCCCTGGCTGACCGGCGTGGCGAATTTATTTACGCGGGAGTACTTCAGCCGCGGAGCCGCGAGGCTCAATGACAAGGGTTTGTTCAGTCAGTGGCTTCAGATTTACGAGATGCCTCCCGAGGACGTGCGAACTCTGGTCGCGACATTCCGAAGCGTCTTTCCCAATGTCTATTTATTCAGGGGCGCTCAGGGCGACCTGATGTTGTTGGGAAGCAAACAGTCATTCCAGATCGATGCCTCCACGATTTCGGCAAATCTGCGAGACCAAAAGATCGCCTGGGACGCGCGCCGCGCAGGCGTTGGAGATGCAGCGGATTTGTTGTCTCGATTTTATCTCGGCCCCGATGAGGCTGCCGGTTTCGCGACTAACGCGCAGTTGAACACCGACGACAATGCGCTGATCGAGTTCAATGCCCCCCGGCGAGTAGGCATCAGCGAGGACACAGTCGAAAGGAACGTGAAAGAGCTTCTTGCGGCGGCGGAGCCAGCCGACCCGTTCACGCCAAATGGCCGCTCGATAGCTATCGGCGCGCGGCCGTATGTCATCGGAGACCTGTCTCGGACTCGGCAGGCCGCCTCATTCTCAAACCTTCTGTTCTTTGACCCGAATCCGCAATCGGCCGGTCCGGCTGACTTCCTGCTTGATATGGCCGTAGGCGCGATAAAGCGCACGGATCTCGGACGTGCTCAACAGTTCATAGGGTATTCGCAGCAAATCAGGCAAAGCGCGCGTGCCGAAAGCCTGCTGGGCGAGATCAAGATGGCAATGGGAGAGGACGCCGTCGCGGTCGACCATTGGGATCAGGCGCTCGCAATTGATCCCAATCACTTTTATACATTGGTGAATCTGGGCAAGTACCATCTGATGAAGCAAGATCCCGGGCGGGCGGCTCGTTACCTTGATCTCGCTATAAAATTGGAACCGGACAGCGCCCGGGCCCACCACCTTCGAGGTCTCGCATATCAAGCGGTCGGGCAGCACGCGAATGCGGCCGCCGAATATCGGCTCGCGCTTCCGGATCGCGATTACGTCCGGAGCGTCAAGACTTACTATCTAAACTTTGGAACTTCGCTATTCGCGATCGGCCTGTACGAAGAGGCGGCGCAGATGCTTACGGAATACACCAAGCTCGCTCCGTCCGATGCGGATGGCTACTTTCAGCTCGGCGCCGCGTATGAGGTGCTGGCCGAGAAGTCGGTCGACGAATCAATGACGCTGCGAGCCGTCGAAGCGCTTCGAACATCGGTGAACCTTCGCCCGGGATATGCTATGGCGCACTACTATCTGAGCAAGGCGTATCGGCGATTGGAACGATACGATGCCGCCGAGGATGAATTCGATCAGTACGAACGCTATCTCGCCAGATAAGCCGATCTCGCGCGCGGAAAGCAGCCATTCAATCGCGAGTTGTGCGCTGCTAGCCAGATCAAGGTGAACCTTGGGGTGGGCGGCGGCCTGTGGTATGTTCGGGGCTGGAGGCAGTCATGACAAACGACCTAAAAATCATTGTCGAGGAACACGCTGATGGATTTGTGGCATATCCAGTCGGACTACGTGGAGTGATCGTCGGCCAGGGAGACACACTGGACGAAGCGATCGCGGATGTCACATCCGCAATCAAGTTTCACGTGGAGAGTTTCGGCGCCGCGGAACTCGAAATGGATCAGCCGCTGCTGCACGTGTTCGTGACTGAAGCAAGGGTCGCGGTGTGACGACTAAGTTTCCGGTTGATGCGCCGGTCGCGCGAGTGAAGCGTTCGCTCGAGAGTTTGGGCTTTCGCATGGTGCGCGAGGGTAACCACATCGCGATGGTGCGCGAGAATGCGGATGGCACACGCACGCCATTGACTATGCCAAACCACCAGCGCCTCAAATCATCGACGCTCAGAACAATCCTGACGCAAGCCGGTATCTCGCGCGACGATTTTCTTCGCGTCTACGATCAGACGTAACCCCAGCGCGCCCAACTCTCGACGCAGCAGAGCGCGCGCAACGATTTTCGAGTAAATGGCTCAACCGGCGCGCGCCTGCTGATCGTATCGATAAGCAATGTAGTTCATTAATAATTTCGAGAGAGGTCATAAGGGAATGAATGCCGAAGCAAAACAACCATCACCCGAGCTCTTCTTCGATACGCTGATTGCGTATCAACGTACGGCGGCAATTCGAGCTGCCGTAGAACTAGAGATTTTTACGGCGATAGCGGAAGGCAACACACGCGCTTCTGAAATAGCGGAGCGCTGCGGCGCGGCTGAACGTGGAGCGCGAATTCTCTGCGACTATCTGACGTTGAATGGTTTTCTCACAAAGCAGGACGGCCATTACGGGCTGACCCAGGAATCCGCTTTGTTTCTCAATAAGCAATCTCCTGCGTATGTAGGAGCGGCGGTTGAATTTCTGACCTCACCGATGGTGACCGAAGGGTTCGACCTGCTCACCGACGCGGTTCGCAAGGGAGGCGCGGCGAAAGGAGAGGCCGCGACGACGACTCCCGAAAACCCTGTATGGGTGAAGTTCGCGCGGGGCATGGCTCCGCTAATGCAACCCGCTGCTCAGGCCATCGCGGAAATGGTCGATGCACAGGCCGATCAGCCGCTTAAGGTGCTCGATATAGCCGCCGGTCACGGAGCGTTCGGGATCGCGTTCGCAAAGCGCAATTCCGCCGCTCGGATATATGCGGTCGATTGGGCTCCTGTTCTCGAAGTCGCGGGCGAAAATGCGGTAGCAGCCGGAGTGGCGGATCGTCATCATAAAATCAGCGGCAGCGCGTTCGAAGTTGATTTCGGCAATGATTACGACATCGTCCTGATTACGAATTTCCTTCATCATTTTGATGTTCAGACAAACGAGAGCTTGCTCAAGAAGGTCAAAGCCGCACTAAAGAAGGGCGGCCGCGCCGTGACCCTGGAGTTCATACCTAATGACGATCGCGTCACACCGCCCAATGCAGCCGCCTTCAGCCTCACGATGCTTGCCGGAACACCGGGGGGCGATGCATACACGTTTCGCGAGATCGAGAGAATGTTTGCCGACGCGGGATTCTCGAAGAGCGAAATGCGTGAGCTGCCTCCGTTACAACGAGTAGTCATATCGGTCGCCTGAAGCGAGGTCTACATTATGAAGATTGCTGTATGCACGTTCGACGGCTTCAATGAGATCGATTCATTTGTAGCCGCTTACATTCTGAATCGCGTTCATTCAGACGGTTGGAAAGCGGAGATTACGGCGCCGTCTCAGACCGTAACGTCGATGAACGGCGTCGTCATGTCCGCACAGAAGCCGCTCGAGTTCGTCTCGGAAGCCGATGCCGTTATCATCGGAAGCGGTCGGTTGACTCAACAAGTCGCTCGCGATGAGTCGATAATGTCGCGGATTCGCGTGGATCCGGAACGCCAGCTAATTGCGTCACAATGCTCCGGCGCCTTGATTCTTGCCGGGCTTGGCCTGGTCGAGGGAATGCCGATTTGTACGGATTTGAAGACGCGCCCGATGATCGAGGCCGATGGTGTACGCGTACTGGATACGCCGTTCCACGCGGAAGGGAACATAGCCTCTGCCGGCGGCTGTCTGGCCGGGCAATACCTTGCCACGTGGATCATCTGGCGATCGCTCGGAAGAGAAGCGGCTGTCGACGCTCTGTCATATGTGGTTCCTGTTGGACAGCAGGATGAATACATTTCACGGGCGCTTGAAACGGTCTCGCCGTTTATTTCCAGTGCGCGCGAAGAGAAAGCCGCCGCGTTCCAGTATCGATAGAAATTCATTCGACGAACAATGATGTGATTACCTGTCAGTTCACGGCGCGAAGATCGGCGCCGCCAGGAAGCCAGAGGATTTATTCATCCGAAGGGCTTACACCGGCCGCGCGATGTTTGCTGGGCGTCTGAACCAGAGGAGGGCTGATGAACCTGCTGGAGAACAAGGTTGTCATCATAACCGGCGCAAGTAGCGGAATCGGTGAAGCCACCGCAAAGAAGCTCGCAGCCGAAGGCGCACACGTCATGCTGGGTGCGCGCCGCAAGGACAGGCTTGAGGCCCTGGCCGCCGCAATCGGAACTAATGCGGCCTTTCAACAAACCGATGTCACGAGCCGCGCTGAAATGGAACGGCTTGCATCGGTGACCCTGGATCGGTTTGGGCGCATTGACGCCATCGTTAACAACGCCGGCATAATGCCTCTCTCGTTTCTTTCCGCGGATCGCGTGGATGACTGGGACCGCATGATCGACGTTAATATCAAAGGCGTTCTCTATGGGATTCACGCCGTGCTCAAACACATGCTGGAGCGAGGTACGGGCCATATCGTGAATGTGTCTTCAGTGGCCGGCCACGTGGTGCGCCCGACCTCAGCGGTCTACGCAGGAACCAAACACGCGGTGAGAGCGATCAGCGAGGGCCTGCGCAAAGAGACGGTCGGGAAAATCAGGGTGACCATAATAAGTCCGGGAGCCGTCGTTACCGAGCTGCGCGATAGCATCACCGATGAGACCGTAAAGGAAGCGCTGAGCAATCTGACTTACGGCATCCCTGCCTCAGCCATCGCCGACGCCATTTCGTATGCGCTCGGTCTGCCCGATCAAATTGCAATCAACGAGATCGTCGTGAGGCCGACGGCCCAGGAGCTTTGAGTGAATTCGCTTTCAGCGGTCAGGCATCAGCGCTGAGCTCGACGGCCTGTACCACGGCTTAACCGTCCAGGGAATTTCATCGGGCTTGGGAAACACTCATGAAATTCAATTGAGTTATGAATGTAGTCGGTGAAGAGAATTCGAGTTTAACGACTCATCGTTCATACCAGAGACGTGTCTTGCTTCGACTCTTGAGCGCTCCGGGCAGCGCGAGCATTGATAGCTCGCGCACGATCCGCCACGAACCGTAGGAGTCCAGCTTGCGGCCCGAAGTGAGTATCGGCGGATCGGTGAGTACAAGGAAGCGCATCCCGTTTCGCTTGCCCCATTTCTTAAGCCGTCTGGAGAAGCTCACATCTTCCGCGGCATACAACTCTTCATCAAATCCATCGACGGCTTGCCACGCATCGCGAGTTGAGAAGATAAAAGCGCCTCCAGCAAGTCCGAAGCGCGGCGATGCCCAGCGCCACACTCGAGATAGAAATCTGGCGATACCGGCAACCTCGCGGTCGAATTGCAGCAGCGCACCCCCTCCGCAGACCTTGCCCGAAGAGAGCTTCTCTATGGCTGCCGCCAGCACTTGCGCATTCAAATGAGTATCGGCGTCCATGAACATGAGCCATTCTCCGCGAGCGTGACGAGCGGCCGTATTGCGGGCTCTCGCGATTTGATTGTGAGGCTCGAAAACAACCTTAGCTCCGCTTTCGCGCGCTGTATTGGCTGTCTGATCGGTTGAATTATTGTCGCAGACTACAATCTCATATGAAGTCAACGAAAGCTGTTCGAAGCTGCGATTGACCGAGGCGATCGCCTCTGAAATTAGACCCTGTTCGTTGAATGCCGGAATGAGGACGCTGATCTTT
>Ga0209687_1000086_pt1 | contig 36087 bp, 9 predicted proteins | sample GraSoiAngelo_136_FD_185893 | JGI IMG/M metagenome (GOLD analysis project Ga0209687, IMG submission 185893) | Grasslands soil microbial communities from the Angelo Coastal Reserve, California, USA - 14_0929_09_20cm (SPAdes) (version 2) | ecosystem: Environmental > Terrestrial > Soil > Grasslands ...
CATTGATGATCTCTACTTCTCTTCCAAACGATTCATATACTTCTCGCGCAAGCTTCGTCTCTAACGCCTCTCCTCCTACTATCAGCCGCTTGATCCGGCTGCCTTCGTTTCTTCGCTCCTTTATCACCCGCAGATGGGACGGCGTCAGCTTCAGCACTTCTACTCGATCATCTTCGAGTATCTTCTGAATTACTTCCGCTCCTCGGCCTCTGTACACCACGATTCGATTCCCGGTTATCAGCGGCGTGTAGATGGATGTCACCGTCAGGTCGAATGCCAGCGACGAGTAGAGCGCGAAGTCCTGCTTCGTTCCCTCATCTACGTACATCTTCGCCGCCCACCATACGTAGTTGACCAGCGCTCGATGCTGAATCTCTACACCCTTCGGCTCGCCCGTCGATCCCGACGTGTAGATCACATAGGCAACGTCGCTCGGCTGCACCTTGCTCTGATATCTCTCTTCGGTCCGGTGTAGTCCTCTTCGAAGTTCTGCCCATTCCTCATCAACCGCTACTGTTCTGACTCCGCTTACTGTTTCCTTGTGCCTGCTCTCCGTGAGCATCACCTTGATCTCGGCGTCGCTGACTATGTATTCGCGTCGCTTCGCCGGGTGATTGACATCGATGGGTACGTACGCGCTCCCGGCCTTCAGCACTCCGAGTATCGCCGCTATCGTCCATATCGAGTGTTCAAGATACAGACCAACTCGCTCCCCATTGCTTGCTCCAAGTTCTTCGAGCTTCCCGGCTATTCGATCAGACAGCGTTTGAAGCTCCGCGTAGCTGATGGTCTCTCCGCCGTACTCAACCGCAACCGCTCCCGGGGTCTTTTCCGCCTGCTCCTCGATCAACTCGTGAATGCATTTCTGTTTAGGAAATTCGGCCTCGGCAGCGTTCCAATCAACAACGATCTCGTCGCGTTCCGAGGCGGTCAGCATCCGCAATTCGTCTATCGCGCATTCGGGGTTCTCGACCACGCTTTCAAGCAATCTCTCGAAGTGGCTCCCCATCCGCTCGATAGTCCTTGCTTCGAACAAGTCTGTGTTGTATTCGATGATGCCCTTGAGGCCGCCTTCCAATTCAGTCAGATCCAGCAAGAGGTCGAACTTGGCTGTCTCGCTGGCGATATCAACCAGCGTCAATATCAGTCCGGGCAGCTCGAGTGTTCCTATGGGTGCGTTCTGAAGCGCAAACACTACCTGAAACAGCGGCGTGTGGCTCATGCTTCGCACAGGCTCAAACTCTTCTACAATTTTTTCAAAAGGCACGTACTGGTTCGCATACGCTCCGAGGGCAACTTCCCGCACTCGGCCCAGCAATTCCGTGAAAGTCGGCCGGCCCGAAAGGTTGGTTCTCAGCACGAGCATATTCACAAAGAAGCCGATCAGCGGTTCGGTCTCTTTATGGGTCCGATTGGCAACGTCCGCGCCGACGATGATGTCCGTCCGATTGGTGTATCTATAAAGCAGCGTCTGAAACACGGCGAGCAAGGTCATGAACAGAGTGACGCCTTCTCCGCGGCTCAATGCCTTCAATGCTTCGGTTATCTCGAGCCGCACGCTGATGGGTAGGCTGGCTCCATTCTGTGTCTGATTCGATTGACGAGGCCTGTCGGCGGGCAGTTCCAGCAATGAAGCGGCTCCGGCCAGGCGGTCTCTCCAGTAGTCGAGTTGCTTTTCGAGCACTTCACCCTGCAGCCACTCGCGCTGCCATACAGCGAAATCCGCATACTGAATTTCGAGCTCGGGAAGCGACGACGGCTTGCCCGAAGCGAACTCACCGTACAGCTCCGCGACCTCCTTCACCATCACGCCCATTGACCAGCCGTCGCTGACGATGTGGTGCATCGTGAGAATCAACAGATGCTCCTGTTCGCCGAAGTGAAGAAGCCTGCCGCGCAGCAGCGGACCCGCTTCGAGATCGAACGGCTTCAACGCCTCTTCGCGCGTCAACCGCTTCGTCTCGGCCTCTCGTTCGTCGGCCGGCTTCTCATCCAGCCGCTCCATTGGAAGAGGCAAGGCGGCTTGCTCGCGAATCACCTGCGCCGGCGTGCCTTCCACGCTGATAAAGCTCGTTCGCAGGACTTCGTGGCGTTGAACCACTTTGCTGAACGCTCGCTCCAGGGCCTCGATGTTTAGCTGTCCGCTGAGATGAACGATTATCGAGATGTTGTATCGCGCCGTGTTCGGTTCAAGTTGATCCATGAACCACAGGCGCTGTTGCGCGAACGAGAGAGGCAGCGGTCGATCGCGCTCTACCCTGCGCAATTCTGGAGCATCGGGCAGCCGTCCTCCATCCAACGCATCTCGAACCTTGAGAGCCAACTGACCGATGGTCGGCGCGGCGAAGAAATCGCGCAGAGGCAGCTCGATTTTGAACAGGCCGCGGACCCTGGAGATGAGCTGGGTAGCTGAAAGCGAGTGGCCGCCCGCATCAAAGAAACTCTCGTGTATTCCAATGCTCTCGATTCCGAGAACGTCGCACCAGATCGAGCGGATCATCTCTTCGAGAGGAGAGACCGGCGCTTCTGAGTCTTCGGAAGCCGTGCTCCAGGCCGGCTCGGGCAGAGCCGCGCGGTCGAGTTTTCCGTTGAGAGTCAACGGAATCGAATCGATGGCTACGAATGCCGAAGGGATCATGAACTCCGGCAGTCGCTCTCTCAGGAACCTTCGAAGCTCGCCGAAAGCTCCGCGCGCCTCGCCTTCCTCGACTATGTAAGCTGCCAACCGCTTATCACCGGCGTTGTCCTTGCGCACTGAAACAACGGTCTTGACCACGCCCGGATGTTGAAGGATGGCGTTCTCGACTTCTTCCAACTCGATTCGGAATCCGCGCACTTTCACCTGGCGATCGGTGCGCCCGGCAAATTCCGTCTCGCCATTGGCGAGATACCTGGCAAGGTCGCCCGTCCTATAAAGACGATCTCCCTCGTCACAGGCATAGGGGTTTGGAATGAACCGACTAGCGGTCTGATCGGGCCGGTTGAGATAACCCCGCGCCAGTCCTTCACCGCCAATGTACAACTCGCCGACCACTCCGATCGGAACGGGCCTCATGCATTCATCGAGAATGTAGCTGCTCGTATTGCTCATCGGCCAGCCTATCGGCAAAGCAACTCCGCCTCCCTGGCCGGTCACGATGTGATAAGACGAGAACACGGTCGTTTCGGTCGGACCATAGACGTGTATCAACACGTCGGGAGGCGCGGACTCGATCACCGTTTTAGCCCAGTGAGGATCAATCGATTCGCCTCCATAGACGACCCTGCGAAGAGTGGAGAAGGCCGTGGGATCATGGCTCGCCATTCGAGCGAACAAAGCGGCAGTCAGATAGAGGACGCTTACCTCCTGGCTGCGCAAGTGCTCGACGAATTCGACAGGCGAGAGCAAAACATCTCTCGGAACGATACTCAGGCGCGCTCCGCTCGAAAGCGCTCCCCAAACTTCAAAACTCGCGGCATCGAATGCGGTGTTCGAAGCGTGGGCCACAATGTCCGGCGCCTCAATGGTGAGATCGTCGAGGTTGTTTACCAGCCAGATCAAATCCTGATGAGTGACCGCGACGCCTTTGGGATTGCCGGTCGAACCCGACGTATACATTACATAAGCGAGAGTCTCGGCATGCAGCGCGCTCCTGGTAAGCTCGCCGTCGTCAAAAGAATCTAATTCAGCATCAGCATCAACACAGACGATCCTCCCATCGAATTGCGGCAGAGCGTCGGTGAATGACTGCTTCGTCACGATTACCGACGCCTGAGAGTCTTCGAGCATGTACGCGAGGAGCTTTGTCGGATAGCGGGGGTCAAGCGGAACATAGGCCGCGCCGGTCTTGAGCACGCCCAGCATCGCAACGATCATCTCAATCGAACGATCCATGCAAATCGCCGCCGGCGCCTCGGAACCTACATTCAATGTCCGAAGATAATAAGCCAGCCTGTTGCTTGCAGCATCGAGGGCTCCGTAGCTCAATTGCTCCGAGCCGGAAACCACGGCCGCGGCATCCGGGCTATTGCTTGCGCGCATCTCGAACAGCTCATGGATACCCGCGGTCTTCTCATATTCTTGGCGAGTCTGATTCCATTCGATCAGTAGCTGGGTGGTCTCGGCCTCGCTCAGCAATGGCAGGTCCATCAGCCTCTGAGACGGGTCGACGATAACCGCCCGTAAGACATTCTCGAAATGGCTGATGATTCGGACGATCGTGGAGCGATCGAAGAGATCAGAGCTGTATTCAATTACACCCCTCAGACCTTCGCTCGTCTCGGCGAGATCCAGAATCAGATCCAGCTTTGCGACTTGTCTCTCAATCTCGACGGGGCTCAGCACCAGCCCCGGAAGCTCCAGCGCGCCAAGAGGGGTGTTCTGGAGAATGAACATGGCCTGAATGAGAGGCGTGTAACTCAGGCTGCGAGCCGGCTGCAGCTCTTCGACCAATCTCTCAAAGGGAAGATCCTGATTCGCGTATGCGCTCAACGTGACATCTCGCACGCGCTCGAGCAAATCCCGGAAAGTGGGATTGCCCGACAGATCGGTGCGCAGAACCAGCGTGTTGACGAAGAACCCGATCAGGCCTTCGGTCTCGCTTCTATTGCGGTTCGCAATAGGGGTCCCGACAATCAGATCGGTCTGTCCGGAGTAGCGCAGTAACAAGGTCTGCCATGCCGCAAGCGTGCTCATGAACAACGTCACGCGCTCGCGCCGGCTCAGTAGTTTTAATGATTCGGAAAGCTCCGACGATAACGCCACCGAATGGCTGCTGCCCTGAAACGATTTCACCGGCGGCCTGGGCCGATCGGCGGGCAGCTCCAACAGCTCCGGGGCCGCGGCCAGTTGTTGCTTCCAATAGCCAAGCTGCTTTTCGAGAACCTCTCCGTTCAACCACTCACGCTGCCACTCCGCGAAGTCCGCATACTGGATAAAGAGATCGGGAAGCTGCGACGGCCTCCCTTCGGTGAATGACTTGTAAAGCGCCGCGACTTCGCTCACGAGCACGCCAAGCGACCAGCCGTCGCTTACGATATGGTGCATCGTCAGTACGATCACGTGCTCGGACGCTTTCAAGCGAAGGAGCCGCGCGCGAAGCAGCGGGCCCCGAGTCAGATCAAACTGATGAGCCGCCTCTTCGCTCGCAATTGCCTGCACCCACGCTTCACGATCCTTCTCCGATGAAGCAGAGCGATCTTCGACGTTAAGAGTTACGAGGACAGGCGGTCCGACGACTTGCACGGGCGCTCCGTCTATGGATCGGAACGTCGTGCGCAGTATTTCGTGTCGCGCGACTATTTCATTCAGCGAACGGTTCAGCGATGTCTGGTCAAGCCGGCCGGTCAGTCGCACGACTATGGACATGTTGTACCGGCTGGCGCCCGGCTCGAGTTGATCCAGAAGCCAGAGCCATTGCTGCGCGAGCGATAGCGCCGCCAAGCCCTCTAGTCGAGCCCGCTTGACGATCTCCTGCTTGCGCGGTCCGTCGAGCTTTGACTCAACGCGCTGGGCCAGCAGCGCCTGCTTCGCCGCGGAAAGCCGCGACCTCCGATCGATTAAATCAGTAGTAGACATTATATGAATTATCGGGCTGGTAATCAGTATGGTTCGCGAAGCGCGCCTAGCGCTTCTTCTTCGCTGAGTTGTTCCATTTGCTTAATGAGACCGTCCTCGACGACCTGACTCAGTTGAGCGATTGTGGGGCTCTCAAACAGGTTCCGCAGGGCCAGCTCGACGCTCAATGCGTCGCGAACTCGAGACACAAGCTGCGTCGCAAGCAGTGAATGACCGCCCAACTCGAAGAAGTCGTCGTGCACGCCGATTCGATCAATACCCAACACCTGTGACCATATTTGAGCGAGCAGCTCTTCGAGAGGGCTTCCCGGCGGAGTGTATTGCTCTTCCAGTTCCGGTCGTTGCTGCGCGGGCTCAGGCAGTCTTGCTCTGTCTACTTTTCCGTTCCCGGTCAAAGGCAATTCCTCGAGACTGATGATCACCGATGGAACCATGTACTCGGGAAGCCTGCTCTTGACATGCGCCCGCAGCTCGCCGATCGACGGCGGTTGTTCATTCTTCGCGACCACGTATCCGATCACACGCTTGCCGCCGCGGCCACCGTCGCGAGCAACGACGACGGCTTCGCGGATATCCGAATGACTGCGCAGCACCGCTTCGATCTCGCCCAGCTCAATGCGGAAGCCGCGAACCTTGACTTGTTGATCGACGCGGCCAAGGAATTCGATACAGCTATCTTCGAGCAGCCTGCCGACATCGCCTGTCTTATAAGTCCGCCCGCCCGCCTCATCGCTGAAGGGATCGGGAATGAACTTCTCCGCGGTCAGATCCGGACGATTCAGATAACCTCGCGCCATGCTGTCGCCGCTGATATGTACTTCTCCCGGAGCGCCTATTGGAACCGGCTGAACGTGCCTGTCGACTATATACATTCGCGTATTCGCGATCGGCCGGCCGAGAGGCACCGAAGACGTTCCACCTGGCTTGCTGCCGGGACGCCACTCGTACACGGTGTTGGTCACCGTCGTTTCCGTGGGTCCGTACACGTTCATCAACCTCAATTCCGGACCAATCACTTCCTGCGCACGTTCGAAGCGCTCCAGCAACCCTTTCTCCCCGCCGATGGCGGCAACGCGGAGAGCCGGGCGCGAATTGCCATTATGCGAGGCTCGTTCGGAGACGATTTCGTTCCAGAAAGCGGTCGGAAGATTTACAACCGTGACTCGTTGACTATCCAGGAATTTCCAAAACGAGTTGGGCGAGCTCATTGCCGACTCCGGAAGCAAGACGACCGCCGCGCCGCACATCCACGTCGGAAAGATCTCTTCGACGGCAACGTCGAAACTCAATGCCGCAAACTGAAGCACGCGGTCTCGGGATGTTAGTTGATACGGCGATGCCACCGCGAAGTTGTGATTCACAACGGCTCGATGGGGAATCAATACGCCTTTCGGTTTGCCGGTCGATCCGGAAGTGTAAATCACATACGCGAGATTGCCGGGAGTAACGGCAGCTTCAAGGTTGTCATCAGCGCGGCTCGAGACTTCGAACCAATCCGTATCGATGCAAACGACACGCGCCGGTATCTCCGGAATCATCGCAAGCAGCCGCTGTTGCGTTATCACGATCCCCGCACGCGAATCTTCGAGCATCACTAAAAGCCGCTCACGCGGATAGGCCGGATCCAATGGCAGGTAAGCGCCGCCGGACTTAAGAACGCCGAGCACCGCTACGATCATTTCAATAGAGCGCTCGACGCATATGGCCGCCAGGCAATCAGGTCTGAGACCCATCTCGCGCAAGTAGCGCGCCAGCTTGTTGGATCGGCGATTCAGCTCCCCGTATGTGACTTGCTCCGCGTCAAAGACGACGGCGACGGAGTCGGCGCGCTGTTCGGCCTGAGCGAGAAACAGCTCGTGAAGACAGATGTTCTTCGGATAGCTGCTTCGCGTGTTGTTCCAATCGATAAGAATCTGACTGAGCTGCTGCTCGCTGAACAGCGGCATGTCTGAAAGCCGCGGCGTAGGATTTGCCGCGACTCCGTGCAACAGCGTCTCGAGATGGACCGCCATGCGTTCTATCGTCGAAGCATCGAACAGGTCGACGTTGTATTCGATGGTCGTCTCCAGCCCCTGCCGCGACTCACGCATATCGAGAACGAGATCGAACTGCGCAGTCTCGGTGCGAGACTTCATAACACTCAAGCTCAGGCCCCGAAGCTCGAGGTTTTCCACGGGAGTGTTCTGCAGAACGAACATTACCTGGAAGAGAAGCGCGTGACTCAGGCTCCGTTCCGGAGCGAGTTCTTCAACCAGTCGTTCGAACGGTAGATCCTGATGCGCGTATGCGCCCAACGTAATCTCGCGAACCCGGCCGAGCAACTCGTTGAAAGCCGGATCACCCGTGAGATCAGTCCTCATCGGCAGCGTATTGACGAAGAATCCAATTAGGCCTTCGGTCTCCGCCCGGTTCCGGTTGGCGATGGGCGTGCCCACCACGAAGTCCTCTTGATGCGTGTAGCGCATCAACATCGTCTGCCAGGCAGCCAACAGAGTCATAAAGAGCGTGACGCCTTGTTGCCGGCTCAGCGCCTTGAGATTCTCCGCAAGCTCCGTCGCTAGCAGAACGGTGTGTGCGTCGCCTCTATAAGTCTGAATCGCGGGTCTCGGACGATCGGTCGGCAGTTCAAAAACCGCGGGAGCGCCGGTCAATCGCGACTTCCAATAAGCCAACTGTAGATCAAGCACGTCGCCTTGCAGCCACTCGCGATGCCAAACCGCGAAATCCGCATACTGGATCGGCAGGTCAGTCAGAGGAGAGGGCCCTTTTGATGCAAGAGCCGGATAGATCGCGGCGACCTCATTAACCAGAACCCCAAGCGACCAGCCGTCGCTTATGATGTGGTGCATCGTGAAGAGCGCTACGTGCTCTTCGGACCCGAGCCGCAGCACCCTGACCCGCAGCAACGGACCGCGGTTCAGATCGAACGGCGTAAGAGCTTCTTCATTGGCTCTACGAGATGCTTCTTCGCGGCCGCGCTCGCCTTCGAGATCACTCAAATCGACGGCGTCGATGATCTGAACAGGCTCTCCATCCGCAAGCGAAAAGGTCGTGCGCAGGACCTCATGTCTTCTCACTATTTCGCGGAGCGATGCGGCGAAGATGTTCGCATCCAACGGCCCCGAGATTCGAACACCAACGTGAATGTTGTAAAACGGGCTTCCCGGTTCGAGTTGATCCAGGAACCATAGCCGCTGCTGGGAGTATGAGAGCGGCATGCCGAATTCTCGAGGAACGGGCAGGATCGGCGGCGCTTCAACACCGGCGCCTCGCTTAATCGCGAATTCGATGTCGCGTCCAAACTCGCGAACAGTTGGGTGCTCGAACATCTGACGCAGCGGCATCTCGACGTTGAATGTCTCCCTCACTCGCGAGACCACTTGAGTCGCCAGAAGCGAATGTCCGCCCAGCTCGAAGAAGTCTTCGTCGAGACCAATGCCTCGCGCGCTCAGGAGGTTCTCCCACATTCCGATCAGTACTTCCTCGATCGGACTCAGCCCTGCCGCCGGCGCTTTACTCTCTTCATTGATGTATGTCTCAGGCTCTGGGAGCCGGTTTCGGTCTACCTTGCCGTTCTCGGTCAGAGGCAGTTCGTCCAGCGGAACAATCGATCCTGGAACCATGTATTCTGGCAGCCGGTCTTTGAGGTAATGCTTGAGATCGGCGGCGACAAGCGATTTGTCAGGCTTGCCGGTCACATAAGCGATGATTCGCCGATCGCCGACTTGATCGCCTCTCGCGAGGACTACGGCTTCTCTCACGTCGGGATGCCGGCTGATCATCGTTTCGATCTCGCCGAGCTCAATTCGGAATCCTCGCACCTTAACTTGATAATCGCCGCGCCCCAGGAACTCGATCCGGCCGTCCGGCGCGTATCTAGCGAGATCTCCGGTCCTATAGATCCGCCCGCCTTCGGTTCCCAGCGCGTCTGGAATGAACCTCTCGGCGGTCTGAGCGGGCGCATTCAAGTAGCCTCGCGCGAGACCGTCGCCTCCGGTGTATAGTTCCCCGCTGACTCCAATCGGAGCTACATTCAGCCGTGGATCCAACAAGTACACTCGAGTGTTGCTGATCGGTTTGCCGATAGGAACCGTAGCGCCGAACTCGGTCTCGCGATTCATTGAATACGTACAAGTAAAGGTCGTGTTCTCGGTCGGACCATAGCCGTTTATTAGAACTCGATTCCCGGCTGCTTCAATGTACCTGCGCACGTGATGCGGAGAGAGGATATCGCCGCCCGCCAGGAGCTGCCTTGCTGCCGCAAGCCGATCCAGAGCTTCGTCGACCATCAGATGAAAGAGGCCGGCGGTGAGCCACATCGTCGTCACCGCGTGTTCTTCGAGCACCTGCGCTATCCGCGCGATGGAAGTCCGGTGCTCCTTCACGATGACAAGCGACGCTCCATTCAAGAGGCTGCCCCAAATTTCCAGCGTCGATGCGTCGAAAGTAACAGGCGCAAGCTGTACGACAACTTCTTCGGGGCCGAGCTGGATGTAGTTGGTGTCTCGCACAAGCCGCACGGCGCCTCGATGAGTGACGCTCACGCCTTTGGGACGGCCGGTCGATCCAGAGGTGTAGATGACATAAGCCAGATTGTCGGCGACAGCCGACGCAGGCAGCGGCTCGTCGCTCTCGCGATCAATCTCGTCGCGCTCACTGTCCAAACAGACTACTCGTCCAAAATGTACCGGGAACTTGTCGAGCAGAGTCTCTTGAGTGATCAAGACCGGCACGCGGGCATCTTCCAGAAGAATGCCGAGGCGCTCGATCGGATACGAAGGGTCAAGAGGGACATAAGCGCCGCCTGCTTTCAGTATGGCCAGGATCGCCACAAGCATTTCAACGCCGCGCTCGACCCCCAATCCGACCGGAACCTCGGGCCCGACACCCATGTGGTGCAGGCAGCGAGCGAGCTGGTTCGCTCGCCTATCGAGCGTGTAATAAGTAAGACTGAGATCTTCACAAATAACCGCGATGCTGTCGGATGTTTCGCCGGCCCAGTATTCGAAGAGCTCGCTTATAACCGCGTCTCGGGGATAGTCGGTCCGCGTATCGTTCCAGTCGACGGTGATATGCCGTATCTCAGCCGGCGACATAACCGGGAATTCGGAGAGAGACAGCGAAGGATCGCCGACGATCCCCTCAATCAAGTTCAGCAGATGGCCCGCCATTCGTTCGATCGTCGACGAATCGAAGAGGTCGGTGCTGTATTGAAGGAAACCGGTGAGCCGGTCGCCATCCTCCGACAGGTCCAGCAACAGATCGTAGTTGGCGGTCTCTTTTGGAAGCGACAATGCGCTCAGCTCGACGCCGGGCAGGCTCAGGTCTCGCGAAGGCGCATTCTGCAGCACGAACAGTACCTGAAAGAGCGGGGTGTAACTGAGGCTTCGCTCGGGACTCAGCTCTTCCACGAGCTTCTCAAAGGGAACGTCCTGATGCGCGTAGCCGCCAAGGCATATCTCGCGCGTTCGCGACAGCAATTCCAGGAACGTGGGATCGCCGCTTAGATCGGTCCGCAGCACGAGCATATTTACAAAGAAGCCGATCAACGCTTCGGTTTCAGCGCGATTGCGATTCGCGACGTCTGCTCCGACGACGATGTCCGTGATGTGCGTGTAGCGCGACAACAACGCGTTGAACGCGGCAAGCAGCGTCATAAACAAGGTCGAGCCATTGGAGCGGCTGAGCGATCCAAGCGATGAAGTCAACTCCGGCCCGATCTCAATCGTGTGCAGCGCCCCGCTTCGGCCTTTGATCGCGGGGCGAGGCCTGTCGGCAGGAAGAGACAGGACAGATGGCGCGCCCGCAAGCCGCGCCCGCCAGTAGCCGAGCTGCTGGTCCAACGCTCCGTCTTCAAGCCATTCTCGTTGCCACCGAGCGAAGTCGGCGTACTGGATCTCGAGCTCCGGCAGCGGCGAAATCCCACCCGACGAGAACGCTTCGTAGAGCGCGGCTACTTCGTTGATCAGCACCCCGATCGACCAACCGTCGCTGATGATGTGATGCATCGTGAAAATCGCTGTGTGTCGCTCATGGGCGATGCGAAAAACACGCACTCTAAACAGCGGCCCGGAGCCAAGCTCAAACGGACGCTGCGTCTCCTCGCCGGCGAGACGCATCGCCTCCATTTCGGCGGCCTCGGCGGGCACGCCTGTCAAATCCTCGAACTCTATCGAGGCCGGCTCAGGCTTTCCGATGACCTGCACCGGTCCGCCATCCTTCTCAGCAAAGGTGGTCCGAAGCACCTCGTGGCGAATAATGATCTCCGAGAGCGTCCTCTCGAGCGCGAGCAGATCCAGCCGCCCTTTCATCTCGATGACGGTGTAGAGATTGTAGAAGGGGTTGCCGGGTTCAAGCTGGTCGATGAACCAGAGACGCTGCTGCGCGAATGAAAGAGGCGCTTCGCTCGAGTCGGCCTGTCGAGTGATGCGGCGCACGGGCCCCGTCGCTCTCAATGCATCGTCGATCGCTTGCGACAGGCCGCGGATGGTCGGAGCGGAAAACAGCGCGCGAAGCGGAATCTCGGCTCGAAAGGCGCTTCGAATGCGCGACATCAATTGCGTCGCCAGGAGAGAATGTCCTCCAAAGGCGAAGAAGTTGTCGTCGATACCGGCGCGTTCCAGCCTGAGAACGTCGCTCCACAGCTTTGCCAGAACCTGTTCAGTCAACGTGCGCGGCGCTTCGTAATCACCGTCTGACGACTGCAACCGTTCCGGGGCCGGCAATGCCCGTCTGTCGACTTTGCCGTTCTCGGTAACGGGCAGCGCCGGAAGCATCACGAAACTCAAAGGGATCATGTAATCCGGCAGCTTCCGGCCGGTGAATTCGCGCAACTGAGCTACCGTAACCTGCTCGTTCGGATCCGCCGCGACATAGGCGACCAGCATCTTCTCTCCGATGTCGTTCGGCAATGCGACCGTCAACGATTGCGCTACTGACGGATGGTCGCCGAGCACCGCGTCTATTTCGGCAAGCTCGACTCGATGGCCGCGTATTTTGACCTGATGGTCTATGCGGCCCAGGAACTCGATGTCGCCGCCGTCGCGGAAGCGCGATAAATCGCCGCTCTTGTACATTCGGGCGCCCGAAGCCCCAAACGGATTCGGGATGAATCGCTCCGCGGTCAACTCGGGACGGTTCAGGTAGCCGCGCCCAAGACTGTCGCCTCCGATGAACAACTCGCCGGGCACTCCAACAGGCAACGGCCCAAAGTTCTCGCCGAGGATGTAAATCTGACTGTTTGCGATCGGGCGGCCGATGGATGGAAGTTCAGGCCAGGTCGACGGCGGCCCCGTCAACCGATGCGCTGTCACAACGTGGCTCTCGCTCGGGCCATAGTGATTTTCAAGAGTCGCATCGAGACCGGTGAACATCGCTTCAATCTGTCTGCTGATCTTGAGCTGCTCTCCCGATGTTGCGACTTCGCGTATTGCTGACGGGCCCTGTTCGAACTGCTCCGCCAACTGCTGAAGCGCTACATATGGAAGAAGCAGTCTCTCTACCTGCTGTTCTCGAATGTAGGCCCAGAGATCTCTCGGGTCCAGACGCATCTCTTCCGAAACCAGAACGAGCGTGCCTCCGGAGCACCACGCCGAAAAAGCTTCGTTGAACGACATGTCGAAGGTGATCGAAGAAAACTGGAGCGTCCGCTCTCCCGGTTCCAGAGCCGAGCTGTCCATCTCCCAGCACAAGAGATTCAATAGAGCGCGATGACTCAACGCGACGCCCTTCGGACGGCCGGTCGAACCGGACGTGTAGATGACATAAGCGAGGTTGTCCGCCGCGGCCTCCGAATTGAAATTCTCGCGATCTCCATCGCGGAGGAAATCGCTATTCGAATCGAGGCTGATCACTCGAGCGTGGTGATCGGGTAAGATCGCCGTCGACTGTCTGTCGGTGATTAACAGGCCGGCATCTTCCAGCATGAACGCGAGCCGTTCGCGCGGATAGGCCGGGGTCAACGGAATGTAGCCCGCGCCGGATTTTAGAACCGCCAGCACGGCGATCAACATTTCGACGCTGCGTTCAACGCAGATTGCGACTCGTATCTCAGGGGCCGCGCCCAGCGAATTCAGATGATGCGCGAGCTGATTGGCCCGGCGATTCAAATGGTCGTAGCTAAGGCAGCAATCGCCGAAGACGATCGCGGTTCGATCCGGAGCAAGGACCGCCTGCGACTCGAACAATCCATGAATGCAGACGCTGCTCTCATAATCCGCGGCTGTCTCATTCCAATCGGTAATAATCCGACGCTCTTCGGCATCGGTCAGAATCGACAGCTTGGAGATCGGGCAGTCGGGATTCGCCAGGATTGATTCGATCAGCGTTTCGAAGCAGCTCGTCATCCGCGCAACGGTCGCATGCTCGAATAGATCCGAGCTGTACATCATCACGCCGCCCAACCCCGTTTGACTCTCCCAGACGTGAATTTCGAGATCGAACCGGCTCGTGCCGGCGTCGACGTCTTCCAGGTTGGCGCTCAGCGATGGAAGCTCCGGAAGCGCGCCGCGTTGATCTTGAAGCACGAACAGGACCTGGAAGAGTGGCGCGTGGCTCAAGCTCCTCTCGGGCGCAAGCTCTTCGACCAGCCATTCGAACGGTATGTCTTGATGAACATATGCATTCAAGGCAGTCCGCCTGATTCGGCGAAGCATTTCTCGAAACTCGGGATCTCCGGATAGGTCCGCCCGAATCACGAGCGTATTAACCAGGAACCCGATCAGTCCTTCCGTCTCGCTTCGATTGCGATTTGCCGCCGGCGTCCCGATCGCGATGTCGTTCTGTCGCGTATACCTGTGGAGCAGAACGCTGAACGCCCCGACCAATGTCATAAACAGAGTCGCGCTCTCTTCGTTGCTCAGCGCTTTTAAACGATTTGTAAGAGAGGCCGAGAATTCGAAAGGCAGCCGTTCGCCTCTATCGCTCTGGACAGCGGGCCTCGGGCGATCCGTCGGAAGCTCGAGCATCGGAGAGACGCCCGCAAGCTGCTCTCGCCAATAATGGAGCTGCCCCTCCAGAACGCCGCTCTCGAACCATTCCTTCTGCCATCGCGCATAGCCTTCGTACTGAAGCGCAAGCGGCTCGAGCATTGAAGGCCGCTGCTCGATTCGCGCGGAGTAAATCTCCGCCGCTTCGCGCACCAACACTCGCATCGACCAACCGTCGGAGATGATGTGGTGCATGTTTATCAAGAGGAGATACTCCTGCTGATCGAGAACGAAGAGCACGCAGCGCAAAAGCGGCAGGCGGCTCAAGTCGAAGGGCCGCAGCGCTTCCTCTCGAACCCTCCCGCGATATTCCGATTCGCGGAGCTCCGGCGAATGCTCGCGAAGATCAACTACGGTGAAGTCGAACGGGCCGTCCTCTTCGATGACCTGGGCGGGTTCCGCTCCCGCGGTTACGAAGCGCGTTCGGAGCGATTCGTGCCGCTTTATCAGATCGCCAAAGCCGGCTTTCAACACGTCTATGTCGAGGGTTCCCTTTAGCCGGAGAGCCGCGGGCGTGTTGTAGGCGGCGCTGTCGGGATCGAGTTGATTCAGGAACCACATTCGCCGCTGCGCGTGAGAAAGCGGCGCCGGGCCTTCTCCGGCCGCTTTGCTAATCGATGAATGAGCCGCGTCGACTCGGGTGACCAGCAGTGCTTCGATCCGCTCCGCAAGCGAAGCGGCCGTCGGCGCATTAAAGATCGTGCTCAGCGGCAGGTCGACGCCGAACGCCTCGCGCACTCTCGACGTGGAGCTGGTTGCCAGCAGGGAGTGGCCTCCAATCTCGAAAAAGTTGTCGTGCCTTCCTACGTGATCCAGATCGAGAAGCTTCGACCAGATACCCGTGATTATTTCTTCAATCGGGCTTGCCGAACTCTCGGAACTTTCGTTGCCCGGATCGCGCGGCCGGTCGAGGCTGAGCGATCTTCGATCGACCTTGCCGTTTGCGGTCAGCGGCAAGCTGTCCAGCATTACGAACCAGGACGGGATCATGTATTCGGGCAATCTCTCTCTCAAAAACGCGCGCAGCTCTCTGTTATCGGGACGGTGACCATTGGCCGCGATCAGGTATGCGCCGAGCTGTCCGGCCCCCGTCGAGTCCTCGCGAACTATCACCACGGCCTGTTGAATCGCATTGTGCTCCGAAAGCACCGTTTCGATTTCACCGGGCTCCACGCGGAAGCCTCGCACCTTCGCCTGATGGTCGCTCCGGCCCTGGTATTCGATCCGGCCATCGTCCAGGTATCGTGCCCTGTCTCCGGTTCGATAAAACCTCGCTCCCGATTCGCTGGTGAATGGATCAGGAACGAACGCCGTCGCTGTTAGATCGGGCCTGTTCAAGTAGCCTCTGCCGACTCCATCGCCGCCGATGTAGAGATCGCCGGGAATACCGGTGGGAACCGGGTTCATCCGCGAATCCAGCAGGTATATCTGCGTGTTCGAAATGGGCCGCCCTATCGATATGCAATTCGAAGACTCGATTCGAGCAATCGTGGACCAGATAGTTGTCTCGGTGGGTCCATAAAGGTTCCAGACTTCTCCGCCCCGAGCTACGAGCTCTTCCGCGAGGGTCGGCGGCAGGGCTTCTCCGCCGCACAGGGCTTTAAAATTGTCATCTCCGGACCAATCCGACTCGAGCAATAGACGCCATCTCGACGGCGTCGCCTGCATTACCGTCGCTCCGGATCTTGTGAGGAGCTCGCCCAGCCTTGCTCCATCCGCGGCAACATCAGTCGAAGCGACTATGGTCTTTGCTCCAATCGAAATCGGCAAAAGCAATTCGAGACCGGCTATGTCAAAGGACAGCGTCGTGACGGAGACGAGCACGTCTTCAGGTTCGAGGCCTGGCGTCCGCCGCATCGAGTCCAGGAAATTCACTACCGAACGATGGGTGATCTGAACGCCCTTCGGCCTTCCCGTCGAGCCTGAGGTGTAAATCGTATAGGCGAGATGATCCGGCGTTACGGCGCATTCAAGATCATCCGAGCGCTCAAGCTCGATCGCATGCCGATCCCGGTCGATCGATACAACTTTCAATTCAGGCGGCGCGAAGCCATCAGCCGCCGCGCCGGAGGTCAGGAGCAATCGCGCGCCCGAGTCTTTCAGGATGAAGCTCAACCGCTCGGCCGGATGCGACGGATCCAACGGTACGTAGGCAGCTCCTGCTTTCAGCACGGCCAACACCGCTGTGACCATTTCAACGCCGCGCGGCAGACAGATCGCAACGCGCGCTTCGGCGTTCACTCCGAGTGAACAAAGATATCGAGCGAGGCGATTAGATTCGCGGTCAAGCCCCGCATAGGAGAGATTCGAATCGTCGGAGAGATTCAAATCGTCGCACGCGAGAGCAATGCGCGCCGGAGTCCTGGCGGCCTGCTCCGCGAACAACTGATGAATGCACCTATCTTTCGGATAAGACGCTTCGGTCTTGTTCAACTCAACCAGGAGTCTGTGTCGCTCAGTAGGCGAGAGGAGCGGCAGATCGCATATCAGGCAGTCCGGTTCCGAGGCGATCCGCTCGAGCAGTTGCAGGAAGTGCGCGGCCATTCTCTCGGCGTCAAGACTGCCGACGCGATTCGCATCGTAGTTCAGCTCGAACGACAGGCTCTCACCGGGAAATACCTTGGCGGTGATCGGATAATTAGCTGTTTCAGAGAATCGGATCTGGCTTGCTTTCAGGCTATCGCGCCGTCTCAACAGCGTCTCCGCGACCGGGAAGTTTTCGATGATCAGAAGACTATCGAACAGCGATTGACCGCCTCGTCTATTGCCGAGGCGCTGAATCTCGACCAATGGAGTGGTCTGATGTTGTTGAAGCGCTGCCTGCGCCTCCTGGACTCTCCCGGCGAGCGTTAGCGCCGTCATCGTGTCATCAACGCTTACCCTCAGCGGGAGCGTATTGATGAACAAGCCGACCATCTCGTCCGAGCCTTCAAGCTCCGAGGGCCGCCCGGACAGGGCTACTCCAAAGACTACATCGAACTCGTCGCTGTAGCGGCTTAGCAGCAAAGCCCATGCTGCTTGCGCAATAGCGCCGATGCTCAAGTGCGCCGTTCGCGCCGCCGCATCCAGCGTCGATGCGACCGTGGTCGATAGAGTGGATCGAACTGACTGGTAACGTTCGGCAAATCCGGAAGCGACGGCATCGGTGCTCTGGTTTGCTACTATTCCGAGCGAGGTTGGCGTCGTGAACCCCGCAAGCGACCGGCTCCAGAAAGCCTCTGACTCACTGCGATCCTCGCGCTGCAGCCACGCAATGTAATCTTTATAAGGACGCGATCCGCGCGAAGTGATCTCCTTTCCTTCTCGTATCGCTTCATACGCGGTGAATACCTGATCGAGCACGAGGCACATCGACCATCCATCGAGGAGCAGGTGATGAAAACTCCAAACAAAGCGGTAGGCGCGCTCGCCGATGCGAATCAGATGCAAGCGCATCAACGGCGCCTGCGTCGGATCGAACCCCTTCTCTCGATCTGTTTTCAGATACTGTTCGAAACGCTCCTCCTGCTCCGCGTGTGATAGCTCGCGCCAGTCGCCTTGTTCAAGAGAGACCTCGGCTTTGCGGTGCACCACCTGAAGAGGCCGATCCACCTGATCCCATAGAAATGAAGTTCGCAGGCTCGGATGATCCCGCAATGCCCTGCGCCAGGCCAGGTCGAAGGCGCCCGCATCCAGCGCCTCATCGAACACGCAGCTAAACTGCTCGACGTAGACACCCGACCCCTGTGAGTACAGCGTGTGAAAGAGTATTCCCTCCTGGGCCGGCGAGAGGGGATATAGATCTTCAATGGTTTTCATCGCGATGCGACTCCGGTTTTGACTCCGAAAGGGCCGTCGAGCCTAGCAAGGCCGAAAGTTTGCGCAGTTTGTTTTGGTCCAAACCGGCAAGCGGAAAGTCGGATGGAATGACGGCGGCGGCCGAATCAATCTCCGACGTGAACCCGCGGAGCGTTTCGAGGAAAGTCGAAGCCCATTGCTCAACTGCACGGCTGTCGAGACTCTCACCCCAGGCCATGGTGATCGTGAGTCTGCTCCCTAACATGCCTACCGCAACCTCGACCGGCCGGCTTCGCCAGCCGAACGCGTGAGCCGGACGATCGCTCCAGCCGTCTTCGATTGTGAACCAGTCTTGATCATGAGCAGCGGCGTTAAACGCGTTTCTGAAATGCAATCCAAAGAACCAGACTCCGGAGCCGTTCCGATCAGGGGCTTCAACCGTCAGCCACCAGGTCTGAGACAGCGCTCTTTGCGGCAGGCTCCGCATCTGTTCCTTTGCCGCCAGTATTAATTCGACAGAAGTGGGTGAAGATCCCGGCGTGAACACAAGAGACTTGATGTCGGTTAACGGGCCTACGGTCCTGATGAAATCCGGGCTATTCCCAAACGCTTCGCGCAATGAAGTCGCCGCTTCCGCTGAAATCGATTCAGCACCGGCCCACCGGCATAGGCTGCCTATCATCGCCGCTAGCACGAGTTCGTCAAGCGTTGCTCTGTACTCCGCCAAAGCCTCGTAAATAAGGATCCGAGTCTCCTCGACGCTCAGCGAGAGCGCGTGGCTTATACCGGATAACTCGCCTGGCCAGGGCCGATGTGACGCCGCGATATTGCTGCCCTGACTTGCGAGGCCATCGCCGAGCAATTCGCTCTGTTGAGACTTCTCGAGCCATTGTGTGAATGAAGCGCTGGTCTTTGAAGAGACTGGCTGCTTGCTTTCCATCAGACTGCCGATCGCTTCTTGTAGATCGTCCAGCATAATCTGAAGCGAGACATCGTCGGATGTGAGGCTGTGCATCAGCAGCACAAGCGTCCCCGGCTCGTCATCTCCAGAGTCGAAGAAGATCGCGCGAAAAATCGGGGCCGATGAGGCATCAAGGCTCTGCTGTCCCGCCAGGATTTCGGATTCGATGAATTCCTCTCGCCGCGAAACCGGAACCATTGATAGATCGATTTGATTGAGGGACGCGCGACATTCTTGTACGGCCTGCTGCTTCCAGCCTTCAGCGGTCCGAACAAAGCGCAGCCTCAAGGCGTCGTGAGCGGACAGCAGATGATCCAGAGCTCTTTGCAGTACGTCCGGCGTTACGCGTCGCCGCAAGCGCAGCGCGATCCATCGATCACAGGTCATTGAAGAGTAAACGGCCTCGTCGAGTAGTTGACTCTGAGATGGAAGAAGCGAAAGAAGAGCGCTCGTTGAGCCCGCGTCGGTCGCGATGACGCTCCGCTTGATGACCAGAGCAGCAAGCTCGCCGATGCTCTGATGTTGTAGCAGCTCCAATGGAGAAAACATGATTCCTGCCTTCTTGGCCTTCGCTATTATCTGAAGGGCCAGTATCGAGTCGCCGCCGACTTCAAAGAAGTTGTCGTTGATACCGATCCTCTCAACGCGTAGAACCTCGGACCATATCTCGGCGAGCTTCTTCTCTGTTGAGTTCGCGGGGGCGCTAAAGGCTTGTCCCAAATCGCGCCGCTCGTCCTCCGGCGCCGGAAGCGCCCGCCGATTTATCTTGCCGTTCGGCGTCAGCGGTAAGGACGCCAGCGTCATGAAAATCGATGGGATCATGTAATCCGGCAGCCTCGATTTAAGATGCGCCCTCACGTCCGCTGTCACGGACTCGGCATCAGCCGCGGGCACGATATAGGCAATCAATCGCCGCTCGCCCGGCGCGTCCTCGCGAACCATCACGGCGGCTTCACGAAGCGAAGCACAGGTCGACAACGCGGCTTCGATCTCGCCCAACTCAATGCGATAACCTCGCAGCTTGATCTGTTGATCCGCCCTGCCAATGAACTCGATCGCGCCCCGTTGCCGATAGCGCGCAAGATCACCGGTGAAGTACAACCTGCGGCCGGCGCCCGCGCCGAATGGATCGGGAACGAAACGCTCCGCGGTCAACTCGGGGCGATTCACATATCCTCGCGCGAGCCCGTCGCCGCCGATGTACAACAATCCTTGCAGCCCGATGCTCACCGGCTCCTGCCATTCACTCAGCAGGTAGACTTGAGAGTTTGTGATGGGGGCGCCGATCGACGGGCTCTCGGTTTCGTTCTTTTCGATTAACGCAAAGGTGGAATAGGTGGTGTCCTCGGAAGGACCGTAGAGATTATAGACCCTCTCGATGCTTTCGAATTGATACAACTCATCCACAAGCCGCTTCTGCAGCGGTTCGCCCGCCAGATTCACCGTTCTAATCGAAACGGGAATCTGTCGGCCTCTGACCAGTTCGGCTATCGCGGACGGCACGGTGTTAATCAGGCTCGCCTGATCGGCGGCAGCCGTCTCCGGAAGACTGAGCGCGTTCGGGACCACTATGACCATGCCTCCCGATGCGAGCGGTACAAAAATCTCAAAGACCGACAGGTCGAAACAGATCGAAGTCGACGCGATTACGGAAGCGAGTTCCCGTCGCTCATACTGATCCTGGGCCCATCGAACGAGCGTAACGCTGCTGGAATGCTCAATGGCAACGCCTTTGGGCTTGCCGGTTGAACCCGACGTGTAGATCACATAAGCGAGGTTATTGTCGCTGACTCTCGATCTCGCGTTGACGGCGCTCATGCTCGATGTTTCCGCCCCGTCGACATCCAGAAGCATGACTTTCGCTGTTGTGCCGCTGACAAGGCTCGCGAGCTTCTGCTGCGTCAGGAGCACTTGAATACCGCCGTCCGCCAACATGAACGCGAGCCGCTGAGATGGATAACTGGGGTCAAGCGGAACATACGCCCCGCCTGCTTTTAATATGCCGAGCAAGCCTTCGATCATCGCCGCCGATCTTTCGACGCAGATGCCTACGAGCGATTCAGGCTCAACCCCAATCGATATCAGATGCGACGCCAGTTGATTGGCGCGAACATTGAGCACGCTATAGGTCAGCCACTGTTCACCAAATACGGTTGCAACGGCGTCGGGCGTACGCTCTACCTGGTCCTCAAAGAGCTGATGCAGGCAACGATTCTCCGCGTAGTCTCGATTAGTAGCGTTCCACTCGCTCAACACCAGCGCGCGATCAGCTTCCGAAAGCATCGGCAGAAAGGCCACGCTTCGATCCGGCTCGGCCAACGCGGACTCGAGAAGCACTTTCATCTCTCCTGCCATCCGCTCGACGGCGGATGCATCGAAGAGATCGGAGTTGTACTGCATCGCGGCGTAGATACATCCTTCATGCTCGGCAGCCATCAACGTGAGCTCGAACGGAGCGATCTGTCGCTCCATCGCAACCGGTTCAACACTCAATCCGCCGAGCATCATCTGAATTCCCGCGCTCCCAATGGCCAGGCTCTCGAAGCCTTCCTGTTCGGATGGATTGGCTCGTTGCATGACAAACGCGGCCTGACACAGCGGAGGCCGGCTCGGATCTCTCACCGGCTGTAGTCGATCGACCAGCCGAGCGAACGGATAGTCCTGATGATCGAGCGCGCCCAGCACCCGCTCGCGGGTCCGTTCTATTAGCTCGTCATAACCGGGAAGCCCCGTTAGATCGGCCCGTATCGGAAGAAGATTCGTGAAGTAGCCGAACACACGCGCAAACTCGGGACGCGTCCGGTTAGCCGCCACGGAGCCGACCACGAAATCGCTTTGTCCGCAGTAGCGATAAAGCAGCGCCTCATAAGCGGCCAACAAAGTTACGTACAGGGTCGTGCGATGGCGCGCGGCGGCCGCCCTGAGGCCGAGGGTTGTTTCTTCGCTGAGAATGAACTTGTGAGACGCTCCGACGTGCGTCTGTATCGCCGGTCTCGGTTTAGTAATCGGCAGATCCAACGCGGGCAGGTCGCCGGCCAGTTGCTCGCGCCAGTAGTCGAAGAGCTTCGCATCATCTTCGCCGCCAAGTCTTCGGTTTTCGAAGCGCACATAGTCCGAATAGTCCGCGCTCAGCGGGCTCAGCTCGGCTTGCGAGCCCTCGCTGATTGCTTCGTATAACGCTCCCCACTCGCTCGCTAATATCGCGAGAGACCAAAAATCGGCGATGATGTGATTGAATACCAGCTCGAGAATATGTTCTCGTTCACCAACCTTGAAGAGCACCGCTCGAAATAACGGACCTTTGTCCAATTGAAAGGGCCGCTCAGCCTCCTCGGCCATGCGCAGGCTCACCTCGGATTCAGTCCACTTCGTCGCGTCGTATTCGCTCAGGCTGACTTCCGATCGATCGTGGACGCGCTGCACGGGCGTTCCGTCGACCGAATGAAACGTGGTCCTGAGCGCGCGATGACGCGCAGCCAGCGATGTCAGGATCCGCCGGACTACGGAGATATCAAGCTCGGATCGAATTCGAATCGCGCCGCCGATATTGTATGCGGAGCTCGACGGGGCCAACTGATAGAGGAACCATAACGCTTGCTGGCCGATTGAAAGCGGATACTCCGGCGGCCGCTCGGTTGAGAACGTGAAAACGGAATGCCTGTTGTCTGACCGGCGCTCGCCGGCTATCTCCAGCGCCAGGTCGCGAATGCTGCAACCTTGTAGAAGATCGGCCAGCGGAATCGCGACGCCAAATTCGGTTTCAATCTTGTGAATGACTTCAATAGCCGCTAACGAATCCAGTCCATAATCCGTCAGCGGCAGGTCGATGCCGACGTGTTCCGAGTCACAGCCCAGCCGGGACGCAGCCATCTCCCGAAGCCAATCCTGAACCTGTCCGTTGGCTAATCTGTCCGGCGGAGAAGCCTCGTTCGGATTATCGTGATCGTATTCCGCGATATCGCTATCGTTCGCGCCATCCGATTGCCATCGAGCAACAGCGTCAAGCGCGTTTTCGAAATAGGCTAGTTTGCAAGCGTTCCGCTGCAGCTTCCCGCTTGAGGTCTTCGGTATTGAACCTGCTTTGACGAGTATTATGGCGTGAAGCTGCAATTGATGATCGCGCGCAACGGCTTCTCGTATCGCAGCGAATACTTCGGCTGCCTCGCAATCCTGAAAACGCCTCTCGACCTCCTGTACGGCTGCCAGCATTTCTCCTTCGGCATCGTCGATCGAGAACGCAACGCCGCAGCCTGGGCGTAGCGCAGGATGGCTCTGTTCAACCGAAAGCTCGATGTCCTGCGGATAGTAGTTGAGCCCTCGGATAATGATGAGATCTTTCAGGCGGCCGGTTATGAAGAGACAGTCCTCATCTATAAAACCCAGATCTCCGGTGCGTAGAAAGCGCCCTTCATTGTCGCCGTCAAGTCGCGCCCCAAAAGCGGACGCGCTCTCTTCGGAACGATTCCAATAGCCGAGCGCGACCCCGCGGCCGGAAAACCAGATCTCTCCGACTCGTCCTGTCTGGCAACGTTCTGAAGTACCCGGATCGACTATAACGAGATTGTCTCCGCACAAAACATCACCGCATCCGACGAGGACGCGGCTATTCGACGGATCATCGGAAGAGGCTGCAATCACCCTGTTCCGCTCCAGCGCTTTCGCCGCGACTCGTTTTATCAAAGGCTCCCGGGCTCCCGCGACAAGCAGACTGGCCTCCGCCAAACCGTAACAGGCATGAAATGATTTACGGTCAAAGCCGCGCGATTCGAACGCGCCGGCAAAGCGATCGAGCGTGTCGGATCGGATCGGCTCCGCTCCATTGAAAGCCACCCTCCAACTTCTCAGATCCAACGAGGCCCGCTCTTCAGCGCTTATCCTTCGTACACAGAGATCGTAAGAAAAATTGGGTCCGCCGCTCGTGGTAGCTCGATAGTTCGAGATTGCTTCCAGCCACCGAAACGGCTTTTGCAAAAAGGTCATCGGAGACATCAATACGCACGCGGCTCCGGAGTACAGGGGCTGAATGACATTTCCGATCAACCCCATGTCGTGATAGAGAGGCAGCCAGCCCACGATTATCGATTGCTCATCCTGCCGAAACATCTTTTGAATCGATTCTTCGTTGTGAAGCAGATTGTGATGAGTCAGCATCACGCCTTTCGGGTGGGATGTTGAGCCTGACGTGTATTGCAGGAACGCTATCGAATCGCCTCGCACATCAGGCCGGCGCCAGGCTTCGTGCATCGAAGCGCCCGGCGCATCGAGCGCCAGCCATTGAACCTGCGCCAGAGAACCGCTTTCTCTCAAATCGGCGGAGAAGCGGTTGAGTATCGAGGCAGTGGTTAAGACAGCGGCCGGCTGACAATCCATTGCTATCGATACGATTCTCGCCATGCTGCCTTGCCGTCTGGAAGGCGGATACGCGGGTACGGCAATAACGCCGGCGTAGAGACAGCCGAAGAAGGCCGAGATGTAGTCGAGGCCCGGCGGGAATAAGAGCAGCACTCGCTCACCCGCCGCAACAGTCTCCTGGAGTCGAGCCGCTGCCGATTGGGCTCGCTCGTCAAGCTCGCGATAGCTCAGCGCGCCTTCCGCAACGCCGTCGCTATTGAGGAACGTATAAGCCCGTTTATCGGGATGTTCCTCAGCTCGGCGCCGAAGGAGGTCTACGAGCGTGAACTCCGCGGTCAAATATCCGTGGCTCATCATTTAACCTGTCAACCGGTCCGGTTGAAGTTCGAGATGGTTCGACTTGCTTGAATTTTCTTTAGGAGTGGGCCTGAAACTGAAGGGCCGCTTGAGTCTCAGGCGGAGAGGTCTGATGCGAGCACCCAACGAACAAAGATACAAGAGGACTAACGTTAATTGGACGTCTTCGTATTGCTGTCGAGCAGCGCCTCTACGCGGCGGCGCTGCGCTTCTGATCGAATCGAGGCGGCGGTCCGCGCGAACTCATTGCGAAGCTCGGAATCGCCCAGGTAGAGATTGGCATGTTCGAGCAGAAACTCTACCTTATCGTGTTCGAATGGAATGCGCTTCGCTGCCATCAACGCATCGAGCAGCGCTTCTCGCGAAAGCGCCTTCGGGGATTTGAATATGGCGGTCAGCACCCGCTTCTGCTCAAAACTAGAGTCCAACTTTCCAATCGCCTGGAAAAAAGCAGAGCAGAGATCCGGCCGGCTAAGAACGGCTCCGAAAGCCGCGATCAAGAGGTTGGCGCGCTCGGATTCCGATGACACCGATGACGAAATCGCCCCCATCACATCTTGAAGCGAGGCTGGATCGAGGTTATTGCTCTTGAGCGCGGTCTCCAGATATATCCGTCTCGCGCGATCGCTCCGGGCGGTAGCGCTTTCCACGATTAACCGCCGCGCTCCGCCTTCCTTCAACAAGCGTTCGGCTCGGCTTTCGGCATCCAGTCCGCTGCGGGCCAACGTCGTGGATAGCGCGCGCGCGAACCAGGCCTGGGATTCGCGATCGAACACATGCGATTGTCCGTTCAGCGAATAGGCGTGCTCGACGCCGCCGCCTGGATGCGCTGTTACTTCCAGCTTTCTCTCGACCTCCTTCGACTTCTCGTTAAGAACGAAGAGGCCGTCATTCGAGATCGATTTCACATCGGTCGAATCGTCGGTGAACTCGACGCGCCCTCCAATAGTCACGGTGACGGATCGATCGTTCTCCGACCATCTCCAGCTCGACTCGGATCGTGAAGGCGCGGCTTTGGTTTGGGGCGCGCCGCCGTCGAGGTATTCGCGGATCGAGTCCGTCAACTGACCCATCGTTACCTCACGCGGAAGAGCGCTGCAAAGAGCGAATAATTGCAAGATCATGGACATGCCAAAAGCGGTGTTCATCAAACACCTCCCTCCTTAGATTAGAAGATGCAACGGACTTAGAATATCTATTCCGAGCGCAGGGCGGAGATCGGGTTAATCCGGAGCGCCCTCCTCGCCGGGATGTAACAGGCCAACAGCACAACGATCATCAAAAACGCCGAAATGCTCAAAAGGATCTTCGGATCGCTGGGCCCGACCTCGAAGAGCATGCTCGAGATGAAACGCATCCCCGCCAGCGCCAAGAACAAGCCGATTCCAATGCCGATCAAAGCGAGCGTGATGCCTTGCCCAAGAACCAGTCTCAAGACCTGGCTCCCCTGCGCGCCGAGAGCCATGCGAATTCCTATCTCTCGTACCTGCTGACTCACCGAGTAGGCCATCACTCCGTAGATGCCGGTGCCCGCAAGTATGAGTCCCACCGTCGCAAACACAAGCAGCAGCGTCATGCTGAATCGACGCGGCGCGAACGTAGCGGAAACCAACTGCTCGAACGTCTTGCTCTCCGGCAGGTAGATCGTTTTGTCCACTTCTCTAATTGCTCCGTGAACGCCTGAGCTCAACGCCATCGGGTCGGAGGCCGTTCTCACGATGTAGGTGATTGACCTTGGAGGCGCCTGAAGGAACGAGACGAATAGGGCGGGCGTTGCTTTGCTCTCGAGCGTCTTGTTTCGTACATCGCCTACGACCCCGATGATCTCCGAAGGCGCATCATCGCCGCCCAACCGGATTCGTTTGCCGATCACTTCCTCGCCCGCAAAGTACTTATGGCTGAATGCGTCGTTTATTATTACTTTTCGCGGCGCCGCCAATGTGTCCATTTCGCTAAAAGCGCTGCCTTTCAACAGAGGTATTTCCATTACCTCAAAATGGTTCGGCGAAACCGTAGAGTAATCGGTGCTCAGCTCTTCGTTGTCCGATGCAGGACGGCCCTCGATCGAGAATGTAGTCTCGGTGTTGTCGCCGCTCAAAGGAACCATATCAACCGCACCGGCGGTCTTGACGCCCGGCAATGATCGAATATGATCCAGCACATTTTGATAGAAGGCGGCCTGTTGTTCCGGCTTCGGATAGCGCGACCTTGAAGGCGAGACGTAAACCGTCAGGAGATTGGCCTGATTGAATCCGGGGCTGATCGAGGTAATACGAGCGTAGCTCTTCATGAGGAGACCGGCGCAAATCAACAGGATCAACGAAACAGCCATCTCCGCGACGACGAGCGCCTTTCGAGCCAGCCTGCCACGCACGCCCTGGTTCGATTCCCTGCCGCCTTCCTTAAGCGAGTCGTTCAGGTTCAGAACCGACGCCTGAAGCGCAGGCGCGAGACCGAACACGACGCCGGTCAACACGCAAAGCAGAAACGTGAATCCCAGCACGGGCAGATCGATTCCGCTTTCTTGAACGCGCGGTATCTTCGTGGGGCTGGCTGCAACGAGTATGCGAGTACCCCAAATCGCCAGCATCAATCCAATGCCGCCTCCGATCAGCGCCAGGATTACGCTCTCGGTTAGAAGCTGGCGAACGACGCGAGCCTTTCCGGCCCCGAGCGCGGTGCGAATGGCAATCTCTTTCGATCGCGATACGGATCTGGCGAGCAACAGATTCGCGACGTTCGCGCACGCTATAAGGAGAACAAAACTGACGGCTCCGAATATCATCAGCAGCGCCGGCCTGATCTCACCCACTATGTCGTCGTGAAGCGAGACTACTCTGGCCTGGCAACCTTCGTTGGTATCCTGATGTTCCCCTTCGAGACGGGTAGAGATCACATTCATCTCGCTCTGGGCCTGCCGCTCCGATATGCCGCGTTTGAGACCGGCGACAACGTTGTACTTGCGCAAGCCGCGCGCCTGTAGATCAGCCGGAGAAGCATAAAGGCCGAACGGCATCCAGAAATCGCCCTGTTCCGATTCAACCGGAAACTTGAATTCAGGCGGCATGATGCCGATAACCGTCGTGTCCCTGCTGCTCAACAGGATCGACTTTCCAATCACGTTTTCGTCGCCGCCGAAAAGCCGCTGCCATGTCTTATAGCTCAAGACAACGACGCGCGGGCCGCCCTGGCGATCTTCATCGGCGGTGAAAACACGGCCGCGGAGCGGATTGACTTCAAGCAGCGAGAACATGTTCGCCGATACACCGGACCCGCGAAGAAGTATGGGCTCATCTCCGCCGCCATAGATAACACCGAACGAATTGTAAACAGCCAGTTGATCAAAGGAGGCGGCGCTCTCAGTCCAATCTTTGAAGTCCGCATACGAGCAAGGAAGGTGATCCTGCCCGGTTCGATCGATCCTTTCCACGATCTTCACGAGCCGATCCGGATTCCCGAAAGGAAGGGGGCGAAAGACCACGGCGTTGAGCACGCTGAAAATAGCGCTCGTCGCGCCGATTCCAAGGGCCAACGCCAGGATGGCGGCTATCGTAGTGCCCGGATTCTTCCGCATCGTCCTAAAGCTGAATCGAAGATCTTCCATCATCGCCTCTACCTCCCAGGTTCGGATCTGATCGAATACAAATCGCGGACAATGAGTTGTCCTTTTTTTGCTTGCTCCCGACGCCGTGCGGCGCCTTTTTCAAATGATCACTCGCGAGGTGCAACTGCCCCGTGAGTCTCGGGACCTTCGCAAATCGCGCGTTATGTTGACTCGCTTGAGCCATCTATCGCTGCCGTCGTATCTCGCCTTGAACGGCCTTCTGCCGTGTACCGTTTTATAGTTGTCCACGAACAGAATGTCTCCCGGATTGAGAACCACTTCGGAAAGCTTGGAGTCGATCTCGCCGATCAGACCGGTTAAGGCTTGCTGGGCCTCGTCGTCGTCCGGCGGATCCATGAAATAAGGATCGAGTCGCAGATAAGGCGAGGACGGATCCCCGGACATTATAGCGATTTTCCGCGGCCTGCCGAAGGGTTCGCGCATCGCGCCGTTATGCTCCGGAGATTGGACGGAATGACCGTTTCCGTTTTCCACCGAATGACCGTTTCCGTTGTTCACCGATCGACCATTTGCGTTGTTCACCGTGTGACCGTTTCCGTTGACCGAGTGACCGTTGCCATTGCCCAGATCATTGCTCAGATCATTGCTCAGATCATGGGACTCATCCGGCCTGATGGTGAAGCGCGGCTCGAACAGGGTTCTTACCGAACAGTGTTCCAACCGGATCATATCAACCGAAGCAAACGTCGTAGCGACGCGATCGGGATTCCTCAAACACATCAGGCCTACGTAGTCGCCGCGATAAGGATGAAACGCATCTTCGTTGTGCCACCAGATCAACTGCTGACTTCCGGTCCCGATTTGCGAATACTCGTCCTCCTTGATCGGAAGCACGTCGTGTATCAGGTATCCGTCTTGTTGTGTCGCCCATCCGATCACATCTCCGAGCAACGAAGCCATCAGCACGAAGAGCATCTCCATCTCGAGCATCGGAGAGGGCTCCGGGCGATGTTTCCAATGTGTCGGGGTTCTTCCGATACCGGCATCGGAAACCGGATAACCTGAAATCAAACAGATGCCCGGTGGAGGCTCCAACTGTTTGAAGTCGTTCAGGAATTTTCGAACTCGGGTGGGAATTTCATGTGCTATGACGGCCGAGCTATTAAGAAAATCAGGATCTTCGACCGACGTATACCTGCTCATTATGTCGGCGAGCTGCCGCCCGATCATCTTTACTTCTGAGTCCGTCAATGTGAGCTGATTCATAATCATCCCCGTGGAGTCACGCGTGGGATCGCCGTTACGGGTAAACTCAACCAGGCAATCGAGTTCGGCGAGAGCGGTCACCTCTTCGATTGCCAGAACCATACTCACGGCTCTTCAAACGCGGTTAGCGCCCCGTCAGTTCCCGTGATTGGCTGCGCGGCGGCCTTTAACATCGCGGCAGGTCTCAAGCGGCTTGTGCCCGCTTGCTATGAGTAGCAATCCGGCACGCTATGCCTGCGCTTCCACTCTTTCGAGACGGCCCCTTCCCGCAAGTTGTCCCAGTTCTATGTCGGCGATGCACTTGACTTTCACGTAATCGAGAGTCAATCCGCCTTCGACGTGAACCGAGCCGCTGCCGGCCTCGAAGTCCGCCCCGGTGAAATCACAAGCGTCGCGATCGAGTCGGACGCCGAGCTCGGTGCCGCCTCTCGTGTCCGTAAACTTGATGTGCACATAGTTGCGATCGATTGCTTCCTTGAAGAGTTTTACCGTCTTCTCCGGACGCAGCCCCGCTTCAACCGGATGGTCGTTTTCACAGAGTCGATCGACCAGGCTTTTTTCCTTGGGACGATTTGGGTCGGGAGGCGCGGGCGGAGGCGGAGGATTCCTGGCCATCTCCTCCATCTTCTTCCTCAGGCTCAAGGGCCTCATATCGGTCCAGACCTCTTTGATATATGCGAGACAATCGGCCTTGGGGCCCGACTTCCCCGCGTCTTGCCAGCCAAGCGGGTTGGCTTTGTACTCCGGCCATATCGAGTACTGTTCTTCATGATTCAATACAACCTTATAGATGGTTGTGTCTTCGCGATCAGGATCGTTCCAACTCATTTCTCTCTTCCTCCGCTATAGTGTGTGTTTGAGTCCGATTAATTCAGCGCGTCCCATGATGGATTCATAACGGATTCACGATGGGTAATAGGTTCAAAGCAGGTTGGCATTTCGAGATGGCCGTGCTGCCGCATGTAGCGCCAATTGGTTTGGCCTATTAACGGCAATCTGATATTCGCGGAACGCTCGCGGTACTCGAGGCTGCTGCCTCGGACCGCGTTGAAAGGGCTTCCGACCTGGAAGTTCGACGCTCGCGAGGCGTCTTTATCGGCAAGTCTTCCAGGTTGTCAATTCTTGGACCATTTCTGCTTGCATACTCTGTTGTGCAAACAGCCTGCCAGTCCTAAGTCGCTGACTTATAACCGGTGTTTTCTTCCGTACCCTGATAATTCTTTCAGGGCGTCGCGAGCCGCTCCGGCTAACAGATATATTCGATAGCGTTTCGCAGCCTGATAAATTCTTCATAGTGTCCGCGAACCATATGGCCCGTTTTGGAACGAGCGTATTTTACTTCCACAAGGACTCGCCTATTAGACCGTCTCCTGCAGCTCTCTCGATCCAAGAGTGTGTGAAGTCGTCTTAAACTGCTGCACGGCGATCTTGTGTTTGCGGATCAGATGAACAAAGGCGCGGCGATCTTTCTTGGCGGTATCGGCTGCTCTGGTGATATTACCGCGATGCGCCATCAATAGAGCTTGAATGTAGTCCCGTTCGAACTGATCGACGGCCTTCGCTTTTGCTTTCTGAAAGGGTTCGTGCGTAGCCGGCGTGTCCGCGCCGGAAAGAACAATACCATCTTCCCCGATGACCGCCTGCTCCGAGAGCACGACCGCGCGCTCGATCGTGTTCTCCATTTCCCGGACGTTCCCCGGCCAGTTATAGCTCATCAACTTGATTAGCGCGTCCTGCGAGAACTCCCTGGCAGGCTTGTTAAACTCGGTCGCATACCTGCAAAGAAAATGCTCGGCGAATGGAATGATGTCTTCTCGCCTCTCTCTCAGCGGCGGTATGTCCAGGGTCACGACATTCAGGCGAAAGAAGAGATCCTGTCGAAGACGCCCCGCGGCTACGGCCTTGCGGAGATCGACACTCGAGGCGCTGATAATCCTCACGTCGGCCCTGAGAGTCTTGGACGAGCCCAGAGGCCTGTACTCCCTTTCCTGTAAGAACCTCAACAATTTCACCTGGGCCATGAGCGGGAGGCTGTCGATCTCATCCAGGAATAGAGTGCCTCCAGCCGCTTCGCCGATCAGCCCTACGTGTGAAATCGACGCGCCGGTATAAGCTCCGCGCTCGTGACCGAAGAGTTCGTTTTCCACAAGGTCGACCGGAATCGCGCCGCAGTTGACGGGGATAAAAGGCTTGCTTCCGCGCTTGCCGAGATTGTGAATCGTCCGCGCAAAGACTTCCTTGCCCGTGCCCGTCTCTCCGATTATGAGCACGCTCGCATCACAGGTGGCGGTTCTGGAGAGTTTTTCGACCTCGGCGCGGAATACGGGGTTCACTCCTATGATTTCAACAACATTCATGCGTGATGACTTCTCCTTTGACCTAAAGCATTGAAGATTCACATGATGCGGGCCTGAATTCGCGTCGGTCATTTCGGCCCTGTTTCTGCTTGTAAGGCCCGTCGTTTTCCTTTATATAGAAAAAGATTATGTCACCTCTGGGAGCCAGGAGGTTTTCCGGGGGTTTAGAGGATACGGCAACCTTAGGCAAGAAAAATGTTCGGTAATCAAACGGGCCTGGGTCCCTCCGGGTCTCAAAAGAACGCTTTCGGGTGCCTTGGCCGAGCTGGCCCACTTCCATATTACTAATTCACTGCTTCATTTTTGACAAAGATGTTGGCAGTCAGCGGCGGCTGGGCCCGGACAAGTCAGGGTTCCAAGCGCTATAGTCATTGGTCTTGATACGCCTCTTTCTTCATATTTCTTTTGCTATTCCGACCTGCCGTCGGCGCGGTGTCGTAAGAGGGGGGTAGATGAGCAACCGTCAGAAGCTCTATTTCGAATTCGGGCCCTTTCAACTCGATTCGTCCGAGAGGGTGCTGCTTCGAAATGGGGAGCCCGTGGCAATGACGCAAAAAGCATTCGAGACCCTGCTGGTTCTGGTCCAGAACAGCGGGCGTTTGCTTCAAAAGGACGAGATGCTCGATACCATCTGGCCAAATACTTTTGTAGAAGAATGCACGCTCTTCCAAAATATCTTCGCCCTGCGAAAAGTACTCGGAGAAACGGCCGGCAAGCATCGATACATCGAGACCGTTCCCCGGCGCGGCTATCGATTCATAGCCCGGGTAAGCCAGACGGTCGTCGGCGAGAGCAATCGAACCGAAGCCCTTGAACCGGCTCCCGACCTGAAATCCATCGCGGTGCTTCCATTTCAATCGTTGAACTCCGACAAGGAAGATCAGTATTTCGGCATCGGCATGGCCGACGCCTTGATAACCAAGCTCAGCAACATCAGAAAGGTCGTGGTCAGGCCGACAAGCGCCGTCCTCAAATATAACGGCGACGAGCACTCCCGGATTACCGCGGGCAAAGACATGAAAGTCGATCTCGTCCTCGAAGGACGAATCCTGAGATCCGCCGACAAAGTGCGCGTGACCGCGCAACTGGTTGACGTGGTAACCGGCGCGCCGCTATGGGCCGACAAGTTCGACGAATACTTCACCGACATATTCGCTCTGCACGACAAAATATCGGAGCGTGTTACCGACGCGTTGACGATTCAGTTGACGAACGACGAAAGAGAGCGGCTGGCCAAGCCTCAAATCAGGAACTCCGAAGCGCATCAGCTATATCTCAAAGGCCGCTATCAGTGGAACCGCTGGACCGAAGAAGGCTTCCTGAAGAGCATCGAGTGTTTTCATAAGGTGATCGAGATTGATCCTAATTGCGCGATCGCCTACGCCGGTTTATCGGATGCTTATAGCGCGCTGGCTTATCACGGCTACGTCTCTCCAATTGAAGCCATGCCGAAGAGCAAAGCTTCGGCAAGACGAGCGCTCCAGATCGACAATAGCCTGGCCGAAGCAAGTTTTTCACTGGCGTCCTGTTTCTTTCTATACGACTGGGACTGGCTTGCCGCTGAAAAAGAGTTCTGCAGAGCGATCGATCTGAGTCCCGCTTACGCGATCGTATATCAGGGATACGGCTTGTTCCTGACGGCGATGGGCCGCTTCGACAAAGCGCAGGAGTTCTTCAATCGCGCGATCGAGCTGGACCCCGTTTCTCTTCTGATAAACACATCCGCGGGTTTTCATTACTACTATTCGCGCCGCTACGACGAAGCATTGAATCAATGGCAGAAATCGTTGGAAATCTCCAATTCGTTCGGCCTGACGCATCTCGTAATCGGAAACGCCTACGTTCAAAAACAAATGTACGATTCAGCGGGGGCGGAGTATCAAAAAGCGGCCGAGCTCCTGGGAAGAACGCCCGATGTGCTGTCCGCTACGGGTTATCTTTACGCGGTGCGCGGCCAACGCGAAGAAGCTCGTGAGATTGTACGGGAGCTTCGGGAGCTTCATAGCCGGTACGTGGCTGATGTCGCTATCGCGATCGTATATGCTGGTCTGGGTGAGAGTGACAGCGCTCTCGAATGGCTCGAGAAAGGCTACGAAACGCGGTCCAACAAGCTGGTCTACCTCAATGTGAATCCTGTGTTTGATGGACTCCGAGCGGATACCCGGTTCAAGGCGCTGCTCAAGCGAGTGTCTCTTTGAGACAGCTTTACGAATCAGGCAGCTCGGATTCGCCACCGGCCAGACTTTCTCTCATCTCCAGCGTGATTCCTGTTTTCTCCAACAAGAGCTCAACCAGTCGACGCCTTTTAACGGAGGCCTCAATCCCGCTCCACTCCGAACGGCCCGCGCCGTGCTCTATCGCAAGCTCGTAATCGGCTTCGCTCCGCAGCATCGAGTCGGCCTCCAGATCGGAGAGTTGATCCACCTGCATAAAGGTCCACGCAATCTCATCCACGATTTCGCGGCCGCCCCATTTGCGCGCCAGCGTGGTCACCAGCCGATCGACGGTCGGCGCTGCGATCACTTCGCTCGGGGCTACTTCAACTCGAAAGACCTCGCTTAGACGTACCGCCAGATTTGTCGCGTGATCGGCCCCCCCTCCCAAATCGCAAAAGCTATCGAAAACGCTCACGTCCTCTATGCCCAGCAAAGAACCATAGATTTCCGTTATGAGCTCTTCGGCGGGTGTTCGGGGCGGAGCGAAAGGTTGTTTTTTTTCATTCGACTGTGACATACGATTATTTTTCCGTTGTCAGGCCAAGACCTGAGATCGGCTCTGTTCGTGAATTCTCGCCAGACCTTCCACGGTCGGCGCTTGAAAGAGATCGGCGATCTTACCCGCGAAGCCGATTTTTTGTTCGAGCACGCGGGCAATTCGGACAATCTCCAGGGAAGTCGCGCCCAGCTCGAAGAAATCCGCGTCGCGAGTGGGCTGAGTAACGCTCAAAATATCGGCGACTACATTCGAAATCTGTTCTTCCAGCACGGTGCTCGCCCGCTGATCCGAAGCACAATCGATCTTTGGAGAAGGAGCATCGGGCAAAGCCGCTCGATCTATCTTGCCGTTGGCTGTCAACGGCAATGAGTCCAGCGGAACAAACGCGGATGGAATCATGTAGGAAGGCAGTTTTTCTTGCAAGAAGCGGCTCATCTCCAGTCCGGTTGGTGCATAGCCCTTAGTTATGACAAACGCGACAAGTCGTCTGCCGGCGCCGGCGGAGCCCGTTGCTTTGACGACGCAAGATTCAACGGCGGGGTGCTGCGCGAGGGCCGCCTCGATCTCACCAAGCTCGATACGATATCCTTGAATCTTGACCTGCGAGTCGCGTCTTCCCATGAATTCAATATTGCCGTCCGGCAAGCAGCGTCCGATATCGCCCGTTTTATATAACCGTTCGCCGGTTACGGGATGAACGACAAAAGCTTCGCACGTCTTTCGCTCATCGCGCCAATATCCTTGAGCCAACCCGTCACCCGCGATGTAGAGTTCGCCGGGAACCCAGACCGGACAGCACTGCATATGCTCGTTTAAAACATAAAACCACTGGTTCTTCAAAGGGCGCCCGTAAGGAATGCTCTTCCACCGCTCGTCGACCTGTTCTATTGGAAAAAAGATCGACCAGATCGAAGCCTCCGTAGCGCCTCCCAGACTGATCAACTCAACGTCCGGCGCTATTCTTTTTATAAGGTTCGGCAGCTTTACCGGTATCCAGTCGCCGCTCATCAAAACCAAACGGAGCGGAAGCGGCGGGATGTCATCTGAAGCACAGTAGGCTGTCATCATCTCCATCAACGCAGGAACCGAATTCCAAATGGTTACTTCTTCCCTCCTTACTAAGTGAAGCCAGTGGGATGGATCTCGCACGCCGTCCGAATTTGGTACGACTATCGTCGCTCCGGCCGCAAGCG